>Ga0164290_1000086_pt1 | contig 336806 bp, 314 predicted proteins | sample Micstemetagenome_FD_108782 | JGI IMG/M metagenome (GOLD analysis project Ga0164290, IMG submission 108782) | Contaminated culture microbial community from soil near Moab, Utah, USA - Microcoleus steenstrupii SON62 (Illumina Assembly) | ecosystem: Environmental > Terrestrial > Soil > Soil crust...
GGCGAGATCTTCCAGCAGGCCATCAGCAGCGGGAAGTTCCACGGCACGACGCAGGCCACGACGCCCGCAGCCTCGCGCGTGATCATGGCGACGACGTTGCCCGGCGTCGGTGCCACCTCGTCGTAGATCTTGTCGATCGCCTCGGCGAACCACTGCACGGTGTTGGCCGAGCCCGGGATGTCGACGCGCGTCGAGTAGGCGATGGGCTTGCCCATGTCGAGCGTCTCGAGCAGCGCCAGCTCATCGCGGTTCTTCATCATGAGCTCGGCGAGCTTCAGCATGATGCGCTTGCGGTTGGCCGGCGGCATGTTGGCCCAGGTGCCCTTCTCGAAGGCGGCGCGCGCCGCCTTCACGGCGGCGTCGACGTCGGCCTGCTCGCAGGCCGCGACCTTGGTCAACACCTGGCCGGTCGCCGGATTGATGCAATCGAAGGTCTTGCCGGTGAGGGAGGGGGCGAACTTGCCGCCGATGAAGGCCTGGTTGCGGTAGCTCAAGCCGCCGACGCGGCCCTTCCAGTCGTCGCGCGAAAGCTGGGCGGACATTTTCTTCTCCTTGTCGTTAGAGGGCCGGAGACTAGCCCACGAAAAAGCCGCCCGAAAGGGCGGCTGGTTCGATCGGATCCCTCGCGTTCCGCTCGGGATGACGTCCCTTGCGGGACGTCACTTCATCTTCGATTCCTTGAAGACCACGTGCTTGCGCGCGACCGGGTCGTACTTCTTGAGCTCGAGCTTCTCGGTCTTGGTGCGCGGGTTCTTCTTGGTCACGTAATAGAAGCCGGTGTCGGCGCTGGACACCATCTTGATCAGGATCGAGGTCGGCTTGGCCATGGCTATGTCCTTATGCCCGGCCCGGCGGCGCGGGACGGGGCGAATTCGCGGAAGGGCGGCAAATTAGTCGCCCGCCGCCCCATGTCAACACCCGTGTCGACGCCCCTATTGGCGGGCCGCCGCCTGCTGGGTGGCCGCTTGCACGGCGTGGGCATAAAGCGCGTGGTCGCGCAGCAGGCGGATGGCGACCTCGACGTCGCGCTCGGGGCTGGCATCGCCCGGCGGGCAGATCTTGCGCAGGTCGGTAACTTCCTGCTGGGTCGGATTGCGCATCGCGTGCCAGCGCATCAGCGTGCTCTGGCTGGAATCGACGGTAGTATTGCTCACCTGGCCGACGTCCGCCACCTTGGAGGTGCAGATGTTGGGCAGCACGCCGACCTCGTTCCAGGTGTAGCCCGAGGGCGCCTGCAGGCGCGACCAGGTCAGGATCAGCTCGCCTTCGTTGGCCAGCCGCACCACCGTCTGGACCGTGCCCTTGCCGTAGCTGGTGGTGCCGACGATCACCGCGCGGCCGCGGTCCTGCAGCGCAGCGGCGACGATCTCGGCGGCCGAGGCCGAGCCGCCGTTCATCAGCACGACGATCGGCATGTCGGCGGTCTTGCCGCTGGCCACGCTCTTGTAGGTGCGCTTGCTGTCGGGATGGCGGCCGTTGGTCGAGAAGATCGTGCCGTTGTTGATGAAGAGCTCGGACACGGTCTGCGCCTGGTCGAGCAGGCCGCCGCGGTTGGAGCGCATGTCGATGATGACGCCCGCCATGTCCTTGCCGAGCTCGGCGCGCGCCTTGTCGATGGCGGCCTTGAGGTTGTCGGTGGTGGCGCTGTTGAAGCCGGTCAGGTGGATCAGGGCGACATCGCCGCGCCGCTCGTAGGTGACCGTCGTCGGGATGATGCGCGCGCGCTTCATGCTGAGCGCGTATTCCGCGCCCTGGCCGCGCAGCACGGTGATGGTCACCGGGGCGCCGACCGAGCCGCGCAGCTTGGCGACGACGTCGCCGAGCGGGCGGTCGATCATCGATTCGCCGTCGATCGACAGGACCTGGTCGCCGACCTGGATGCCGGCCCTGGCCGCGGGCGAGCCGTCCTGGGTGGCGCGGATCATGATCCGCTTGTCGTCGGTCCGCTCGACCGTGATGCCAACGCCGCCGCCGCCGTCGCGCTGGAAGCGGTTGTCGCGCGCCTCGTCGGGATCGGCGTAGCGGCTGTTGCGGTCGAGCTGCTTGGTGGTGGCTGTCATCGCCTCGCGGATCAGCGTCTGGCGGTCGGCGTGCTGCAGGGCGGGCGAGGCATCGAGCGAACCCGCCATCAGCTCGGCCAGCATGCCACCCCAGGCGCGCCCGTCGCTGGGGTCGGCCGGGGTCGAACGGCTCAGCACTTCGCGGCCCTCGCGCTTGACGGTGAAGGCGTTGTCGGAGGTCTCCAGCACCATGGCCGGATCGCCGCTGGCGAAGCCGCGATAGGTCTCGGTCGTGAGCGTGCGGAAGTTGGGCTCGTACAGATGGCGGTCGCCGATCGCCCGATAGGCCTGCAGGACGACCCGCTCGAGATTGACGTCGGCGGCGACCTGGGGATTGCGCCCGGCCGCTATGGCGGCCTGGGGCGATTCGGTGGAGGTCGCACAGGAGACGACCAGGGACGAGGCGAAAAGGGCGGCTACCGCGCGCGGCAGCGCCTTACGGAGAAAAGGGATCAGCAGCACTTCCATACCCAGCTAACGGCAACAATAGCACAGGCCGTCGGCGGGCGGCCACGTTTTCAGGCTGAGGGGTCGTAGCTCCCGGTCGTGGAGGGCTTGGGAGCGGCTATCCGATGCGCCCAAAGGAGCGCAATGACGGCGCCTTTTATTCGAGGCAGCAGGAAGAGTGCAAGGACAACCGAAAGCGGAAGCCACAATGCCGCATGAACCCATAGTGGCGGCTGGCCGCCGTACTTCTCGAGTGCCAGGACCATGGGCACGACGATGTGGCCGACGATGAAGATCGTGAAGTACGCCGGCGCATCGTCGGCACGAAAGGGTTCGAGCGCCAGCTCACAGGCCGGGCAGTGGCTGCGCATCTTGAGGAAGCTCGAGAACAGGCTGCCCTCGCCGCAACGCGGGCAGCGCCCGCGCCAGCCGCGCATCAGGCAAGTCCAGAAGTCCGGAGCGTTTTCCCCTTGGTCCATGGCGCCAAGATGGGGCCTCGCGTTATCCGCGTCGTCGCGACCGTTTGTCCTTTCGGCCTCCGCGCTGCGCGACCGGACGCCGCGGATCGCGCCCATCGCGCTGGTCGCCGCGCGTGCCGCCGCGCCGTTGGCTGCGCGGCAAGGCCTGGCGCTCGACGCGCTCGATCACATCGACGATCTCGAACAGAAGTCCGCCCGTCGCGATGTCGGCCTCGACCAGCTTCAGCCGCAATCGGTCGCCCAGCCCGAAGGTCTCGCCGGTCCGCTCGCCTATGAGCATCTGGCGGCCTTCGTCGTGGCGGAAGAACTCCTGGCCGAGCGAGCGGATGGGGATCAGGCCGTCGGCGCCGGTGGCGTCGAGCTCGGCGAACAGGCCGAAGCGGGTGACGCTGGTGACGCGGCCGGGGAAGGTGGCGCCGACATGGGCGGCCATGAACGCCGCCACGTAGCGGTCCATGGCGCTGCGTTCGGCCGCCACGGCGCGGCGCTCGCACATCGACAGGTGCTCGCCGAACTCGGCGAAGCGGCCTTTGTCGGCGTCGGGCAGCCCGCCTTCGCCCAGGCCGTAGGCCGAGATCAGCGCGCGATGCACGATCAGGTCGGGGAAGCGGCGGATCGGCGAGGTGAAGTGGGCATAGCGTGCCAGCGCCAGCCCGAAATGGCCGAGATTGTCGGGGCTGTACACCGCCTGGCTTTGGCTGCGCAGCATCGTCTCATTGACCAGGCGCGCCACCGGCTTTCCCGCGACCTGATGCAGGACGCGGTTGAGATCGGCGGGGCGCAGGCGCTGGCCCAAGGGCAGGGCGACACCCAGCGTGGCCAGGAATTCACGCAGGCCCTCGAGCTTGGCGGCGTCGGGCTGGTCATGCACGCGGTAGAGGCAGGGCATGTGGCGCTGCTCCAGCGCCTGGGCCGCCGCGACGTTGGCCAGCACCATGAACTCCTCGATCAGCTTGTGGCTGTCGAGGCGCTCGCGCACGCCGATCTCGGCAATGCGGCCGTCCTCGCCCAGGGTCACCTTGCGCTCGGGCAGGTCGAGGTCGAGCGCGCCGCGCTTCTCGCGCGCCTCGAGCAGAACCCGGAAGGCGCCGTAGAGCGGCCGGATGACGTCGTTCATGAGCGGCGCGATCTCGGCGTCCGGGCTGCCATCCTGGGCGCGCTGGACACGGGTGTAGGTGAGACGCGCAGCCGAGCGCATCATGGCCCGGTGGAAGCGGTGGCGCTTCAGGTGGCCGGCCGCGTCGATCCACATCTCGGCGACCAGGACCGGCCGGTCCTGCTGCGGGACCAGCGAGCACCAGTGGTTGCTGAGCGCCTCGGGCAGCATGGGCACGACGCGATCGGGAAAATAGACCGAGGTGCCGCGGCGGTAGGCGGCGCGGTCGAGCGGATGGTCGTGGCGCACGTACCAGGCGACGTCGGCGATGGCGACCAGGATGCGCCAGCCGCCATGATGGTCGGGGTCGGGCTCGGCGAACACCGCGTCGTCGAAGTCGCGGGCGTCCTCGCCGTCGATCGTGACCAGGGGGACCTGGCGCAGGTCGAGCCGATGGCCCAGCGGCGCGGCGCGGGCGCGCTCGGCCTCGTCCAGCGCCGCCTGGGGGAACTCGACCGGGATGTCGTTGGCGGCGATCGAGATCAGGCTGACGGTGCGCGGGTCGCTCATGGCGCCGACGCGCTCCAGCACGCGGCCGCGGCGCGAGATCGCCCCGCCGGCGCCCTCGACCCAGACGATGTCGCCGGGCAGGGCGCCGTTCTTGTCGGCCGGCCGGATGTCGAAGCTCTGCTTCAACTTGCGGTCGGTCGGGGTGACGAGGCCCATGCCGTCGCGGCCCGGGGGCTCCTCGTAGAGGCCGAGGATCCTGCGCGGTCCACTGCCCAGGCGGCGGATGATGCGGGCCTCGTAGGTGTTCTTGCCGCGCCGCTTCAGCGAGGCGAGCACGCGGTCGCCGACGGCGGGGGCAGGGCCGCCGCGGCTGGTGTGGGGGTCGATTTCGATGCGGGGCGGGGCCCCGTCTTTTTCCTCGTCGTGGCGACGCGGCACGGCCAGCAGATGGCCGTCGTCGTCGACCTTCACGATCTCGAGGACAGTGATGTCAGTCAGTGCTTTGGGATCCTTGAATGTCTTGGCGCGGTCGGCGGCGATGTCGCCTGAATCGCGCAAATCGCGCAGCAGCTCCTTGAGCTCGATGCGCTGGTCACCTTTCAGGCCGAAGGCACGCGCGATCTCGCGCTTGCCCACCGGCGTGGTGCTCTCCTTGATGAAAGCGAGAAGTTCGTCGCGGGTCGGGACTTTGCCCTTAGCCATCGGTGCCGGTGCGCGGCGGCGGCTCGCCCTTGCCTTTCGCCGCGGCCTTGGCCGCCTTCTTCTTCGGCGTTGCTTTCTTCTTCGCTGCCCCCTTGGCGCTTGGGGGCTTCTCGCCGGTGTCGTTGGCGGCGACGGGTGCGGCCTTCTTGGGCCTGGCAGCCTTCGGCTTCTTGCCGCCACCCTTCGCGGCGCGCTCGGCCAGCAGGGCCACCGCCTGGTCGAGCGTCAGCTCGTCGGGCTTGAGGTCGCGCGGCACGGTGGCGTTGATGCCGGCGTGCTTCACGTAGGGACCATATCGGCCCTCGTAGAGCTCGACCGGCGCCTGGTCGGCAGGATGGTTGCCGACGGTGCGGATGGGCTTGGCGGCGGCGCGGCCGCGGCCGGTCGCCTTGGCCTCGGCCAGCAGCGCCACGGCGCGGTTCATGCCGATCTCGAGCACGCTCTCGTCGGCCGGGATGGTCTTGTACTTGGTGGCGTGGCGCACGTAGGGGCCGAAGCGGCCGACGCCGGCCAGCACCGGCTGGCCATCCTCGGGATGCGGGCCCAGCTCGCGCGGCAGCGACAGCAGCAGCAGCGCCTTTTCCAGCGTCACCTCGTCGGGCGTCATGCCCTTGAGCAGCGACTGCCGCTTGGGCTTCTCCTTGCCCTCGGGCTCGCCCAGCTGGACATAGAGCCCGTACGGGCCGTTGCGCAGGGTGACGATCTTGCCGGTCGCCGGATCGGTGCCCAGCACCTTCGGCCCGTCAAGGTTGGCGCCCGAGGCGGCATCAGCCTCGGGATCGACGATGCCGAGCTTCCGCGTGAAGCGGCACTCCGGATAGTTCGAGCAGCCGATGAAGGCGCCGAACTTGCCGAGCTTCAGGCCGAGCCGGCCGTTGGCGCAAGACGGGCAGTCGCGCGGGCTCTTGCCGCCATTGTCGTTGGCCGGGAAGAAATGCGGGCCGAGCTCCTCGTCGAGCTTGTCGAGCACTTCCTTGACGCGCAGCTCCTTGGTCTCGCCGACCGCCGCCGAGAAGGCCTTCCAGAACTCGCGCAGCACCTGGCGCCAATCGATCTTGCCGTCCGAGATCTCGTCCAGCTCGTCCTCGAGATGGGCGGTGAAGTTGTATTCGACGTAGCGCGGGAAGTAGGTCTGCAGGAAGGCGGTGACGATGCGGCCGCGGTCTTCGGGCACGAAGCGCTTGCGGTCGAGCTTCACGTAGTTCCGGCGCTGCAGCACCTCGATGATGCTGGCGTAGGTCGAGGGTCGGCCGATGCCGAGCTCCTCGAGCTTCTTCACCAGGCTCGCCTCGGAATAGCGCGGCGGCGGCTCGGTGAAATGCTGCTCGGGGATGACATCGCGCCGCTCCAGCCCCTCGTCCTGGGCGACGTCGGGCAGGATGGCGTTGCCTTCTTCGTCCTCGTTGCCGTTCTCGTCCTTGCCCTCATCGTAAAGGGTGAGGAAGCCGTTGAACTTCACGACCGAGCCGGTGGCGCGCAGCTGCACGGTCTTGTCGGCGCTGGCGATATCGACCGTGACCTGGTCGAGCACGGCGCTTTCCATCTGGCTGGCGACGGTGCGCTTCCAGATCAGCTCGTAGAGGCCGAGCTGGTCCTTATCCAGATACTGCGCCACGTCCTGCGGCGTGCGGAAGATGTCGGTCGGCCGGATGGCCTCGTGTGCCTCCTGGGCGTTCTTGGCCTTGGAGGTGTAGACGCGCGGCTTCTCGGGCAGGTAGCTCTGGCCGTACTTGGTCTCGATCAGGCGGCGGGTCTGGCCGACCGCCTCGGGCGCCAGGGTGACGCCGTCGGTACGCATATAAGTAATGAGTCCGACCGTTTCGCCGCCCATGTCGACGCCTTCGTAGAGCCGCTGGGCGATACGCATGGCGGTGGCGGCACCCAGGCCGAGCTTGCGCGAGGCTTCCTGCTGCAGCGTCGAGGTGATGAAGGGCGGCGGCGGGTTGCGGCGGACCTGGCGGCGATCGATCGAGGCCACCGAGAAGGCGCGGCGCTCGATCTCGCGCTTGGCCTGCTCGGCGCGCTCCTGGGTGTCGAGGTCGAACTTGTCGAGCTTGCGGCCGTCGAGATGGGTCAACCGGGCCTTCAGCGTCTGCTTCTTGGCCGTGCCGAACAGGACATCGACCGTCCAGTATTCGCGGCTCTTGAAGACTTCTATTTCGGCTTCGCGCTCACAGATCAGGCGCAGGGCGACCGATTGGACGCGGCCGGCCGAACGGCTGCCCGGCAGCTTGCGCCACAGCACCGGCGAAAGGGTGAAGCCCACCAGGTAGTCCAGGGCCCGGCGCGCCATGTAGGCGTCGATGAGGTCCTGGTCGAGGTCGCGCGGATGGGCGACGGCGTCCAGCACCGACTGCTTGGTGATGGCGTTGAAGGTGACGCGCTTTACGTCGACCCCTTCCAGCGCCTTCTTGCGCTTGAGAATATCGCGGACATGCCAGGAGATCGCCTCGCCCTCGCGGTCGGGGTCGGTGGCGAGATAGAGCTTGCCGCCCTTGGTGATGGCCTTGGCGATGGCGTCCAGCCGCTTCTGCGACTGGGCATCGACCTCCCAGGACATCGCGAAATCTTCATCCGGGCGCACCGAGCCGTCCTTGGGCGGCAGGTCGCGGACATGACCATAGGAGGCCAGCACGGTGTAGCCGGGGCCCAGATACTTCCCAATGGTCTTTGCCTTGGCCGGGGACTCGACGACCAATACGTCCATCGCCGGATCTGCTCCAGTAAAACCTTAAGAACCGGAGCTAAATCACTGATATCAAATCAGAGATACGCGGTTACCCCGGTGCCTCTCCAAGCGGCCTTCCAGCTCCAGGGCCAGAAGGACCTCCGCTACAGCGGCGGCGGACACTTGGCATCGACGTACCAGTTCGTCAACCAGGGTGGGGACAGACCCCAGGGCGGAGAGCACCCTGGCGGCCTCCGGACTCCTGGAATTTTCCCTTGGTTTGACAGGGACTTGGGCCTCGGACCGTGGCGCGTCGATCACACTCAGAATATCGTTAATGTCGCGGGTCAAAATGGCCCCATCCCGAATGAGGGTATTGGATCCGGCATAGCGCGGGTCGGCCGGCGAGCCCGGGACGACGAAGACATCGCGACCCTGCTCGGCCGCCCGGTGGGCGGTGATCAGGGAGCCCGACCGGGCTGCCGCCTCGATGACCACGACCCCCTTGGACAGGCCGCTGACGATGCGGTTACGGCGTGGGAAGGCGCGGGCGACCGGCGGTGTGCCCCAGGGGGATTCACTCAGCAACAGCCCGCCGGCGGCGATCTCGGCGTGGAGGCCGGCATTCTGCGGGGGGTAGATCTGGTCGATGCCGCCGGCCAGCACGGCGACGGTACCGGTGGTGAGCGCCGCCTGGTGGGCGGCGGCATCGATGCCGCGGGCGAGGCCCGAGGCGATGACGAAGCCCGCCGCCCCCAGGGCCGCCGCCAGCTCGCCGGCGAGGCGGCAGGCTGCGAGGGACGCCTCGCGTGCGCCGACGACGGCAAGGGTGGGCCGGTCGAGCAGGCCGAGATCGCCGATCGCCGACAGGACCGCCGGCGCATCGGGCAGGGCCGCCAGCGCCGGCGGGTAGGCCGGATCACCGAACACCAGGAAGCGGCCGCCGGCCTTTGCCAGCGCCTCTTCCTCGCGGGCAATCGCGCCGTCGCCGATCGTGGCCAGCCGGGCGCAGGCCGCGCGCGCCGAACCGAAATGGGCGAGCGCTTCGTGGAAGGTCACCGGCCCGACCCGGTTGCTGCGCGCCAGCCGCAGCCGGGCGCGTCGTTCAGCGGGATCGAGCTCGCCAGCGCTGATGTTGAGGGGGCCGTCGAACATGCGGCGACACTACGCGCGTGTCGCCATCCTGTAAATCAACCGTCAGTAGAATCAGCGCAGCTTGGGATTGAGCGCATCGCGCAGCCAGTCGCCCAGGATATTCACCGAGAGCGACAGGATCACCAGCGCGAAGACCGGAAAGAGCACGATCCACCATTCGCCGGAGAACAGGAAGGCGTTGCCGATGCGGATCAGCGTGCCGAGCGACGGCTGGGTGGCCGGCATGCCGACGCCGAGATAGGAGAGAGAGGCCTCGGCGATGATGGCGAGCGCCAATTCGATGGTGGCGATCACCAGCACCGGTCCCCAGGCATTGGGCAGCACATGGCCGAGCGCGATGCGCGCACCGGGCACGCCGATGATGCGCGCCGCATTGACGTAGTCCTTGTGCTTTTCGGCAAGCGTGGTGGCCCGGGTTACGCGCGCGAACTGCGGCCAATAGGCGACGCCGATCGAGATCACCAGCACCCAGATCGCGATCTCGTCGTGCACGTTCTTCGGCAGTGCGGCCCGCGCCACGCCGTCGAGCGTGAGCGCGATCAGGATGGCGGGCACGGTGAGCTGGATGTCGGCCAGCCGCATGATGATCGCCTCGACCCAGCCGCCACGGAAGCCGGCGAGGAGGCCCAGCAGCACGCCGGTGGTGACCGACAGCACGATGGCGGCGAGCCCGATCATCAGCGACACGCGGGTGCCGTAGAGGATGGCCGAGAGCACGTCACGGCCCTGGTTGTCGGTGCCGAGCAGATGGGCGGCGCTGCCGCCCGAGGCCCAGGCCGGCGGCGTGAAGGCATCCATGAGATTGAGCGACTTCACGTCGAACGGATTGTAGGGCGCGACCCAGGGCGCGAAGATCGCACCGCTAAAGAAGAGCAGGGTGACGACGGCGGCGGCGACGGTCGTGGGCGAGCGGCGAAAGCTCCACCACATGTCGGAGTCGCGGAAGCGGGCAAGCGCGCTCGTCGTGTCGGCCATTCACTTCACCTTGCGGCCCCCGGTACTGCCGGCGGCGCGGCGTCCGGCAAGGGCGCCCGCCGCGCTCAGCACCGCCAGCGCGGCGGCCAGCGGGCCGAAGCCCTCGAAGCCTACCCAACCGATCATGGCCGCGCCAAGGGCCGCCGCGCCGACCCAGCCGATACTGGCCGAGGAGCTGTTCAGCCCCAGCACCGTGCCGCGCACGTCGTCGGGAACGGAGGCGAGGGAAGCCATGTAGGCCGGGCGGCCGAGCGCATTCAGCAGGACATAGAGGAAGCCCAGGCCCACCGAGATCTCGGCACTGGGGTGCCACATGAAAAGCACGAGCGCCGCCACCGCCGACAAGGCCATGGCGACGGCGAAGATCAGCAGGCGGTCGCGGAGGCGGTCGGCGATCTGGCCGCCCAGCACGGTGCCGGCGACGCTGCCGACGGCGAAGATCGCGAGCGGGATGGCGAGCTCGGCCAGCGACAGGCCATAGGTCGCCTGCAGGAAGGCGGCGAAATAGGTGACGGCGAGCCCATAGCAGATGCGCTCGAAGATGCCGGTGGTCAGCAGGCCGATCACGCGCTTGGACAGGGCGTCCCGGATCGAGGGACGGACGACGCTGCGCATGTGGCCGGCAGTGCCGCGGCCCACGGTGATCAACATGCTGACGCTCGCGATCAGCGCAAGGACGCCGACGCACAGCAGCCAGCCGCGCCAACCGATCAGCGAGCCCACCGCGGCGGCCATCGGTACCCCGACCAGCAGGGTCAACGACTGACCGCTCATCACCCAGCCCAGCGCCCGGCCGCGCTGGCGGTCGGGCACGCGCAGCGAGAGCTCGGCATAGGCGGAGGCGACAAAGGCGCCGCAAAGGCTGCCGCCGACCGTGGCCCAGACGGCGACCCAGAAGAAGGATCCTGCCAGTGCCTGGCCGACCATCGCCAGCGCCACGCCGATCAGCGAGAGCACCAGCACCGCTCGCCGTCCCACGACATCGGACAGCCAGCCGGCGATGGCGGACGAGATGCCCCACGCCGTCGCCGTCAGCGAGACGAGATTGGCGACCAGCGGCATGCTGACCGAGAGGTCGCGCGCCATTTCGATCAGGAAGGGCGCGCGGGTCGTGCCGCTCGAGGTGCAGGCGAACATGCCGAGCGAGGCAGCGCCGATGAGGGCCCAGGGCAGGGCCTCCTCAACATTGGGCTTCATGCGTCAGCCGCCTGCCGTGCCGACGCGCGCGCGATCGAGCCGCAGCCGGGGATCGATCGCGGCATAGAGAAGGTCGACGAAGAAGTTGATGGTGACGAAGATCAGCGAGACCATGACGAGATACGCCGCCATCACCGGGATGTCGGCGAACTGCACCGACTGGATGAAGAGCTGGCCCATGCCCGGCCACTGGAACACCGTCTCGGTGATGATCGAGAAGGCGATCAGCCCGCCGACCTGGATGCCGATCACGGTGATGACGGGCAGCAGGGTGTTCTTGAGCGCATGGCGGAAGTGCACGGCGCGATTGGTGAGGCCGCGCGCGCGCGCGAACTTGATGTAGTCGGTGCGCAGCACCTCCAGCATCTGCGAGCGCACCAGGCGCAGCACCAAGGTCATCTGGAAGAGCGAGAGCGTGAAGGCGGGGAGCACGATGGCCTTGAGGCCGCTGGCCGTCAGCAGACCGGTCTTCCAGCCGCCGACATCCACCGTCTCGCCGCGGCCGAAGGAGGGGAAGCACCACTCGCCGGGCAGGCCGACCGCGGGCGCCCAGGTCTTGCACTCCACCGAGAACACGTAGATCAGCAGGATGCCGATCACGAAGGTCGGCATGGCGACGCCCGCCAGCGAGAAGGTCATGACCGCCTGGCTGTCGACGGTGTTGCGCCTGAGCGCCGTCAGCACGCCGAGCGGAATGCCCATGGCGAGCGCCAGCAGGGCCGCCACCGCGACCAGCTCCAGCGTCGCCGGCATGCGCTCGACGATCAGGTCGGAAACCGGCCGCGCCAGGCGATAGCTCTTGCCGAAATTGCCGTGTGCGGCGTTGACCAGGAAGCGCAGGAACTGCACGCCGACGGAGTCCTCGAGACCGAGCTCGACGCGCATCTCCGCGCGTTCTTCCGCCGTCGCCTCTTGGCCGACCATGTTGCTCACCGGGTCGCCCACGAAGTTGAACAGCACGAAGCACAGGAATGCCACCGCCAGCATGACGGCCGCGGACTGCAGGAGACGGGAAACGATAAAAGCCAGCACGATTGCCGGCTTTTAGCGCGCTTCAGCCCGTTTGGCTCACTTGATCTTCGAATATTTGAAGTTCGGCGAGTCGTTGGCGAAGATCGGGATCGTCACCTTGTCGCTCATCGACCAGACGATCAGCTGGTGATGCAGCGGCAGATAGGGCATGTCCTCAATGGCGAGCTTCCAGGCATCGGCGATCATCTGGTCGCGCTTGGCCTGGTCGACCTCCTTCAGGATGCCATCGGTGAGCTCGTCCATCTTGGCATTGGAGTAGTTGGTGAGGTTGTAACCGCCCACCTTCTTGGCCGCATCGTTGGTCTGATAGAGATATGTGAAGACATAGTGCGAATCGAGCGTCGGCACGCCCCAGCCCAGCAGGAAGAAGCTCGAATCCTTCTTCTGGATCTTGGGGAAGTGCAGCGTCTTGGAGCGCGCCTGCAGGTCGACCTTGATGCCGATCTGCGCCAGCATGCCGGTGACGGCCTGGCAGATCTGCTCGTCGTTGTTGTAGCGGTCGTTGGGGCAGTCGAGCACAACCGAGAAGCCGTTGGGGTAGCCCGCCTCGGCCATCAGCTTCTTGGCGTTGGCGACATCGTACTTCAGCCGCTTGTCGTTCTCCTTGGTGTAGCCGTGCACGCCGGGCGACGTGACGAGGCCGGCCGGCGCCGCGAAGTTGCGCATCACCTTGGCCTTGATCGCGTCGATGTCGATCGCCTGGTACATCGCCTGGCGCACGCGCTTGTCGGCGAACGGGTTCTTGCCCTTGACGTCGGAGTACTTGAGCTCGGCCGCTCCCATGTCGAGGCCGAGGAAGATCGAGCGGACCTGTGCGGTCTCCTCGGTCTTGAGACCGGGAGTCTGCTTGATGCGGGCGATGTCCTGCAGCGGCGCGTCGAGCACGAAGTCGACCTGGCCCGAGATCAGCGCGGCCACGCGCGTCGCCGGCTCCTTGATCGGCGTGTAGACCAGCTCGTCCGGATAGTCGGGGAAGGCCTTGGCGCCCCAGTAGGTCGGGTTCTTGGCCATCACCGTCTTCACGTCGGGATCGCGCTGCTTCACCGTGAAGGCGCCGGTGCCCATGGCGTTGCGCACCGCGTAGGTCTCTTCCTTGTCCTTGAAGCTCTGCGGCTTGGTGACGTTGTGCTTCTCAGCCCACGCCTTGGACATGATCAGGATCGAGGACGCGTAATCGGGCAGGATGGGGTTGGGCCCGTTGGTGACGATGTGCACGGTGAGCGGATCGATCGCCTTCACCTCCTTGATCGAGGAGATGTAGGCGCGGAAATCCGAGGTCGGGGAGAGCGCGCGATTGTAGCTGAACACCACGTCCTCGGCGGTGAAGGGCGTGCCGTCGCTGAACTTCACGTCGGGCCGCAGCTTGAACTCCCAGACATCGGGCGCGATCGCCTTCCAAGACAGGGCCAGCGCCGGCACCTTGGTGAGCGACGGATCGCGGCTGATCAGCGCCTCGTAGACATGGGCATTCATGGCCGAGGTCGGGCCTTCGTTCTGGGCATGCGGATCCAGCGTCAGCGCATCGCCCTGGCTCGCCCAGCGCAGCGTCTTGGCCTCGGCGAGCGACGCCGTGCAAAGCGCCGCGGCCGCCAGCGCCGCAATTCGGGCAACGAACATGAACCTGCCTCCTGCAGTTGTTGTGAAGCGGACCCTAACGACCATGCTAGGGTGCAAGCAAGGGAGAAGAGGATGAGACACTGGATGCTTGGCGCCGTGATGGCTGTGTTGGCAGCCGCGGCCGCCGCCCAGGACCGCACCCGTCTCGAGGTCTATTCGACTTTGGAGATCGAGAACCTCAACGACTTCAAGAAGGCGTTCGAGGCGGAGAACCCCAACATCGAGATCGTGTGGAACCGGGATTCGACCGGCGTGATAACGGCCCGCATCCTTGCCGAGCAGAACGCGCAACGCGCCGATGCCATCTGGGGCCTGGCGGTCACCTCGATGCTGCTGCTCGACAAGCGCGGCCTGCTCGAGCCTTACGCGCCCAAGAACCTTGCCAGCATAAAGCCGGCATTCCGCGACGCTGCCGATCCGCCGGCGTGGGTTGGTATGGAGGCCTGGGTCGCCGCCGTCTGCTTCAACACTGTCGAGGCAGCCAAGCTCAATCTGCCCAAGCCCACCTCATGGTTCGACCTTCTCGACCCGCGCTTCAAAGGCAAACTCACAATGCCCCATCCGGCATCGTCGGGGACCGGCTATTTCCATGTTTCGGCCTGGATACAGATGTTCGGCGAGCCCAATGCCTTGGAGTTCATGGACAAGCTGCATGACAATATCGCGGTCTACGAGCATTCGGGCACGCGGCCCTGCCGCCAGGCGGCGAGCGGCGAGTTCCCGCTCGGCATCTCCTACGAGCTCGCCGCCGCCAGCGCCCGGCAGAAGGGGGCGCCGATCGAGGGACTGGTGATGAAGGAGGGCGGCGGCTGGGACATGGACGCGGCCGCTATCCTGCGCGGCACCAAGAAGCCCGAGGCGGCGCGGCGCCTCATGGACTTTGCCTCGAGCCGCAAGGCCAACGAGCTCTATGCCTCTTTCGTGAGCCAGGTCGCAATGCCCGGGATCGCGAGCGCCATCCCCGACTATCCCGTGGGCGTGGCCGAATCGATGATCAAGAACGACTTCGCCTGGGCCTCGGCCAACCGAACACGCATCCTCGAGGAGTGGGCGCGCCGCTACGATGGCAAGGCGGCGAAGAAGAACTAAGCCGGTTGTCATTGGCGCCGCGCCGCTTGTCCCACAAGCCGTGCCGGTCGTCACAATTCACGGCATCATCGGCGGCTCGGGCGCTATCAGAGAGGCGCCCAACGGAGGATTGGCCATGCACCGACGCCATCTCATGAAGCTCGCCGCAGGTCTGCCGCTGATGTCGACCGCTGCCTCAACCGCCCATGCCCAGTCACTGCGTCGCGTCCGGCCGGGAGAGCCGGGTTGGCCGTCCGCCGACCAATGGCAGGCGCTCGGCGAGCGGGTCGGCGGCCAGCTGATCCAGGTCCGCTCGCCTCTCGAGGCGTGCCGCGTCAATCCCGCCGGCGCGGAGTGCTCGGCGGTCTTCGCCGGGCTCAAGAACCCCTGGTACATCGGCGACAACGTGGCCCTCACCCAGACCAGCGGCTGGGTCGATGCCTGGACGTCGGCGCCCAGCACCTATGCGGTGGCGGCGCGCAATGCCGCCGACGTGTCCGCCGCCGTGAACTTCGCGCGCGAGCATCGCCTGCGCCTGGTGGTGAAGGGCGGCGGCCATAGCTATCAGGGCACCTCGAATGCCGCCGATTCCCTGCTGGTGTGGACCCGGCCTATGAACGGCATCGAGCTGCACGACGGCTTCGTCCCGCGCGGCTGTGATCATGCCGCGCAGCCGGCGATCTCGCTGGGCGCGGGCAATGTCTGGCTGCATGCCTATGCCGCCGCGGCCAAGGCCGGTCGCTACGTGCAGGGCGGCGGCTGCATGACGGTGGGCGTGGCGGGCCTGATCCAGAGCGGCGGCTTTGGCAGCTTCTCCAAGCGCTTCGGGCTCGCCGCCGCCGGCTTGCTCGAGGCCGAGATCGTCACCGCCGACGGCCAGGTGCGGCTGGCCAACGCCTGCACCAACCCCGACCTGTTCTGGGCGCTGAAGGGCGGAGGCGGCGGTAGCTTCGGCGTGTTGACGCGCCTCACCCTGCGCACGCATGCGCTGCCTTCTCTGTTCGGCGGCATCTTCACCGCGGTGCAAGCGAAGTCGGACGAGGCCTATCGCCGCCTGATCGAACGCTTCGTCGCCTTCTATCGCGAGCGGCTGTTCAACCCGACCTGGGGCGAGCAGGCGATTTTCCGTCGCGACAATGTGCTCGCCATCAACATGGTGTTCCAGGGCATCGACGGTGCGGCGGCCAACGCCATCTGGCGACCGTTCTTCGACTGGATCGCGGGCCAGGCCGCCGACTTCGTCCTCACCCAGCCGCCATTGGTGGCGGCCTTGCCGGCGCGCAATTTCTGGGACGCCGCCTGGATGAAGGCTAATGCGCCCGATTTCCTGATGAGCGACGATCGGCCGGGCGCACCCGACGGCAACGTGTTCTGGCGTGCCAATCTCGGCGAGGCCGGCTGGACCCTGCAAGGCTACGAGTCAGTATGGCTGCCGGCGTCGCTGATCGAGCCCGCCAACCAGGCGAAGCTGGTCGACGCGCTGTTCGCAGGCTCGCGCCGCTGGCGCATCGCCCTGCACTTCAACAAAGGTTTGGCCGGCGGGCCGACGGAGAACATCACCGACGCGCGCAACGCCGCGACCAACCCGGCGGCGGCCGACGCCTTCGCGCTTGCCATCAGCGCCTCGGAAGCAGCGCCGGCCTTCCCCGGCATCGCCGGCCATGAACCCGACGTCGCGGCGGCGCGCACCAATGCCAAGAACGTCGCCGCGGCGATGGACGAGCTGCGCAAGGTGGTGCCGAACCACGGCTCCTACGTCTCGGAGTCGAACTTCTTCGAGGCGGACTGGCGCGGCGCCTTCTGGGGTGAGAACTACCCGCGCCTGAAGCAGGTGAAGGACAAGTACGATCCCGACGGGCTGTTCTTCGTCCACCATGGCGTCGGCAGCGAGGACTGGAGCGCCGACGGCTTCACCTGTCGAGCGGCGGGCCCCCGTTGTGGCCTGAAGTAGCAGAGGTCTCGGCCTTGCGCTGGCCGATCTTCGGCTCGGTGCCGTTCAGAAGACGGGCGATGTTCTCGTGGTGGCGCACCCAGACCAGCGGCACCAGCAACACCAGAAGGATTGCCGCGCGGTGGTCGGTCAGGAACCAGGCGGCGATGGCTGCGACCACGACACTCAACAGGGCGGCGAGCGAGGAGTAACGGAAGAGCGCGGCGAACACCAGCCACGCCGCGCAGGCGATCGCGCCCACCGGCCAGGACAGGCCCCACATGACGCCGAGCGTGGTCGCCACGCCCTTGCCGCCCTTGAAGCCGAGCCACACCGGGAACATGTGCCCGAGCACGGCCCCCGCCGCCGCGCCGATGGCGGCGATCTCGCCGATCTGCTTGGCGATCAGCACGGCCACCACGCCTTTCAGCGCATCGAGCACCAGCGTGCCGGCGGCCAGCCCCTTGCGGCCGGTGCGCAACACGTTCGTCGCGCCGATATTGCCCGACCCGACCTTGCGGATGTCGCCCAGCCCCGCCGCCTTGGTCAGCAGCAGGCCGAAGGGGATCGAGCCCAGCAGGTAGCCCAGCAGGAACGGCGCCAGCAGCAGGAGCAGCCACGACTCCATGAACGGCTAGGGGCTGGTCAGTCTGCAGTTGGTCATATCGACGTAGGATGTGGTGGGCGGACCGATCAGCTCGGTGGTGATCTGCTCGCCCGGCTGGATCATGATCGGCCCGAAGTAGTCCGTCATGACGGGCTGCCCGGCATTCAGGAAGGTGCATTCGGCCTGGGCGTTGAGCGGGCGCGGCGTGTTGGAGGTGAGGGTGATGGTCACCTGCCAGTAGCGCGAATCGCCGTAGGTCAGATTGGCGGCGGCCAGCGTCACCAGCGGCTGCGGCGTCGCGAAGTTGGGGATCGGCCGCTGTCCACTGCGCCGGACCTGCGGCTGCGGCTTCGGCCCCATCGACTGGGGCGGCTGGTAGCTGGAGCTGCGCGGATCGAACGCGGCGTCGGGATCCCGAGACGTCGGCTGCGCGCCGACGCCTGCACCGCCGCCCAGAGTGGCGGTCCCACCGCCCGGCACGCCGAGCGGCTGTGGCGTGAGCGGCGAGGAGCTGATGCCGCCGCCTGATGATCCGCCGGCTGAACCCATTGTCGAGCCCGGGCCGATCGACGTCGGCGGTCCGAGCGGCGTAGGCGCCGGCGCCGGTGAGGCCTGCAGCGGCGTGGGCGTCGGCTGTGCCGGCGGCGCTACGCCGCCGACCTGCGTCTGCAGGCGGTCGTAGCAGGAGAGCCGTGACTGCGTGTCGGTCATCTCACCGCAGATCTGGATGTGGCGCGTGAGCGCGTCGAGCAGGTCTTCGCGTGACTGGCCGCGTTGCTGGGCCACGGCGGCGCCGGCGAGGCCTAAACCGGCGATGCCGATGAGAAGTGACTGTCGAAGCATCATGCAACGCCCTGGTGTGTGAAGGAGCCCGACCATAACAGACGAAAAGGCCGTTTGGAGGCAGGTTTTGGCCGGCGACTACGCCGCCCTAGGCCGCTCTCGCAGCCGTCACGAAACTTTCGTCGCGATAGATCGTGCGGCCGCCGACGATGGTCGCCATGACGCGGCCCTGCACCGGCCGCTCGTCGAACGGCGTGTTCTTGGTCTTGCTCCAGAGCTCGTCGCGATCGACCTTCCAGGCATAGTCGGCGTCGAACACCACGAGATCGGCCGGCGCGCCCTTGGCGAGCTTGCCGCCGGGCAGGCCGAACAGCCGCGCCGGCGTGCTGGCCAGCAACTGGAACAGGCGCGGCAGGGTGAGCTGGCCGTTGTGCACCAGCTCGAGCGAGACCGGGAGCAAGGTTTCCAGCCCGATGCCGCCCGGCTCGGCCTGGGCGAAGGGCACGCGCTTGCTGTCCTGGTCCTGCGGCCGGTGGTCGGAGACGATGGCGTCGATCGTGCCGTTCTTCAGGCCCTCGACCACGGCCAGCCGGTCCTTCTCGGCGCGCAGCGGCGGCACCAGCTTGCCGAAGGTTCGGTAGTCGCCGACCGCGAGATCGTTCAGCGCAAAGTAGGGAGCGGCGGTATCGCAGGTGATCTTCAGTCCGCGCGCCTTCGCAGCGGCGATCGCAGCGACGGATTCGGCGGTCGAGATCTTGGCGAGGTGCAGGCGACCGCCGGTCATCTCGGCGAGGCGAATGTCGCGCTCGACCAGCATCACCTCGGCGAGCGGAGGATTGCTGGACAGGCCAAGCCGCGTCGCCATCTCGCCGCTGGTCATGTGGCCGCCCGACAGCGTCGGCTCCTGCGGCAGGTGCACGATCAGAGCGTCGAAGGCCTTGGCGTAGTAGAGCGCGCGCCGCAGCACCTGGGCGTTGCCCACGGCATGGTCGGCGTCGGTGAAGGCGACCGCGCCGGCCTCTGCCAGCAGGCCCATCTCGGCCAGCTCCTTGCCTTCAAGGCCCGCGGTCAGTGCGCCGTAGGCATACATGTTCACCAGCTTGATCTGGCGGGCGCGGCGGGCGACGAACTCGATCAGCGAGGCGTCATCGAAGGGCGGCTCGTTGTCGGGCAGCAGCACCAGCGACGTGATGCCGCCCACGGCCGCGGCGGCGCCGGCGCTTTCCAGAGTCTCCTTGTGCTCCTCGCCCGGCTCGCCGGTATGCACGCGCGTGTCGACCAGGCCGGGCGCGAGATGAAGGCCGCGGCAGTCGACCGACTGGATGCCGTAGGGCGCGCCCGAGGCGAACAGGTTGGGGCCGTAGTCGGCGATCTTGCCGTCGCTGATCAGGACCGCGCCCTGGTACTCGGTGTCGCCCGTGGGATCGATGATCCGCGCGTTGATGTAGGCGGTCGAGCCGCTGTGCTGCGGCGCAAGGCGATCGATGGTGCCGGTCAAAGGTTCCCTCCCCACGAAGTGGGGAGATGGCCCGAAGGGCCGGAGGGGTCATGAGCGTCAGTGGCGATGCTCATGACCCCTCCGCCCGCTTCGCGGGCACCTCCCCATCGTAGGACGATGGGGAGGGAAGCGCCTTTGCCACTCACGCCGCGGCCCCCGATAGCGCGTTGCGTCGCCCGCCGATCAGGGCATCCAGGCAGGCCATGCGCACGGCCACGCCCATCTCGACCTGCTCGTGGATCACCGAGCGGTCGAGGTCATCGGCGACCTCCGAATCGATCTCGACGCCGCGGTTCATCGGCCCGGGATGCATGATCAGCGCATCGGGCTTGGCGAACTTGAGCTTCTCGCTGTCCAGCCCGAAGAAGCGGAAGTATTCGCTGATCGAGGGCACGAACGAGCCCTGCATGCGCTCGGTCTGCAGGCGCAGCATCATGACGATGTCGACGTCCTTCAGGCCCGTCTTCATGCTGTAGTGGACCTCGACGCCCATGCGGTCGATGTCGGTAGGCATCAGGGTGGGCGGCCCGACCACCCGCACGCGCGCGCCCATGATTTGCAGCAGGTGGATGTTCGAGCGCGCGACGCGGCTGTGCATGATGTCGCCGCAGATCGCCACCAGCAGCCCTTCGAGCTTGCCGCGTCGTCGTCGGATGGTAAGCGCATCGAGCAGCGCCTGGGTGGGATGCTCGTGCTGGCCGTCGCCGCCGTTGATGACGGCGCAGTTCACCTTCTGTGACAGGAGATTGACCGCGCCGGATTCATTGTGCCGCACGACGATGGCGTCGGGTCGCATGGCGTTGAGCGTCATCGCCGTGTCGAGCAGGGTCTCGCCCTTGCGCACCGAAGAGGTGGCGACGTCCATGTTGATGACGTCGGCGCCCAGCCGCTTGGCTGCGACCTCGAAACTGGTCCGCGTGCGTGTGGAATTCTCGAAGAACAGATTGATCACCGTACGGCCCGCCAGCATGTCGCGCCGTTTGTCGATGGATCTGTTCTGGTCGATGTAGCTTTCGGAAAGGTCGAGCAGGCCCGAAATGGTATCGGGCGCAAGACCCTCGATGCCGAGCAGATGGGGCAACCTCGGCACGCCCACGCGTTTTCTTGTCACTAAAGCGCGACGTTAAGCACGCCGGAGCGGCCCTCGCAAGGCGACGTTTTGGTGGATAAATAAGGTCACAGTTTCAGCCACGGCAGCCGCTCGTCGGCGAAGGCGTGGCCGGTCGGCGCGAGCGCCTCCGGACGGTCGAACGCTCCGATATGGAGGTGGACCTCGCCGGGCCAGCGATCGCCCTCGTAGGTCAGTGTGGAACCGCAGCGGCTACAGAAACCGCGCCGCACGCCGGGCGAGGATTCGAAGTAGGAGAGCTCTCCGGTGAAGCGAACCTTCGAGGTCTCGAAGCCGGCATAGGCCGAGACGGGCGCTCCGGTGTGCCGCCGGCAGCTCTGGCAATGGCAGTAGCTCGTCCATTTGGGTGGACCGTCGGCGGTGAAGCGGATGTTTCCGCACAAGCAGCGCCCGTCGCTCATGTCGTGTCTCCTGGTCTCGGGCCGGTATAGCGGGCGCGCGGCCGGATCAGAGCGGCATGCGCCGATTGTTCCAGCGCATGGGCGATCCAGCCCACGGTCCGGCCCAGCAGAAAGAGAGCAAGGGCGGAGTCCTTGGGCAGGCCGAGCGCGCGCTCGACGACGACGGTCGTGAAATCGACGTTGGGCTTGCGGTCGATCAGCCGCTCGCCGGCTGCCGCCAGTCTCTCGGCGAAGGCAAGCTCGGGGGAGCTGGGAACGGTCTCGCGCAGCAGGGCGAACAGCGTGGCCGCGCGCACGTCGCCGTCGGGATAGAGCTGATGGCCGAAGCCCGGGATGTAGATGCGATCGCGCACCCGCTGGACCAACTCGGCGTCGAGATCGCGCGCACCCTTGAGGTCGTCGAACAGCGAGGCGACACGCCGCGTCAGCCCGCCATGGCGGGGGCCGTTGAGGGCGGCGAGGCCGGCCATGGTGGCGCCGTAGAGATTGGCGCCGGTGGAGGCGACGACGCGGGCGGCGAAGGCGGAGGCGTTGAACTCGTGGTCGGCCGACAGGACCAGGGCGGCGCGCAGCAGCGGCGCGCGGGCGGCTGGCACGCGCCACGCCGCCGCGAGCTGCTGGTGGACGGGGAGCGCGGAGATCGGTTGCGCCGTCACCGCGGCCGTCAGCAGGCGCAGCACGCGCACGCCGGTCTCGAGCATGGCGGCGCGATCCTCGACCCAACTCTGATGATCGAGGGCGGCGGCGGCCGGCAGGACGACCAGGCAACGGTCGACCGGCGCCAGGGTCGCCGCGGCGAGCCAGGCGCGGCGCAGCTCCGCGGTCATCGGCGGCAGATTGTCGTTGGCGAACGGCTGCTCATCGCAGTCCCACAACAGGCGCGCCACCTCCTCGAGAGAGGCGGTGCGGGCCAGCACCGTCGCGTCACGGCCGCGATAATAGAGTCGGTTGTTCTCGATCAGGGTCAACGCCGATTCGAGCACGGGCGTGCCGAAGTCGAGCGCGTGGTTGGCGATCGATTCGGCCTTGCGGCCGACGTCGCGTCGTCGCTTCAAGCGCGTGATGTCGTCGGCGCGGTAACGCCGCTCGCGGCTGCCGTCGACCGCTTCCGAGCGCACGAGGCCGCGGCTGACATAGGCATAGAGCGTGGCCGCCGACACACCCAGCCGCCGCGCGGCTTCCCTGGAGCTCAGTAATTCGTTTGGCATGACTTAATATTGATCAATATAATCAAGATTGACAATACATTTTACCGGATCGACTTTCCAATGAAACGGGAAAGGGACTCCGATGCTGCTGACACGGGTGAATAGCGGACTGGACGGGATCGTCGTGGCCGATACGGCCATGAGCGAGGTCGACGGCGAAGCCGGCCGGCTGATCGTGCGCGGCCACGCCATCGAGGAGCTGACGGCGACGCGCGGCTTCGAGGGCGTGGCGGCTCTCCTTTGGGAGGGCTACGCTGAGGGCGGTGGCCACGAGGCGGCCGTGCGCGCGGGCCTTGCCACCGCCCGCGAGCATGCCTTCACCCTGGTGCCGAAGCTGCTCGACACCACGCGCGGGCTCAATCCGGTCGAGGCACTGCGTGTCGGGCTCGGCATGCTGCCCGACAACGACAAGGTGCCCCATCATTTCCTGGTATGCGGCGCCATGCCGGTGTTCCTGGCCGCGGTGCTCAACGCCGAGAAGTCGCTGGCGCCGATCGCGCCCGATCCGACGCTCAACACGGCCCAGGATTTCCTGCGCATGGTGCGCGGCCAGCGAGCGGGCACGGTGTTCGAGAAGGCGCTCGACACCTATCTCGCCACCATCGCCGACCACGGCTTCAACGCCTCGACCTTCACCGCGCGCGTGGTGGCTTCTACCCATGCCGGCCTGATCTCCTCGGTGCTGGCCGGTCTCTGTGCGCTGAAGGGACCGTTGCATGGCGGTGCGCCCGGCCCGGTGCTCGACATGCTGGACGAAATCGGCAAGGTCTCGCGCGCCGAGGCCTGGTTCGATGACGCCTTCGCCAAGGGCACGACCCTGATGGGCTTCGGCCATCGCATCTACAAGGTGCGCGATCCGCGGGCCGACGTGCTGAAGGCCACTGTCGCCACTCTGCCCGCAACCTCCGGACGCCTAGCCTACGCCGCGGCAGTCGAGCAGGCGGCCATCGCCGCCCTGCGCAAGCACAAGCCTGGCCGTCCGCTCGATACCAATGTCGAGTACTACACAGCGCTGCTGCTGGAGGCGCTGGAGATCCCGCGCAGCGCCTTCACGGCCCTGTTCGCCGTCGGGCGCACCGCCGGCTGGTGTGCTCACATCTTCGAGCAGGTGAAGGGCGGCCGCATCATCCGCCCGCAATCCAACTATGTCGGACCACGGCCGCAGTAGCGACACCGCGCTGGAGCGGACGGCCCGGGCCTACCGTCGCTTCGCCGCGCTCGAGGCGCGGGGCCGCTCGCCGCTCTACGAAGGGTTGGCCGAGGGCATCGCCGAGGATGGTGACGTCCTCGCCTTCCTGCTGACCCTGCCGCGGCCCAAGCGGCAACCGAATCTGCTGTTCGCCGCCGTGCGCCATCGCCTGGGAACACCGGCGGACTGGCCGGACTTTCGCCACCGCCTGCTGGCCGACCAGGACGCGGTGCGCGAGGTCATGCTGGCGCGATCGACCCAGACCAACGAACCGGCGCGTTGCGCCATGCTGCTGCCCGTGCTGGCCGCGCTGCCTCAGCCGCTCGCCTTGATCGAGGTCGGTGCGTCGGCGGGTCTTTGCCTGCTGCCCGATCTCTACGGCTACGATTACGGGAGGGCTCGCCTGATGCCGCAGCGTTCGTCGACCAGCATGCCGGTCTTTGTTTGCGACGTCCGCGGCGCAGTACCTCTGCCATCCGCTCTGCCGCAGATCGCCTGGCGGGCAGGGCTTGATCTCAATCCGTTGAATGCACACCAGGCGGGCGATCGAGAGTGGCTGGAGGCGCTGGTGTGGCCGGAGCAGACAGAGCGCCTCGTGCGGCTGAGGCAGGCGCTTGCGATCGCTGCCGAGGTGAGGCCGCGCATCGTCACAGGCGACCTTCGCAGCGACCTCGCCGAGCTTGTCGCGGAAGCGCCGCTGGGCGCGACGCGAGTGATCTTCCACACCGCCGTCCTTGCCTACGTCGCCGAACCCGTTGAGCGCGAAGCCTTCGCCGCGGAGGCGATGCGGCTTGGCGATTGCTGGATCGCCAATGAAGTGCCCGCGGCAATACCTGCATTGGCCTCCTTTGCCGAAGAGGCGACGGGCCGCTTCCTGCTTTCGGTTGGCGGCAAACCCACGGCCTGGACCGACGCGCACGGCGCAGCGTTGGATTGGATCGCATCGCCCTAGTCGCTGTGCGGGCTTAGGTATCGTTTACGTGCTCTGACTCCTGCCATCGACGTGGATAGAATGGCTCCATTCACGAAGCCGCAATCAGAGGATTTGGAGCATGAGCAACGCATCCGACTATGCGCCGCCGAAGGTCTGGCAATGGAACAAGGCCAACGGTGGCCGCTTCGCCAACATCAACCGCCCGATCGCCGGGGCCACGCATGACAAGGAGCTGCCGGTCGGCAAGCACCCAATCCAGCTCTACTCGCTGGGCACACCGAATGGCCAGAAGGTCACCATCATGCTCGAGGAGCTGCTGGCCGAAGGCCACAAGGGCGCCGAGTACGATGCCTGGCTGATCAAGATCGGCGAGGGCGAGCAGTTCGGCAGCGGCTTCGTCGCCGCCAATCCCAACTCCAAGATCCCTGCGCTGGTCGACCGCAGCGGGCCCAAGCCGATTCGCGTCTTCGAGTCGGGCGCAATCCTGGTGTGGCTGGCCGAGAAGTTCGGCAGCCCCCTGCTGCCCAAGCAGGGCGAGGAGCGCGCCGAGTGCCTGTCGTGGCTTTTCTGGCAGATGGGCAGCGCGCCCTATCTCGGCGGCGGCTTCGGGCACTTCTTTGCCTACGCGCCGAGCAAGATCGAGTACGCCATCGACCGCTTCGCCATGGAGACCAAGCGTCAGCTCGACGTGCTCGACCGGCGACTGGGCGAGGTGAAGTACCTCGCGGGCGACAACTACACGATCGCCGACATCGCCGTGTGGCCGTGGTACGGCGGCCTGGCCAAGGGCCTGCTGTACGGAGCCGGCGAGTTCCTGGCGGTGACGGAGTACAAGAACGTCCAGCGCTGGGCCGATGCCATCGGTGCGCGCCCGGCCGTCAAGCGCGGCCGTATCGTCAATCGCCTGCAGGGCGACCCGGCGGCCCAGCTGCGCGAACGCCACGACGCCAGCGACTTCGATCTCAGGACCGAAGACAAGCTCGCGCCGAAGAACTAGGGAAGATGCCTCCCCTTCGCCGATGCGGCGAAGGGGAGGTGCCCGCTAGAGCGCCTTACCAGGCGCGTAAGCGGGCGGAGGGGTCATGAGCAACAGTGATGATGCTTATGACCCCTCCGTCAGCGTAAGACGCTCATGCGTTTTGGCCGCTACGCGGCCAAAAGCGCTCGCCATCCCCAACTTCGTTGGGGAGGAAAACTACAGCGGCCGCTTCACAGCCGAGCCGCGCCAGGTGCGGGCGCGGGTGCCGGCGGCGTCGAACACCCACAGGATCAGTTCACCGCCGGTCGGCGTGAAGCGCACAGTGAAGTGACGGCGCCAGAAGGTGCCGTCGGAATGGGCGAACAGGGCCTCGGAGCTGAGCATGTCGGGGCCGACGGTCAGCGTCGCCGACCGCGGACCGTACCTGCCTTCCGTCGAGACCAGCAAAGCGAGACCGCCGATCAGCGGTGCAAACCGCAAGGTTTCGCCAGCGTCGGCGGTCTGCATCGGCCCGCCCTCGATGCGCAGCCAGACCACCGGCGCGCCGTCGGTGTCGCGGATGTCGAAATGCACGCCGAAGGGATTGCGATCGTCGAGGTCGACGTGCGGCTCCTTGGGCGGAGGATAGATGTCCTCGAGCGGGATCGAGCGGTAGAAGCGCGCGGCGCCGTCGTAGATGCCGATCCATTCCGGCCACAGGCCCGATTGCGCGTGCGTCGCCGTCGCCAGCAGGAAAGAGGCGCCGCCACCGAGGAGGGGGCGCCGCCCGATCACTTGGCGCGTCCCGCGGTGACGTTGAGGTCGATCGTCACCTCGTTGGCGACCTGGCCGGTGGCGGCCCATTCGTTCTGGCCGACGCCATAGTCGAGCCGCTTGATGATCAGTCGTCCGCGCGCCGTGCCGCGCAGGCGGCCGGGCTGGGCGGGATCGTCGGCGATGGAGAGGGTGAAGGGCAGCACGACGTCGCGTGTGACGTCGCGGATGGTGAGCTTGCCGCTCGCCTGGTAGCGCTCGCCCGAACCGGAGATCGCGGTCGACACGAACCGCGCCTCGGGGAACTTCTGCACGTCGAGGAAGTTCGGTCCCTTCATCAGCGAATCGACGTCGCGGTTGTTGGTCGAGACCGGCCTGGTATCGATCTTGATGTCGATGCGCGCGCTGGCGAGCGAGGAGGGGTCGAGCACGATCTCGCCCGTCCAGGTGGGGAAACGGCCGCTCACGATCGAGCCGACCTGGCTGGCGCTGAAGGCGAGCGAACTCTTCGGATCGATCGTCCACGCATCCTGCGGCCCGGCGAGCGCCGGCATCGGCAGCAGCAGGGCGACAAGAGCGATCCGGCGGCGCATCAGCTTCCTCCGAAAGGCCACATGCGCCGGAACACGCCGTCCCGGCGCATGACATCGTGATGTACGACGGCGGCGATGTGAAGGATCAGCACCGCAATCAGGAGCCGGGACAGAATATAGTGCGTGGTCCTCAGCGCCTCGAACAGGCCTTCATCGCGTGGCACCAGGTCAGGCAGCGGCAGCAGGCCGAACCAGATCACGCTGACGCCGGCGGCCGAGCTCATGAACCAGCCGCTGACCGGCATGGCCAGCAGCAGCACCAGCAACGCCCAGTGCGCGACGGGCGCCAGCACCGCCTGCCAGCGCACGATCGCGCCGGGTAGCGGCGGCGGCGGACGGCGCCAACGCCACAGCAGCCGGCCGACCGTCAGCACCAGGACGGCGAGGCCCACCCATTTGTGCCAGTTGTAGGCATAGAGCTTGGTGAAGCCGAGCGGCAGGCCGGTCATCCACAGTCCGACGCCCAGCATACCGAGCACGGCGAGCGCCGTGATCCAATGCAGCGCCTGGGACGCGGGGTGATAGGACAACTCTCGCGACATTCGGCTCGTCCGGCACAATCACCTCACCCTGAGGAGCGCACGAAGTGCGCGTCTCGAAGGGTGGGCAACGCGCACGTTCTGTGGCCCACCCTTCGAGACGCGGTCCTCCGGACCGCTCCTCAGGGTGAGGTGTTGTTTCACGCTGGCGCGCGCTGCTCTTCGTATGTTTCGAAGAACCGCCGTCCCGCGCCGCGCTGGTTCTCGTAGATCGAGCCCTGATGGCCGGCCGGCGGCAGCGGCATGCGGATGGGGGCGGGGACGACCCGCGGCTCGATGGTGGGCTCGCCCAGCACCATGCGGCTGTTGAACTCCTCGAAGTTGGCCACGCCCAGCAGCGGCCAGGCGTCGGCGGCAGTGTATTCGTGCAGCAGCAGGCGGCGCCGGCGGTTGGAGCGGTTCAGCGCAGAGCCATGCACCAGGCGCGCGTGATGGATGGTCATCGAGCCGGCGGGCCCCATCAGCGGCACCGCCTTGTCGAGATCGATATCACAGGTCTCGGGGTTCATGGCGCCGCAGAAGCGGCCGTCGGCATGATGGTCCCAGGTCGGACCGTGATGGCTGCCCGGAACGACCATCAACGGTCCGTTGTCCATGTCGCAGTCATCGAGATAGATGCCGGTCGCCAGCACGTCGTCGTTGGTATGGGGATAGAACGCCCAGTCCTGATGCCATTCGACCGGCGAGCCATAGCCGGCCGACTTCATGTTGAGCTTGCCGCCGTGCTGGCGGATGGCGGGCCCCAGCAGCTGCGCCAGGATCGACGTGATCTTGGGGTCACGCGCCAGTGCGTGGAAGAAGGCGTAACGCTTGAAGATCACGGGCTTCAGCCGGCGCACGCGCGGCAGGGCGGCGCTGTGGCTGGGCTCGAGGTCGTAGAGCTCGTCGTTGGCGGAGACGCCGCGCGCCTCCGCAACGATGCGGTCGGTGAGGGCGCGCAGCTCGGCGAGCTGGTCACCCTCGAACAGGCGCGGGATCACCAGGTACCCGTCGCGCCGATAAGTCTCGATCTGCCGGTCGGTGAGCATGCGCGCGACCATAGCATGGTCCGCCGCGTTGGCCGATAATCACCCCATGGCGATCCGTGCCCTTTTTCCGACGCTGGTCTATCGAGAATCGCTGGGTGGGCCGGATATCCGCAGGTTCAACCTGGATATGGCCGACGAATGCCGGTCCCTGGCCGTGTCGGATGCGGCCGGCCGGCAGTGGTCGGCACAGCATTATCTGGGCGGCTACACCTCTTATGGATCGCTCGACCGCCTGCATCTCGTGACCTCGCTGTTCGCGAGGCTCAGGCGTCGCCTCGATCCGCACGTCAAGGCCTTCGCCCGCGCCTTGCACTACGATCTTGCCGGCCGCTCGCTCGCCATGACCGATTGCTGGGCCAACGTCATGCCGGCCGGCGTCGTGCATTCGTTGCATCTTCATCCGACGTCCTTCGTCAGCGGCACCTACTACGTCGAGGTGCCGAAAGGGGCGGGGGCGCTGAAGTTCGAGGATCCGAGGCTGGTCGCCCACATGGCGACGCCGCCGCGCCGCGCCGACGCGCCGGAAGGCTTTCGCTCCTTCGTGAGCGTGCCCGCCAAGGCGGGCGACGTGGTGCTGTTCGAGAGCTGGCTGCGCCACGAAGTGCCGCCGGCGCGCTTCTCCGGCGAGCGTATCTCGATTAGCTTCAACTACACCTGGTCCGAAAAGCCCTCTCGTTGATGGAAATCGCATGTGCGCTGGTCGCCCACCTGTTCGGCGTTGGCCCCTGAGGCTGCTCGCCGCGCTTCTTGGTGTTCTCGTGGCGTTACCGGCGTGGGCCGACTGTCCGCTCGATCTCGGGCGCGGGACGGGGATCGTCGTGTTCTCGAGCCACTATCTCCTGGCGTTCCGGCCCGAGCCTCTGCGCATCGAGGTCGGCGAGCCGTTCTCGCTTCTGTTCAACGTGTGCACCAAGAACGACATGCCGGCCGAGCTGGTGGCGGTCGACGCCCAGATGCCCGAGGGCAGGCGCGGCGCGAACAACCGACCGACGATCGTGTCACTGGGCGATGGCCGCTATCGCGTGGAAGGCATGGTGTTCCCTATGCCGGGCCGCTGGGAACTCTCGATCGACGTACGCGCCGGTGAGGAAATCGAGCGCTTGAGTCACGAGCTCGAGGTCAAGTGAGGGGAGCGCGGGCCTCCGGCCAGCATCTGTCATCCTGAGCGTAGCGAAGGATCTCATGCCGATTGCAAGCGGCGATGAGGTCCTTCGCTACGCTCAGGACGACAGGAAGAACGGGCCGGAGGCACGCGCTCCCTTCACCTCAACCGCGCCAGCGCGCTCTCCAGAATCCACGCGGCCGCCGCGGCATCGACGCGTTCGGCGCGTTTGGCGCGGCTCATGTCGTAGTCGTCGATCATGCCGCGGGTGACGGCGGCGGTGCTGAGGCGCTCGTCCTGAAAAACGATGGGCAGAGTGGCAAGCGCCGTGGGTCCGTGGTTGGCGATGTTGGTCGCGAACTGGCGCACCGACTGGCAGCGCGGTCCCTCGCTGCCGTCCATGTTGAGCGGCAGGCCGATCGCCAGCGCCTTGATCTCGTGTTTCTTCGCGAGCTCGCCCAATGTCGCCAGATCGGCGGCGAGCTTGCTGCGTTTGATCGTGGTGAGCGGCGTCGCGAGCATGCGCAAGGCATCCGATGTGGCGATACCGATCGTCTTGCTGCCGACATCGAGCGCCATCAGGCGTCCCGCCGGCACCAGCGTCTTGAGCTCGGAGAACTCGACGACCGCCATCGCTAAGCCGCCTTGCCGTCGAGCCAGACCGCGGCGTCTTCGGCGATCCGATGCCAACCGGGCTGTCCCAACACCCAGTGGCCCTGACCAGGATATTCCACATAGTCCGCGACATGCCCGTAACGCCTGGCCGAGCGGCGCACGACGCCGGGCGGCGTGAGCTTGTCCTTGTCCGCCGCGACGAACAGCAACGGCACCGTCACCAGCCGCGGATCGATCGTCGTCGTCTTGCTGCCATCAAGCCAGGGTAGGGCGATCTCGAACAAGGCTCTGCCCGAATCATGCACGAAGGCGGAATGAAGCTCGGCACCTTCTCGCGGATCGGTCGTGTTAAAGGTATGCGACAACGCCTCGTCGAGCGTCGCGCGATGGGCCTTGCGCCACCAGCCCCAATTGAGCTCGATGCGCGCGAAAGCGAAGAGGTTGGACGGCCGGATGGCGATCACGCTGGCGTCCGGCGCCGGCGTCAGCAGCACGCCCGCCCGTGCCAGGCCGCGCGCGCAGAGCAGCAGAGCCAGCAGGCCACCCATCGAATGGCCGATTACGACGGGTTTCTCCGGCAAACCCGCGATCGTGTTTGTGAGATCGGCCACATAGTCGCCGAGACTGGTGGTGCCAAGGTCGGCCGGCGGCGCAAGCGGCGGCGCCTCGTGATGGCGCAAGGTGGGGGCAAGGGTCTGCCAGCCGCGGGCTTCGAGGAACGGCCGCCAGTTCCGCCAGACGTCCGGCGTGGCCCACATGCCGTGAATGAAGACTGCCACCTTGGCCATCGTCGAGGTTATAAGGCGAAGGAGGCCTTTCGGTCGACACGAGGTCCAAGAACAAGAGTTGCGGGGTAGGCTCGTCAGGTGGCCGACACATTCTACGCTCTGCTTGCGATCTCCATGGTCCTGGTGGTCGTCAGCCTGCTGGTGCCGGTGGCGGAGCGCTTCCGCCTGCCGCACACCGTGCTGCTGGCCATCGCCGGCATGGGCATGGGCTTCCTGGGCTCCTGGCTGATCAACAGCGGCCTCAAGCTCGGCGCGCTGGGCGATGCCTTCGTCGGTCTCGACAAGCTCGAGGTCGGTGCCGACACCTTCCTCCCGCTGTTCCTGCCGCCCTTGCTGTTCACCGCCGGCCTCAACATCGAGGTCCGCCGCCTGATGGACGAGGTCCATGCGGTGCTGCTGCTGGCCATCGTTGCGGTGGTCGTGTGCATCGCCTCCGTCGGCTTCGTCGTGCACTGGGCGACCGGCATGGACCTCGTCGTCTGCCTGCTGCTGGGCGCCGTGGTGTCGACCACCGATCCGGCCGCCGTCATCGGCATCTTCCGCGACGTCGGCGCACCCAAGCGTCTCAGCATCCTGGCCGAGGGCGAATCGCTTCTGAACGATGCCGTCGCCATCGCCGCCTTCGGCCTGTTCATGGGCATCCTGGTGAGCCGCGTCGACTCGAGCGCGGCGATGCCCGGCTCGCCCACCGGCGTCCTGGTCGTCTTCCTGCGCGAATTCCTGGGCGGCCTGGTCCTGGGCTTCCTGCTGGCGCGCGCCGCCATGTTCGTGCTGCCGCGTCTTGGCGAATCGGAAGCCGCCATCGCTTCGGTAACCGTGGCGCTGACCTACGTCTCCTTCGTCGTCGCCGACCGCTACATCCATGTCTCGGGCGTGGTCTCGACGGTCATGGCGGCACTGACGGTCGCCGCCTACGGCCCGACCCATCTGCATCCGCATCAATGGTCGTCGCTCAAACGGCTATGGGAACAGCTCGAGTTCTGGGCGAGCTGCCTGATCTTCGTGCTGGCTTCGATGCTGGCCGCCAACGTGCTGACGCAGTTCACCGGCCTCTACACCATCTCGGTCCTGGCCGTTGCCTTCGGGGCGTTCACGGCGCGTGGCCTCGTCATATTCGGCATGCTGCCGATCCTGGAGAAGGTCAAGCTCGTGCAGCCGGTCGACAACCGCTACAAGGCGATCCTGGTATGGGGCGGCCTGCGCGGCGCCGTCACCATCGTGCTGGCCATGGTCGCCGCCGGCAACGACAAGCTGCCCGACGGCACTCGGGAATTCATCGCGCTGTCGGCCACGCTGTTCGTGCTGTTCACGCTGTTCGTCAATGCCACGACGCTCGGGCTGTTCATGCATGCACTGGGTCTCGACCGCCTGTCGCGGCTGGAGCTCGCGCTGCGCGATCGCGTGCTGGCGCTGAGCCGCGTCAACGTCGAGCATCACCTGCAGCAGATCATTCGCCGGCGAAATGCCCGCATCGAGGGGCTGGCGGCCGATCCCGCCTCGGCCGGCGAGGCCGAGATCGAATCGCCGCCGGCCGATCTCGCCCTCGATCTCGACGAGCGCGTCAAGGTCGGCCTGGTGACGTTGGGCACGCGCGAGAAAGAGCTTTATCTCGATCAGTTCGAGCAGCAGATCCTGTCGCGCCGCATGGTGGAGGTGCTGACCGCCGACGCCGACCGGCTGATCGACAGCGTGCGCGACAAGGGCGTGGCGGGCTACGAGGAATGGCTGGAGGACATCTCGCGTCCGACGCTGGCCTTTCGTGTGGCGCTGGGCTTGCACCGCCGGTTCGGCCTGGAGCACCTCCTGACCGAGCAGCTGGCCGAGCGCTTCGAGGTGCTGATGGTGGCGCAGAGCGTGCTGGCCGAGCTCGAGGCCTTCAACCTCAGCTCGGTCGCGGATCTTCTTGGCAGCGATGCCGAGGCGGAGCTGGCCAAGGTCATCGAGAACCGGCAGGAAGCCGTCGACAGCGCCTTCAAGGCGCTGTCGCTGCAGTATCCGGGCTATGCCGAGTCGATCCAGCAGCGCCAGCTCGATCGCGCCGCCATTCGCTTCGAATCCTCCGAGTACAGTCGCCGCCTGCGCGAGGGCATCATCAGCCGCGAAGTCTACAACGACCTGCGCGACCAACTGGCCGAGCGGCGCGGCAGCATAAGCCAGCGCCCGCCACTCGACCTCGGCCTCGAACTCGCCAAGATGATCGAGCGCGTGCCGCTCTTCGTCTCGCTCGATCGCGCCGCGGTGATCGAGCTCGGCAAGCGGCTGCGCGCCGTCGTGGCGCTGCCCGGCGAGAAGATCATCAGCATCGGTGGGCCGTCCGATTCGATGTACTTCATCGCCGCCGGCGAGGTGACGGTGAAGGGGCCGGGCTTCCAGGTGACGCTGAAGGAGGGCGACTTCGTGGGCGAGATGGGCCTGGTGAGCGATCGGCCGCGCAGCGCCGACGTGATCTCCAAGGGCTACTGCCACCTGCTGGCGCTCTACCGCAAGGACTTCCGCTCGCTGCTCGACAAGCGGCCGTCGGTGCGCACCGAGATCGAGGCCGTGGCTGCCCGGCGCGTCGCCGAGAACGAGGGCAAGGCGGCGTCTTAGGACGTCCTCCCCACGCTCCGCGTGGGGAGGTGTCATCGTCTTACGCTGACGGAGGGGTCATTGAGCGGCAATGATGATGCTCATGACCCCTCCGTCGCCGTGTGACGGCGACACCTCCCCAGCTTCGCTGGGGAGGCTACAGATATTTCGTCGCCTCGCGACTCCCTTGAGAGTCGCGCCATGCTCGGCGAGGAAGCGGCGGACGCGAGGCGCGTCGCGCTTGGAGAGCTCGCGCAGCCACCAGCCGATCGCCTTCTGAATGAACCACTCGCGATCGCTGGCGAGTTCTCCAGCCCAGCCCAGCATGCGGTCCGGATCGCGGCCATCGCGCGTCCACGGCAGGGTGAAGACCAGCGCCGCCCGCCGCGTCCAGAGATGCGGGCTCTTCACCCAGCCCTCGACGACGTCGAGGCGGCGTTCGTCGGCAAGCAGGCAGTGCGCAGCGACAGTGGCGAGGTTGTCGGCCATCGCCCAGCCGTCGAGATCGGCCATGCGGGCGCGGACGAAGCGCCACAGCGGCTCGGTCGGCGGCACGCTGTTGGCGTTGAGCAAGCGGCCGGCGACGATCTTCAGGTCCCAGACCGGTTCGCGCCACAGGCGGCGCGCGAGGGCCAGCCGCTCGGCGGCCGACGCATCGTTCAGGATTTCGCGGATCGCCACGTCCATCTGCGGCAGGGGCACTCCCCAATGGGTCCAGGCGGACTTCTGGTAGCTCTTCTCCTTCTCCGCCTGTGCCGGACTTCCCATCGCCCGCAGCCGGCGGGTCAGGCTGGTGTAAAGGCGGTCCGCTGCTGTCATGGACGACATCGTAGCAAGGCCCCAATCCCGCTGCTCGTCCGGTTGCTCCTGCGCGGCAAACCGGTTACCAACCCCGGCATTCAAGCGTTTGGAGCTAGGTAATGTCGCTCGACAAGGACGCCGTGGCGCGCATTGCGCGCCTGGCCCGGCTGAAGGTGCCGGACGATGAGCTCGCGCCGCTGGCGGGCGAGCTTTCGGGGATTCTGGCCTGGATCGAGCAACTGAACGAGGTCGACACCAAGAACGTCGAGCCGATGTCGTCGGTGTCGGACGTCACGCTGCCGCAGCGTGAGGACAAGGTGACCGATGGCGGCATCGCCGAAAAGATCCTGGCCAATGCGCCCGGTGGCGCCGTCTACATCGAGCCCGCCGACAAGAACGCTGGCGGCTTCTTCACCGTCCCCAAGGTGGTGGAGTAGGCCATGGCTGCTCTCACCGACCTGACGTTGGCTGGTCTCAAGGCCGCGCTGGACAAGAAAGAGGCGAGCGCCGTCGAGGTGGCCGAAGCGCACCTCAAGAAACTCGACGAGCACCGCGCGCTCAACGCCTTCATCACCGAGACTCCGGACCGCGCGCGCGAAATGGCCAAGGCCTCCGACGCGCGCCGCGCCAGCGGTAAGGCGGGCCTGCTCGAAGGCATTCCGCTCGCCATCAAGGATCTGTTCTGCACCGAGGGCGTTCAGACCACGGCCGGCTCGCACATCCTCGAAGGTTTCGTGCCCCAGTATGAGAGCACGGTGACCGCCAACCTGTGGAACGCAGGCGCGGTGATGGTCGGCAAGACCAATCTCGACGAGTTCGCCATGGGCTCCTCGAACATGACGAGCTACTTCGGCGGCGTCGAAAATCCATGGAAGAAGCGCGGCGACAACCGCAAGCTGGTGCCCGGCGGCTCGTCGGGCGGTTCAGCGGCGGTCGTCGCGGCCTACATGGTGCCGGGCAGTACCGGCACCGACACCGGCGGCTCGATCCGCCAGCCGGCGGCGTTCTGCGGCATCGTCGGCCTGAAGCCGACCTACGGCCGCTGCTCGCGCTGGGGCGTGGTGGCGTTCGCAAGCTCGCTCGACCAGCCCGGTCCTTTCGCGCGGACGGTCGAGGACAGCGCGTTGCTGCTGCAGGGAATGGCCGGCCACGACCCGAAGGATTCGACATCGGCGCCGCTTGCCGTGCCCGACTTCGCCGCGGCAGCGCGCAACCCCGACATCAAGGGCCTCAGGGTCGGCATCCCCAAGGAGTACCGCGTCGAGGGCACGTCGCCCGAGATCGTGGCGCTGTGGGAGAAGGGCGTCGAGATGATGCGGGCCGCCGGCGCCGTGCCGGTCGAGGTCTCGCTGCCGCACACCAAGTACGCGCTGCCGGCCTACTACATCGTGGCGCCGGCGGAGTGCTCGTCGAACCTGGCGCGCTACGACGGCGTTCGCTTCGGGCTCCGGGTCCCCGGCAAGGACCTGATCGAGATGTACGAAAACACCCGCGGCGCGGGCTTTGGCAAGGAAGTGCGACGACGCGTCATGATCGGCACCTACGTGCTGTCGGCCGGCTACTACGATGCCTATTACAAGAAGGCCCAGCAGATCCGAGCCCTCATTGCCCGCGACTTCAAGCAGGCCTTCGAGCGGTGCGACGTGCTCTTGACGCCGACGGCGCCGACCGCGGCCTTCGCCGCCGGTGAGAAGATGGACGATCCGGTGACCATGTATCTCAACGACATGTTCACCATTCCGGCCTCGATGGCGGGCCTGCCCGGCATCTCGGTGCCGGCCGGCGTCGACAAGGACGGCCTGCCGCTCGGCCTGCAGATCATCGGCCGCTCCTTCGACGAGGAGACGATGCTGCGGGCCGCGGCGGCGCTGGAGAAGGCAGCGGCGTTCAACCTCAGGCCGACAGGATACTGACGGAGGCGATCATGCAACGGCTGGCGCTCACGGGTTGTCTCCTCCTGGCGCTGGCCGTCGCGGGCTGCGCCCATCAACCGGCCGCACCCGGAAGCGACCTGCCGGGCTTCTTCCTCGGCCTGATCCAGGGCTACATCTCGTTGTTCGCGCTGATCGGCAGCCTGTTCTTCGAGATCCGCATCTACGCCTTTCCCAACAGCGGCTGGTGGTACGATTTCGGCTTCGTGCTGGGCGCCATGGCCTTCTACGGCAGCGGCTCGCGGACCTATTCGTATAGTTACCGACGCTGGGGCTGAGCAGCACACCTTCCCTACGACCGAAAACCCTGGGATGGTGCGGCCCATGTCGCTCGAATTTTATGCCGCCTACTTCCTCGCCTGCCTGATCGTCGTGCTGGTGCCGGGACCGACGGTCACGCTGATCCTCGCCAACAGCATCCGCCACGGCACGCGCGCCGGCCTGCTGAACGTGCTCGGCACACAGATCGGGCTCGCCCTGATGATCGGCGTGGTCGGCCTTGGCCTTACCTCGATGATGGAGGCGGCCGGCCACTGGTTCGACTGGTTGCGGCTTGCGGGTGCGGCCTACCTGATTTGGCTGGGCTGGAAGATGATCCGTTCCAGCGGCGCGGGAGATGAGGCGAGCGCGCCCGCACCGCCGCGCGGCGGCTTCCTCACGCAGGGGCTCGCAGTGGCGCTCAGCAACCCGAAGACCCTGATCTTCTTCGGCGCCTTCTTTCCGCAATTCATCGATCCCACGCGCGACCACGGCCTGCAGATCCTGATCATGGGCCTGACGGCGATGCCGGTCGCGGCTGTGTCCGACAGCGTCTACGCCTTCGCTGCGGGCCGTGCCGGACGGGCGCTTTCCGCCAAGCGGGTGCGGCTCCTGTCGCGTGCGAGTGGCGGTTTCCTCATAGGTGGTGGTCTCTGGCTGGCGTTCTCTCGCCGTTAACCCTCGGATAGACTGCCAGTCATCCGGGAGAAGCAACCAATGACGAAGCAGTTCGACCTCGTTGTACGCGGCGGTACGATAGCCGACGGTACAGGCACCGCCTTGCACGAAGCCGACATTGCGGTGAAGGACGGCAAGATCGCGGCCGTCGGCGAGGTCTCCGGCAGCGCCGCCGAGGAGATCGACGCCAAGGGGCTCTTGGTCACACCCGGCTTCGTCGACATCCACACCCACTATGACGGCCAGGCGACCTGGGATTCGCACCTGCAGCCCTCGAGCTGGCACGGCGTCACCACGGCGGTCATGGGCAATTGCGGCGTGGGCTTCGCGCCGGTGAAGATCGAGGATCGCCAGCGGCTGATCGAGTTGATGGAAGGTGTCGAGGACATTCCCGGCGCCGCGCTCGACGAGGGGCTGAACTGGTCGTGGGAGTCCTTCGGCCAGTATCTCGATGCGCTGGAGACGAGGCCGCGCGACATGGATCTCGGCGCCCAGTTGCCGCACGGCGCGCTGCGGGTGTTCGTCATGGGCGAGCGCGCGGCCAGGCTCGAGGAGGCGACTCCTGAGGAGGTCGAGCAGATGCGCGCGCTCACGGCCGAAGCCATGCGCGCGGGCGCGCTCGGCTTCTCGACCTCACGCACGCTCAACCATCGCACCGTGAAGGGTGATCCGACGCCGTCGCTGCGCGCCTCCGAGGCCGAGCTTCTGGGTATCGCCCTCGGCATGAAGGATGCGGGCCGCGGCGTCATCGAGTTCATCTCCGACTTCAACACGCCCAATCCAGAGAGCGAGTTCGAGATGATCGACCGCCTGCTCACGGAGTCGGGCCGGCCGTTCTCGGTGTCGCTGGCGCAGGCCCATTCCCGGCCCGAGGGCTGGCGGCGTCTGCTCGGCCTCGTCGAGAACCTTGCGGCCAAGGGGCATTCGGCGAAGGCGCAGGTGGCGCCGCGGCCGATCGGCGTGCTGCAGGGGCTTCAGGCGAGCCGTATCCCGTTCTCGATGTGCCGGTCGTACAAGGCGATCCAGCACAAGAGCGTGGCCGAGCGGCTGGCGATCATGCGCGATCCTGCCTTCCGCGCGCAGATCCTGAAGGAAGCGCGCGAACCGCTGCGCTCCGACATGGCCGCGCGGCTGACCGACTACGACCGCATGTTCCCGCTGGGCGATCCGCCCGACTACGAGCCGGCGCAGGAGAGCTCGCTCGGTGCGCGCGCCCGGCGCGAGGGTCGCGATCCGCGCGAGGTCATCTACGACCACCTGATCGAGGGCAAGGGCAAGAACTTCATCTTCTCGCCGTTTGCCAACTTCGCCACCTACAACCTCGACTGCTGCAGCGAGATGATGCGGAGCCCTCACACGCTGATCGGGCTGGGCGACGGCGGCGCGCATGTCGGCCTGATCTCCGACGGCTCGTTCCCTACCTCGCTGCTGGCGCACTGGGGCCGCGACCGCGCCTCGGGCCGGCTCGATGTGTCGTGGCTGGTGAAGCGCCAGACCTCCGACAATGCCCGCGCCGTCGGCCTCAATGACCGCGGCCGGATCGCGCCGGGCTACAAGGCCGATCTCAACGTCATCGACTTCGACAAGCTCAGGGTCGAGGCGCCGGTGATGAAGTGGGACCTGCCCGCGGGCGGCAAGCGCCTGCTGCAGAAGGCGCGCGGCTATCGCGCCACCATCGTGTCGGGGGCTGTCACCTATCGCGACGGCGAGGCGACCGGCGCACTCCCCGGAAAGCTGGTGCGCGGGCCGCAGGTCACCGCGTGACCAGCACGATGCCGGTCATCACAAGGGCCATGCCGCCGAGGTGAACCGGCAGCAGGCGCTCGTGGAAGGCGAGCGCTGCGGCCAGGATGATGAAGGCGAAACTCGCACCGATGAAAACGGGATAGGCGACGGAGAGCGGGATCGCCTTGATCGAGCGCGCGAACAGGAAGGTGTTGGCGGCGCCCAGCAACAGGCCGACGGCGAACATCGGCCACCAGGTGCGCGGGCCTGAGCCGGCGATCGCCTTGTACACGAGATACGCGGCGACGTTTAAGACAACCGCGCCGACAAGCTGTAGCCAGGCGCTCATAGCGCGATCAGCAGCGTCTCCAGGCCGCGCAGGGTGAAGGTTGGACGTCGCTTGGGTGGCGCTGCCAGCTGCATCGTCGGGATAGCCTCGAGCAGGGCGTTGAAGGCGACGTGGCCTTCCATGCGCGCCAGCGCGGCGCCCAGGCAGTGATGGATGCCGCCGCCGAAGGCGACGTGCTTGCGGGCGTCGCGGGTGACATCGAGCCGGTGCGGCTCGTCGAAGGCGGCGGGATCGCGGTTGGCCGCCCCCAGGATCAGCAAGATCTCGTCTCCTTTCCTGACCTTCTGGCCGAAGAGGGCGAGATCCTCCATGGCGACGCGCTGGGTGATCTGCACCGGCCCGTCGAAGCGCAGGAACTCGTCGACCGCCGGACCGATCAGCTCGGGCCGCTGCCGTAGCAGGGCGAGCTGGTCGGGCGCGCGCAGCAGCGCCAGCGCGCCGTTGCCGATGAGGTTCACCGTGGTCTCGTGGCCCGCCACCAGCAGGAGCTGGGCGAGCGACACGATCTCGCCGGCGGTGATGCTGTCACCATCGACATCGACGGCGGCCAGCGCCGACAGCAGGTCGTCGCCCGGTTTGCGGCGGCGCTCGGCCAGAAGCTCACCGATATAGGTTCGCAGACCCAGCCGAGCCTCGGCGATCGCGGCTTCGATTTCGGGGCTGCGCAGGATCGAGGGATCGACCGAGCGGGCGATGCCACGCGACCAGTTGGTGAAGATCGCCTCGTCACGCGCCGGCACACCGAGCAGAGTGCAGATGACGCGCACCGGCAGGGGATAGGCGAAGGCCTCGATCAGATCGACCGTGCCGCCGCGCTGCGTTGCCATGGCCTCGACCAGCTCGTTGGTGATGCCCTCGGTGGCGACGCGCAGATCCTCGATGCGGCGCGGCGTGAAGGCGCGGGCCACCAGGCCGCGCAGGCGCGTGTGGTCTGGCGGGTCCATGAACAGCAGGCTGCGGGCGCGGTTGGGGTCGGGTTCGCGGCCGGCCTTGGTCGTGGCGTGCTCCTGCTCGTCGGTCGACAGCCGGGGGTGGCGCAGCATGGCCGTCACCTCGGCATGGCCGAGGGCGAACCAGATCGTGTCGGCGACGCGCAGTAGCGGCGCGCCGCCGCGGAAGCGTTCGTAGAGGGGATAGGGATCCTCACGGAAGGCGGGCTTCATCGCCTCGAGGAAGAAATTGTCGACCATCGACGGGGTGATGGCGGTCGGCGCAGTCGCGGATTGGCTCATGGCGGGCCTCCTGTGCAACTCGATACAATAATGTATCGAGTGGTAAATGTGCTAGTTTCCATGGCATGTCAAGAGTACGGACCCGACCGACCCGCGAGGAAACGCGGGAAAAGCTGTTCCTGGCCGCCGCGGAGGTGTTCGAGGAGCAGGGAATAGGTGCTGCCAGCATCGAGGGCATCGCGGCGGCTGCGGGCCTGACGCGCGGCGCGTTTTATTCCAACTTCGCCGACAAGGACGAGCTGATCATCGCCATGCTGGAGGACCACGTCGATCGTTCCATCCAGCATCACCGCGAGCTGCTGGCGAAGCATCGCACGCCCGACGCCTTCATCGCCGCCCTTCGTGAGCGCAACCGCCACGATCCGCTGGGCCGCGCGCCGATGCTGCACATCGAGCTGATCCTGTTTGCCGCCCGCTCCGAGCGCCGCCGCCCCGAGCTCGCCAAGCGCCTGCGGGCGCGACGTGCTCTGGTTGCGGAGATCCTGTCCGGTATGGGCTTCAGTGATCCGGAGCAGGGCAGCGCCATGCTGCTCGCCCTCGAGGATGGGTTCCGGCTGCATCGCCTGATCGATCCGGCCTCGACGCCGGCCGACAGCTTCGTGCGGGCGATCGGAGAGCTGCAGAAGCTCAGGTCGACGAAGGGCTGAGATCAGTCCGTTGCCTTGATGTCGTTGTCCTTGATGACCTTGAACCAGCGCTCCTGCTCGGCCTTGTGGAATGCCGCAAACTCTTCGGGCGAGCTGGCGAGGACTTCGAGATGGATCTGCTCGACGAATTTCTGCATGACGTCGGGCGAGCGCACGGCCTTGGCGAGCTCGGTATTCATGCGGTCGACGATCGGCCGCGGCATGCCGGCCGGCGCGTAGAGGCCCCACCAGGAGTAGGTCGGATAGGACTTGATGCCCTGCTCGGTGAGAGTCGGCGTCTCGGGAAGAGCGGGCGGCCGCTTCTCGCCGGTGGTGGCAAGCGCGCGCAGCTTGCCGGTTCGGCAGTAGGGCACGGCCGACACCAGCGTGGTGATGCACATGTCGGTGACCCCGGCCAAAGCGTCCTGCACCGTCGGGCCGCCGCCCTTGTAGAAGATGAAATTGGCGTCGAACCCGTTCTCCTTGCGCACATGGGTCATCAGGAGAAGCGCTTGACTGGCCGACAGCATGCCGATGCTCAGCTGGCCCGGCCGCTTGCGCGCGTCGGCCACCACCTCGGCGAAATCCTTCCACGGCCGGTCGGGAGGGCAGGTGATGACCAGCGGGGTGCGGCCGACCAGCATGACGTTGAAGAGATCGGAGTCCTTGTAGGTGAGGTTGGGCGTGAAGGCGGCGCTGAGGATGTGGCTGTCGAAGGTCACCATCCAAGTCTGGCCGTCGGGCGCCGACTTGGCGGCGGCCGTGGCGCCGATGACGCCGGCGGCGCCGGGCTTGTTCTCGACCACGATCTGCCAGCCCGTGTTGTCGCCGAGCTTGCCTGCGATGATGCGCGCGATCGGATCGGTGCCGCCGCCCGGCGGGAAGGGCACGATGAACTTGATCGGTCCCTTCGGCCAATCGACCTGGGCGCTGACGCTGGTCGGTACCAAGAGAGTCGAGCCGATACCTGCGAGCACGACGCGGCGACGCACTTCGGCCATTTCAGCCTCCCTGATACGTCTTGCTTATCCTGGCAGCCTAGGCCGTGCCGATTGCGGCGCAAGGCCTCAGTTCAGACTTCCTGGTAGCTCGTGAAGCGGATGCCGTCGGGATGCTGGGTGAGGAACGGCGCCAGGACCTCGTTCTCCCAGACCTGCCACTTCTGCGGATACTGCGACGGCGGTCCCCAAAGCTTCTCCCAGGCCTCGCGGCTCTCAAAGATCCAGATGGCCGCATAGGCGTCGCGTCGCGCGCCTTTCAGGCCGCGCAGGAAATGGTGGCCAATCAAGCCCGGCAGGTCCAACAGGCCGCGCCGCTCGGCATCGCGCAGGGCGCACTCGAAATCGGCCGCCTGCACGCCGGGCTTCAGCTCGTATTCGTGGACGCTCACGACCTTGCCCATCAAAGCCCCCAAAAGCTCACTGGCGCCCGCATCAGGTTTGTGAACCATGCAGAGAAGGAGACACTACATGACCGTTCAGGATTTCAGCGATGGCGTGCGGGCGGCGACACCGTCTGGTGCCGACTTCCGCCCGCCGCCATTTGGCCCAGACTTCGTGCGGGAGTTCATGTGGCTGATTGAACTCACCATCATGTACGAGGACCACATCGCGCTGCGCTACGCGGAGAACCCACGCCAAATCTTGCCTGACAGGGACAACTGGCTTCGTTTTGTCGTGCGGCTGGGCAACGACGCCGACGAGGCACGGCGGCGCAGGGGCAAATGAGAGACGGGTCCAGCACGGTTTTCGCGCTTCAGTCACCCTTGATGTCGTTCTCCTTGATGACCTTGAACCAGCGCTCCTGTTCGCTCTTCTGGTAGGCGGCGAAGTCCTCGGGCGAGGTCGTCATGATCTCCATGTTGAACTGGTCCTGGAACTTCTGGGTCACGTCGGCCGTGCGCACCGCCTTGGTGATCTCGGCATGCATGCGGTCGACTATCGGCCGCGGCACGCCGGCGGGCGCGTAGACACCCCACCAGGAATAGGACGGGAAGGCCTTGACCTTCTGCTCGATCAGGGTCGGCGTGTCGGGCAGCGCCGGCGTGCGCGCCTCGCCGGTCACGGCGATCGGCCGGATCTTGCCGGCCCGGATATGCGGGCTGAAGGAGGCGAGGCTCGAGATGCCGATGTCGGTCACGCCGCCCAAAAGATCCTGCACCAGCGGTCCGCCGCCCTTGTAGGGGATGAGGTTGATCTTGAGCGCGTTCTCCTTGTTGATCAGCGTCGCCAGCACCAGCGCCTGGCTGCCGCCCAGCACGCCGAAGGTCACCTTTTCGGGCCGCGCTTTAGCATCCGCCGCAGTCTCGGCGAACGTCTTGTAGGGGCGGTCCGGATGCGCGGCGATGACCTGTGGCGTGCGCCCGATCAACATGACGTTCAGGAGCTCGGAGTCCTTATAGGGAATCGAGGGCGCAAAAGCCGGATTGAGGATATGGCTGTCGAAGGTCACCATCCAGGTCTGTCCGTCGGGCGGCGACTTGGCGGCGATCGAGGCGCCGACGACACTGGCGCCACCGGGCTTGTTGTCGACGATGACCTGCCAGCCGGTCTGGTCGGTGAGCTTGGCCTGGATGATGCGCGCCACCGGATCGGTCGAGCCGCCGGGCGGGAAGGGCACGATGATGCGGACCGGTCCTTTCGGCCAGTCGTTAACGTTCTGCGCCTTGGCGATAGCGGGCGCGCCGAAGACCGCCGCGGCGCTGCCCGTCAGCACCGTACGGCGATGTAGATTGCTCATTCTTGTATGCCTCCCTGGCATCTATTGGCCGGGAGACTACTTCAGGGTCTTGCGCATCGGAATGCCGGAGTTTGTTCCGAAATGTCCCTGCGACAGGCCCACTTCGGCATAGCCGCTGGCGAGGTAGAGCCGCCGTGCCGTCGCCGTGCTGACCAGCGTGCAGTATCCGCTGCCACGTTCACGCGCGCGCGCCTCCAGGGTCGCCAGCAGGCTGCGGCTGACGCCGCGAAAGCGGGCGTCGGGCGACACGTAGTTCAGGGTGATCTCGCCCGCATCCGTGACGGCGCCGACGGCAAGGATCCTGTCGCCCTCGACCGCGACCATCACCGAATTGCCCGCCTGCGCGAGCCAGGAGCGGAAGACGGCGGGCTGCTTGTTGGCCAGCCATCGCTTCAGGATCTGCGGATCGTTGTGGTGATCGGCCACGCAGAGTTCCGCGATCGAGTGGCGCATCACGTCGCAGGCGGCGTCGGCATCCGCGTCCGTGGCGTCGCGGACCTGCAGCCCGGTCATGGCCGATCGGAGACGTAGAAGGGATTGCCGTCGGGGTCCTTGCCCTCGCAGCGGACCAGCCCGTCGCGCACGATCAGCTTCGACATCCGGGCGCCGCGGACGAGCAGCTCCTGGCGCGCCGCCGCAATGTCCTTGGCCCAGAAGCCTATCTTGGGCGGGCGCCGGCCGACCTCCGAGGTGCCGTTGTGCAGGGCGATGATGCAGCCCTTGGCATCGAACTCCTTCCAGCCCTTCTCGTCCTTCTTGAGCTTCAGTCCCAGGACGTCACTGTAGAACGCGACCATGCCCGGCATGTTCTTGGTGAAAAGCACGATCCGACGCATCGACAGGGTCATGTTCGTCTCCAGAATGGGCGTCAAAAGGACATGAATCGATTTTTTTGCCAAGGCCGGTCCGACCGGCTATCTACCCGTCATGTCCATGATAAAAGGCGAGACCGGCGATTGGGAGATCGTCCTGGGGCTGGAAGTCCATGCCCAGGTGATCTCCGACGCCAAGCTGTTCTCCGGCGCGCCGACGACGTTCGGCGCCGATCCCAATACCCAGGTGTCGCTGGTCGACGCCGCCATGCCCGGCATGCTGCCGGTGATCAACAAGCGCTGCGTCGAACAGGCGGTGCGCACCGGGTTGGGCCTGAACGCCAAGATCAATCTGCGCTCGGTGTTCGACCGCAAGAACTACTTTTATGCCGACCTGCCGGCGGGCTACCAGATCTCCCAGTACAAGGACCCCATCGTGGGCGAGGGAGAGGTCGAGATCGACCTGCCCGACGGCAAGACGCGCAAGATCGGCATTGAGCGCCTGCATCTCGAGCAGGACGCCGCCAAGAACCTGCACGACCAGCATCCGACCCAGTCCTACATCGACCTCAACCGGTCTGGCGTGGCGCTCATGGAGATCGTGAGCAAGCCCGACCTGCGCTCGGCCGACGAGGCGGCGGCCTACCTCACCAAGCTGCGCTCGATCGTGCGCTATCTCGGCACCTGCGACGGCAACATGGATGAAGGCTCCATGCGCTGCGACGTCAACGTGTCGGTGCGCAAGCCCAACGGCCCCCTCGGCACGCGCTGCGAGATCAAGAACGTGAACTCGATCCGCTTCGTGAAGCAGGCGATCGAGTACGAGGCGCGCCGCCAGGTCGAGCTGATCGAAAGCGGCGGCACCGTCGTGCAGGAGACGCGAGGGTTCGATCCCAACAAGGGCGAGACGCGCCCGCAGCGCTCCAAGGAAGACGCGCACGACTATCGCTACTTCCCCGATCCCGACCTGCTGCCGCTGGTCCTGACCAAGGAGTATGTCGAGAAGATCCGCGGCACGCTGCCCGAGCTGCCGGACGCGCGGAAGAACCGCTACATCAAGGACTTCGGCCTGTCGCCCTACGACGCCGGCGTCCTGATCGCCGAGAAGGAGACGGCCGAGTTCTTCGAGACCGTCGCCAAGGGACGCGACGCCAAGCAGGCCGTGAACTGGGTGACCGGCGATCTCTTCGGCATGTTGAACCGCCGCGGTGTGGCGATCACCGAATCGCCGGTGAGCGCCACCGCGCTCGGCAAGCTGCTCGACCTGATCGCCGACGGCACGATCTCGGGCCGCATCGCCAAGGACCTGTTCGTCGCCATGGAGGAGACGGGCAAGGATCCGGCCGTGCTGGTCGAGGAGCGCGGGCTGAAGCAGGTGACCGACACCGGCGCCATCGAGGCCGCGATCAAGGCTGTGATCGACGCCAACCCCGGACAGGTCGCGGCCTACAAAGCCAAGCCGACGCTGTTCGGCTGGTTCGTCGGCCAGGTGATGAAGTCGACCGGCGGCAAGGCCAACCCCAAGGTCGTCAACGAGCTCCTGAAGAAGGCTCTCGACGCCTGACGGGCTCGCGCGGTTCGCCGGGCTGCTTCGGCTGCTCGGGAGTCTTGTCTGTGCGGGCGTGTGAACCGTCGGCCTTGGAGCGCTGCTCGGTCGGCGGGGCGGCGCGCGTCAGGTTGAAGGCAGTGTTGATCAGCCCGACATGGCTGAAGGCTTGCGGGAAGTTGCCCAGTAGGCGGCCGCCTTTGGTGTCGTACTCCTCGGCCAGCAGCCCGAGATCGTTGCGAATGGCCAGTAGCCGCTTGAACAGCTTCTCGGCGTCGTCGCGGCGTCCGATCGAGACATAGGCGTCGGCCAGCCAGAAGCTGCAGGCCAGGAAGGCGCCTTCGCCCGGCTTCAGCCCGTCGTCAGTTTCGCCGGTGTTGTAGCGCTTGAGGAACCCGTCGACGTACAGCTCGCGCTCGATCGCTGCCAGGGTCCCGAGATAGCGCGGGTCGCCGCAGTCGATGAAGCCGACCTGGGCCAGCAGAAGCAGGCTGGCATCCAGCAACGTGTCGCCGTAGGACGCTCGGAAGGTGTTGCGTTCCGGGTCGAAGCCGTGGGTGCAGACCTCGTCATGGATCTCGGCGCGCGTGGCACGCCATTTGTCGACCGGCCCGCTAAGGCCGTGGCGCTCGACCGCCTTGATGGCGCGGTCAAACGCCACCCAGGCCATCACCTTCGAATAGGTGAAATGGCGTGGCGGGCCGCGCGTCTCCCAGATGCCGTAATCGGGATCGCGCCAGCACTTGTCGACATGATCGATCAGGACTCGTTGAACTTCCCAGCCGCTGTCGCTCGGGGTCAGGCCGCCCTTGCGCGCCTGCTCGAACGTGTCCATCAGCTCACCGTACACGTCGAGCTGGAATTGCTGGTGCGCTGCATTGCCAAAGCGTACCGGCTTGGAATCGAGATAGCCCGGCAGCCAGTCGGCCTCCCATTCCATCAGCCGGCGCTCGCCCATCACGCCGTACATGATCTGCATGTCGGCCGGGTTGCCGGCGACGGCGCGCTGTAGCCAGTCGCGCCACGCGCCCGCCTCGTCGTAGACGCCGGCGTTCATCAGCGCGAGCAGGGTGAGCGTGGAATCGCGGATCCAGCAGTAGCGGTAGTCCCAGTTGCGTTCACTGCCGATCTGCTCGGGCAAGGACGCCGTGGGCGCCGCGACGATGCCGCCGCTCGGGGCATAGGTCAGCGCCTTCAAAGTGAGCAGGGAGCGTCGGATGGCGTCGGCGTACGGCCCGTCGGTCTTGGTGCTGGCCGTCCAGTCGCGCCAGAATTTTTCGCAACCGGCAAGAGCGTCGGCGCAGTCGACGGGCTCCGGCGGCGGCAGGTGCGAGTGTCCGTAGCTCAGGACGAACGGCGTGGTCTCGCCCTTGCCGACAGTGAAGGTCGCGACGGTCTTGAGGTTCTCGCCACGCACCTCGACCGGCGTGCGCAGCACCACCATGTCGGGCCCGGCGATGGCCTGGAGCGTGCCGTCCTTCAGGCGACTGACCCACGGGACGGTGGCGCCATAGCCGAAGCGCAGGATCAGCTCTATGCGCATCGCCACGCTGCCTTCATCGCCGCGGACGAGCCGCAGCAGGTCCGACGACTTTCCGCGCGGCAGCATGAAATCGATCACGGTGACCGCCCCGGTGCCGGTGCGGAACGTCGTCTCCAGGATCATCGTATCCGGTCGGTAGCGACGCGAGATCTCGACCGCCTCATCCGACGAGGAACCGTCCGCCGGCCCGATCAGCCAGCGCCCATGCGACGGCTTGCCCAGCAGCGCGGCGAAGCAGGCATCGGAATCGAAGGCGGGCCAGCACAGCCAGTCGATCGAGCCGTTGCGCCCGACCAGCGCCGCGGTCTGGCAGTCGCCGATCAGGCCGTAGTCTTCGATGGCGGCGCTCATCGCATGCTCATGGGTCGGCGAAACGCACGAGGCTTGCGGTCAGCATGTCGGCCGACCACGAGACGGCGACGATCTGGCCGTCGGGCGTGCGGGCGATGTCGGTGAAGCTGCCCGGCTCGCTCTGCCAGCGCAGCTTGCCGTCGACATTGGCGCGCACCACGAAGCAGAGCGGCCCGGCCGCCGCGCAGACGACGGCGGCGATGCCCTCGCCGTCGGCGATCAGCCGGCGCGTCTGGTCGAACGGCCAGGCGGCGCGGCCCAGCACGTTGCCACGATCGTCGAGCCGCACCAGGCCGGGTCCGTTGCCCGTCTGGAAGACGTCGACCGCCGATACCCAGAAAGCGGGCAGCCGCGCGAACGACGTGCCGAGGGTATTGAACGGCGCGCGGTCCTGGGGAGCGCCGTCGGCGCCAAAGCGCGCGACGTACCACTGGCTGAGGCCCGACATCTGACCGACTTCCTGGATGATGGCCAGAACGCTGCCATCGGCCGCGGTGGCGAGGCCGTAGACATCCTCGGGGTAGGCGGGACCGGGGCCGGCCTGCCACGCGCGGCTGCCCTGAGCATCGAACTTGCCGATCCACCAGTTGAAGGGATCGGGACCGAAGCCACCGGCAACGAGCAGGCCATTGTCGGACGTCGGCAGGTAGAACCTCGTGCGATAGAAGGCGCCGCTGACGCTGGCGGCCGGAAGCACCGAGGCGGCGCTCTGCACCTTGCCGCTCGCGTCGATCCGGAAGAGCGTCGTCACCGAACGTTCGTCCTGCGGCAGCGCCACCCGTGTGTTCGAGCTCGACAGGAAGGCCGCCGCCTCGCCGGAGGGGAAGGCGACGACACCCAGCGATTCGGCGTTGAAGCCGCTCGGCCCGACGCCCGCCTGTACCGGCAACGCGGTGCGATACTTCGGCTTGCCGTCGCGCGCGTAAGCCTGCAGCTCGATGCGTGCGCTCTTGGCCGGCAGGATGCCGTCGACCGAAGGCTGGAAGCTCGATGTCGCGACATACATCGAGCCGTCGGCGCCGACCGCCAGGCGCCCGGGCGGACCGAAACCCGACAGCCGATGATCGGCCGGCAGCGGCAGCGCGACGTCGAGCGTGACACGCGGCGCCGCAGCGGCGGGGAGGGTTTGCGATTGCGCCGCGGCCGGACCGCAGAGCAGGACGAGAAGGAGGCCGGTCGGAAGACGCATGGCGCGGAGCATATGTGCTACGGTTTAGGCGTGGAAGAGAGGAAGCGATGACGGCGAAGCTTTATGCCATGACCTGCGGCCGTCTCGTCGGGCGGCTGAAGGACATGATCGAAGGCGAGGATGGCCCGGTCACCCTGCCGATCCCGTCCTATCTCATCGAGCATCCCAAGGGGCGCGCGCTGTTCGACACCGGCATGCATCCGCAGTTGCGCAGCGACGCCGCCGGCCGCATCGGCGAGCGCGCGGCGCGCATCTTCGGCTTCGAGCAATTCGGCGCGGAGGACGATGTGAAGTCGCGCCTGGAATCGATCGACCGCGATCCCGGCAAGGTCGACTACATCGTGAACTCACACCTTCATTTCGATCACTGCGGCGGCAACGAGCTGGTGCCCAACGCCACCATGGTCGTGCAGAAGCGCGAGTGGCAGGCCGCGCAGGATCCCGAGACGGCGGCCAAGGTCGGCCTCTTCCGTGCCGATTTCGATCACGGCCATCCGGTGAAGCAGGTCGAGGGCGAGCACGACCTGTTCGGCGATGGCAGCGTGGTCTTGATCCCGACCTACGGCCACACGCCCGGCCATCAGTCGCTCAGAGTGCGCACGGAGAAGGGCGAGGTCGTGATCACCGGCGACTCCTGCTACTTCTGCCGCACACTGCGCGAGCGTCGCCTGCCGCGCTTCGTCTGGGACCGCGAGCAGATGCTGGCCTCGCTCGATCACCTCGAGGCGCTGGAGAAGCGTGGCGCGAAGCTGTTCTTCGGCCACGATCCCGATTTCTGGAAGGACGTGCCCCAGGCGCCGATACCGGCCTTCTAGGGCCGGCGTTCGAGCCTACTCGGGCACGGCCTCGCCCGAGCCGCCGAACTCCTTCGGGAAGTCCCTGAGCTTCGGCAAGCCGTCCTTCATCGGCAGCACCGTCTCGGCGTAGTTCACATGAACGCCGGGCGTGAATTTCAGGCCAGGGATTGTCGCGGCATACACGTCGGTGAGACCGAGCGGCGGATGGTCGGTCATCAGATGGCCGCCGCACTTGGTGCAGAACTGGCGATCGCTCACCGGCGTCTTCATGACGCGACCGACGAACTCCGCACCTTTCGTCACCTTGACGTTCCCGGGCTTCCACAGCGTGAAAGCGTTGACCGGTCCCGCCGACCACGAGCGGCAGGAACGGCAATGGCAGTAGCCCATGGCTTCAGGCGCGCCGGTGGCTTCGATTTCAACAGCGCCGCAGAAACATGCGCCGGTATATTTGTCCGCCATGTCATCCTCCTTCGAGAGGTCGGTTGAAGAACTCGTGATCGACTGACACTGGACGGGCAGGGAGAACTCCTCTATCTGCCGCGTCGTCACGGAGGCGAGGGACCCCCGACGTGCAAGCGAGGTATCGTTCGGGAGCAGATTTCGGACAATGATCGAAACACCGCCGTCCTTTGCCGAAGCGCCGTTCGGCGCGCCGGCGCAGCCGACGCCCGACACCTTGTCGGAGATGCTGCGCTCGGTCCGCCTGACTGGCGCCGTCTTTCTCAATGCGCGTCTCAGCGCCCCATTCGCGATCGCCTCGCCTCGGCGCTACGATGCGCGCATGCCGATGGCGCATCTGCGCCACATCAGCGTCTTTCATCTGGTGGTGGAAGGCAGTTGTACCCTGGAGACGGCGGGAGGCGAGGCGCGCGATGTGGCGGCGGGCGATGTGCTGCTTCTGCCCTTCGCCGACGAGCACCGATTCTACAAAGGCGATGCGAAGGACATCGTCTTCGATCCGCGCCTGATCCGCCAGGGACCGATCGAGGGCGTGTGGACAGTCGACCATGGCGGCGGCGGTCCGCGCACGCGCCTGGTGTGCGGCTTCCTCGAATCTGCCGAGATGCTGCTGGCGCCGGTCTTCCGCTCTCTTCCCGAGCTGCTCGTCGAATCGGCCGGTGACGGTCCGGTCGGCGGCCAACTCGCCGCGATGGTGGGCGACATTCTCCACCTGGTCGACACCGACACGCCCGGTACCCAGGCGATGCTCGGCCGGTTGATGGAGCTGCTGTTCGTGGAAGTGCTGCGGCGACACGCCAGTCGCCTTCCTACCGGCAGCAAGGGGCTGCTGGCCGCGCTCAACGATCCGCTGGTCGGCCGCGCCTTGCAGCTGCTCCACAGCGAGCCTGCGCGGCGATGGACGGTGGACGAGCTCGCGCGTGCGGCCGGCGCCTCGCGCACCGTGCTGGCGGAGCGCTTCAACGAGCTGCTGGGACGGCCGCCGATCGATTATCTGACCAGCTGGCGGATCCAGCTGGCCGCCGACCGGCTGCGCAACAGCCGCGACGCCCTGGCGAGGATCGCGGGCGACATCGGCTATGAGTCCGAGGCCGCCTTCGCCCGCGCTTTCAAGCGCGTGACGGGGATGACGCCGGGCCGCTGGCGCGACGGCGGCGGCGACAATCGCCAGCTGATGCCGATCCAGTTCAAGGATCCCATCCACCCGACCGGTTGACTTTCATATTTATTATAATAAATAGGAGGGATGGCCAACAGTCGCAGCCTTCGGGCGCCCAAGCGCGGCGACCTCGTCGTCGAGCAGATCAAGCGCTGGATCGCCGAGCGCCGGCTGGCGCCGGGCGACAAGCTGCCCAAGGAAGAGGAGCTGCAGGAGCTGTTCGGCGTCAGCAAGGGCACCGCTCGTGAGGCGCTGAAGTCGCTGGAGGTGCAGGGGCTTGTCACCGTGACGACCGGCCCGGCGGGCGGCGCGACGATCGGCGAGGTGCCGCTCGATCGCGCCCTGCAACTCTTGCAAAACTATCTCTTCTTCCGCGAGCTCGACGTGGCGCAGATCTACGCCGTGCGCCGCTTGCTCGAGCCCGAGCTCGCCGCCGGCGCCGTGCCGCATCTCACCGACGAGCATTTCGCGGCGCTGGAACGCAGCATCGAGACCTGTGCGCCGCATCCCGCCAGCGCCGCTGAGGCCCTGCTGCAGCGCCAGGAGGATCTGCATTTCCACGACACCCTGGCCGCCGCCAATCCCAACATGCTGCTGCGCCTGATGTGCCAGATCATCAACCACCTGCTGCGCTTCTCGGTGACGATGGGCGATCAGAACTCGGCGGCGGGCCACAAGCTCGGCGAAACCAACGTGGCGGCTCATCGGCGGCTGCTGGCGGCGGCGCGGCGCGGTGATGCCAGGCAGGTGCGCAAGCTCATGGCCGAGCACATCGACGAGGCCGAGCGCCATGTCCACCAGGTCGCGGGCGCGGTGCAGCGGCGCTTCGTGCTCGATTCGGATCTATGGGCGCGTGTCGCCCACCCGTCTTCGAAGAAAAAGGAGCAGGCGAAATGACCGGACGCAATGTCGGCCGCCGGCAGGTGGTCATCGGCACAGGAGCGACAGTCATGACGGCAGCAGCGAAACGCGCGAAGGCCGAGGACGGAGGGGTGGCGGCTCGCCTGGCCGAGCTGGAGAAGAGCAGGCGTGTGTTCGGCCTGCACGCGCTTCTTGTGTCGCGCGGCGGCCGGTTGGTGTTCGAGCACTATGGCGCCGGCGACGATGAATCGTGGGGCAAGCCGCTCGGCAAGGTCACCTTCGGTCCGACCGTGCTCCACGACCTGCGCTCGGTCAGCAAGAGCATCGTCGGCATGCTCTACGGGATCGCCCTGGCCGACGGCAAGGTGCCGCCGCCGAGCGCGAAGCTCTACGACCAGTTCCCAGAGTACGCCGACCTCGCCAAGCAGCCCGGACGCGACCGCATCACGGTCGCCCATGTGCTCAGCATGACCGTGGGTCTCGACTGGGACGAGCTTACGATCCCCTATGGCGATGCGCGCAACAGCGAGGTCGCGATGGAGCTGTCGCCCGATCGCTACCGCTATGTGCTCGATCGGCCGATCGTGGGCGAGCCCGGCGTGAAGTGGACCTATAACGGCGGCTGCACCGCGCTGCTTGGCCGGCTGATCACCAAGGGCACCGGCGACAAGCTGCCGGACTACGCTCGCCGTGTGCTGTTCGACCCGATGGGGCTGGGGCCCACGGAATGGTCCAACGGCTTGCAGGGCGAGGCGGCCGCCGCGTCGGGTCTGCGCATGCGTCCAACCGATCTGTTGCGCATCGGCCAGATGGCGCTGGCCGGCGGCGCCTGGCAGGGCAGGCAGATTGTCCCGGCGAAATGGCTTGAGCAGTCAACGGCGCGCAGCGTCGTGATCGATGGTCCCTTCGGCTACGGCTGGCATTGGTACGTGGCGTCACCGCCGGGCAGCAGTGGGCCTACGATCATGGGCATCGGCTGGGGCGGCCAGCGCCTGGTAATCATTCCGGCGCTCGAGCTCGTGGTCGTCATCAACTGCGGCAACTACCCGAAGTCGGGCGCCGAACAACGCGCGGTCGTCGACGCGGTCCTGAAGGACCTGGTGCTGGCGTCGCTGACTTAGTTCTGCGGCAGGAACTCGATCATCAATCCGCCGGACTGCTCGGGCGAGGTCAGCACGCGGTCGCCTTCGGCCAGGGCGAACGGCACGTTGTTGGCGCGCAGCAGCGCCTGCAACGGCCGCGCCCGCTCGACGGCGATGGTGACGCCGACGATCGACGGCGGGTCCTTGGGCGCCATCACCTCGATCGCCTTGTATTCGCTCTGGTAGGCGTCCGGCGACCAGATCAGCAATTCCACGGTCCCGGTCTTCACCAGCATGCAGCCGTCGAGGATCTCCTCGACCTTGGCGCTCCACGCCTCCTTGAGGGCCCGTGCGATCTCCTTGGGCTTTTCGGCGACGGCATGGACCGCCATCAATGCCAGCGCGCCGTTGGGATGGACGATCCATTCCGGCTCCATGAAAGCATCCGGAGTCTCGTGGCGCACCGGCAGCCAGGGCAGAGGCCCGCCGCCTTCGCCGATCACCACGCCGGCATCGACTTCGTAGCCGTCCTCGGTCTCCCAACTGTGCGTCCGCTCCTCGCCCTCGAGCTCGGTGACATTCATGGCCAGCGACACGCCGGTCGGGTCGCCCTGCATCAGCTCGATGTAGTTCGGCACGTCGTCCTGGTCGGGCTGGAAGCAGATGCAGCGCGGCTCGACGCCTTCGGGCGTGAGCCTGAAGCCAAGTTGCTGCAGCCGGGCGGCGGCCGCCTCCGGGTCGGTAAGCGTCAAGGTCAGGTGGTCGATGTCGCGCGCCGAAATCTTCATGCCCGCTCATACAAGCTTAACGGGGGCGCGCTCAAGTGCGATGCTCGATCCGTTTCGATCCCAGGGAGAGACAATATGTCGAAGATGACGCTTTATGGCATTTGGCTGAGCGGCCCGACCTACAAGGCGGGCCTTGCCTTGTCGCTGATGGGCCAGCCCTTCGCCTACAAGCATGTCGACTTGCGAGCCGGCGCGCACAAGCAGCCGGAGTATCTCGCCATCAACCGCTTCGGCCAGGTGCCGGCGCTGGTCGACGGCGATCTCAAGCTCTGCCAGTCGGGCTCGATCCTGCTCTATCTCGCCGACAAGTTCGGCAAGATGGGCGGCAAGACCGCCGAGGAGAAGGCGCGGGTGCGCGAATGGCTGTTCTGGGAGTTCGACCGCCTGGCGGCGAACGTCTACCGACCGCGCGCCATCAAGCGCGGCTTCTTCAAGGCCGATGACAACGTCTACCAGATGTATGTCGGCATGGCGAACGACGCGCTGAAGGTGCTCGATACCTCGCTCGCCAAGTCGCCGTTCCTGGTCGGCAACGAGCCGACGATCGCCGACGTCGCGGTCTACGGCGACGTCGCCTACACCGGCGAGGCCGCCATCGATCTCGCGCCCTATCCCAACGTGAAGGCGTGGATGGAGCGCATCGAGAAGCTGCCTGGCTTCAAGAGCTACGAGGATGTCCTGCCCAAGCAGGATGCCGCCTGAACTTCACTCCTCGCCATTCCTCCTCGTGTTCCTCTCCCCCTAGCGGGCCCTAGCGGGGGAGAGGAGGCATGAGGAACCCGAGGCCAAGCCTTCATCAGCGCAATTCGCTCAAGCTCTAGCGCTTCTTCTTGGAGGTGGCCTTGGCCCGCGCCTGCCGCTGTTGGCGGGTGCGGAGCTGCCGGCTGTGCTGGGTCCTGACCGCGCTCGCCGCATCGGTGATGCCGAGCGGACTGGACTTGAACGTCGTCCGCTTGCGTTGCGCCAGGTCGATGGTAACGCTGTCGTCCGGCGTCTTGGCGTCGACGCCGTCGCTCGCCGGATGGTATTCGATGCGCAACTGGTCATCGGTGACGATGAGCCTGAGATAGCCGTAGTCGGTGTCGTCGTAGCGCTCGAAAACCACCTGGTCCTCGTCGCGGCTCCTGGCCTGCAGGGTCTGCGGCACCCGGATGGTGTTGCCGTCGACCGGCCGCAGCTTCTGCACGTTGTGCCCGCCGTTGCCGCAGATCAGGTAGGGGATCTCCGTGCCGTCCTTGCGAGTGCGCGTGAAGCGCTGATAGGAGTGCGCATGCCCGGCCAGCACGGCATGCGGCCACAGGCCGACCTCCTCGCACACCGCATCCATCTGCTGGCGCATCTCGGTGCTCGAGGAATGCTGGCCGCCGAAGGCATAGGGCGGATGATGATGGGCGAACAGCAGCGCGCCCTTGTAGTCCTCCTGCTTCAGCCGCTGCAGGGCGGCCTTGAGGAAGTCGATCTGGGCGTGGCCGATCGTGTCGTTGGCGATGACGCCGGGATCCTCCAGGGTGTTGCTGTAGAAAACCAGGATGCGCACGAAAGGCGCCTCTAAGGTGAAGTAGACTCCGGGCTGGATCTGCGCCGTGCGCGACAGCCCGCCGGCCTCCGGCGTCACCGTGAAGCCCTTGGCGGGATCCCAGCAGAAGTTGCTGAGATAGGCTTCGAGGCTCCTGGCATGGGCGAGCGGCGAGATCATGCCATCGTGGTTGCCGGCGGCCGCCAGCACCGGTGCATGGTAGTTGCGGTAGGGCTCGTAGAACTGATCGTAGTAGTACTGGGCCTCGCCGAAGCTGTAGACGATGTCACCCAGCAGCAGCGCGAATTGCGGGACCTCCTTGGCCTCGGTCTCGTTGAAGTCGCCGATCATCTTGTCGGTGACCTCGTTCTCCGTCCTCGGGCCGCGCGTGCTGCCGCAGTCGCCCGTCGAGTGGAACACGATCTGCTTGTTGCCTTGGATCGTGGCGATGGCCTTGCCGGCGTTGTCGCCTCCGCCGAACACGTCGACCAGGGAAAGCACCGGTTCAGCCTTGTTGCCCCGCGGCTTGGGGAAGGGCAGCGGCTGGATCTTGTGCAGCTTGTTCAGCTCGTCGATCGCATGATAGGCCGCGTTGTCCGACGGGTGCTTGATCTTGAAGATCGTCGGATCCGCGGTCGGTTCGGGTTGGGCGAACACCGGACCGCTCAGCGTCCGCGGCGGGCCTGCGTTGCCGTTGCCCGAAGTCTGCGGGACGCTGCGTGACGAACTCGCTCTGCGTTTTGCCATGATGACCCCCGCTCGCAATAGTTGCAATAGGGGATGATATTCCCGCTGTGAAGCCTGGCAAGCGGCTTCGCTGTGATATCGCAAAGTCACTGCAACTGAAGCGCCCTTTCTTCAGAATGAGTGAAGATCAGATCAGGATGCCAACGCCTTGCGCATTGATTTCAGCGCCTCGTCCATCATGCCGCCAATGCCGGGCGCGAGCTCGTCCGGCAGAAGGTCGATCGTCCACACCAATCGGCTGCCGTCACCTTCCGGGAAGACCTGGACGGCGGCGTTGAAATGGCTCGCCCGGCCCTCGACGACGGCATAGACCAGCCGGCAATTGTCATCATCCAGGGTGACCAGCCGCTCGCGCGCCACCATGCCGTTGAAGAAGGTGATGACTCGATCGGCCTTGTCCATCTTGAGATCGGTGACGAAACCCGGCGCCACCCTGGTGTGGACCTGTCCGAAGTCGCGCAGCTTCTCCCACACCGACGGCGCGTCGTTCGCCACGGGGATCTCTCTTTTGAGCGTTGCCATGTCAGGTCTCCTGGTCGGGATCGGAACATGGCGAGAGCTGCTGGTGGGGTCTGGCGGTTTCCGGACATGGTCGTCAGCCGCGCATCAAGCACGGTTCTTGCATCGCTGCAGGCCTGCCCAAGGCAACGAGGAGAGGGACGATGTGCGAGCTTTGCTATGTCGACGAGGCCATCAAGAGCAAGATCATCGCCCGCAACGCAGAATTCCATAAAGTCGCTTCGAGTCCGTTCGGAGAGGACGACGAAGCCGGCATGCTGAACCTGATCGACGCCGAATCGCGAACGGCGATCCTGCGTCGCACTGATCCCACCAAGGTCTACGACCTGTCGGTCGATCACTTCATCGGCATGCCGGGCTGGACCGGCGCCGGCGACCAACCCTACCAGATATGGATGACGCACACGCCGCAGGGTGAGGTCGTCGGCGACAGCATGAAGAAGGGCAAGGAGGCCAACGCGCTCGTCGCCTATTCCGGTGACGGCATCTCGATGTACACGCACTGCGGCACGCACATCGATACCTTCAACCATTTCGGCTACAACGGCGCCATCTTCAACAATTTCACCGCGCACGACCACCTCGGCAGCCGTGCCTGGCGTAAGTGCGGTGCGGAGAAGCAGCCGCCGATCTTCGCCCGCGGCATCCTGCTCGACGTTGCCGGGATGCACGGCGTTCCCACGCTCGAGCCAAGCCATGCGATCGGCGAAAAAGACATCGTCGATTGCCTCAAGCACCAGAAGACCCAGCTGCGCAGCGGCGACGTCGTCCTGATCCGCACCGGGCAGATGAACCTGTGGCCGGACGCCAAGTTCGTCATGAACACGCCGGGCCTCAATCGCGAGGGCGCGGAATTCCTTGCGAAGGCGGGAGCCATCACCATCGGCGCGGACAACCTCACGCTCGAGCAGACGCCGACGCCCGATCCGATCAACTTCTTCCCGGTGCACACCTATCTGCTCGCCGAGGCGGGCGTGCCGATCATCGAGATCATGCAGCTCGACGAGCTGGCGGCCGACAAGGTCTGGGAATTTGCCTTCTTCGGCGCCTGCATCAAGCTGCGCGGGGCAACAGGGGCGCCGATGCGGCCGGTGGCGATGCCGCTGGTCGACAGCCCGGTGATCTAAAGCACATTCCGTTCGGCTGGAATCAGCCGAACGGAATATGCCTCTTGCAACGACTATCACCTTTGCGCGCATTTCCGATCTGGTGGAACCGCTCGCGGATCCACCAGATCGGAAATCGCCCTAGCCCGCGGACGTCGTCGTCACGCGGCTCGATCCGATGACGATGACGCCTGTGGCGGCCAGCGACAAGGCGACGGCCGTTCCCTCTGCCAGCGGGTGCCCGACGCGCGGGCAGGTCGCGAACAGGGGGCCGGCCGCCGTGGCGATGGAATACTCCATGTGGGTGCCAAGGTAACTTGCCTTGGTGATGGTCCCGGCGAGCGAGCCGGCGAGCCCGGGAGCGCTGTTGACGGTGATCGCCTCAGGCCGGACGGCGATCATGGCCGCACCTTCCGCCGCGGTCGAATCGCCGACGTCGAGATCGACGTCACCCAGCGTAATGCGAACCCGGCCTGCATCCAGCCGTCGGACGATGCCGCGCACCGGGCTCGACTCGCCCATGAAACGCGCCAGAAAAGGCGTCGCCGGGCTTTCGTAGAGCTCGCGGGGCTTGCCCTGCTGCTCGATGCGCCCGGCATTCATGACGATGATCCTGTCGGAGACCGCCATCGCCTCCTGCTGGTCGTGCGTGACGTAGACGGCGGTGAGGCCGAGCCGGCGTTGCAGGTCGCGGATCTCATCACGCATCTGTCGGCGCAGGCGGGCGTCGAGGTTGCTGAGCGGCTCGTCGAACAGCAGCACCGACGGCTTGAGGACCAGCGCGCGCGCCACGGCCACGCGCTGCTGCTGGCCGCCCGACAGTTCCGACGGCTGCCGCGCTTCGAGGCCTTCCAGCCCGACTTGCTTCAGGCCGTCACGGGCCTGGTTTGCGGCGTCCGCCTTGCCGAGGCCCGAGCGGAGCAGCCCATAGCAGACGTTCTCCAGCACGCTCATGTGCGGGAAGAGGGCGTAGGACTGGAACACCATGCTGACGTCGCGCTGCGTGGCGCTGAGATTGGTGACGTCGCGCCCGTCGATCAGGATGCGGCCTTCGCTCGGCAGCTCGAGGCCTGCGATCATGCGCAGCGTCGTCGTCTTGCCGCAGCCCGATGGCCCGAGCAGCGTGACGAGTGTGCCGGCCTCGATCTCGAAGCTCACGCCGGCCACGGCCGTCGCCGTGCCGTAGCGCTTCACCACGTCGCGGAACTCCACGCTCACGCCCGGCCTCCCTGCAGCTGCGGCGAACGCCGGCCCAGCCGCCGCTCGCCGACCACGAGCTGGATCAGCAGGATGGCCGCCAGCATCAGCACGATCAGGGCGCAGCTGTAGGCAATGGCAAGCCCGTAGTCGCCATTGATGACCCGCAGGATGATGTAGGTCGTGGCGAGCTCGTACTCCGCCGTCACCAGGAACACCACGGCGCTGACGGTCGTCACGGCGCGCACGAAGCCGTAGACGAGCGCACCGACGATGGCGGGGCGCATCAGCGGCAGCACGACGTACAGCAGCGTCTGCGGAGCGCGGCCGCGCAAGGTCAGCGAGGCCTCGTCCAGGCTGCGATCGATCTGGCTCATCGCCGCCATGCCGGCGCGGACGCCGACCGGCATGTTCCGGAAGATGAAGCAAAGCACGATGATCAGCGCCGTGCCGGTGATCTCGACCGGCGGCACGTTGAAGGCGAAAACGTAGGCCACGCCGATGACCGTGCCGGGCACGGCAAAGCTCAGCATGGTGGCGAATTCCAGCGTCGCCCGGCCGGCGAAGCGCTGGCGCACCAGCAGCCAGGCGGCCAGCAGGCCGAGCGCTGCGGTCAACGGAGCGGCGATGGCGGCGAGCTCCACCGTCGTCCAGAACGAATTCCACGCCGCGCCTGACCAGATCAGCCCATCGGCCGTGCGCTCGATGGCAAACGCCTTGGCATAATGATCGAGCGTCGGCGTGTAGTCGCGACCCCACACCTTCACCAGGCCGCCGACGAAGGCGAAGCCGTAGAGCAGCAATGTGAAGCCAGCCCACGGCAGGGCGATCCATTGGGCGACGCGGCGTGCGCGCTCGGGCAGGGGCGTGGGCAGCCCGGAATCGCCCTTGCCCGAGATGGTGGCGTAGGAACGCGTGCCGACTATGTGGCGCTGCAGGAAGAACGCCCCGAGCGCGAACCCCAGCAGCAGCAGGGCAAGTGCTGCCGCGCGACCGTAGTCGAGCTGGGCGCCGACCACGGCAAAGTAGATCTCGGTCGACAGCACCCCGTAGTCGCCGCCCAGCACGATGGGATTGCCGAAGTCGGCGATGCTCTCGATGAATCCGACCAGGAAGGCGTTGGCGAGCCCCGGCCGCATCAACGGCAGGGACACCGTCGAGAACGTCGCCCAGGGATCGGCGCGCAGGGTCTGCGAGGCCTCCTCGAGCGTGGGGCTGACGCCCTCGACGACGCCGATCAACACCAGGAAGGCGACCGGCGTGAAGGCGAAGAGCTGGGCCAGGAACACGCCCTGGAAGCCGTAGATCCAGCGCGACGGCGGAATACCCATCGACCATTCGAGGAGCTGGTTCACCAGGCCGGACCGGCCGAATACGAGAATGAGCGCCAGCCCGATCACGAATGGAGGGGTGATGATCGGCAGCACCGTGAGGACGCGCAGCGTCTTCTTGAAGGCGAAGGAGGTGCGCGTCACGATCAGCGCAAAAGCGAGCCCCAGTGCGGTCGTGCCCGCGCCGCAGGCCAGCGCCAGGAACAGCGTGTTCCAGGCGACGCCGCAGCGGCCGCCGCCCGAGAGGCAGCGCAGGCTCCAGATCTTCCCGGCCGCCAGCCGGTCGATCAGCAGGGCCGGCATGAAGACGCCATCGCCATCCTGGAACGCCTGCAGCAGGATGCGCAGGATCGGCCAGGCGGTGAACAGCGTGATCGAGGCGGCCACCGTCGTCACTGCACCGGCGACGAAGGCGTCGCCGCCGAAGCGGCCGCGCAGCGCCAGGCCGATCGACAGGATCGACAGCAAGGCGATCAGCACCAGCGCGCCGCCGGCGCCGAGTCCGACCTGTCGTGTCTCCAGTTCGCCGAGCAAGGCGTTCAGCCAGTCCGCCGTCCAGCCGCGCAGGCCGATGCCAAGCGCCTGGGCGACGAACAGGACAACGCCGAGGCCGCTCGCGAGCAGGAGGAGGCTGCCGCGACGCTCGCGCTGAAGCGGCGCCAGCGAAATCACGAGACAAGCCATGAGCGCGACCAGGACGGGCGCCAGCCACCACCGACCGTGCTCGACGATCTGGCCCAGCCCGCCGGCATAGTCCTCCGAGGACCACAGGCCGCCAAGCCAGGCGCCCGACGTCAGGCCCTCCTGCAGGGCGTACCAGGGCAGGACGATGGCCGCGCATAGGCCCGCGGCCGACCAGGCGAGGGGCGCTCGCACCATCCGTCAAGGCTTCGGCAGCGCGCCCACCTCGCCGTCCCATCGCGCAATCAGGCGCTTGCGCTCGGCCGACCTGCCGTACTTCGCCTGATCGTAGTCGATGAGCTTCATGTCGGCGAACTTCGGCGCCTCGGGCGGCAGGGGCGTGGCCTTGTTCGACGGCACCTGGAACTGCTTGGCCTGCGCTTCGAGCTTCTGCGCCTCGGGTGTGAGCGCCCAGTCGTAGAACTTCTTGGCATTGGCGAGATTGCGCGCGCCCTTGACGATGCTCATCGAGCCGATTTCGTAGCCCGTGCCTTCGCAAGGCGTCGCCGTCTTCACCGGAAAGCCCGCCAGGGCCTCCGTGACGCCGTCGTGCACGAAACTGATCGACACCATGGTCTCGCCGCGCGCCACCGCCTTCATCGGCGCGGTGCCCGAGCGCGTGTAGGCATTGATGTTGGCATGCATCTTCTTGAGATAGTCGAAGGCCTTGTCCTCGCCCATCAGCTGCACCAGCGTGGCGATCGCCACGTAAGCGGTGCCGGACGAATTGGGATTGGCCATCTGGATTTCGCCCTTGAACTCGGGCTTCAACAGGTCGGCCCAGCAGGCCGGCGCCTTCACGTTCTTTTTGGCGAGGAGCTCGGTGTTGAAGCCGAAGCCCAGGGCGCCGGCGTAGATGCCGACGGTCTTGCCGCCGGAATCGGCGTGTTGCTTGACTGCCCAGGGATGCAGCTCGGCGAGCTTGGGTGACTTGTATGCCTCGGTCAGGCCTTCCTCGGCCGCCTGCAGATGCGGATCGCCGGTGCCGCCGAACCAGACGTCACCCTTGGGATTCTGCGCCTCGGCCTTGAGCTGGGCGATGGTCTCGCCGGACCCTTTCTGGGTGACCGAAACCTTGACGCCGGTGGCCTTCTGGAACTCGTTGGCGATCAGGGTGCACCATTCGACCTGCACCGAGCAGTAGACGTTGAGCACTCCCTGCGCCGATGCCGGCACCGCGGCCAAGAGCACCAAGGCGACCGCCACTGCGGCGCCAAGGCGGTGAAGCGTCCTCATGCGTTTCTTCCATTCATTGTTACAGTCTTTTGACAATGGCATATGGCGCAGGGCCAAGCTACTTGCCCATCCGACTCAGCTCGGCAAAAAGCGCGCGATACTGCTCCAATGCCAACTCAGGAAGCGTTGCCGCCACCGCGAGATCGAACCACCTGAGCTCGCTGTGCTCGTCGTCCACTATGCGGGGCTCTCCGCCCTCCCACTGGGTGACGGCGTACAGGTGATACGTTGGTGCCGGAGGGTGCGTCGCGTCCGGCTCGATGATGCGGCCACACACGGCATAGAGGACAGGGACAATTCCAATCTCTTCGCCGGCTTCGCGAAGGAGCGCCTGCTCCAAAGTCTCACCCGGCTCGACGTGGCCGCCCGGGAAGCTCCATAGGCCAGGGTAGGCTTTGCGGCGAAGGCTGCGCCTGGCCAGGAGTACCCGGTTGTCTTGCAGCAATACGGCGTTGACGATCTCGCGCCGTGCACTCACGGCAGGTTGAGCGCTGCGGTGAGGTCGCCCATCTTCTCGCGGACGCCGGGCAGCGGCTCGAGGTCGAAGCGCCTGGTGATGAACTTCAGGATCGACGTCGTGTCGTAGGCCGTGTGGTCGACGAAGCCGCGCTTGGCGAAGGGTGAGACGATCAGCGCCGGGATGCGAGTCGCCGGTCCCCAACGGTCGCCCCAGCCGGCGCCGGACGGGGGCGGGACGTGGTCCCAGAAGCCTCCGTTCTCGTCGTAGGTGACGATCACGACCATGCGCTGCCATTGCGGGCTCTTGGTCAGCTTCTCCAGCAGGTCGGCGATATGGGCGTCGCCGCTCATGATGTCGGTATACGCCGGATGCTGGTTCAGGACGCCCACGGGCTTGTAGAGCGCGACCTTGGGCAAGGTGCCGGCGGCGATGTCTCGTATCAGGTCCTCGCCGTCCTTGAGGTGCTGCGCGCGCTCGGCCGTGCCTGGCGCATAGCGGAGATAGTAGTTGAACGGCTGATGATGCGGCTGGAAGTTCATCGCACTGTCGGCGCGGGTATAGATGACCGAGCGCTTCTCGGTCGGCGGCCTCTTGCCGTCGGCGAGCGCGGCGTTCCAGCCGCCGGCATACCACGCCCAGCTCACGCCCTTGGCGGAGAGCGTGTCGCCGATCGTCTTCGCGGTCTGCGGCGGCAGCGGCTGCGCCATGCGCGGCGCTCCCTTCGGGTCTGCGAGGTCGAGCGAACCGTCGGGCGCGGGCGGTACGCCGCTCGGCTGGTAGGGCGGCTGCGTGGTGTTGACCGAATAGCCGTCCGGCGTGACCTGGGCGCCGCCGGTGCGCATGTGGACCGCGCCTTGGCGGGCCGATGGGGAATCCGGGGTCTTCTGCAGCTTGCCGTCCGCGTCGAGTGCGGCGCGCATCTCCTTTGGCGCATCCTTGAACTCAGGCGTGCAGGCGCAGACCAGCCACTGATGATTGAGGTATGAGCCGCCGAACGCGCCCATGAAGAAATTGTCGGCCAGCGTGTAGTCCTTCGCCCATTGCCAGAGCTTCATGCCGCTGCCGTCGAAATATCCCATCGTCCATCCGCCCACGGTGGATATGGCGGCAAACATGTCGTTACGCCCGCCGTTGATCTGCTCGATGTTGTGATAGTAGGCGTGGATCGGACTGATCAGGACCTGATCGGCCTTCTTGTGGACGGGTGGCCGGTCGATGCGGAACGGTTCATTGGGCAGCCTGGGGAGGTTCGGGTCGGGTTTGCCGTCTGCGCCCCATACCTGCAGGTATGGCAACACCGATCCGTCGTGGTCGCGCTGCGTCTTCTGCTCCATTGTGGCATTTGCGATACCGTTGGCGCCGGGAAACAAGCCGTACAGGTGATCGAAGCTGCGGTTCTCCGCATAGATGACCACGATGGTCTCGATCCTGGACAGATCGATCGCGAGGGCGGACACGGGCGCCGCGGCAGTGCCGATCAGCAAGGCGCCTGCGGATGTCAACACGCGGCATGAAATCACTCGGTTCCCCCGTCCTTTGTTAGCCACAGCATACCTGGCCGGCCCGGAGATTCACGCGTCTTTCATCTCCATCCAGCTTTGCTCGACGTCCGCACGGTCGAGGTCGCGAGTGATGAAGACCAGGCGCGAGCGGCGGTCGTCATCCGGCCAGTGCGCCAGCAGGGTCGGTGGATGGAAGGTGCGATGCACGCCGTGGATCACAAGCGGCTGGTCCTCGCCCGCGACGTTGAGCACGCCCTTGACGCGCAGCAGCCGGTCGCCCCACGAGGCGCGCACGGCCATCAGCCAGCGATTGAAGCGGTCCCAATCGAGCGGCTCGTCGAAGGTGAGGCAGAACGAGCCGATATGGGCATCGTGGCGTGACCGGTCGTGGTGCTCGTGATGGTGATGATGGTGGTCATGGGCTTCCGCATTCAGCCATTGCTGCACGCGGTCGCTCTTGCCGGCGGGATCGAACGGCCCGGAATCGAACAGCAGCGCCGGGTCGATCTCCCCTTGCACGACTTCATAGAGCGCCGCCCCGGGATTGAGGTCTTCCAGCCGCGCCCGCAAGTGCGCGCTGGCATTGATGCCCGCGAGGTCGGTCTTGCTCATCAGCAGCCGGTCGGCGACGGCGGCCTGTTTCACCGCTTCCACATGCTCGTCGAGCTGGCGCGCGCCGTTCAAGGCATCGACCGTCGCCACGACGCCGTCCAGCCGGTAGTCGTGGCTGATCATGGGATGGTTGAGCAGCAGCTGGAGGATCGGCGCCGGGTCGGCAAGCCCCGTCGTCTCCAGCAGCGCGCGGTCGAACGGCGGCGTCTCGTCGCTGGCGCGGCGGCGGGCGATGTCGCGCAGCGTCTTGTCGAGATCGCCCTGGATGGTGCAGCAGACGCAGCCCGACTGGAGCAGGATCATGTCGCCACTGATCGACTGCATGAACAGGTGATCGAGCCCGACCTCGCCGAACTCGTTCACCAGCACGAGGCTGCGCGCCATGCGCGGATCGCCCAGCACGCGATTGAGCAGGGTGGTCTTGCCGCTGCCCAGGAAGCCCGTGATGAGGCTCACAGGTATGCGGGATGAGGACTTGTCTTGGTCGAACAGACTCATTGCACCGTCGGTGTCAGTTCTGTGACTGATACAACGTAACGTTGTTCTCGCCTTGACGCTCCCAGGGGACGGCAGGACGCTTGTGACGTCAATCACAAAAGGAGGGAGCGTCCATGGACTCGAGATACCTTCAGGACAAGGAAGAGCTCAAGCAGGCAGCGCAGGCCATCGACGAGGACCGGCGCAATTTCCTCACCGCCGGCCTGGTCGGCGGCGCTGTTGCCGCCGGTACATTGATGGCGGGCGCAGCGCACGCCCAGCAGGTGGCGCAGGCGCCGGCAGTCATCACTCCTTGGTGGCCCCATCCCAAGTGGGGCAAGGACGACCAGGCAGGCGCCTCGAACTACATGACGCCGGCGAAGGTCCTCGATACCGTCAAGCTGATCAAGGACGGCAAGGTCTATCGCGTCGGCCGCGTCTATGAAAACGCGATGCCGAAGTTTGGCGAGCGCGTCTTCGTCCTGCGCATCCCCGGTTCGCCGACCGGCGGCCCGGTCGGCGCCAACAAGCTCATCTACCACGACGAGTTCCTGAGCACGGAGATCGGCCAGACCGGTACGCAGTTCGACGGGCTTGGGCACATCGGCATCCAGCTGGGCAAGGACGGCGACCAGAACGAGATGCGCTACTATAACGGCGTGACCCAGCTCGAGATCGCCAGCCCCTATGGCCTGAAGAAGCTCGGCATGGAGCAGTGCAAGCCGTTCTTCACGCGTGGCCACCTATTCGACGTCGAGGCCGTCAAGGGGAAGATGATGGATGTCGGCGAGGAGATCACCGTCGCCGACCTGCGCGCGGCGATGCAGAAGCAGAACATGCAGGAGGCCGACGTCAAAGAAGGCGACGCCGTGTTCTTCAACACCGGCTTTGGCAAGTTGTGGATCAAGAACAACGACAAGTTCAACAGCGGCGAGCCTGGCATCGGCTTGGAGGTCGCGAAGTGGTGCATCGACAAGGGCGTGTGCATGACCGGCGCCGATACCTGGGCAACCGAGGTGGTGCCCAATCCCAACAAGGATCTGGCGTTTCCCGTGCACCAGGAACTCATTTGCAAGAATGGCATCTATAATCACGAGAATCTCGACTTCACCGGGCTGATTGCCGATCGCAAGTATCAGTTCGCCTACATTTTCTCGCCGGCGCCGATCAAAGGCGCGACGGGATCGAACGGCGGCCCCATTGCCGTAACCTGATCGCCGAGACCGGGAGGAACATCTCGGAATGCATATCTGGTGCGCCCTCGCAGTTGCGAGGGCGCCTGGCGGGCTTTGGCGATTGACTCGCTAAAACCGGCGGGTCTTAACTGTCGGTGCCCAGACATGTCGGCGACGCACGGATCGCCATTCAAGACAAATATAATCCCACGAAACTCGGGAGGGATGCATGTTCGGCAAGGCACTGGCGGCGACCGCCGCGATCGCCATAACCACCGGCTTCTCGGTGGCTCAGGCACAAGACATGAAAATGTATGCGTTCAGTTCGGGGCCTCTCACCATCGGCAAGGGCGCCTTGGTGAACAACGCCCCGAATGAACCGCCGATCCAGGTTCCGGTCGGCTTCTATGTCATTCGCCATCCGAAGGGCAACGTGCTCTTCGACACCGGCAACAACGACAAGATCATCAAGGACCCGAGCTACTGGGGCGCCTCGTTCACCGCGCTGAAGCCGGTCAACACACCGGACGTGGCGATCGACGTGCAGCTGCAGAAGATCGGGCTCAAGCCCGACGACATCAAGTATGTCGTGCCCAGCCACCTCCATCTGGATCACGGCGGCAACGTCGGCAAGTTCCCGAACTCGACGATCGTCGTGCAGCGGGATGAGATCCAGAATGCGTTCTGGCCGAAGGCCGGGACGGGCGGGCCCTACATGATCGGCGACGTCCTGCCGCTCAGGTCGGCGAACACCGACTATCCCAACGCCGTCAAGATGATCCAGCTCGAGGGCGACCTCGACCTGTTCGGCGACGGCACCTTGGTGGTCAAGCGCTGGGTCGCCCACACGCCGGGCAGCCAGATGATGACCGTGCGCCTGAAGAACACGGGCCTCGTCATCCTGACGGGTGACAACGTCTACATGCGCGAGAACGTGGAAAAGAGCATTCCGCCGAACATCGTGCTGGCCTACAACCCGCAGGGCTTCCTTACCGCCTTCGAATGGATCCGCATGCAGATGGCGAACGAGAAAGCCGACTTCTTCACCGCGCACGATCCGGACGCCTACAAGGCCATGAAGAAGGCGCCGGAGTTCTACGACTGATCGTAGGGGAGCGCTCTTCCTGACGGATCAACGGCGAGGCCGCTTTGGGCTTCGCCGTCTTGCCGGGTATCTGAGTATATGGCCGTCCTGTCGCTCGACCGGCTGAGCAAGCGCTTCGGCGCCCGCCTGGCGGTCGATGGCGTCTCTTTCGCTGTGGAGGAGCGCGAGGTCTTCGGCCTGCTCGGGCCGAACGGCTCTGGCAAGAGCACCATCCTGAGGCTTGTCACCGGCTACCTCTATCCCAGCTCGGGGACGGTCCGCGTCGCCGGCATCGATGTCGTGCGCGCGGCCCGCGCCGCCCGCGAACGCATCGGCTATGTGCCCGAGGATTCGCCGCTCTACGGCCATATGCGGGTCGTCGAGTACCTCTCGTTCATGGGGCGGCTGCGGGGCATCACGGGCGCAGCCCTGGACCGCACCATCGACGCCGCCGTCGAGAGGCTGGCGCTGGGCTCCGTGCGCAGCACCATCATCGAGCGGCTGTCGCGCGGCTACCGGCAGCGCGTGTCGCTGGCCCAGGCGGTGCTGCACAAGCCCGAACTACTGGTGCTCGACGAGCCGAGCAACGGCCTCGACCCCCGGCAGATCATCGAATTGCGCGGGCTGCTGCGGGACCTGGCGCAGGATTGTGCCGTGCTGGTGACGTCTCACATCCTGGCCGAGATCGAGCGGACGGCCGACCGTGTGGCGATCCTGCTCGATGGACGCCTGCTGACCGTCGAGCAGATCGCCCACGAGACGGTGGCGGCGCCGGCGCCATCGCGCCTCGAGGCTCTGTTCCTCGACCTCACCCAGGCAAAGGCGATGCAATGAGCCGTATTGGCAGCCCAGTGGGAAGCCAAGTGGCGACTCTGGTGGGCAAGGAGGTGCGCACGCTCTTCACCTCGCCGATCGCCTATGCCGTGATCGCCGTGTTCGTCGTGCTGAGCGGTTACACCTTCACCGTGTCGCTGATCGTCGCCAAGCAGGCGACCCTGGTGCACATCTTCTTCCAGTCGGCCGTCCAGCTGATCCTGCTCGTGCCGCTCATCACCATGCGCCAGTTCGCCGAGGAGCGTCGCAGCGGCACGCTCCAGCTCCTGCTGACGGCGCCTTTGGCGGAAATCGACATCGTCGCGGCGAAGTTCATCGCCTGCATGGTGGTGCTGGGGGCGATGACCGGCCTGACCCTGGTCTATGCCGCGATTCTCGCGGCCTACGGCGATCCGGACTGGGGGCCGATCTACAGCGGCTATATCGGTCTCCTGCTGCTGGGCGCGGCCCTGGTCTCGATCGGGCTGATGATCTCGGCATTGACCGCGAACCAGATCGTCGCCGCTGTCGTGTCCCTCGGGCTGTTCGGCATTCTCTGGTCGATCGACACGCTGGCCTCGCTGCTGCCGATGCCTTTCGAGAACTGGATGCTCGGCCTGTCTCTGCTGGCGCATTTCACGCCCTTCGCGGTCGGTGCGATGTATCTGTCCGACGTCGGCTTCTTCCTTTCCGTCATCCTGCTCGGCCTGTTCCTGACGGTCCGGGCGCTGGCGCGGCGCTGAGCGATGCACGGAGAGCACGCCGTCGAGCTGCACGCCCTGGCCTGGGCCGCCGGATGGCTGGTGGCCGTGTTCATCCTGTTCGCTGCCGGCGTGCGGCTGCCGCTGGCGACGGGCCTCGGCGCCGTCGGTTCACGGCTGTATGCGGCGGGCTGCATCCTGGTCGGCCCTGGACTCTGGGTGCTGGCGAATGTCGCGCTTCATCTGAACGACACCCATATCGACGTCACCCGGGAGAAGGCCTATACGCCGTCGGCCACGGCCATGGCGGTGGTCGACGAGCTCCGGGCACCGGTCAGCATCACGTACTTCTACCGTTCGGAGGATCCGACCGGCCAGCGCACCCGCAACCTCCTGGAGGTGATGGGTCGGCGCAACCCGATGCTCACGGTGCTCACTGTCGATCCCGACAAGCAGCCGGAGCTCGCGCGACGCGAGGGCGTGCGCCTCTACAACGCCGCCATCGTCGAGGCCGCCGGGCGGCGCGTGCTCATCCAGGGCACCGACGAAGGGGAGATCGCCATCGGCATCCAGCGCGTGCTGCGCACGCGCGCGCTCACCGTCTGCTTCGTCGAGGGGCACGGCGAGTTCTCGATGGACGGCTTCGAGTTCCACACGCACCTCGAGGGCATGGCCGACCACAGCCACGGCGACGCGTCCTCCCAGGTCATCGAGACCGCCGGCCACGGCGTCGGCCGGCTGCGCCGGGTCCTGGAGGCGCAAGGCTACACGACCCGCAAGCTCCTGCTGGCGACGACCGGCGCGATACCGGGCGATTGCACGGTGGTCGTCGTCGCCAACCCGCGCACCACGTTCCTCCCGGCGGAGAGTGCCGCGCTCCGGTCCTATCTGGCAGGCGGCGGCAGCGCTTTGTTGATGCTCGACCTCGGCTTCGTGCCGGAGGCGGGCCTGGCGACGCTGCTGTCGGACCTCGGCGCGCGGCTCGAACAGGAGGTCGTGGTCGATCCGCTGAGCCACTACCAGCGCGATGCCGAGATGGTGGCGGTGACGGGCTACGATCCGCATGCCATCACGCGCACTCTGTCCCTGACGTTCTTCCCGGGCATCCGGCCGCTCACCCTGACCAAGCCGGCGGCCGGCGTGGAGGTAACGCCCATCCTGCAGAGCAGCCGCGACAGCTACACGCGGCCGGTGGCACCGGCGGAAGCCCGCGCCACGGAGGGCGCCTCCGCTCCCGCGCCTCAGGCAGCGACTCGGGCGGCAGACGTGCGGCCGCGCGTGCTGGGCATCGCCGCCGAGGGAACGCTGGCGCCGGGCGCATCACCGTTCCGGGCCGTGGTGATCGGCGACGGCGACTTCGCCAGCAACTCCTTCCTGCCCTACATGTCCAACGGCGACCTGCTGGTGGCGGCCGTGCGATGGCTGGCCCATGAGGACCAGGGCACCGCCGTCCGCACCCGCATCCCGGTGCCGCCGATGATCCTGCTCACGGCCGCACAGAGCCGCTGGATCTTCATCGTCATCGTCCTGCTGCTGCCGCTCAGCGTGATCGCGATCGGCGGTGTCGTCTGGTGGTTGAGGCGATGAGTGCGATGTCGCTGCGGCGTCTCGCCTTGCCGCTGCTTGCCCTGCTGGCGCTCGGCTATCTCGTGGCGATGGTCGTGACCGGCGCCCAGCCGGTGCAGCGCCAGCTGGTGAAGTTCGAGGCCAAGGGCGTGCTGCAGCTCGAACCGGAAGCGGTGCAGAGGATCACGCTGGGCCGTGGCGCTGAGCAGGTCGTCCTGGTGCGAAGAGGCCAGGGGAGAGGCGAGGGCGGCTGGGCTCGTGAGGGCGGTGGCGCTGTCGAGGGCGCGGCGGCGACCCACCTCGACACGGCGGTCAAGATGCTGAACCGATCGGGCCCGGTCCGCGAGCTCGCGGCGCAGGAGCTCGCCGGCGTCGACGCGCGCCCGTTCGGCCTCGAAGAGCCGGTGGTGGTGGCGACGGTCGCGGGAGCCGGCGGCCAGCCGCTGACCGTGCGCTTCGGCGCGCTCAATCCGGAAGGCTTCCTGCAATACATGCGGATCGAGGGCGATCCCAAGGTCTACCTGATGTCCCGCTTCATCGGTGCCGAATGGGCGGCGGCGCTGGAGGCCCTGAAGACGCGATGAGGTGGGCGAGCGCGCCAGTCACCGTGGCTATCGCCTTCGCCATCGCATGGCTCGCCATTGCCGCCCTTGCGCACCAGGGCGGGACGACCGGTTACGCCACGGTGTCGGTCGACGGGCAGGCGGTACGCTTCGCGCTCGCGCTGCCGGCAGAAGGCCTCGGCGAGGCGACGCGGGACCTGCGCGAGCTCGCGGCGGCGATGGCGCGGCACGTTTCGATCGAAGCCGACGGCTCCGCTTGCTCCGGCGTTCCCGCGGAAACCAGGCCGCCATCGGCCGGGCGCGCGAGCATCGAGATCGTGGTGCTCTATGCCTGTCCCGGCCGCATCCGCACCCTCACGATACGCGACGGCAGCGACGCGTTGCTGGGCGCCGATCATCATACGATCGCCGACATCCAATGGCCGGGTGGCGCAAAGCAGGTGGTGTTCGAGAAGGGGCAGCGCCTCGCCAGCATCGAAATGGGCGGCAACGCCGCGCGGGACAGTGGCTCGTCGGGCAAGTTCAGCTTCTTTGTGGGCCTCGGCATCGAGCACATCATCGGCGGCATCGACCATCTGCTGTTCCTGCTGGCCTTGCTGGCGCTCTCAACGAGCCTTTGGCAGACGGTGAAGATCGTGACGGCCTTCACCGTGGCCCACAGCATCACCTTGAGCCTGGCGGTGCTCGGCCTGGTCCACGTGCCGTCGTCGATCGTCGAGCCGCTGATTGCTGCCTCGATCGTCTGGGTCGCCGTGGAGAACCTGGTGGCGCCCGCCGGGGCGGGACGCCGCTGGCTGATCGCAGCCATCTTCGGCCTGGTCCATGGCCTGGGCTTTGCCACAGCCCTCGCGGAGCTCGGCCTGTCGCGCGACACGCTGGTGCGGGCGCTGGTCGGCTTCAATGTCGGCGTCGAGCTGGGGCAGCTGGCGTTCGTCGTCGTGATCCTGCCGCCGCTGGTCTGGGCATCGCGTCCCAGCCGGTTGCCGCGCCTGCCGCAGGTCCTGTCTGTGATCGTGGCAGTGGTGGGCGCGGTGTGGCTGGTCGAGCGCCTTCTCGCCGCATAAGAGGGCGCGGTCGCAGGATCAAGCCTTATGCGAGCCGTGAACTAATCTCGCTGGAAAACCGCTGCCGATCGGAAGAATTTTATGCTGGAAGGAAGTGGGCCATGCCGGATTTTTCCATCACCGAGCCGCTGGAGTTCGACATCGATACGATCGTCGCCGGGCTGCGGCAGTCGCGCGACGTCCTCCACAACGTCCGCTATCGCGGCCCGGTGCGGCCGCCGCCGTCGCGGGAAGCCATCGTCGAGCTGATGACCTTGCTGACGATGGCCTTGTTCCCGGCCCACTATGGCAAGCTCGCCGGTCGCGACGGCACGGTGACTGCGGGCATGATCGACGACTTCGTGGCGGGCGCGCTCCGCCGGGCGCTGCCGGCGCTTCAAGCTCATCTCCGCGGCACGCTGCCCTTCACCGCCGACGATCTTCCGTCGGACGACGAACTCTCGCGGCGGGCCCGCGACATCGCGGCCAAGGTCGCAGCCGAACTGCCGGCGATTCGCGGGCTGCTCGTGAGCGACCTGCGCGCCGCCTATGCCGGCGATCCCGCGGCGAGCAGCCATTCGGAAGTCCTGCTGGTCTATCCCGGGATGACGGCGATCATCCATCACCGGGTGGCGCACATCCTGTACCGCCTCGGCGCCCGCTTCCTGGCGCGGCAGATCAGCGAGCTCGCCCATTCATCGACCGGCATCGACATCCATCCCGGCGCCCAGATCGGTGGCGGATTCTTCATCGACCATGGCACGGGCGTGGTCGTCGGCGAGACGGCCGTGATCGGCGAGCGCGTGCGCCTCTATCAGGCGGTGACGCTGGGAGCGCGCAGCTTCCCGGCCGACGAGACGGGCGCGTTGGTCAAGGGCGGGCTGCGCCATCCCATCGTCGAGGACGATGTTGTCATCTATGCCGGCGCCACCATCCTCGGCCGGATAACGGTGGGGCGCGGCTCGGTGATCGGCGGCAGCGTGTGGCTCACCCGCAGCGTGCCGCCCAACAGCAACATCACCCAGGCTCAGTTGCGCAGCAACGTGCCCGACTACCAGGGCTGATCCAGCCGGCAGTTGCCGTGGTCGATCGCGCTCCCTACCATTTATGGGGAAACGCGAGGACACCATGGCAAAACGACCGATGTATCTGCAGCACGTCAACGTGTACGTCCGCAACGTCGAGCGGTCGAAGAAATGGTACGAGGAGCTGCTGGGCCTCCACGTCTACGAATATCGGCCGGGCTGGGCAGCCTTCCTGTCGGCCGACGAAGAGCAGTCGCACGAGGTGGCGCTGATGCAATTGGGCGAGGACGCGCCCCTGCAATCGAAGCGCCAGGTGGGCCTGAACCACATGGCCTGGCGCCTCGAGAGTCTCGACGACCTCAAGGAGTTCTACGCGAAGCTCAAGGCCGAGGGACAGCCGATCGAGCGCATCGTCGATCACGGCATCTCACTCGGCATCTACCTGCGCGACCCCGACGGCAACGGCGTCGAGGTGTTTTATGAGATGCCCCGCGCCGAGTGGCCGGTCGATTACCACGTGTTCACGCGTGAGAAGACCGGAAGCGGCCGCTTCCCGGGCCCTTGGGACGCTGAGATCGCCCGCGGTGCGCCTGCCCGGCCGCAAGCCGCAGCGGAGTAGGGGAAAACGACGCCGCGCTAGACGATCCCCTCCTGGCGAAGGCGTTTCGCCTCACCGGGCTCGACGCCGCATAGAGATTGAAGCAGCACGTCCGTGTGCTCGCCCAGCAGGGGCGGACGACTGACCGCGACCGGTGAATCCGACAATTTGATCGGACAGCCCACCGTCTGGTAGGTGCCGCGGGTCGGGTAATCCACGTCGACGATCATCTCGCGCGCCTTGAGATGCGGATCGGCCAGAACCTCACCGGTGTCCTGGCAGGCGCCGCAGGGCACGCCCGCATCTCCCATCAGGCGCATGACCTCGTGCTTGCTGTGCTGGCGCGTCCACGCCTCGATGATGGCGTTGAGCTCCGTCCGGTTGTCCCAACGCGTTTCCACGGTCCTGAAGCGCGGGTCGTCGGTCAGCTCCGGCTGCCCCAGCACTTTCGTCACCGCCGGCCACATCTGCTGCTGGGCGTAAATGTAGACGTAGTCGTTCGGGCCGCCCGGCGCGCAGGCGTAGGTCGTGCCAGGCACGTTGCGCCCGAGCTGATTGCCGGTGCGCGGCTGCGGACCGCCGAAGCGCTGATGGTCGCGGAGGCTCACCCGCACCAAATTGACGACCGAGTCCTGCATGGAGACCTCGACGTGCTGGCCGCGGCCGGTCGCATGGCGCTGCTGCAGCGCCGCCAGGATGCCGATCGCCATGTGCATGCCGGTGCCGGAATCGCCGATCGCCGGATAGACGTAGGTCGGCGGATTTTCCGGGAAGCCGGTGACGGCCATCGCCCCGCCCATGGCCTGGGCGACCGGCTCGAAGCTCTTGAAGCCGCTGTAGGGTCCGTAGGTGCCGAAGCCCTTGATGGTGGCGTAGATGAGCCGCGGGTTGATCTTGCTCAGCGCTTCGTAGCCGAGCCCGAGGCGATCGAGCGCGCCCGGCCCGAAATTCTCCACCAGCACGTCCGACTGGGCGATCACTTTGCGGAACAGGTCCTTGCCGGCGTCGGTCTTGAGATTGAGTGTCAGGCTGCGCTTGTTGGCGTTCAGGATCAGGAAGAACAGGCTGTCACTGTTCTTCTGGTCACGCAGGTTGGTCCGCGCGATGTCGCCGCCCTTGGGCTCCTCGAGCTTGATCACGTCGGCCCCGAGGAAGCCCAGGATCTGGGTGCAGGCGGGCCCCGCCTGATTGTGCGTCATGTCGATGATGCGGACGCCTGACAACGCCTGGTCCATGGTCGCGCTCCCTTTCCCCTTGGCTGCCCATGCTAGTCGGAAGCCACCCGCCTTGATAGCAATCCCGTGCACTGGTGCCATTCGCCAAGCGACGGGGCGACACTTGATAGATGCAAACATTCGGCGGATGCTATTGTCGATAGTGGTTCAGTGAGGAGCCAGATCATGGGTGCTGCCGCCTCGACGATCCCCGCCCAGGCCATGAAAATCGAGAAGGTCAAGGAGCACATCGGTGCCATTGTCACCGGTATCGATCTTGCGCAACCCGTCGACGGCGCGACGCGGAAGAAGCTCTACGACGCCGTCGTCGAAAACGTGGTCCTCGTGATTCGCGGGCAGGAGCATCTCACTCCGGGCCAGCTGCAAGCCGCCGGAGAGATGTTCGGCGAGCTGATGGAGGACCAGAACCGGCGCTATCTGGTCGACGGATTTCCGTTGATCAGTGTGCTCGACAACCGTCACCTCGACAGCAAGGGCCAGCCGGCAAAGGTCGGCGGCAATGCCACCTGGCACACCGACCACACCAACCAGGAATTCCCGCCCAAGTTCACCATGCTGTATGCGGTGGCCGTGCCGGACAAGGGTGGCGGGACGTCGGTGTGCAACTCGCGTGATGCCTACGCAGCGCTTCCCGACGACGTGAAGCTGAAGATCTCCGACGCGAAGACCGAGAATACGCTGATCAGCAGCGCGCGGATGAAGACGGGCAATCCGGATATCGTGAAGGCCCAGCTCGAGTCGACGAAGCCGCCGACGGTGCATCCCCTGGTCCGAACTCACCCGGAGACCGGCACCAAGGCGGCGTGGTTTCACAAGGCCAAGACAGAGACGGTTACGGGCATGTCGCCCGAGGAAACCCAGGATTTTCTGCAGGATCTGTCCGACCGGATCACCCAGCCCCAATTCTGCTATACGCACCAATACAAGAAGGGCGACCTGCTGATCATCGATGATCGTGCCTCATTGCATAAAGCCGGCTTCGATTACGATCACAGCCAGCATCGCCGCCTGTACCGGATGCTGGTGCGCGGCGATCGTCCCTACTGAGAGGACTGCGGGGCGGCGATCGCTTGGACCTGACTCGAAACAGCAGTAACGTGGGCCTCAACGGGTAGCAGCCCGAGGAGGAAACGTGATGAGGCTGGTTCGTCTTGCCGCCGCTGCGGCGCTTGTCGTGCTGATCGCGCTGCCGGCGGGTGCGCAGGGCATTCCCAAGGCACAATCGCCGGAAGAGGTGGGCTTCGTCGCCAGCCGGCTGAAGCGAGTGTCGGAGCGCCTCGAGGAGGGCGTCAAGAACAACGAGCTGCCGGGCGCGGTGCTGCTGATCGCGCGCAACGGCAAGATCGCCATGTTCGATTCCTTCGGCTTCCGCGACCGCGAGGCCAAGGTGCCGATGACCAACGACACCATCTTCCGCATCGCCTCGATGACCAAGCCGATCGTCAGCGTGGCGACCATCATGCTGATGGAGGAGGGCAAGCTCACGCTGGCCGACCCGGTCTCGCGCTATATCCCGGCCTTCGCCGATACCAAGGTCGCGGTCGAGAAGAAGAAGGAGGACGGCACGGTCGAGTATGTGCTCGAGCCGCAGGCTCGGGCGATGACGGTGCAGGATCTGATGCGCCACACCTCGGGCCTGACCTATGGCGCGCCCGGCGCCAACCAGATCAAGCAGTCCTACCTCGACATCAACGTCAACGACCGCAAGCAGACGCTGGCCGAGATGGCCGACAAGCTCGCCAAGCTCGCGTTGCTCTACCAACCGGGCACGACCTGGGAATACTCCATGTCGACCGACGTGCTGGGCCGCGTCGTCGAGGTCGCGTCCGGCATGCCACTCGACAAGTTCATTGAGGAGCGCATCACCAAGCCGCTGAAGATGGGCGACACGGGCTTCGAGGTCCCCGCCGACAAGAAGGCGCGCGGCGCCAAGCCGATGAAGGAGGGGCCCAAGAACGAGCTGCCCTCGATCCCCGATGTCACTGAGAAGTTCACCTGGCGATCGGGCGGGGGCGGCATGGTCTCGACCGCGAGCGACTATGCCCGCTTCCTGCAGATGTTCGCCAATGGCGGCCAGCTCGACGGGGTGCGCCTGATTTCGCGCAAGAGCATCGACCTGATGACCGCCGATGCCCTGCCGCCCGACGTCAAGATGGGCGCCGGCATGCAGGCCTTCGAGGCGCTTGAGCCGAGCGCCCGCATGGGCCAGGGCTTTGGGCTGGGCTTCGCGGTGCGGACCGAGCAGGGCCGCAATCCGCTGCCTGGCTCGCCCAACGACTACTATTGGGGCGGCGCCTACGGCACCTATTTCTGGCACGATCCGCGGGAGCGGATGTACGTGGTGTTCATGATGCAGTCGCCGGCGGCGCGCCTGCGCTACCGCTACCTGCTGCGCGACCTGGTCTATCAGGCGCTGATCGGGAACTGAAAGGTCCCTCGGGCTTCGCCCTCGGGATGACAGAGGGGCTGTCATCCCGAGCGCAGCGAGGGACCTTTGAAGCGTCACAACAAATTCCTATATGGGACCGATGGCTAACGAAGATCCCCGCAACTGGATGTGGTCGGAGGCGCTGCAGATGCTGGCGCGCGCCGAGCGGCTGCACCGCGAAGTTTTCACGCCGCCGCATCCGTCGAGTCGCGGCGTCAACTGGGAGCCGCCGACCGACGTGCTGGAGACCCAGGACGCTGTCCTGATCCTGGTCGCCCTGCCCGGCGTCGATCCCGAGAAGGTCGAGCTTGCCATCCACAACGGGAATCTGCTGATGGCGGGTGAGCGCGTGCTGCCGCAGGAGCTGCGCACCGCCATCATCCATCGCCTAGAGCTGCCGCAGGGCCGTTTCGAGCGCCGGGTGCCGCTGCCGCCGGGCGTCTATGAGAAGCCGCGGACTGCCGTCGCCAACGGCTGCCTGGTGATCCGCCTCGCCAAGGCGAGTCGGCCGAGGAGCGGCCCATGAGCCCGCCAGATGTAAGTCCCGGTACGCCCGGCCAGCCGGTGATGTCGCTGCCGTCCGACGCCATGATCGTGGTGCCGGTGCGCAACACCGTGCTGTTCCCCGAGATCGTCTTCCCGATCACGCTGGGCCGGCCCTCGACCATCGCCGCCGCCCAGCAGGCGGTACGCGAGCAGCGCCAGATCCTGATCGTGCTGCAGCGCGAGGCCGACAAGGACGATCCCAAGCCGGACGACCTTTATCGCATGGGCACGGTCACCAACATCGTGCGCTATGTCACGACTCCGGAGGGCGGCCACCATGTGATCTGCCAGGGGGTGCAGCGCTTCCGCATCACCGAGTTTGTCGAAGGCTTCCCGTTCCTGATGGCGCGCGGCCTGCATCTGGCCGAGCCCGGTCCGAGCGGCCCCGAGATCGAGGCGCGCTTCCTGGTGTTGCAGCGCCAGGTCGGCGAGATCCTGGAATTGCTGCCGCGCGTGCCGCCGGAACTGCGCCAGACCGTCGAGGCGACGACCTCGCCCGGCATGCTGGCCGATCTTTCGATGACCTATCTCGACGCCACGCCGGCCGAGAAGCAGGACGTGCTCGAGACGCTCGATCTCGTGCCGCGGCTGGACAAGGTCTCGCGATTGCTAGCCCGCCGCCTGGAGGTGCTGCGGCTGTCGGCGGAGATCGGCAACAAGACGCGCGAATCGCTCGACACGCGCCAGCGTGAGGTGCTGCTGCGCGAGCAGATGGCGGCCATCCAGAAGGAGCTGGGTGACGAAAGCTCCAACAAGCAGGAGCTGGCTGATCTCGAGAAGGCCATCGCCGACGCCAAGATGCCGGCCGAGGTCGAGACCGTGGCCAAGAAGGAGCTGCGGCGGCTGCAGCGCACGCCGGAGGCGGCGGGCGAATACAGCATGATCCGCACCTACCTCGACACGCTGATCGAGCTGCCTTGGGCGCCGCCCGCGCCCAAGGACATCGACATCGCCGAGGCGCGTCGCGTGCTCGACGCCGACCACTACGGCCTGGAGAAGATCAAGAAGCGCATCATCGAGTACCTCGCCGTGCGCAAGCTGGCACCGGAGGGCAAGGCGCCGATCCTGTGCTTCGTCGGCCCGCCCGGCGTCGGCAAGACCTCGCTCGGCCAGTCGATCGCCCGCGCCATGGGCCGCAAGTTCACCCGCGTCAGCCTGGGCGGGCTGCACGATGAGGCCGAGATCCGCGGCCATCGCCGCACCTATATCGGCGCCATGCCGGGCAACATCATCCAGGCGATCCGCAAGGCGGGCGCGCGCGACTGCGTCATGATGCTGGACGAGATCGACAAGATGGGCTCGGGCGTCCACGGCGATCCGTCGGCGGCGCTGCTCGAGGTGCTCGACCCCGAGCAGAACTCGACGTTCCGCGACAATTATCTCGACGTGCCGTTCGACTTGAGCCGCGTGGTCTTCATCACCACGGCCAACATGCTGGAGACGATCCAGGGGCCGCTGCGCGATCGCATGGAGATCATCTCGCTCACCGGCTACACCGCCGGCGAGAAGCTCGAGATCGCCAAGCGCTACCTGGTGCGGCGCCAGCTCGAGGCCAACGGGCTGAAGGCCGAGCAGGTCGAGATCGATGATGCGGCGCTGCGCAAGATCATCGAGAGCTACACGCGCGAGGCGGGCGTGCGCAATCTCGAGCGCGAGATTGGCCGCGTGCTGCGCTCGATCGCCGTCGAGTTCGCCGAAGGCGGCAGCGGCAAGAAGCACATCGGCGAGGCGGAGATCGAGAAGATCCTGGGGCCGGTTCGCTTCGAGAACGAGGTCGCCATGCGCTCCAGCGTGCCGGGGGTGGCGACCGGGCTTGCCTGGACGCCGGTCGGCGGCGACATCCTGTTCATCGAGGCGACGCGCACGCCGGGCAGCGGCCGGCTGCAGCTGACCGGCCAGCTGGGCGAGGTCATGCGCGAGAGTGCGCAGGCGGCCTATAGCGTCGTGAAGAACATGGCGGCGACGCTCAAGATCGACCAGAGCCTGATCGAGAAGAGCGACGTGCACGTCCACGTGCCCGCGGGCGCCACGCCCAAGGACGGGCCGAGCGCCGGCGTCGCGATGTTCATGGCGCTGACCTCGTTGTTCACCGGACGCGTCATCCGGAACGACACGGCGATGACCGGTGAGATCAGCCTGCGCGGCCTGGTCCTGCCGGTGGGCGGCATCAAGGAGAAGGTCGTGGCCGCGTCGGCCGCGGGTATCACCCGTGTCATGCTGCCGGCCCGCAACAAGCGCGACTACGACGACATTCCCGAGGAAGTCCGCAACAAGCTCGAGTTCGTCTGGCTGGAAAAGGTCGACGACGCCGTCGCCGCCGGCTTGCAGCCTCAGTAGTCTTTGCCGGCAGCGCGCCACTCCGAGGCGCTCATAGTCTTCCGGTCCGGAAGAGCATGCGCGTGAGCGGACCTCCAGGCCTGCGCATTTCTGTCGTCCAGAACGAAGCGAAGAACCTCATCGCCTCTGGCAACCCGCATGAGATCCTTCGCTTCGCTCAGGATGACAGAAGCTCACCTGGAGTTCCGCGCCCCCGGCAATGAGCTAGGCCGCCAGCGCCTTGTCCTGGACAGCACGCTTCAGGGCGGCGCGCGCCAGCAGGCGCGTGGAGTCGAGAGTCGGAAGGGCCGAGTTCCTGTCATCGATGATCAGCGGGATCTCGGTGCAGCCCAGCACCACGGCGTCGCAGCCCTGATCCTTCAGCCGGGCGATGACCTGCTGGAAGAAGGCGACCGACTCGGGCTTGAACGTGCTGCACACCAGCTCGTCCATGATGATGCGATTGCACGCCTCGCGCTCCGCCGTGCTCGGCTTCACAAATTCGAGCCCGCGCCCGGCAAGCTTCTCGGGATAGACCTCGCTGTCGACCAGCCACCGGGTGCCGGTGATGCCGATGCGCCGGTAGCCGCGCTCCACCGCCTGCTCGGCCACGACCTCGGCGATGTGCAGCCAGGGCAGGGGCGACTTCGGCAGGACATAGGGCAGTGCCTGGTGGATGGTATTGTCCGGGCAGATCAGGAAATCGGCGCCGATGCGCTTCAGCTTGTGCGCTGACGCCAGCATCACCTCGCCGACGGCCGCCCAGTCGCCGCGATAGATGTGCGCCATGGTGTCGGCGAGCGAGGGCGTGTGCATGGAGACTTCGGGATGGGCGTGCGGGCCGAGCAGGCCCGCACCCTCGACGCAGATCGTGCGATAGCAGAGGGAAGCGCCCTCCGCCGAGCAGGCGACGATGCCGATATGTTGCGGCATCAGCTCTTGATCCGCATGCGTCCGAGGAAGTCGCGCTTGCCGATCGGCACGCCCTTGTTGCGCAGGATGTCGTAGGCCGTGGTGGCGTGGAAATAGAAATTGGGCAGCGAGAAGGACATCAGGAAGTTCTCGGCGGTGAACGGGATCTTCATGGTCGGCAGCTGGAAGGCCATGTCCTTGCCCTGCACGGCGTCGACCTCCTCGGGCTTGACCTTCTGCAGCGCTTCCCGCGCCTCGCTCACGGTCTTCTGCAGCCCGGCATAATCCATCGTTGCGGGGATCGATGCGGGTGGGCCGAAGACGCCTTCCTTGACGCCTTTGATCGCGCCCAGAGAATGATGCGCCGTCGCCCACACCTGGAACTTGAAGGGCGCCATGTCGCTGTACAGACGCTCGTCGAGGACGGCGTTGGGATCCGCCTTCTTCTCCTGGAAGTGAGTGAGACCCTTGGCGAGGAAGCCTTCCATGGCGCCCAGGGTCTGCAGGTAGTTCGTGACGCTGAGATCGTAGAGTGAGATGGCCATGGTCGTTTCTCCCTTGGATTGCCCTGATTACTCGAAACGGCTGTTTCCTCACAGGGTCATGAGCCGTTCCGCATTTCGCCGGTGGCGTCGGGTCGTCTAGTGTGCCGGCCAATCCTACCATCATCAGGAGACGTCCGATGATCGATCTCTACTATTGGCCGACCCCAAACGGCTTCAAGATCTCCATCATGCTCGAGGAATGCGGGCTGCCTTACAAGATCATCCCGGTGAACATCGGCACCGGCGATCAGTTCAAGCCCGACTTCCTCAAGATCAGCCCCAACAACCGCATGCCCGCCATCGTTGACCACGAGCCGCCGGGCGGCGGCGCGCCGGTGTCGGTGTTCGAGTCAGGCGCGATCCTGCAGTACCTCGCCGAGAAGGCGGGCAAGTTTCTCCCGAAGGACCTGCGCGGCAAGTACGAAGTCCTGCAGTGGCTGAACTGGCAGATGGGCGGGCTGGGGCCGATGGCGGGCCAGGCCAACCACTTCAACATGTATGCGCCACAGTTCAATCCGCCCGAGGCGCTGAAGTACGGCCAGGACCGCTACAGCAACGAGGTCAACCGCCTGTTTGGCGTGCTGAACAAGCGGCTCGCCGACCGCGCCTATGTCGCGGGCGAGTATTCCATCGCCGACATGGCGATCTGGCCATGGGTCGCGGGCTTCAAGAACTTCGGCCAGAAGATCGAGGATTTCCCGAACCTCAGGAAGTGGTTTGACGAGACGGTCGGGCAGCGGCCCGCCGTCCTGAAGGGCAAGACGGTCGGCCTCGAGCTTCGCCCGAAGCCCGGCATCTACACCGACGAGCAACGCAAGGTGCTGTTCGGACAGACGGCAGCGGTGGTGCGTTGACTGCTGACGGAAGCTGACAGCAGGAACGTCGTAGCTAGGTGGCCCGAAAGGAGACCGCCATGGCCACGACTCCCAAAGCCAACTGCGACTTCGACTTCTTCATGGGGATCTGGAAGTGCCACCACCGCTATCTCGTGAAGCGGCTGGCCGACTGCCATGACTGGATCGAGTTCGAGGGATCCTGTGCCGCGCGCAGGATCCTCGACGGCTTCGGCAACATGGACGAGAACGACATCGGCCTGCCGGGCGATGCCTATCGCGGCATGAGCCTGCGCACCTGGGACCCCGACAACAAGCGCTGGTCGATCTATTGGCTCGATAGCCGGCGGCCGGGCTACCTGTTCCCGCCGGTGCATGGCGGATTCGAGAAGGGCGTCGGGACCTTTTACGGCGACGACAGCTTCAAGGGCCGGCCGATTCGCGTGCGCTACCGGTGGTCGCGCACCGAAAGCTCGCCGCGCTGGGAGCAAGCCTTCTCGCTTGATGAGGGCAACAACTGGGAGACCAACTGGTACATGGATTTCACGAGAGTGTAACACCATGACCAAAAGCCTCTTTGCCGTTCTGAACACGCGCGGGCCCGACTGGGACGATTCAAAGCCCATGGAAGAGCAGGTCGACTGGCGCGCCCATGCAGATTTCATGAACCAGCTGGTTGCCGAAGGATTCGTGCTGCTGGGCGGCCCATTCAAGGGCACGCGCGACGTGCTGTTGATCGTGCGCGCCGAAGACAGGCAGGAGGTGGAAGCGCGGCTGGCACCCGATTGCTGGGTTATCAAGGGCCTGCTGCGCAATCTCCGGATCGAGCCGTGGGAGCTGCGGCTGGGCTCCCTGGACCCCTGAGATCCGGGCCTTGACGCTAGAAGGCCGGGCAACCACGTTCTCCTTGCCCTTTGAACCGAAAGGGCAGGAGGCACAGTCATGCAATCCCAGGAACGTGAGCTCATCACCGGCCTGTTCGGCCGCCTGCAGCCGTTCGAATCCCAGGCGCGCGATCCCGAAGCCGAGGCGCTGATCAGGGAAGGCGTGCAACGCCAGCCCGCCTCGCCGTATCTGCTGGTGCAGACGGTGCTGGTGCAGGAGCAGGCCCTGAAGGCTGCTCAGGAGCGCATCGCCGAGCTCGAAGCCAAGGCCGGTGCGGCGCCGGCGGCGTCCGGCTTCCTGGGCAGTGCACCGAAGATCGGGCCATGGGGCGCCGCGCAGCCCGCAGCGGCTGCGCCGCCGCCTGTACCGTCCACTCGCTCGCCCTTGCAGGCGGCGTTGTCGCCGCAACCGGCGGGCGGCGGCTTCCTGCGCACGGCGATGGCGACCGCGGCTGGCGTCGCCGGTGGCGCGCTGCTGTTCGAGGGAATCCGCAATCTGATGGGCAGCAATCCCGGACCGTTCGGCCAGGCGGCCGCCGCGCAGCCCGCGCCGCTGTTGCCGCAGGACAGCCAGCAGGCTTTGGACGACAATCCGATGCCGGCGGATCTGCGCAACGACGATCGCACCGACGACTACGATACCGCAGCCTATGACGACAGCGACTCCGATGTCGGTGGCGGATCGAACGACGACGACTGGGCCTAGGTCCGGACGCTTTCTGCAATAAATGAAGGGGGGACCGAGGAGATGATCGAGCTGCATACGTGGGGCACGCCCAACGGCCGCAAGGTTTCCATCATGCTGGAGGAGTGCGGGCTGCCCTACAGCGTCCACAAGATCGACATTTCCAAGGGCGAGCAGTTCAAGCCCGAGTTCCTCAAGATCAGCCCCAACAACCGAATTCCCGCGATCGTCGATCCCGACGGCCCCGGCGGCAAGCCTATAAGCCTGTTCGAATCGGGCGCCATCCTGATCTATCTCGCCGACAAGACCGGGAAGTTCCTGTCGAAGGATCCGGTGCAGAAGTACAAGACGCTGGAATGGCTGATGTGGCAGATGGGCGGCGTCGGCCCGATGTTCGGCCAGGCGCATCACTTCCTGCGCGCCGCGCCGACCAAGATCGAGTACGGCATCAAGCGCTATGTCGACGAGGCGAAGCGCCTCTACGGCGTGCTCGACAAGCAGCTCGCGTCCAACGCCTTCGCCGCCGGTGCCGAGTACACCATCGCCGACATGGCGATCTTCCCATGGACGGCGCGGCACGAGTGGCACACCGTCAATCTCGCCGACTTCCCCAACGTCAAGCGCTGGTACGACGGCATCAATGCCCGGCCCGCGGTGACCAAGGGCATGGCGGTGCCGTATCTCAATTAGTGACGACTGTCATCCCGAGCGAAGCGAGGGACCTTTGAGGCGACAGGAAAGGTCCCTCGCTTCGCTCGGGATGACAGCGTTTGCGCTTCTGGCTCTTTCCGCCTGTGCCCAGCCCGGCGCGCCGCAGGTCTGTACCGCACCGCTCAAACCCGCCGTCGCGATCGATCTCTACTTCGGTCGTGACAAGGCCATGGGCGGAGAGGTGACCGATGCGGAGTGGGGCGCTTTCGTCGCCGAGGTCGTCACGTCGCGCTTTCCCGGCGGGCTGAGCGTGTTCGATGCCAGCGGCCAGTACCGCGACTCGTCCGGTCGCATCGTGCGCGAGCGCAGCAAGCGCCTGGTCATTGTCGTGTTCGATGCGCCGGCGCATCGGGCCAGGCTCGACCAGATCATCGACGCCTACAAGCAGCGGTTCGGCCAGAACAGCGTGTTCCGTGTCGAGCAGCCGGTTTGTGCCGGCATTTAGGCGAGATCGCTATACCTTCGGACAACTGTTCATTGCGCCGGAAAACCGGCTAGATTGCCCCTGAAAGATCAGCCTGCAGGAGAAATCAGGTCATGGCCAAAGACGCCAAATCCCGCCGTTCCGCCAATCTCGCCACACCGAACGGCCTCGGCGCCAATGCCGCCAAGGAAGTGGCGGGCGGGCTCAATATCCTGCTGGCCGACGTCATCGCCCTCTACTTCAAGACCAAGAATTTCCACTGGCACGTCTCGGGCCCGCATTTCCGCGACTACCATCTGCTGCTCGACGACCAGGCGACGCAGATCGACGCCATGACCGACGTGATCGCCGAGCGCGTGCGCAAGCTCGGCGCCACGACCATCCGGTCGATCGGCCATGTCAAGCGTCTGCAGCGCGTGCTCGACAACGATGCCGAGTACGTGACGCCACGCGATATGCTGGCCGAGCTGCGCGAGGACAACATGGAGCTGCTGAAGCACATGCGCATCCTCCATGAGGTGTGCGACGAACACGGCGACATCGCCAGCGCCAGCCTCATCGAGAACTGGGTCGACGAGACCGAGCAGCGCGTGTGGTTCCTGTTCGAGACAGCGCGGCAGACCGAAGGCTGATCTTGCCGGACCGCGGGCCTCCGGCCCGCTCGTGAATCATGAGCGCGCAAGGATGCGCGCGGTCCGAAAGAACATGAACATGAGCCCCATGGAGTGGCGCGCCCAGCCTAAGACGCCCGCTTCACCAGCGCCGGGCCGATCTGCTTCAGGGCGCGCACGCCGAGTTGCTGCATGGCGGCGCGCGTCTCCTGCTGCAAGAGGTCGAGCACGCGCTCGACGCCCGGCTGGCCGAAGGCGCCGAGGCCCCAGAGATAGGGCCGGCCGATGCACACGGCGCGGGCGCCGAGCGCCAGCGCCTTGACGATGTCGGTGCCGCGGCGGAAGCCCGAATCGACGAGCACGGGGATCTTGCCGTCGACTGCCTCGACGATCTCTGGCAGGGCATCGATGGTCGAGCGGCCGAAGTCGTCGTCGCGCCCGCCGTGGTTCGAGACGATGATGGCGTCGAGGCCGTTCTCCACCGCCAGCGTGGCGTCGCCGGCGGTCATCAGGCCCTTCAGCACCAGCTTGGTCTTCACCGTGTCGCGCAGGCGCTTGATGAAGCTCCAGGTGAGGTTGGTGGCGCCGCTGGAATCGACGCCGGAGACGTCGATGCCGTCGAAGTTCGGCTTGCGCTTGACGAAGCTCGGCAGGCCGAGGCCATGGCAATCCCCGCAGTTGCGCTTGTCGGTGCGCCACAGCCGCACGAAGGTCTCCCAGTTCTGGCGGGCCAGCACGTCGACCGTGACGACGATGGTCTCCGCCCCGGCCTTCTCGGCGCGCTTGCTCAGCGCCTCGGCGACCTGCCACTTGTTGGTCGGATAGAGCTGGAACCACACGGGCCGGCCGCGCGCCTCGATCGCCTGCTCGATCGAGGCGGTGGCGACGGTCGAGAAAATCTGCAGGTGATCGCCGCGGCGCGCGGCGCGCGACACGGCAAGGTCTCCGTCCTCGTGGAACGCCTTGTTGGATCCGGTCGGCGCCAGCACGACCGGACTGCCGTAGGTGCGGCCGAACAGCTCCATGCGCAGGTCGGGCTCGCTCACGTCGACCAGCCGGCGCGGCAGCAGCTGGAACTTCTGGAAGCCGTCGCGGTTGGCGCGCAGCGTCACCTCGTCGTCGATGCCGCTCGCCATGTAGCCGAAGTGCGCCGGAGGCACGTTCTTGTGCATCACCGGCTCGAAGTCGAACACGCTCAGCGCCTCGCGCGGCGACTCGATCAGCGGCTGCAGCGCGCGCGGCGCCCAGACCAGCGGATCGGGCAGCCGCTGCTCCTGGGCGAGGAGGTCGTTGCCGGCGAGCAGGGGACTCGCGGCGAGGTATTGCAGGAAACGACGACGGGCTGAGGTCATGGTCTCCTGGGTAGTCTACTGCCTTTCAGCCCACCCGATCATCTTGCCGAGGAAGGTGTCGCAGGCATCCATCTGGGAGCGCGCCACGAACTCGTTGGGCTGGTGGGCCTGGGCGATGTCGCCCGGGCCACAGATCACCGTCGGGATGCCGTGGCCGCGGAAGATGCCGGCTTCGGTGCCATAGGGCACGGCATAGGTGCGGTTGCCGCCGGTCCATTGCAGGGCGAGCCTGGCCGCTTCCTCGTTTTCCTGCGGCAGCAGGCCGGGCACGAACGATCGCCGCTTCAGGGTGATGTTGGCGTCGGGGTGCTTGGCCTTCATCTTGGGCAGCAGCAGCTCGGCGATATAGGCCTCGGCGCGGCGCTGCACCTCCCAGGGATCGTCGCCGGGCAGGGTGCGATAGCCCCAGTTCAGCGTGCACTCGCGCGCGAGGATGTTGCCGGCGGTGCCGCCGCTGATGATGCCGACATTGATGGTGGTGTGCCCCGGCACGGTGTCGAGGTCGGCACGCTTGCGTTGCGCCAGCTCGACCTGCAGCTCGTTCAGCCAATGGATGAAGTCGCCGGCGAAATGGATGGCGCTGACGCCGAGATGGGTCATCGAGGAATGCGCCTCGACGCCGGTGAAGGTGGCGAGGATGCCGCCGCCGGCATTCTGGGCGTTGACCACGCCCATCATGGTGGGCTCGCCCACGATCACCGCCTGCGGGCGGGGCACGCTGCCGACCAGCTTCTCGGCCAGGGTGCGGGCGCCCAGGCAGCCGATTTCCTCGTCGTAGGAGAAGGCGAAATGCATCGGCACTTTGAGCTTCGCCTTCTGGAAGGCGGGAACGTTGGACAGGCAGGCGGCGACGAAGCCCTTCATGTCGCAGGTGCCGCGGCCGTAGAGATTGCCGTCGTCCTTCGCCGTGAGATCCCACGGGTCGCTGACCCAGGCCTGGCCGTCGACCGGCACGACGTCGGTGTGGCCGGAGAGGACGACGCCGTCCTCGCGGTCGGGGCCGATCGTGGCGAACAGGTTGGCCTTGCGACCGTCCTCGCTGGGAACCAGCGTGCTGCTCACGCCAAAATCGTCAAGGTAGTCGCGGATATAGTGGATCAACTCCAGGTTGGAATTGCGCGAGGTGGTGTCGAAGGCCACCAGGCGCTTCAGCATGTCGACGGACGAGGGTGCGGTACTCATGGCGGCACCGTCGCACGGTTCGTGCCAGGGGGCCAATATCCTGATTTCGCTGGCGAAATTGCAGGTTGGTTTGACTTGGGATGAGCCCGCCGCTAGAACCGCCGCGCATCCGTCGTGGATATCGATCGCCGGGGTCTTAACGGGCTGCGGAGAGGTGGCCGAGCGGTCGAAGGCGGCGGTTTGCTAAACCGTTATACGGGGATAACTCGTATCGAGGGTTCGAATCCCTTCCTCTCCGCCATTCCTGCTGCGCGCTACGCAGAACAAGCCTGCTACGATGGTGCGCGAATCAGGAATGCCCTCCGAAGCTTTAGCGCAGGTGTAACAACTGGACGTCGATCTGCGTCTACCGATCGATGATCTACGTCTGTCTTCTGCGGAGCGACGGTTTCCCCAACCAACGTTACGTCGGTCTGACCACGGACCTGGGAAGGCGCCTAGCCGACCACAACGTCGGAACGTCATCTCACACGTCCAAGTTCGGGCCCTGGCGTCTGGTCACCTATGTCGCCTTCACCGAGCAGCCCAAGGCAACCGCCTTCGAGCGCTCCTGAAGTCCGGCTCTGGCCACGCATTCGCTCGAAAAAGATTATGGTGAGGGTTCACCCTCCTTCTGCCCTAGGTTTCGGTCACGAAAAAGGGCGGCCCTCGCAGGAGGACCGCCCTCTGTAATCCAGCCGTGCCGGATCAGGTTACAGGTAGCGCGACGGCAACACGATCCGGTCGTCCGTCAGGACCTGCTCCAGAACCGTGATGCCCGCGTCGTAGTTTCCGGAATCGCACGCGGCGATCGCCTGCGGCGCCGGGCCAGATGCGCCGGTCCGGGAATACGAACGCCACTTCCGCGCCAACGCGGCGCAATAGTCCTGGTCGCTCATGAGCGGCCGCCCGATGACCGCGATATGGACACTGCGGTTAAGCCGCTCGGGGACCTGGTCGGCGGTGGGGACCGGCAGGTTTTCCTCACCCAGGCTGCCCGACCGGATCGCCGACTCCGGGATGCCGGCGCGCATCAGCGCGGCTTTCACGGTCGCCGTGCGCTGTATGGAAAGCCGCAGGTTCGCTCCCTGGTCGCCGACGCGGTCGGCATGGCCCTTCACGGTCACAGCGACGCCGCCCTGCTTGAAGGTTGCGGCGGCCTCGTTGATCTTCGCCTGCCCTTCAGGCGATATGCTCGATTGACCGGTGTCGAAGTACACGACGAACAACGACCTCACTGGCGTAGGCGGTGGCGAGCTGGCCGTCTGCGGCTGCTGTTGGCAGGCCGCCAGCAGCAGCAGCCCGGTCGCCGATGCGATCAGGAACTTCTTCAGCATATATTTCTCCCCCTCTGGATGTTGCCCCGGCAGCGGTGGTTGCGTAGGCGAGGACCAGGGCGTTCCCCGACGCCGAACCCCAATGGTACGGCAGCGGACCGTGCGCCGCAAAGGGAGCATCTCTGCTTAGGCGTCGCGAACGAATGTCATTCGCGACCACTACTTTTCAATTTCCGCCAGCAACTGCCCAGCCAATTGGCCAGTTGTACCCGCGCATTACGATTTCGGGGACGCTGGTACCAAGGTGTCATCGTGAGCATGCCTTCTGACAACATCGCGCATCATCATGCAGTTGATCTTGCTCGCGCTAGGCGTCTCGGCTGCGCGCCTCCGCCAGCCCTGCAAGCAATGGCGAGTCACCCCGTTCCGGTTGAAATGGCATACCCATGCCCGGTGAACGCGGCATGCCGCGATTCGTCAATGACCCAGAGGCCATCGCGTCGATAAGCCTGCGAGATACCGGTGCCGAATGCCCGCGAACTTGGCTGTCGATCGGCTTCGGCTCGAATGGGACTGGACGCGACCACGGCTAGCGCGCGGGCCGAACTCTATTCGGCCTTGATGCCCGCGAAGTTGATCACCTTCGCCCACTTCTCGGTGGCCTCCGAGATGATCGTGGCGAACTCCGCCGGCGTGCCGCCGACCACCGTGCCACCCAGCTCGACGATCCGGGCCTTGATCTTGGGATCGGCGAGGCCGGCATTGATCTCCTTGTTCAGCATATTGACGATCTCGACCGGCGTATTCTTGGGGGCGCCGATGCCGGCAAAACCGCTGGCCTCGTAGCCAGGCACAAACTCACCGACCGTCGGAAGGTCTGGGAACACGTCCAGGCGCTTCGCGGGCGTCACAGCGAGCGCGCGCAGCTTGCCAGCCTTGATCTGCTGGATCGCTTCGGACACCGGAGCGAAGATGATCTGCACGTGGCCGCTGATCAGATCGGCGACCGCAGGCGCGCCGCCCTTGTAGGGAACGTGGACCAGATTCACGCCGGTCATCATCTTGAAGAGTTCGCAAGCGATGTTTTGCGGCGTGCCCTGGCCGGCCGAGCCGTAGTTGATCTTGCCCGGGTTGGCCTTGGCGTAGGTGATGAACTCGGGAAGCGTCGTCGCGGGGACCGATGGATTGACCACGACGACGTAAGCCAACCGCGCAACATAGACGACCGGTGCTATGTCCCGGCTGAAGTCGAAAGGCAGATTGCTGTATAGCGCGCTATTGATCGCATTGGGCGTCACGACCTGCAGCAGCGTGTAGCCGTCGGGGGCTGCCTTGGCGACCGTGTCGGTGCCGATGTTGCCGCTGGCGCCGGGCTTGTTCTCGACGATGAATTGCTGGCCGAGGCGCTCAGTCAGCCATTCGCCCATCAGGCGGGCCTGGATGTCGGTCGCCCCGCCGGCGGGAAAGCCGACAATGATGCGCACCGGCCGGGACGACGGCCAGGCTTGCGCCTGCGCGACGCGGGATAGAGCGGGCGACGCGGCGGCAGCCGCGGCGAGATTCATGAATATGCGGCGGCGAAATTGCACGATGCTCCCTCCCAAGCCTGCGCCACGTCGTGGAGTTCAATCCATCTGGGCGCGCTGCAGGTGGAACTACACCGGTCTTGCGAGAAGCCGTCAACGCTACTCGCGCGTCACCTGCCGGAACGGGGTTCCGGTCGAAGCGGATGACGGCATTGCGGGCAGCGATGCCCGACCCCACGAGCCCTGGCGGCCTCTCTACGGTGCGAAAAAACTCGCGAGAACGAAAATGGGTCGAGTAGACATTAGTTATTGACTAATTATAGTACGTACGTTATTAAAGGATGTCGTTCGTGCCGCCTCGCTTCAGGCGTCCGTTCTATGCATCGTCGATCCGATACTGTCGCGCGCGGCAGACACCGCACCCGCCCGTCCGGCTGCGCGCCAAAAACCGGTTGCGAAACTTGCGTAACTATCCGAATTCAGCGTCCACCCAACCAATGGTGGACGGCTTTCAGGGACCAACAAGAGAAGTCGCGCGGAAACCTCGGAAACCTCGCAACCCCCCAGCACCGTTGATAGCAGTGCTGGCATCTCCGCTGCTGCCGAGCCGCGCGCAATGTCGTTCGAGTCCCCATTCGGCGGACTCGACGCAGCCAATGCGAACTCGAGAAGAGGCAGCGGCAGCAAAGGCTTGCGGGCGCTTGCAGAGACTCGCGGCGAACGCGATCCTGTTTGCGAGACAGCTGGTCAAAAACCCTATGCAGAGCGACTAGGTCGTGGGCAGCCACGCGCCGGCAACGATCATCGCCTCGTCTTCTGCGTTCTCCGGCCAGGGCGGCATCGTGATGGCGACCGCGGCCAGCGGCTCCTGGCCCTGCGCGCGAAACTGAAAGCGGGTGCCGAGCGGTATCGTCAGGCAAACGCCGGGATGGAGATCGACGACGGCCTCCTGGCCATCCTGTTGCCGCCACATCTGCCCCCGACCGGACACGACGTACCAGATCTCCTCGACGGTGCGATGCACGACCGCCTTCGATGTCTGGCCCGGCGCCAGCTCGAAATGAGCCATGCTGCCGCCGTCGAGCTTCAGCAGGATCCTGACATCCGATCCGTCGGGCGCCACGACGTCGCGCTGCGCGGGCAGGCGCTTGGAGGCAAAGGCCGGCATTCAGTAGACGGACTCGAGGATTGGCACGATCTCCTGCGCGCCCTGGATCGGCCGCGGGTTGCTGAAGGTCCAGTCGTCCTTCATGCAGTTGGTGGCGATGCGCTGCAGGTCGTCGCGCTTGACGCCGACGTCGCGCAGGCGACGCGGCAGGCCGAGGCCCGCGATGAAGCGGTCCAGCACTTCGGACGCCGGCTGGCCGGCGGCGCCCAGCGCGGCGCTGATCTCGGCCTGGCGGTCGGCATTGACCTCGGCGTTGAAGGCCAGCACCGCGGGAAGCATCACGCAGGATGTATAGCCGTGCGGCACGCCGGCGCTGCCACCCAGCACATGGCCGATGGCGTGGCTCGCGCCCATGCGCGTGCCGGTGACGATGGCGGTCATGGAGATCCAGGCGCCGATCTGGCAGTCGAGTCGGGCGGCGAGGTCGGCGGGATCGCGCTTCACCGCGGGCAGGCCGCGGCCCAGCAGGCGCAGACCCTGCAACGCCGTCGAATCGGTATAGGCGTTGCCGTCGATCGAGCAGTAGGTCTCGACGGCGTGGTCGACCGCGCGGATGCCCGTCGAGAGCCACAGCCATTCGGGCGTGTGTTGCGTGATCGCGGGATCGAACACCACCACCAGCGGGATGAGGCCGGGGTGGATATAGGCCTGCTTCAATCGCAGCCGCGGCTCGGTGACGCCGGCGCGCGCATTGAATTCGCCGCCGCTCAAGGTCGTCGGCACACAGATCTGGCGCACCCGCGGCGCGCGGTACTGCGGGAAGCTGCGCTTGCCCGTCACCTCGTCGACCACCGTGCGAAAGGGCTCCAGGCCATCGGGCTCGCGGATGTCGTGCTCCAGGCAAATCGTCACCGCCTTGCCGCCGTCGGTCGTCGAGCCGCCGCCGACGCTGACCAGCAGGTCGCAACCGGCCTCGCGCGCCTTGTTGGCACAGGCGACGACCGCATCGCGCGGGCTGTGGGCCGGCATGTCGTCGTGCGTGCCGGCGTAGCGCGGGCCCAGGGCGGCGGCGATCTGCCGAACCGCATCGGTTTTGCGGCTGAGCGTGGTCCCGGCCAGGATGAACACGCGCTTGGCGCCGAGCCGCTCAGCTGCCTCGGCCACGGCCTCGGCCGCCGGTCGGCCGAACACGACGCGTTCCATTCCCGTGAAGACGATCTCGCCCGCTCGCATGGGCTCAGACGCTATCACAATGTGCGCAAACGCACAGCGCGGACCGGTGCCCCGCCTTATCGTCATCGTGGAGTTGCCGTCGCCTTATTTGGAGCCGCTTGGTGCTGTACGATCCTCACGCGGAGCAGATCGCTGTCGCTATCGGCCAACTCGGTGTCTGGCAGACGGTGGCCATCGTGAAGAGCATCGCGCTTATTCTTGTCATTGCGTCGCTTGCCGTGCCGTTGTCGGCGCGAGCGCAGTCGGACGACCAGGCTTACTGCGCCCAGCTGAGCGAATTCTATCGTCGCTATGTTCAGAACGCGCCAGGCCGCCGCGGCGACGTCGAGGCGTCGGTGGCGCTTGAGGACTGCAGCAAGGGCAAGACCGCGGCCGCCATTCCGGTGCTGGAGAAGAAGCTGCGCGCCGCCAACATCACGCCGCCCGGCGGCGGTGAATTCAAACCGTAACGTTGGTCAGTCGTATTGCTTCAGGCGATAGTTATCCATCACCCACTTGAGCGTCGAGCCGTATTGCGGATCGGTGGCGTAGACGCCTGTCAGCGCGTCGGCAAAGCGGTCGGGATCGTTCGCGACCTCCATCGCTGTGCGGTAGGGCGAGCCAGTCGACAGCAACTTGCCATGCACCTCAAAAGCCTCGGACAGACTGGCGAAGCGCCGGAAGCGGGCCGTCATGGTGACGACCTTGCCGTCGATCACCTCGCGCGTCTCGCTTTCCACCGCGGGCTGCGATTCCAGCGCCTTGATGCCGAAGGGGTTGTTGCTGTCGGGCGGCATCGCCGCCCCCCAGGCGCTCTCGACGATCCATTGCGCGAGGGTGACCGACGCGGCGATGCCATAGCGCTTCTGCGAGGCCTTGGCCGCGTCGATGATCTCGGGCGGGACGATGCCGACATGGCCGTACCGCGGCGGTGGCGGCGCCTCCTTGGTGACCAGCGGGCGGGCTGCGAGGGCGTAATAGGTCGGGCTTCCCGGCGCGACATACCCGGTCGGCGGATTCATGTTCATCATGACTGCCTGAAACGCCTTGATGGCCAGGATCGTGCCCGGGTCCATGGTCCCGGTGACGGGCACGTCGGTGTGGGGTTTCGGCAGCCGCTTGTTCAGCAGCGACTGGATGACGAACACGTCGCCCGGCCCGTTGACGGCGTCCTGCCCGACCGAGGTGAAGATGGGCGGCGCGACGCTACCCGTCTCATCTGTGCTCAGGATCGTCTGAGAGGGGGCAAGGCACATGGGGCGGACAGGATGGCCACCGCCCGCGCGGTCCGTCAACGGGTGTCAACAGGCCCTGCCAAAGCCCTGAAATCCAATTGCGATTGCCCTGCCGTGGCTTCCCCTACTAATATTTCGGGGATGGGGGACGGCCGGCCGGACGACATTGTCGGAGGGTCCTCCGCCGCTCGCCTCCCGTCACAGGAGTGCGCCCTCACGTGACCCTCAAGCTCGTCATGATCCGCTGTCCCGACAACGTGGCGCTGGAAAGGCGCGAGGTCAGTGGGGGCGAATTCTCGATCGGTCGGGGGCCGGACAACCAGTGGGTGGTTGCCGATCCGGATCGCCACCTGTCGAAGAGGCATTGCCGCTTCGTCTACGCCGTCGGCGAATGGGAACTGCACGACCTCAGCACCAACGGGACGTTCGTCAACGAGCTGAGCGATCCGATCGGCAAGGGCGCCTCGCAGAAGATGCGCCATGGCGACCGCGTCAAGTTCGGCCCGTACGAGCTCGAGGTGATCATCGACGAGGCCGATGAGGCGGGCGATCCGTTCCCGCCGGCGCGGCGTCACAGCAGCGTCGAGATGCCCGAGGCATCGTCGATCCTGGAGGCGCCGCATTCGCCGATCCTGCCGCCGGACTTCGACCCGCTCGCTGCCAATCCCGAGCCGTTCGCCGGGCCGACCGAGCCGGATCACGTTCCGATATTGCAGAGCGCGTTCCGTCCGCCGAGAGCCACCGCCGTCATTCCCGACGACTGGGACGTCGACTTGCCCGCGGTCACGCCGCGCAAGCCGCCTGAGCCGCAGCAGCCGCCACCACCCGAGGCACTCCCTGAGCGGCCCAAGAGCAAGACCAGGGAGAGTGACCGGCCGACGCGGGCCGAGCAGGCGCCCGATAACGATGTGGCGAGCGCGGCCGAGGCCTTCCTGCGCGGCACCGGCCTTACCGACGTAAAGCTCGCCGATGCCGAGAAGACGTTCGAACGTATCGGTGCTGCCGTGCGCCAGACGGTGGCGGGCCTTCGCCAGACCCTGATGGCGCGCGCCAGCATCAAGGACGAGTTCCGCATCGAACAGACGATGATTCGGCCAACGGGCAACAATCCGCTGAAATTCTCCCTCGATGACGACGATGCGCTCGCCACGCTTCTTGGGGTGGGCCGGCGCGGCGGCATGGCCCCAGAGGAAGCCATCGCGGAAGCGTTCGACGATCTGCGTATGCATGAGCTTGCGACCATATCGGCGATGCAGGCGGCCGTGCGCGTGCTGCTCGCCCAGTTCGAGCCCGAGGCGCTCGAGCACAAGATCGGGAGTGGTGGATTCGAGATCCATCCGGCGCAGAAGAAGGCGAGGGCATGGGATGCCTTCGTGGGCCAGCATCGAAGGATCACGCAGGCGCTGTCCGATGATTTCGACAGCGCTTTCGGCAAGGCCTTCGCGCGCGCCTACGAGGAGGCGATCGAGAAGCTCAACGCCGACAGGGGGAAGACATGATCGGCCGGCGCTTTCTTCTGGCGGCACCGGCCATCGTGCTGGTCGAAGGCTGCGGCGGCCCGCCGCCTCCCGCAGTGGTCGATCTCACGATCAAGGCCAACCCGGATATCAATCCGAATCCGGCCGGAACACCGGTATCGGTTGCGGTGCGTCTCTTTTCGCTGACCGCCGGCGGGCGCTTTGCGTCAGCCGACGTCTATTCGCTGATGCAACGGGAGGCCCAGGTGCTTGGAACGGAGAGTACGGGGTCCGAGGAGGTCGTCGTACGTCCCGGTGAGACCCGGAAGGTCACCCTGTCGCCGAAGCCCGGCACACGATTGCTCGGCGTCGCGGTCCTGTTCCGGGCCATCGACGGCGCGCAATGGCGTGCAAGCGCGCCGATTGCCGAAAGCGGGCTCACGAGGCTGGTGCTCACGCTCAGCGGCAACCAGGCCACGCTGGTATCGGCATGACCTGGTCCAACCGCGTCCTCTGGCTCGAGGGCATGTTCCTGCGGGCGCAACATTTCCAGCAGCAGGACCGCTGGCTCGAGGCGTTGGTGCGCGACCGCACGGCGTCGCTGCGCCCGCACGGATGGGGACTGACCGAAGGCGCGATCAACCGCAATCTGCTGGCGACGGGACAGTTCGCGCTGGCCAACGCCAGCGGCGTTTTCGAGGACGGCACGCCTTTCTCCCTGCCGGGCGAGACCGACCAGCCGGTGCCGCTCGACCTGCAGGAGACCACGCGCAACGCCATCGTCTATCTGGTGCTGCCGATGCGCCAGGCAGGATCGGTGGAAGTCTCGGCCAACGGATCTGCGGAAGGGCGCTACGAGCAGAAGCCGTTCGAAGCCTACGACACCCACTCGGGCTCGCCCCAGCCGGCCGAGGTGCAGGTCGGACGCCTGCGCCTGCGCTACATGCTGGAGACGGAGAATCGCGCCGGTTACCACGGCATCGGGGTGGCGCGCGTGCTCGAGGTCGGCGCCGACCGCAAGGTGGTGCTGGACGATCAGTGGATTCCGCCCTGTCTCGCGTGCTCGGCGGCGCCGCCGCTGACCGGGCTGCTCGCCGAGCTCGCCGGCCTGCTGAACCAGCGCGGCGAGGCGTTGGCGGCGCGCCTGACCGCGCCGGGCTCACGCGGCGTGGCGGATGTCTCGGACTTCCTGCTGCTGCAGTCCGTCAACCGAGCCCAGAAGCTGATGGCCCATTGGGCGAGCGACGGCAGTATCCATCCGGTCGATCTCTACGCCGCCCTGGTGCAGATGGCGGGTGATTTCGCCACCTTCACCGAGGGCAGTCGCCGGCCGTCCGACTATCCGCCCTATCGGCACGCCGACCTGCAGCGCAGCTTCGCGCCGGTCGTCGCCGATCTGCGCCGCTCGCTCTCGGCCGTGATCGAGCAGACCGCGGTGCAGATCCAGCTGCAGCAGCGGGCCTACGGCGTGAGGGTCGGGCCCATCATCGATCGCGGCATCCTGCGCTCGTCCAGTTTCGTGCTGGCCGTGCAGGCCGACGTGCCGACCGAAACCATGCGCCGGCTCTTCCCGTCCCAGGTCAAGATCGGAGCGGTCGAGCATATCCGCGAGCTGGTGAACGTCGCCCTGCCGGGCATCGCCGTGCGGCCATTGCCGGTCGCCCCAAGGCAACTGCCGTTCTACGCTGGCGCCACCTATTTCGAGCTGGATCGCAACTCGGCGCACTGGAAGGAGCTGCAATCCTCCGGCGGCTTTGCGATCCATCTGTCCGGGGAGTTCCCCAATCTCAGCATCGAGCTCTGGGCGATCCGCGGCTGATGCCGCTGTGAGAGGCGGGTATGAGCGACAATCCTTTCGCCGAGCCTGAGGACGACAACCGCACGGTCATTCGTCCCACGCCTGGCCGGCGCCGTGCGCAAGCCCAGCAGCCGGCCGCCGGCGGTCCGGCAACGGTGGTGCCGGCCGAACGGCCTGCCGCGCGCCCCTCTGCCGCCGCCGTTGCCGAGGGGACGGAAGATCTGGTGGTCGGTCCCGATGTCCTGGCGGCCGCGGCAGCGCCGCTGCTGCAGCTCATGGCCCGGCTGCGCAACACCGCCAACCCGCCGGACTCGGGCGATCTCTATCAACGCACGGTCCGCCAGATAAAGCTCTTCGAGGAGGAGGCGCGCGACAAGGGCGTGCCGATGGAGCAGCTGCGCCCGGCGCACTACGCGCTCTGCGCCAGCCTCGACGACATCGTGCTCAACACGCCGTGGGGCAACAGCGGATCCTGGCACGAGCGATCGCTGGTCTCGACCTTCCACCAAGAAGTGCGCAGCGGCGAGCGTTTCTTCGATGTGCTGAAGCAGATGTGCGCCAACCCTGGTCGGTTCCTGCCGGTCATCAAGTTGATGTATCTCTGCCTGTCGCTGGGCTTCATCGGCCAGTACCGCCTGTCGCGCCGCGGGCTCGGCGACATCAATCGCATTCGCGAGGAAACCTACGCCATCATCGTCCGCCAGCAGAAGGCGGCCGAGCCGGACTTGGCACCGCATACCAAGGGTGTGAACGCTCCCTACCGGCCTGTACGATTCATCGTGCCCGTTTGGGTCGTTGCGGTGGTGGGTCTCGGCATCGTCGGCGCCCTGTTTCTCTGGTTTTCCATTTCGCTCAACTCGAGCTCCGACAGCGTCTACGCCCGCCTGCAAGGCGCGCCGCCCGAGCGCATGCCCACCATCACGCGCACACCGATACTCGAGCCCCAGCCCGTCGTGGCGGTGGCGCCGCCGCCGCCCGAGCCGTCGTCGCTCGACAAGCTGCGGACATTCCTCAAGCCTGAAATCGACCAGGGACTTGTGGAGGTACTGGGCACGCCGGCCCAGCCGCTGGTGCGCATCACCGGGCGCGGCATGTTCGCGTCGGGCAGCGCCACGCTGACGCCGAGCTTCAAGCCGCTGCTGGATCGCATCGGGCTCGCGCTGAAGGAGGAGAATGGCCCGGTGCGGGTCATCGGCTACACCGACGATCAGCCCATCCGCACCATCGCCTTTCCATCCAACTTCCAGCTCTCCACCGCGCGTGCGCAGGCGGCGAGCACGATCATCGCGGCCAGCATTGGCGACCCGACGCGCCTGACCGTTGAGGGTCGAGCGGAAGCGGATCCGATCGCGCCCAACACCACACCGGAGGGGCGCGAACGGAACCGCCGGATCGAAGTCGTCCTCAATCGGCAGGGTGGCTAGCCATGAGTGCGATGTTGCGCTTCCTCCTCTCGCGCTGGTTCCTGAGCTTCATCGGCGTCGCGATCCTGGCGCTGCTGGTCTGGTTCTTCGGGCCGCTGCTGGCTTTCCTCGAAGGCTGGGTGGCGCGGCTGGTCGTGATCGTGGTGCTGGCCTTGCTGTGGGCCGCGACGAACCTGGCGCTCGATTACTTTCGTCGTCGTCGGGATCAGAAGCTCGAGAGCGGCGTCGCCGAGAAGGCTGTCGAGGCCGACGACGGTACGGGCGAGGAAGCGGCCGCCCTGCGCGAGCGCATGGCGACGGCGCTGTCGCTCCTGCGCCGGGCCCGCGGCACGCGCGGGTATCTCTACGAACAGCCCTGGTACGTGATCATCGGTCCGCCGGGCGCCGGCAAGACCACGGCGCTGCTGAACAGCGGCCTGAAGTTTCCGCTGGCCTCCGAGATGGGGCAGGGCGCCGTAGCAGGCGTCGGCGGCACCCGGCTGTGCGACTGGTGGTTCACCGAGAACGCCGTCCTGATCGATACCGCCGGCCGCTACACGACCCAGGATTCCAACGCCGCCGTCGATCGCGCTGGATGGGATGCTTTCCTCGACATGCTGCGCAAGACCCGTCCGCGTCAGCCTCTCAATGGCGTCATCATCGCGATCTCGCTTAGTGACATCTCCAATGCGCCGGCGGACGAACGCGTGGCCCATGCCCGTGCGATCCGCCGGCGGGTCAAGGAGCTCGAAGAACGCCTCAGCATTCGCCTGCCGGTCTATGCGCTGTTCACCAAGGCCGATCTCGTGTCGGGCTTCACCGAGTTCTTCGACGACCTCGACCGCGACCGGCGCGAGCAGGTGTGGGGCACGACCTTCCCCTACGGCAAGGGCGCACCCGATCCGGTCAGCCGCTTCCCGGAGGAGCTCCAGCTTCTGGTCGACAGTCTCAACGACCGATTGTTCGACCGCCTGCAGGCGGAGCAGAGCCCGGAGCGTCGGGCGCTGATCGCAGGATTCCCGACGCAGATCGCGACGCTCGGCCAGCCTCTGCAGGCCTTTCTCACCGAAGCCTTTGGCGGTTCGCGGCTCGACCCCGCGCCGCTGCTGCGCGGGGTCTATTTCGCCTCGGGCACGCAGGAGGGCACGCCGATCGACCGCCTGACCGGCGTCATGGTGCGTGCCTTCGGCCTTGACCAACGCCGCGCCGCCGCCCTGAAGCCGGTGAAGGGTCGCAGCTACTTCCTGGGGCGGCTGATCTCGCAAGTGATCTTCGGCGAGGCCATGCTGGTGAGCGAGCCGCCGACGGCGCGCGCCCGGCGGCTTGTCATGCGGTCGGCGGCCTATGCCATCGTCGCCCTGCTGACACTGGGTGCGGTCGGCTGGCTGATCGCGAGCCGGTCGGCCGGCCAACGCGAGGTCGAGCAGATGACCGCGGCGTTGGACGCCTACGAGCAACTGGCCAAGGACACCACCTTCGACCCGGTGAACGATTCCGATCTGCCGCGCCTGCTGCCTCTCCTCGATGCGGCGCGCGATTTGTCGGCCACCGCCAAGCGCGGCGGCACCTTGCTGGCAGGGTTCGACCTGTCGCAGTCGGCGAAGCTGCGCAGCGGTGCGGAATCGGTCTACCGACACGCGCTGGGCTACGCGCTGCTGCCCCGCTTGGTGTGGCGTCTGGAATCCCAGATGCGCGGCTACTTCACCCAGCCCGACTTCCTGTATGAGGCGACGCGCGTTTACCTGATGCTGGGCGGTCAGGGGCCGCTCGATCCCTCCCTGGTCAAGGAGTGGATGACCTACGACTGGCAGGCCCAGTATTCCGGCCCCGGCAATCTTGCGGTGGTCGCCGGCCTGCAAAGCCATCTGGATGCTCTGCTGGCGCATCCCCTGCCGGCGGTGAGCCTCGACGATTCCCTGATCGCCAAGGCGCGCACCACGTTCAGCCGCGTGCCGCTGGCCGCTCGCGCCTATTCGCGCATCAAGCCGTCAGCCGCCGCTCAGCAACTGCCGCCATGGAGGCCAAGCGACGCGGTTGGCCGGGCAGGGGGCAGCGTCTTCACCCGGGCCTCGGGCAGAAAGCTGAGCGACGGCATACCGGGCTTCCTGACCGTCGAAGGCTTCCACAAGGTGCTGCTGCCGGCGCTCGCGAGCGCGACCCGCGAGGTCGCCGCGGAAAGCTGGGTGCTGGGACAGAAGGTGCCGGTCAGTCTCGACCTGTCGCAGCAGAGCGAAGTCGCCAATGCGGTCGTGAAGCTATACGAGGAGGACTACATCAAGGCGTGGGATGCCCTGCTGCAGGATCTCGAGATCGTGCCGCTGCGCAGCCTCAACCAGGCCTCCCAGGACCTCTACATCCTGGGCTCCAAGCAATCGCCGCTGAAGGATCTGCTGACGGCCATCGCGCGTCAGCTCACCTTGTCGGAGGCGCCCAAGCCCAGCGCCACAGAGGCTGCTGGAGCTGCTGCAGCAGCTGAGGCGGAGAAGACCGCCAAGGCGCAGGCGGCGGCGGTCACGCCCGCGGCAGTGCGGTCGGCGGCTCTGGCCGCTTTGCTCGCCGGGCAGGCCGGGGCAACCCCAGCGGCGCCGCCGGGCCATGAGATCGACGAGCGCTATCGGGCGCTCCGTGAGCTGGTGGTGCCGCCTGGGGCGGCGCCGATCGACCAGGTCCTGAAGCTTCTCGACGATCTTCGTCAGCAGCTGGCCCGGATGAATGCCGCCGGAGTCGGCGCGTCGACCGTCGTGCCGGCAGGCGACGATCCCTCGCAGGCCCTGAAGGCGGAATCGCTGCGCCAGCCGCAGCCGCTGGCGCGGTGGTTGGCGGCGATGTCGGAGCAGAGCATCGCGCTGCGCAGCGGCGGCACGCGCCAGCAGGTGGCGGCAGCCTACAACGGCGTGAACGGGCCCGGCCGGTATTGCGCGCCGGCGGTCAACGGACGCTTCCCCTTCGTGCCCGGCAGCACGCAGGAGACGCCGCTCGACGATTTTGCCAAGCTGTTCGCACCGGGCGGCCTGATCGACGGCTTCTTCAACACCCAGCTGCGGCCGTATGTGAACACCACGGGCAAGGTCTGGACGGCTCAGGCCGTGGATGGGATCACGGCGCCGGTCTCTCCCACCGACATTGCCCAGTTCCAGCGCGCGACCATCATTCGCGACCTGTTCTTCGCCAGCGGCGGGACCACGATCGCCGTGCGCTTCGACATCACGCCCATTGAGCTTGATCCGGGCGCCTCGATGGTCAGCCTCGAGTTCGACGGCACATCGGTCACCTATGCGCACGGACCCGCACGCTCGACGCAGATCACCTGGCCTGGACCCAATCGCATGACCAACGTGCGGCTGGTGTTCGAGCCGCATCCCGCCGGCGGGACCGGCGTGCTGTCGGAGACCGGCCCGTGGGCGATGTTTCGCCTGTTCGCCCGCGGCACGCTGCAACAGGCCGGCTCGCCCGAACGCTATCTCCTGACCTTCAACCTCGGCGAGCGCAGTGCGACCTTCGAGATCCGCGCCGGCTCGGTCATGAACCCGTTCGCGCCGGGTGTGCTCCAGGACTTCCGCTGCCCCGTGGTCAGCGGCGGCTAGCGGCCCATGGCGGCCCTGCCTCCCCAAGCCTGCGCCGGTCTGTTCGGCAAGCTGCCGGCGCGGGGTGATTTCGTGCGCGAAGCCTTGCCGCGCGACTTCACCGACAGCTGGGACGCCTGGTGGCAACGCGGCCTCGCCGCCACCCAGCAGCGCTGGCAGGAGGAATGGGTCGACGCCTGGCTCGAGGCGCCGGTCTGGCGGTTCATCCTGCCGCCCGGGCTCTGCGGCAAGGGCGGCGTTCTCGGGCTGTGGCTGCCGAGCGTCGACAAGGCAGGGCGGTATTCGCCACTGACAATCGCGGCGGTCGCGACGGCCGATTGGGTGCCCCTTGCCGGGGCGATGACGAGCTTCCTGTCGGAAGCCGAGGCGGCCGGACGCGATGCCCTGGAGCATGACCTTGCGCCGGCCGAGCTTCTGCAGCGGATCCAGCCGGCCCTGGTGACGAAGGACGAAGCGCCGGCCGCATTCGATTTCGTGCCTGGCCGCACGGCGTGGTGGACCGAGGGCGGGCCGAGGGTCGCCGCGCGCCATGAGATCGGAACGGCGCTGCCGGAAGGCCGACACTTTGCCTTATTGATCGATGATGCTTGGGGAGCAGACAACGCGGCGCCACCCGGGACGGCCGCCGCAACTGCGGAGCCCGGTGATGCCTGATACCAACATGAATGTCGACGTCGCACGATTTGGCGGTTTCCGATCGTGCGCGGTGACGCATGCCGGCACGGCAAATCGGCTCAACGAGGATGCCTATGTCAACCGGCCCGATCTCGGCCTGTGGGCGGTGGCCGACGGCGCGGGCGGGCACGAATCGGGCGAAGTCGCGTCGGGTGAGGTTGCCCGGCTGTTGCAGACCATCGACCCCAGCCTGCCCCCGGCCGACATGCTGGGCGAGGTGCGCTCCCGGCTCGAGGCCGCTCACGCCCATCTTCATGCCGAGGCGTCGAAGCGCGGCAACGGTCTCATGGTGGCCACGACCGTGGTCGTGGTGGTGGCGCGCGACGACCACTTCGCCTGCCTGTGGGCCGGCGATTCGCGCGCCTATCTGCTGCGCGGCCAGTCGCTCACCCGGATCACGCGCGATCACAGCCTGGTGCAGGTCATGGTCGACAGCGGCACGATCAGCGAGGCCGACGCGGTCCGTCATCCGCAGGCAAACGTCATCACGCGGGCGGTCGGCGCCGATGTCGATGTGCTCGAACTCGAAAAGCGCACCGGGCAGCTCCTGCCTGGAGATCGTCTGCTGCTCTGCAGCGACGGTCTGAGCAAGACGGTTCCCGAGGAGATGCTGGCTGAATTGCTGTCCGGCGAGGACGATGCGGCGGCCGAACGCCTGGTCACGGCCGCCCTGATGGCGCACGTGTCGGACAATGTCACCGCAGTGACGATCACTTTCGGCGCGACTGCCTGACGTCGCGGCCCGACGTCGAAGCAAGTCAGTCGATGAGGACCAGCGGATAGCCCATCACGATGGTGCCGCCATGCGCGGTGAGATCGCCGAGCCGCGCCGCTGGCATGCCGCCGATCAGCACCTTGAACGATCCCAGGGCGATCACGTCGGGCGGGCCGACGCACACCGCCATGTCGCCGACACGGGCAGCGGGCAGGCCACCGATCAGAACGGTCGGGCAGCCTGGAGGAAGCACCGGGCCGCCGACATGCGGCACCAGGACCGTCACCATGGGACAGACATGCATGTCGGTAACGCGGGCCGCCGGCATGCCCATCAATCCGTCTCCTCTTCCAGCCGGCCGGCACCGCCGGCGGCAATGTCCTTGGCTGATCCCAGGAAACGCTTGAGCCTCGCCCCCTGGCGCGTTGCCGGGCCACGGAGCGCCGCGAGGGCGATCGAGCCGGCGACAGCCAGGCCGGTGAAGTGCGGCTGCGGCGGCACCTTGGGGGCCTCCGGCGGTGCCATCGAATCGCCGCTCCAGAAGGCGCCGACCGCGGCCCAGGCCTCGGCGCTGCCGAAACCCATCGCCTCGGCCTGCTTCATCGCGGCACGGCGTTGCTCGTCGGTGGGCTTGCGGACCCATTCTTCGGCCGCTTCACGGAGCTTCGCCTCCGCCGCGGGCTGAGCGCCGCAGGCGGCCGTGTGGCGCGAGCAGGCGCACGCCCACCATACCGCCTCGCGCGCCGGCAAGGCGTGGGCGATGAGGCGCGTCGCTTCCATCAGGAGGCCGGCCTTCTCGAGGCGCTCCAGCGCCTCCAGGGCATTGTCGCATCCGCTCAGCGCGGCTTTGCCTTCGCCGTCGAGCTGGAGGTGGGGCAGCACGTGCGCCAGCTCGCTGCGGATCTTGCTCGCCGCCTTGTCGTTCGTCGGGGTGGCCATGATAGGCGACCTCAGCCCAGCATCACGATGCCGCCGCTGAGCTGCAGCATCGCCGAGCCTTGCACTTGCGTCATCACACCCTTCACCTGCGTCTGCACCTGTCCGTCGATCGTGATCATCAGGCCGCTCATCGTGATACCCATCTGATCGATCGTGATGGAGCTCTGGCCGACCTTCAAGGTGATCGACTGCATGGCTTCCATGGTGATGGAGCCCAGGTCGCACTTCACCGAGACGTTGCCCATCTTCACAACCGTGCTCTGGCTGCCCATCTGCAGTTCGGTGCTCTGATTGCCCTGCTTCAGGGTCACCTTCTCGTTGCCCTTGTTGATCGTGACGGTGCGGTCGTTCTCCACGGTCAGCGTCTGGTCGTTCTCGACCTCGGTCTTCATGTCCTTCTCGGCATGCATGAAGAGCAGTTCGCTGCCCTTCTTGTCGTCGAACGTCAATTCGTTGAAGTGGCTCGTTCCGCCCTTGGTGACGGACCGCGAGCGGAAGCCGAGCTTGGTCTTCTCGCCGACGGGGAAGATCGGCTTGTCGTTGCCGTTGTAGAAGCCACCGATGACGATGGGTCGATCGGGGTCGGCATCCATGAAGGCGACAGCGACCTCGGTGTCGACGCGCGGGATGAATTGGCCACCCCACTGGTTGCCGGCCCATGGCTGGACGACGCGCACCCATTCGCTGTTGTCGGCCGTCGCGTCCTCGCGCCAGTCCCAGAAGAAGCGGATCTTGATGCGTCCCTGATCGTCGGTGTGGATCTCTTCGCCGGATGGCGCCAGCACCTTCGCGGTGTGCAGGCCCTCCATGCGCGGCCGCCGCGTGGCCATCGGCTGTCGCCAGGGCACCGAATTAGGAAAGGCCGTGCAGCCGTTCGAGTACCGGGTGCCAGTCGCCTGGCCGGAACGTTCGGACTCGTCCTCGGCCTCGTGAGTGATCTGACGGACGACGTAGACCTGCTCGCCCGCTTCGGTGCGCAGCTTGAACTTGCCACCGGCGATCAGCCCGGCGTGCTCGCACTCGACGGCGATCAGGGAAACGGCGGCTTCGGCGGCTTCCATGCGCCAGCGCGCGCGGTTCTTGGCGACTTCCGTGTCTCGCGTAAGGGCAGGCCAATGGAAGACCTGGCGGTTACCCGTCCCGCCATGCTTGAGAACGGTATTCTGCTCCACCTTGAGGTTCTTGCTCGGCGCGTCGTGATCGTAGTCTTTCAACGTCACCTTGCCGGGAGCGAACTCCTCGGGCTTGCGGAACTCCGTGACCATGGGCGCCGTGAAGCCCGTGCCGAAACCCAGGTTGGCGTTTGGAATCGTGTAGAAACCGTTGTTGTCGTTGGTAACGACGAGCGTATGGCCGCCGGAATCGTGCTCGAAGAAATAGTACCAGCCTTCTTCTTCCATCAGCCGGGTAGCGAAGTGCAGCGACGTTTCGTTGAATTGGGCCGTCGCCTTGCGCTGCGGCGGTGCGGAGTAGAGTCGAAAGGCGGTTTTGGTGACGCCGGCTTCCTGGAAGAGGATCTTGAGGATGTCCTCGGCCGTCTTGTTGAAGAACATCCGACAGTCGCTGCGAATGTTGGCGTGCGCCAGCTGCGGCAGGAGAATCATGCGGTAGGCCTTGTCCACTGTACCGCTCTGCTCCAGCAGGCCGAATTCGCCTACGATGCCGTGGAAATAGCGCGTGGTCTTGCCGCCGTGGTTGACCGCCACGCAGGCGGGCTTGTTCAACATGGCAGTGGTGTTGATCTTGCCCGCGGCCACGACGGTGACTTCGAAGCGAAACAGTTCGCTGATCGTCTCGCGGGCCACCAACCGTACTGCCGTCAGGGGTGATTCGGCCGAACTCTCGATCGACAGAAGCGATTTCTTGTCATCGGTCGCCATGTGCGCGCTACTTTCGTGTGGTGTGCCAGCAGCGACTACGCCCGGCCTGCTGATCCTTGACGGTAGCCGAGCCGGCCTTGGAATGAAACACGACCTTAGCGGCCGTATTGGGGCGGAAGCGTGTGGTCAATTGGAATAGTTCCATTGTCGGAAGTCGCTGCGTTCACTCGGGGACGATTCCCAGCTGCCGCATGATCGGCAGGCGTTGCTCGATGGCGGTATTGACCACCTTGCGAACCGTGTCGTGCTTTTCGGGTATCACATCCGCGCTGAGAGCCTTGATCCAGGCCTCGGCATTGTCTTCCCGCTCGCCATCGAGGAGGCGTGCGGCGATGAACTGCAGCAGCGGCGGTGCCGTGAGGCCGGTGCCGAGACGCGACGAGGCGAGCCCGCCCGACGTCTTGGCGTCGACGATGGAATTGACCCGCGCGCCGAGCACGCGGTTGAGTCGGTTCGCCGAGTCCGGCTGCGTGCCGTTGGTGCGCATTGCGATCTGGCCCTGGTATGACCCTACCAGCATGCTGACCAGCTCCGCCGGATTGCTTCGATCGCCGCCGAGCGACAGCAGGTCGCCGATCGTCGCCGGGCCGCGCAGCGCGGCGACCATCATGTCCTTCATCGCGCCGCTTACCTCGGCCATGCCGGCCGGCACCCGCAATTTGGTCTGGAGTTCGTCGGCGCTGACGATCGGCACGACCGTGAGCTGGCGCAAGGCGGCGTCACGCTCGTCGTTGGCGATCCGCCGGGGACCGCGGACGAACACGTCGTGGCGCAATTGGCGCGGCAGGCAGATGTCCTTGATCAGCTCGCGCAGGATCGGATCCTTGTAGCGGTCCATCACCGCGCGCTGCTCGGCCGTCAGCATCAGCTCGGGAAAGTTCTCCATCGGATTGCAGGACGAGACCCATTCCAGCTTGGCGTCCGCCATCGCCGCCACGACATCGGCGTGGAAGGCAGGGGACCAGTGCGCGCTCATGTACTCGTGCGACAGGTACTCCGTCGACATCCCAGCCGTGCTATCGAGCAGGTCGCGCGTCAGGCTGCTCTCCGTGAGATACTTTGCGTCGACCGCCTTGAGATCGCGGGCGAGGGAAAGGCCCGCCTGGGCTTGCGCGTCGCTGCGACCACCCGAACGGATGCCGGCTTCGTAGATCAGCCGCTGCATGCCGAGCCCGCCTTGCCAGGCCGGCAGCGCGTTGTAGCTTAGGTGAACCATGCAGCCCGGGCGGGTCTTGGTGGCGAGCAGACGAACGATGCCGGCGCGGACCTCGGGGCTGACCCATGACCACAGGCCGTGCATGGTGACGAAGTCGGCCTGGGGAATGGATCGGCCCTCGGGACTCGCCGCGAGATTGGTGATGTCCGCTTCCAGGAAGTTGATGTTGTCGATGCGAGCGGCGCGGGCCAGGCGCGTGCCGATCGCGATATGGGCCGGGTTGTAGTCGACGGCGGTCACCTGCCAGCTGGGATTGGAAGCGGCGGTGAGAAGGGCGCCGAGGCCGATGCCGCAACCGAGCTCGAGATAGCAGGCGGTGTCGTCCGCCGCGGGCAGATCGACCGCCACGTTGCCGAACAGGCAAGCCAGCGCCATGCGCGCCGGCGACTGCTGAACGTAGAAGCCTTCGATATAGGCAATGTCGGCGACGTAGCCGTTGGTCCACGATTGCGTCATGCACGTCCCTCAACAAGCTCGCCCTCGAACAGGGCATCGTCCGCATCGGTCCGCCGCCGCGTCGCGCGCGAGGTCGGCAGCCAGGTGTTCCAGCCAAGCAGCGGCCCCGCGCCGCCCGATCCGGAAGGGTCGGGTTGGGACATGGCGAGCGCCGGCACGGCATCGCGTGCCAGCACCGGGTTCACCGCGAAGCCGACTTCGAAGCCGACATAAGCCCGTACCAGGGACACCAGCTCGCGCAGCAACGGCCGGTCCGGCAGCAGGCTCTCGAAATAGGGGAGGTCGAGCGGACCGATGCGCAGCGCGATGCGCGCCTGCTGATCCCACGCCCGGATGCCCGGCGCGGCGTCGACGCCCAATTGGCAGAATGCGCCGGGCGACACGCCGACCGGCAGCCGCGATCGCTGATCGACGGGGAGGGCGAGCCAGGCACCGGCGAATTGCTCGACCTTGACCGGGCGTCCCAACCAGTCGGACGCCAGCGCCTCCAGCCGATCGGCCGAGCGCGGATGGGCGGAAAAGAATCCAGCGTAATGCCGCAGCGCCGCCGGGCCGGCCAGCAGCCGCTCGGCAAGCCCGCGCGTGCCGTACCCCGTCAGGGACAGCAGCGCTTCGGCCACCGGATCGTTGCGTTGCCGGTCGGTTGCGAGCGCGCCTGCATCGGCGGCGCGGTGCGGCCGATACTTCACGCCGGCAGCGGCGAAGGCCGCGACCATGCGATGCGAGATCAGATCGAGGAAGCGGGTGAGGGAGAAGGCGCGCGAGCGCTGATCGGCGACGACGGCATCGCTGTAATATCTCGGCAGGACTCCGGCAGGACCGGTCAGGCCAATGACGCCGACGGTCACGAGCGGTTCGGCGAGGCTGCCATCGACCTGGACATTCGTCACCTCCGCGGCGGGATAGGACGAGCCGGTAGTGCTCGTGAACCGGGCCGAGCGCGCGGTGTCGGCCTGCCGCCGAAAGAACGTCAGGATCCTCACCGCGGCATCGAACGTGAAACGTTGCGGGTGCGCCTTGAGGCGCGCCAGGGGCGCCGTGATGCCGCATGCGGCGCGGACGGGTCGTATGCCGCCGGGCGTGGTCATAGAAGGACCTGGCTGCCGGCACGCGCTGGCCATCGCGCGACGATCTCGGGCCTTCCGCGCAGCGCGACCTCGGTACGGACGAAGGAGTTCACCGTCGCGTGCAACGCCAGGAAGCGCTCGAGCACCGAGGCGAGGAGATAGAGCCCGCCGGTCGTCCAGGCCTGCTCATCGAAGGTCAAGGTGACGTCGAGCCCTCGGCAGAAGCCGCCGTTGCGGGCGCCCGGGCCGCGCAGGCCGGGGATGCGGGCACTGCCCGGCCTGGACGTGACGCTCAGCAGCGCACGGATCGCCGTGCGCGATTCGCTGGACTCGCGGCAGTCGTAGAGCCGCAGAACCTCGCGCAGGGCATCGGCGGCGGCCTCTCCGCCGACGACGCTGAGATGCCCCAGCGACAGGTGAGAGATCAATCGCCAGAAGCCGCGCTCGCGCAGCGGCCTGCGCAAGGTCGGCGTCGGGGCGGTGAGGCAGCTGACAGCGGCGACGGCGGCGGCACCCTCGACCAGCCTGAGGACGGGGCGACCGCCGCCGAACGGCAGCGCGGCCGGCAGGTCGCGATTGCAGCACAGCGCGTCGACCGCCAGCACACCGCCGCTCTCGTGCTCGGGGTCGAAGCCGGCGTCATGCGGCAACAGGTAGACCTCGGTGCCGCCGATGTCGCCGCTGGTCTCGCGGCGCGCCGTGCCGTAGAAGCCGCCGAGCGGTGAGCCCGCCGCGCCGTCGAGGTGCCGTCGCGTCAACCGATGAAACGGCTCCCATGTCCTGAATTCGCCGTCCGCCAGGCTTTCGCGGACCCGCTCGACCGACCAGACTTCGAGGCTGGCCGGCCGCCGCACGTCGGGCTCGATGCGATATTCGATGCTGGTGTGATCCAGTGGGACAGGCTCGCAGCGCTGCGGGAAAAGATTGACGATCGGCGTGCAGCCCAAGGTCAGGCTGCTCGCCTGCACCGAGCGTTCGAGATCGGGTATGGCGCGGTCGAGGTAGATGAAGATGTCCATGCGATTGCCGGCGGACACCAGGGTCTTGGCGTCGAGGCGGCAGATGTCGATGAACTGGAACTTCTCGCGCGCGGCAAAGTACTCGGTCAGCAGTCGGAAGCCCGAGAACGAGCGGGCCGGCCAGGGAAACAGCGCTTCTTCGGCGGCAAAGCCCACGGCCTGCAGCATGTCCGGCGGCAGGATCACCGGATGGGGATCCGCGAGATCGTCGGCGAGGGCGACCGAGACCGTGTGGGCCATCAACAGCTCCAGCAGCTGCGCGCCATGCTCGCCGCCGAGGAACACGCGGAGCTTGTCCAGTCCGAGCTCCGTGAAGGTCATGGCGGGGTTGGTGCAGCGGAGCCCGATGCGCAAACAGGCGGCCGCCTGGGCCGCCGCCGGATTGGGTGGCGCGGGCAAGGGCATGCCGGACAGCTTGACCGCCTCGATCTCGACCGGCCAAAGCGTCAGCGGATAGGCGGTGCGAAAGAGGCATGCCTCGCCGCCGACCGGCTCGGCTTCCACGGCGAGGCCCGCCGGCAGATGGGCGGCGACCTGCAGGTCCGGGCTTGCCGCAAACCGCGTGATCGCGACGGACGGGATGGGAGCGAGATAGTGAGGATAGAGCACCGACAGAAGGCCATCGGTCAGCTCGGGAAACTCGTCATCCAGCCGGTGCTGCACGCGCGCGCCAAGGAAGGCCACGCCCTCCAGCAGCCGGCTGACGTGCGGATCGTCGACAGTGTCCTTGGTCAGCCTGAGGCGGCCGGCGATCTTGGGATGGCGCTCGGCGAATTCGCCGGCGAGCACGCGCAGGGCCTCGAGCTCGCGATTGAAATAGGCAAGCAAGGAATCCGACGCCACCTACGCCTCCTGTTCGAGGACGGTCACGTTCTTCGTAAGAAGATCGACCACCGTGTCGAAAGCGATCGGCTCGGGCGCCGGCTCGGCGTGCAGCAGAGCGTCGATGCGCAGCCTGAGCGTGCCGCTCTGTTTGTCGGTCGCCTCGGCCAGCGTGACCTTGAGGCTGACGATGCGCGGCTCGAAGCGGCGGATACAGGTTTCGATGGTGAGCCGCAGTTCCTCGCGGCGGCGGGGATCGTTGAAGGAGCCCGAGGCAAAATCGGGCAACCCGAAGCCGACCAGCGAGCTCTCCAGCTCGGTGAGCTCGGGATCCCATGAGCGCCATCGCCGGCGCGTGTTGAGCAATTCCTCGAGGTCGTTGCAGATGCTGACGCGGACGGCGTCCATCGCCGCGGCCGCCGACAGCGGCCGATCCGATGTCTCGGTGGGATCGGCATCGACCAGCCGGTCGAGCAGCGGCAGCTGGGCGCGTTTGGCGCGGGATGAGCCCATCGCGTCAGGGGCGTTGCGGCCGCGGCCGTCGTTCATGACGCCACCTGGAAGTCGATCCGGTCCATCTCGAGCCAGGTCAGCGCCTCGTCACCGACCAGGATGGTGGCTGCGCCGATGCCCCGCGTTGGCCCGCCATCGCCCATCGTGTGCCAGTCGGTCGCGCGGCCAAGACGCAGCGCGTCGGTCATGTCGGATGGCGCGCTCGCGATAGGCGGATAGAGCACAGGCAGATAAACGTCCCCGTCGGGTCCATGGGCCACCTGCATGGTGGCGCGACGCCAGAAGAGATCGCGCGGCCGCGTCATCGGGTGGAATTCCAGCAAAAGCACATGTTCCGGGCGTATCCAGAAGTACTTGCCCGTCGTGGTGATCACCTCGAAGCAGGTGCCCAACAGGTCGTCGGCATCGCGCATGTCGTCGAACGCCGCGCCGCGGAAGGTGCCCGCAGGATGGACGCGCTGCTCTTCGGCCTGGCTCGCGAGCTTGCCGGCCTCGGCAGCGTCGCCGTTGCGCAGCGCGACGATGGCCGCCAGCGCGAGCTGTTGCGCGGCGGACGGCTCGCCGAGAAACTCCGGCACCCGGCCGTCACTGAACAGTTGCCGCCTCGCCAGCTCGCCGCGCAGCAGCTGGCGGAACTCCGCCACCACCACCGCAGTCGAAGGGTCGAGGTCGGCGGCGGCATCGAGGACAACGTCGGCCCGCTCGATATTGCCGGAGAAGGCCAACAGTTCGGCCATGAGGACGCGGGCACCGATGTCGGTCGGCGCCTTGCGCACCGCGGCGGTGGCCGCGGCCAGGGCGTCGGTGACGTTGCCCTCGCGGAACAGGCGGCCGGCATCGCCAGGGACGGTAGTCTGCGGGGACGAAGGTGACATCGATCCTCCTGCCGGCCGCGTCAGCGGGCGCCGGGTGCCGCGAGTTCGGTTACGAGATGAAAGGCCGTTGCAACGTCGTCGAGCTGATAGTGCGGTCGCAGATGAATGATGCAACCGAACGCGCCGGGCTTCTCCAGACGCTCGCGCACCTGGACGTTGCCCTCGAGCAGGGGAAAGCGTGCGCGGGAATCGGTGGTGCTGTTGATGTTGGTGTTTATGTAGCCTTGCAGCCAGGTATTGAGCTGGCGCTCGATCTCGTCGGCGGTGCGGAAAGCGCCGACCATGTCGCGTCCCATCACCTTGAGAAGATGCGCGAACCGGGCCGCGCAAAGCATCGAGTTGATCTGGGCCGAGAGCCGGGCATTCGCCTCCGCCGCCGCGGCCATAGCGCCCGAGTAGCTCGCCGGCGCCTGCATGCTGCGCGACGCACCGAAAACCAGCTCCGGTCCGAACGGCAGGACCCCGACGGGCAGCAAGCCGACATCGACCAGCGCCTGTTCCTGGCGATGGCTGAATTGGTATTCGATGGGGCGGCGCGGCCAGTCACGCGGCGGGCCGCTGGCGAAGGGCTCGGCGGCAAGGCCGGCGACCAGTCCGCCGCCAACCCGGTCGATCTCCGCGCCGCGCACGTCGGCCGGCCAATTGTGTTCGGCAAAGGCCCGCACGGCGCAGGCGGCGAAGGCGTAGCCAGCACTCATCCAGACACGTGTATCCGCTGTCGGCGCGTACTCGCTGTAGCGGAAGCGATCGACGCGGTCGGCGTCGTCCGTCCAGGGACGGCGTGCCAGCAGGCGAGGCAGCGTGACCGCCATGAAGCGCATGTCGGCGCGGCCCGATAATCCCCGCCAACGCAAATGGTCGGGCCCGCGCATCGGGGCGACGACGTCCCGCACGCCCTCGAGGTCGGAAAAGCGGTCCACCTCCAGCACGCTCGGATCGAGGGACAGGACGGTCGGCATGAAGGCGGCGGCGGCGACCGCCGACAGGCGTGCCATGCCACCGACATCGTCTGTCGTCGCTCCGGCGGCCGTGCGGTGCCGCACCGCATGGTCGATGACCATCAACCCGTAGGGCTCGCCGCCGGGCATGCCGAATTCTTCCTCGTAGATCCGGCGAAACGTGATGCTCTGGTCGAACTCGAGGGCGCGCTCGAGGTCGCGGCAGAGTTCGGCCCATGACACAGGCAACAAGCGCACCTTGATGCGGCGGCCGGGCTCGATGCCCGAGATCAGCCAGGCGAGCCCGCGCCAGCGTCCTTCGAGGGCGAGAAAACGGCGGGCGTGAAGGATGGCGTCGAGCTGTTCGCTCAAGGCTGCGTCGATCTCGGCGATATCGCGGTCGAGGGCAGCCCGCAGCCGATCGCGGCCGGCGGCGAGCAGGCCCGTCAGGTCATCGCCAAACCATGCCCGAAGGGCATCGCCGGAAGTGACGCGGCCATGGAGGAATGTCGCAAGCTGCGCCGCCGCCTCGGCATGACGGTCCCCGAAGAACTTTCCCGCCAGCACCGATTCGCGAAGCGGCGGGCATTCAACAGGCGCTTCCGCCTGAGATGCCGCCAAGGAGCCTGCAATCGTCGCTTCATCGGTCATGGCATGCCGTTCCCGCCGGTTCTTGCCGGCGGGGCCAAGTCAAAGTGGGACGCGTACTCAGGCCTTTTGCGGGATGCTGGCGACCATGCGCAGGCTGGCGGTCAGCTCCTCCATCTGCAGCCAAGGCCGCAGATAAGCGATGGCATTGTACGAGCCTGGCTTGCCGGGGATCTCCTTCACCTCGACGCGAGCCTCGCGCAGCGGGAAGCGGGACTTCATGTCCTGGCCGGCGTCGACGTTGGGATTGACGTAGTTCTGGATCCACCGATTGAGCCACGTCTCGACGTTGCTGGCTTCCATGAAGCTGCCGATCTTGTCGCGCGCCATCACCTTCAGGTAATGGGCGAAGCGGCTGGTCGCCATGATGTAGGGCAGCCGTGCCGAGATGGCCGCATTGGCGGTGGCCTCGGGCCGGTCGTACTTCTTGGGCTTCTGAGCCGTCTGGCCGCCGAAGAACACCGCGTAGTCGGTATTCTTGTAATGGCAGAGCGGCAGGAAGCCCTGGTTGGACAACTCGAACTCGCGGCGATCGGTGATGCCGATCTCGGTCGGGCACTTGGTGTCGAGGTCGCCGTCATCCGACGTGAAGACGTGGGTGGGAAGGTTCTCCACCTTGCCGCCGCCCTCGGCGCCGCGGATCGCGGTGCAGAAGCCGGTCTGGGCAAAGGCATCGGTCAGCCGCGCGCCCATGACATAGGCGGCATTCGACCAGCAGTAGTGTTCGTGATCCATGGCCAGCGCCTTGCCGCGGGCGTCGATTGGCGCTTCCTCATACTCGAACTCGTCGATCGGCTTGGTCGCCTTGCCGTAAGGCAGTCGGGCGATCACGCGCGGCATGACGAGGCTGACGAACCGCGAATCCTCGCTGTCACGGAAGGAGCGCCACTTCCCGAACTCGACCGTGTCGAAGATCTTCGCAAGATCGCGCGGCTTGGACAATTCGGTCCACGACTCGAACCCGAACATCCCGGCGCCGGCCGCGGTGACGAACGGCGCGAAGGCGCCGGCCGCGATGTTCGACATCAGGCGCAACGTCTCGAGGTCGTCCGGATGGTTCGTCCATTCGTAGTCGCCGATCAAGGCGCCGTACGGCTCGCCGCCCGGCGTGCCGAACTCGTTCTCATAGATCTTCTTGAACAGTTGGCTCTGATCGAACTCGATGGCGCGGCTGAGGTCGCGGCCCAGCTCACGCTTGGTCATGTTAAGCACGCGCAGCTTCAGCGAGGTGCCGGTCTCCGAGTTCTGTACGAGATAGTGCAGGCCGCGCCAGCTGCCTTCGAGCTTCAGGAACTTCGGATCATGCATGATCTCGTTGAGTTGGGCCGACATCTTGGCGTCGATGGCCTTGACCGCCTTGTCGAACGTCCGGGTGAGGTTGCGGTCGAAGGTGACGGTGCCGGCGAGCGCCTGCTCGACGAGCGTCTTGACGAGCTCCTGGGCGCGATCAGGTTCGGTCTGCTTGGTGTTGGTGATGATCTGATCGAGCAGGCCGGGCGCCGACTCTACCGTCGCCTCGGCAGCTGCTTGCGGAGCGCTCTTTGCGTCGGCCATCTGCTAACCCTCCGACTTCTTGATACCGAGTTCGCCGGACAGCGATTTGAGTTCCTCTTCCGAGCGAAGCACCTGCTCGAGCAGGTTCTCGAGCTCCTGCGAGCGATCGGCCTTGCTCATGAGGTCGCGCAGCTTCTCGCGGGTCTCGAGCAGTGCCGCCAGGGCGGGGACCTGCTTGACGACCTGCACGGGATCGAAGTCGTCCATCGACGTGAACTTGAGATCGACAGCCATCTGCGTGCCGTCGTCGGCAAGCTTGTTGTCGACCTTGAGCTTCAGGCCGGGGGCCATGTTGGCCATCACGTCGTTGAAGTTGTCACGGTCGATCTGGGTGAACTTGCGATCCGTCAGAGGTTTCAGCGGCGTCGTCGGATCACCGGAGAAGTCTCCCATGATGCCTACCACGAAGGGCAGCTCCCGCATGATCTGGGCGCCTTCGGTCTCGACTTCGTAGGTGATGTGCACTCGGGGTTTGCGCACACGATTCAGCTTGTCGTGTATACTGGCGCTCATCGCAGACACCCTCCTGTATGTAGATTACTCTTGCCGACTAGGGCCGTCCATGGGCCGGGTCCGCAACTCCTACCTGTAACGCGGCGCACTTCTCCAATCGCTGGCAGGCGCCGTCGACATCTACGCTCAGCATAGCCACAACGACTAGCCGCGAACGTGATCAAAAGCACATTCTGTCCTGCGTTTGGCTCTTCATCCTGGCGACGCTGAGATTGTATCATAAACGACCAGTCCTGCGGGTGGCTTCATCATGATTGCGGAACTCGAGACAGCCGACTTCGAGGCGATCCTCGCCCCCCTTGCCGGCGACCAGCCGACCGGCGTCGATCTCCGACAGGACGTCGCGCCCAACTCCATCTACTTCCGCCTTCGCGACGCACGCGCCCAGGCGCGCGACGCCGAGCGCCAGGCCGACGCTCAGGGTGCCGACGACAATCTCCTGGCGCTTTGGCGCCCGGTCTCGACGCTGGCGATCGACGCCCTGAAGTCGGCTTCCAAGGACCTTGAAATTGCAACTTGGCTGACGGAAGCCCTGGTGCGGATCGCCGGCTTGCGCGGCCTGATGGCCGGCGCCTCGATCCTCGGCGGGCTCGTGGAGCGACATTGGGACGGCCTCTATCCCATGCCCGACGACAGCGGCATGGAAGACCGTGTCATGGCCGTTGCCGGCCTCTCGGGCCAAGGGGCCGACGGGACATTGATGCAGCCCTTGCGGAAGTCGGTCCTGTTCAGCCGGGCCGACGGGTCGTCCTTCAGCGTGTGGCAGTACCAGGCGGCGCTCGAGTTGGCGGGCATCACCGATCCCGCGCGGCGCGCCCAGCGCATCGATTCGGGTGTGCTGCCCTTTGAAGAGGTCGAGAAGGAGGCGCGGCTGGCGGGCGGCGCTCACTGGACCAAGCAGCTCGAGGTCGTCTCGCAGGCTCTCGCGGCATGGAAAGCGATGGAGAAGGCGTTCGACGAGAAGGCCGGGCAGGCGAGTCCCGCCGTCAACCGGGTGCGCGAGTTGCTGGAATTCGTGGTGGAAGCGTGCCGCCGGTTCGCGCCGGTGGAGACGGCAGACGCATCGGAGGGGCCGATGGACGCAGCAGCGGGTAACGGCGTGGCGGTCGCCTCTGCGCCGGGGGCCATTTCCGGCCGCGAGCAAGCGCTGCGGCAGCTCACCGAGATTGCGGCGTGGTTCAAGCGAAACGAGCCCAGCTCGCCGATCGGCTTCACGTTGGACGAAGCGGTGCGGCGGGCGCGCCTGGGCTGGCCGGAGCTTGTGGCGGAACTCGTCTCGGACGAGACCGCCCGCTATTCCCTGCTGACGAGCGCCGGCATCAAGCCACCCAGCAACGAGCCGCAGCAGTAGCTGCCGCAGCCCTCTCGTGGGAGCCGGTGCATGATGGCACCGGCCCGCTTGATGTGAAGTGCTGATGATGGAAGCTGCTCAGCTCGCTTTCATGGCGAGCAGGTCGTAGGAGACGACATCGCCCTTCTTGATCTGGCCCGACTTGTCGAGCGGCGTGGGGGTGACCATGACCTTGAGGAAGTTGAGCGACAGGCTCTCCATCGGGTTCTCGCCGCCCGAGCTCAACGAGTAGCTGCTGACGCCGCAATCGGTGAGCTCGAACGTCAGGAACGTTTCGGTCTTTTGCTTGGTGGTCGTGTTCATCTTGATCTCGACCTTGGTGTCGAACGTTCCGGCCACCGAGTCCTGGTAGAGCTTCGCCGACGCCTTGTCGAAATGCTTGGTGACGACGATCTCGCTCACGTTGGGCGCCGAGCTCTCGCGTGTGTTGCCGCCGGCGCCGCTGCTGACGGATCGCCCGACTCCATACTGGAACGAGTTCAACTCGATCCAGTCTTTGTAACCCTCGGTCGTTACGTCACCGGGGATGCTGCCGAACTTCATGTAGATTGGCACTGTCGACCTCCGTTGGAGAAAGCCACTGGGGATTATCCACGCGTTTACGGTTTGTTGATGGCAAAGAAAAACAACCCGTCCGGATTCAGTCCTGCGTGAATGCTGTTAATCGGCTGATTGTCCGCCATTCGCGCCAGCACTTCGGATGATAGCTCGGGAAGCAACGTGCGCGTCAGAATGTTTTCGACGTTTCGAGCGCCCGAGCTGCTTTCGGTGCAACGCGCCGCGATCGTCTCGACCAGCTGGGGTGCCCAATCGAAGGTGGCGCGATAGCTGTCGCGCACGCGTGCGCGAATCCGCTCGAGCTGCATGACCACGATCTGGCGGATAATTTCGTCAGGAAGCGGGAAATATGGCACCAGCGTCACGCGTCCGAGGAACGCCGGCTTGAAGTACTTCGCCAACTCCGGGCGCAGGGCGTCGGTCAGCCCCGAGGCATCCGGCGCGGTTTCCGGATCGGCGAACAGCTTGTTGATCAAGTCCGTACCGGCATTGCTTGTCATGATGATGACGGTGTTCTTGAAATCGATGTCGCGGCCTTCGCCGTCCTTCATGTTGCCCTTGTCGAACACTGAGTAGAACACGTCCTGAACGCCGGGATGCGCCTTCTCCATTTCGTCGAGCAGTACGACACTGTACGGACGGCGCCGCACTGCCTCGGTGAGGACACCGCCTTCGCCGTAGCCGACGTAGCCTGGCGGGCTGCCCATCAGAAGGCTGACTTTGTGCTCTTCCTTGAACTCGGCCATGTTGATGGTCGTGACGTTCTGCTCGCCGCCATAGAGCAGCTGGGCCAGGGTCAAAGCCGTCTCGGTCTTGCCGACGCCCGAGGTGCCGACGAACAGGAAGACACCGATCGGTCGGCGCGGGTCGGTCAAGCCGGCCCGGCTTGTACGGATGGCCTGGGCGACAGCCTCCATCGCATGGGTCTGGCCAACCACGCGGCGCTCCATCGCCTCGCGCAGATTGAGCACGGTGCGGATCTCGTCGGCCTGCATGCGGCGGGCGGGGATGCCGGTCCAGCTCTCGACGATGTCGGCGATTGCCTGTCCGTCGACGACGGGGAAGATCAGCGGCTGCTCGCCCTGCAATTCGCGCAGTTGCTTGGAGAGCGTCGCGAGCTCGGCACGGGCCGCTTCGCCGTCGCTCGCCGTCGCTCCATCGCCGGCGTCGCTCGGTGTCGCCGCGGCAGCGTCGATCCTGGCGCGCACGGCATCGATCTTCGAGACGATCTCGCGCTCGGCCTCCCAACGCTGGTTGAGCTTGGCAAGTTCGTCGCTCGCCTGCTGGCGTTCGGCGGTGAGTTCGGCGCGCCGCGCACCATGATCGGCGCCGGCGGACATCTCGCGGTCGATGATCTTCAGCTCGGTGTCGATCAGGCTGATGCGGCGTTGCCGATCGTCGATCGGCGCCGGGATGGCGTTCTGGCTCATCGCCACGCGCGCGCACGCAGTGTCGATCAGGCTGACGGCCTTGTCGGGCAACTGCCGCGCCGGGATGTAGCGTGCCGACAAGCGAACGGCTTCGCTGACGGCTTCGTCGAGGATCCGCACCTTGTGGTGCATCTCGAGGGTCGAAACGAGACCGCGGATCATGGCCGTCGCCATCTTCTCACCGGGCTCCTCGACCTTCACCGGCTGGAAGCGGCGGGTGAGGGCGGCGTCCTTCTCGAAGTACTTCTTGTACTCGGCCCATGTCGTCGCCGCGATGGTGCGCAGCTCGCCGCGGGCAAGGGCAGGCTTCAGGAGATTGGCGGCGTCGTTCTGTCCAGCCTGTCCGCCCGCGCCGATCAGGGTGTGGGCCTCGTCGATGAACAGGATGATCGGCTTGGCGCTGGACTTGGTTTCCTCGATCACCGATTTGAGCCGATTCTCGAACTCGCCCTTCACGCCGGCGCCGGCCTGCAGCAGGCCGAGATCGAGCGTGCGCAGGGTGACATCGCGTAACGCCGGCGGCACGTCGCCCGATGCAATGCGCAGCGCCAGTCCCTCGACCACCGCGGTCTTTCCGACGCCGGCTTCGCCGGTGAGGATCGGATTGTTCTGCCGGCGGCGCGTCAGGATATCGACCATCTGCCGGATCTCGATGTCGCGGCCGAGGATGGGATCGATCTTGCCCGCCTTCGCCTGTGCCGTCAGATCGATGGTGAATTGGTCGAGAGCGCCCGATCCGCCGGGTCGGGGATCTGCCGAGCCCGTCGCGGCCGCTTCCGAGCCCGCCGCCTGGCTGGTCGCCTGCGCCGTCTCCACGGTGTTCGCGCAAATGGTGAGATAATCGCTCTTCAGCGTGTCCGGCTGGATCGCGCCGAGATAGGCCGACGCGCCGATCGTCCGTCGGGCCAGCATGTCGTCGGCGAGCAACGCCCAGATCAGGTGACCCGAGCGCACGCGGCTCGCGCCTTGCTCGACGGAGGCCAGCAGCCAGGCCTGCTTCACCATCTCGACGATGTCCGGCGACAGGGCAGGGGCGCGGGAGTTGCCCGTCTTCATGCGGTCCAGCGAGCGGTTGAGGTCGGCCAGCAGCCGGCCCGGCTCGATCTCCCAGCGGCGTAGGATGGCGGTGAGATCGGTGTCGGAGCGCTCGAGCAAGCCGATCAGGAAATGCTCGATCTCGACATTGTAATGGGTTCGCAACGCGGTCGCGCCGGCCGCAGCCTCGAGAGCTCGGCGGCACACATCGTTCAATCGTCCGATCAGTGGCTTCAGCTCTATCGAGCGCACGTTTGTCGTCTCCTCCTGGGATCTCTCTTCCCAGCGGACCGTCGGTGCATCGACTGTCACCAACTATCGAGCAACATCCGCCCGTTGGACAAGAGGATTCCAGATTTCACCCTCGGCGGATGTGTCGGGAATCACATACGGGCCTGTGTTTACTCCCTGAATCTTGACGCTTTGTTACGTCACAACATACGCTGGAAACAGGGTCATCATCATAACCTCGACGGTCGAGGGCACAGGGTATGGCTGCCGAGACTAAGGCAGAAGCCAAACCGAACGAAATGCGCGGAACGCTCCCTGCGGGGACGCGGCTGCGCAACTATGAGCTGGTCTCGGTGCTCGGCCACGGCGGTTTCGGCATCACCTACTACGCCAAGGACACGACGCTTGGCCGCGAAGTCGCGGTGAAGGAGTACCTGCCGACCACCCTGGCGCTGCGCGAGAACGGCAGCACCGTCGTTCCACGGTCGACCCAATTCGCCGAGGATTTCATCTGGGGGCGCGAGCGCTTCCTCGAGGAGGCGCGCATCCTGGCGACCCTCGAAGGCGCCCCGGCGGTCGTCCGTGTCTACGATTTCCTTGAGGCCAACGGAACGGCCTACATGATCATGGGCCTGGCGCGCGGCGATACGCTCGACCAGCGTTTGAAGCGCGACGGCAAGATTGCGCCGGCGGTGACGACCCGGTTGCTTGAGCGGCTGCTCGATGGGCTGGAGGCCGTCCATAGCGCCGGCTTCCTTCATCGCGACGTCAAGCCGGCGAACATCGTCATCGATGCCAACAACAATCCTACCTTGATCGATTTCGGCGCATCGCGCGCGTCGATGGCGGACCGTACGGCCGCGATGACGGCGATCTTCACGCCGCGCTATGCCGCCGCCGAACAGCTGACGTCGGACAAGCAGGGGCCGTGGACCGACATCTACGGTCTGTCGGCCACGCTCTATCATGCGATGACCGGCAAGGCGCCGCCCAGTTCGCTGGAACGCGCGCTGAACGACACCTACCAGCCGCTCATCAATCTCGCGCCGGAGGGCTACCCCGCGGCTTTGCTGCAGGGCATCGATGCCGGCATGGGCGTGCGGGCCAAGGATCGCCCGCAGTCGATCGCGGCCTGGCGTTCGATCCTGTCCGGAGCCGACGCGCAGGCAGGCGACGCCACCGTTTTCGAGCGGCCCACGCGCCGCCCGCCGAAGCAGCCGGCGCCGCCGACACCGCCGCCCGCTGCCGTCCCAAAGCCATCGGCAAAGCCGAACGTTGGCGTGGCCGGACGATCGCTGGCTGCGGCCGTTCGGTCGGCCGTTGGCAACGTCACTGCGTCAGCCACGACGGCGCTCGCGGGCAAGAACCGCTGGGCGCTGCTCGCCGGCGGAGTGGCGGCGATCCTTGTCGGCGTCGGGGGCGCTTACCTGATCTTCCCACCGCCGCACCGGCCTTCCACTTCCGTCCAGGACGCCAAGCCGGATACGGAAGAAGCGGCTGCCCAGGCCAAAGCGGCCGCCGCGGCTGCTGATAAGGCGGACGCCGAGGCCAAACAGAAGGCGGACGCCGAGGCCAAACAGAAGGCGGACGCCGAGGCGCAGGCGCGCGCCGAGGCCGCGGCCCGACAGAAGGCGGAGGCCGAGGCAAAGCAGAGGGCGGAAGCTGAAGCCAAGGCCCGTGCCGATGCCGAGGCGCGACAGAAAGCCGAGGCCGAGGCGAAGCAAAGGGCAGAAGCTGAAGCCAAGGCGCGAGCAGACGCGGAAGCCAAGCAGAAGGCAGAGGCCGAGGCCAAGCGCAAGGCGGAAGCGGAGGCGAAGGCACGGGCAGACGCCGAAGCCAAGGCGCGCGCGGACGCCGAGGCCAAGCAAAAGGCTGACGCGGAGGCCAAGGCGCGGGCGGATGCTGAGGCCAAGCAGAAGGCGGACGCCGAGGCCAAGCGGAAGGCGGAAGCGGAGGCCAAAGCACAGGCAGACGCCGAGGCCAAGGCGCGAGCGGATGCCGAAGCCAAGCAAAAGGCCGAGGCGGAGGCCAAGGCGCGCGCCGACGCAGAAGCCAAGCAGAAGGCGGATGTCGAGGCCAAACAGAAGGCAGACGCCGAAGCCAAGCAAAAGGCCGAAGCCGACGCCGCTGCGCAGAAGGCTGCGGAGGCGGCCGAGACCGCGCTGAAGCTCACGCAAGCCGACCGTCAGAGGATCCAGGTCGCCCTGACGTCGCTCGGCTTCGACACGCATGGCACCGACGGCGTGTTCGGCCCGCGCTCGCGGCAGATGATCCTTGGCTGGCAGCAAGCACGTAACCAGACGGCCACCGGCTTCCTCACGGCGCCGCAGCAGCAGGCCCTGTTCAGCGAAGCCGCTCCTGCACTTGCCAAGTACGACGACGATCTCAAGAAGGCGGAAGCCGCGGCGAAGGCTCGTGGCACCACAGCGCCGGCACCGGCCCCCGCTTATGCGCCGCCGCCGCCGCGCGCCAGCAGCTCGGGCGGTGTGTCCTGCCAGGACTCGTCGGGACGGCGGTTCGATTTCCCAGGCGCCGCGTCCTGCCCCTATGGCCTTGCGCCGGCACGCTGAGTATTGTCCTTGCCTCCACGAAGTGAGGGGAGCTCGCTCACATTGACGCAACAAGTATGTGACTGGCGGAGCGGCCGGGCGCGGCCCTTCGCCTTGCTGGCCAGCCTGGTGTCGCTTCTGTTCGCGGTCGGCGAGCCGCGTGCCGCGGTCGCTCAGGACTGGAACTTCAGCGAAGAGATACCCTGCGCCACCGCGCCGGTTTACGGCGTGCCTTTCACCCGCTGTTTCGCGTCGAACAGGCGCACGTTTCGCATCGGTGTCGTCCAGAGCTGGCGGCTCACCTATTCCGATTCAAAGAGCGAGATCGCGGTCGGCTTGTACCGCCTGGTCGAGCCGCACGGCGTGGGCGGATTGAGTCCGGTCTCGGCATCGAGCGCGGTGGAATGGTTGCGCACGGCCGATTCGCTCAAGAACGTCACGGCGGGCGCCGGTGGATGGGCGACGGGCGCGAGCCGAGCCGGCGATCACTACGTGACATTCCAGAAGCCGGGGCGGCAATGCATCGGCTTCGTGCGCAACGGCCAGTTCGTCAGCGGACAGCTGACATGGATCCTCGGTTCCACCTTCTGCCGCGAAACCGCCTCGCCGATTCCGACCAGTGAGGCGGAGTTCGTCGCTGACGCCGTCCAAGTAAGGAACTGAGCGGCCCGCTGACTGCCGCCTACTCGATGACGATCTCGACGCGGCGGTTCTGCGGCTCGCGGACGCCGTCGGCGGTCGGGACCAGCAGGCCCTGCTCGCCACGACCGATCACCGTGATCGCCGCAGCCGGCACGCCTTCACGAACCAGTGCATTCTTGACGGCATTCGCGCGACGCAGCGACAGCGCCATGTTGTAGGCCTCCGGACCCGACGTATCCGTGTGGCCAGTTGCCCTGATGCGCGCGCTGCCCTTGCTCTTGAAAGCGCCTGCTGCCTGCCTGATGACATTCAGCGAGGCCTCGGAGATGCTGGCGCTGTCCCAATCGAAGAACACCATGAAGGAGGGCGGCGCGACGGTCGCCGGCGCTGGCGGCGGCGGGGCCACCGGCGGCGCGAACTTGTACTGGCCATAGAGCATGGCGACGATGTTGGAATTGTTCACGCCGACGTTCACGCCGTTGATGACGACGTTGGCATTCGTCGTGCCCACGTAGCGGCCTTCCAGCGCCACACGCCACTGACTGTCGATGTTGTAGCCCACGCCGAGAATGCCTTCGTAGGCGAACACCGTGTTCTGAAGGAAGCTGTTGCCGTCGACGAACGCGATGCCGGCGCCGGCGCCGATGTACGGCGTAATCGTCGATGCCGGAATGAAGTCGTAGAGCGCCTTGCCCATGATGTGCAGCTGATGGGCGCTGCCGGTGAAATTGGACTGCGCTGCCGTGCCGGCGAGGTTGGCGGTGAAGGGAATGAAGCCGAAGCCGACTTCCAGCTCGACGCGTGGGCCGACGAAGTCGTAACCGGCAACGATGTCCACCAGGGCACCGGTGGTGCTGCTGAACGATCCGCCGATCGAGGTCGTGCTGTTGAGGTACCAAACGCCGCCCGCGCCGGCACCGACATAGAAACCAGGGAGTGGTGCGAATTCCTGAGCTTGGGCCGTCAACGGCATCGCCAGCAGGGCACCCGCAACGAGCAACGACTTCTTCATCGCGTATCTCCTAGTTACCCAATGCGAGCATTTTACACGGTTCGACACGATTTCGCTTCGGTCTTGCCCCAATCCGACCGCGAGTCTGCCGCAGTGTGACCATCCGGCCACACCGGCCGTAAAGCCGCGAAACGCGCTTTCACAAAGCGAGGTTGGAATATCCGATGGTCGCAGTGCGAACTACGTGTGGACACCCAGATCGCGATACATGCGTTCGAGGATCTCGCGATCGACGTCGGGCTGGGGGTCGCCCTCTCCGGGCGCTTCCTTCGCGGCAACGTCTGCAGAACCGCCCGGCGGCAGCCGCAAGAGCAGAAGCGGCAGCAGGCCGTCAGTCATTTCCTCGAGTTCGTCGAGCAGTTGCTTGACCCGCTTGAGTTGTCGCGCAAGTTCCATTTCGCGGTGGTCGGATCTCGCTCGTCCGAAGCGGCGATGCTTCCGGAGCTCAACAATCTTCCCGGACATGAAAATACCCGCCTGTGAAAGGAATCCAGAAGGACCTTCATTGGCAACGCCGGACAGGGGTATCCGCTAATCGGTTGCGTGACGATCTGTGATAAAGTTGTGATCGGACTATGTAACGGCCGCAGGCGCAATCGAGTCGGTTTGTCACAGTGCGCCGAACTTTCTTATGCTGTGGTCGAAGCGACGGAGGAATCTCCACCATTTTGCAGACCGCTCTGGAGAGTGTTGTCCCGCAAGGTCTGCTGAGCAGGCTGCCGCCCAAATTCAGCGGGAAGTTGATGGGCGAGAAGACGGTAAGCCTGCGCCGCGGCGAGATGCTGTTCGAGCGCGGCGATCCGGGAGACGGCTGCTACTGGCTTCAGCGCGGCGTGCTTGCCGTCTGCGTCGGTTCGGCTGCGGGCGAACACCGTATCCTCGCCATCCTCGGCCCCGGCGCCATCGTCGGCGAGCTGGCGATGATCGACGGGTTGCCGCGATCGGCCAGCGTCCAGGCGGTGAGGGACTGCCAGCTCACCTTCGTCAGCCGCTCCGCCTTCAGGGCGATGCTGCAGGACCATCCGGAGATCTATGCCGACCTGGTGTCGACGCTTGCCGCCCGCCTGCGCCAGTCGGACGAGGAGATGCTCGCTTCAAGCTTCCTGTCGGTGCGCGCGCGCGTCGCCCGCGCGCTGCTGCAGTTCGCAAGCCAGCTGGGTGAGGAGATCGAGCCCGGGCGGCTGTTGATCCAGCACAGGGTGACTCACAACGATCTCGCCGCCATGGCCGGCGTCGCGCGTGAAAGCGTGAGCCGGACGCTCAGCACGTGGCAGCGGCAGAAGATCGTTCAGCGACCCTCGCGGCGTGGATATGTCGTGCACAAGAGCAGACTCGAGGTCGAGGCTAAGCCCGCCTTGTAGCATCGCAACAGCGATCGCACTTCCGGGAGCGGCCAAAGTGGGGCCTCGCCTGACTGATGCGGCCCGCGGTGACCGCTCCCGGCGTGGCGTTCAGTGTGTTCCCGCTATGCTGATGCCCGAACGTCTGCGTCAGCAATCGTCGCGGAATGCTGGCCCGGTGGAAGCATCGACACCTCCCTTGCAGACGTTGTAGGCGAATCTCGACACGACTCTGCGGCGCTGTCAATGGCGCGGCGCGTGATCATTGCGCTGCGATGCGCGTTGTGGCCAATCAGTGGATGCGCTGCGCGATTATGGCGTTTCGCAAGCGGCGACCGTAGATCGACGACGCGACCAACAAGCGCCAACAACAAAGGAAAGCGTAATGGCGATCTACGGCGACACGTCGGATGTCTTTCGCGATCACCAACACGGAGGCAATCAGCAGATCACCCTGCCGGACGATGTCGGCGGTGCGGCCTATGGCGATGCCAGCCAGTTCTTCGACAAGAGCCAGGGCGGCGACGACGCGCTAAGCGGCGGCGCGCGCGCCGACAACACGCTGTTCGGCGACGCCGACACCATGCACGATCGCTCGCACGGCGGGAACGACACGCTGATCGGTGCCGGTCTCAGGGATCACCTCTTTGGCGACGCCTACGCGATGTACGACCACGCTTCGGGCGGCAACGACACGCTGGTGATGGGCGCCTCGTTCGAGTTGCTCTTCGGCGACGCCTACGAGATGCGCAATCATGCCACTGGCGGCCACGACGACATCAACGACTTCCGCCAGAGCGACGGCGACAGGATCGATGTCAGCGCCTGGGGGTTTCTCCCACCTCGAGGACATGACCTTCACCAGCGATGGCGCCAACACCACGATCACCTTCGACGCTGGCTCCAGCGTCAAGCTGGCGGGGATCGGCGATTTTCACACTCTTCAAGCGTCGGATTTCCTTTTTGCCTGACGGCGTAGCCCCCGGGAGCCAGTCGGGAGCCAGCCGTGGCTTGGCTGGCTCCCGTTTTTCGCATGCGCGGGCCCGGAGCCTGGAGTGTACTCTCGGGCAGAGTTTCTCCCGGAGGAAGCGGATGAGCTACGATCTCGTCATCAAGAACGGCACCGTGGTCGATGGCACTGGGGCAAAACGCTACCAGGCCGATGTCGCGATCGCGGACGGCAAGGTTGCCGAGATCGGCAAGGTAAAGGACGGCGCCAAGCGCACCATCGACGCCGACGGCCTGGTGGTGGCGCCGGGCTTCGTCGATCCGCACACTCATTACGATGCGCAGATCTGCTGGGACGGCGCAGTGACGCCGTCGTCGTGGCACGGCGTGACCAGCGTGGTCATGGGCAATTGCGGCGTCGGCATCGCGCCCTGCAAGCCCGAGACGCGCGAGGTCGCCATGCGCGACCTGGTGAACGTCGAGGGCATTCCCTTCGACGTACTCAAGAAAGGCATCACCTGGGACTGGGAGACGTTCCCACAGTTCATGGACGCCGCCGCCGCGCGCAAGCCGTCGCTCAATCTCGCCTTCATCGCGCCGCTGACGCCCTTCCGCCACTACGTCATGGGCGAGGCCTCGATCGAGCGCTCGGCCACGCCCGAGGAGACCGCCAAGATCGCCAAGCTGATCGGCGAGGCCATGGATGCCGGTGCACTGGGTTTCTCCTCGACGACGCTGAACCAGCACCTGGGTTTCGAAGGCAAGCCGCTCGCCTGCCGCAACGCCAGCCGCGAGGAGATGAAGGCCTACGCCAACGAGCTCAAGAAGCGCGACAAGGGCGCCATCGAGATCGCGCTGACACGCCAGGTCGGCATTCTGGAGCAGGACCAGTGCGAGCTGCTCGACTTCCTGCTGACCGAAAGCGGCCGGCCGGTGACCTTCATCGCCCTGTTCGACCGCGACGACATCCCCGAGGCGGTGCGTGACACGCTGCGTCGCGCGGCACCGATGATCGCCAAGGGCGCACGCCCGCAGACCTCGCCGCTGCCGCTTACCCGCGAAGTCGACATGAACAACCCGTTCTCCTTTGCCGCCTTCCCGGCGTGGAAGAGGGTGTTCGCCGACACCAACAAGGAGGCGCAGAAGAAGGTCTATGCCGATCCCGCCTTCCGCAACGCTTTCCGCCACGATCTCAAGAACCCGACCGGTTTCGGCAACTGGGGCCGCATCGGCGTCTATGCCGTCAAGAACCCGGCGCTGAAGGGCCTCGAAGGCAAGTCGATCGCCCAGATCGCTGACGAGCAGGGCAAGGACGGCGTCGATGCCTTCCTCGACCTGGTGCTGGCCGACAACCTCCAGTGCGAGTTGACGATGGCCTCGTGGAACACCCGCGAGGACCGCATGAAGGAGCTTTTGAACAACAAGTCGATCCTGATGGCGCTGGGCGACGGCGGCGCCCATGTCGACATGCTGTGCGACGCGGGCTATCCGACCTACCTGCTGGGCACCTGGGTGCGCGACAAGCAGGCGATCACGCTGGAGGAGGGCGTGCGCAAGCTCACCTCCGATCCCGCCGATCTCTTTGGGCTGAAGGATCGCGGGCGCCTGGCCAAGGGCGCGCCGGCCGACGTCGCGATCTTCGACCCCGACCGCATCGGCTCCAAGAACCACGGCGAGCGCCGCTACGACCTGCCGGGCGGCGCCAAGCGCATCGTCATGCCGTCGAACGGCGTTGAGTACACGATCGTCAACGGAGAGCCGACCTGGGAGCAGGGCAAGCTCAGCGAGGCCAAGGCCGGCAAGGTGCTGCGCGGCTAAAGCACAATCCGCCAGCTGGAATCAGCTGGCGGATTGTGCCGCTTGCAACGAATATCACTGCTGCGCGCGAATCCGATCAGATGGAGCCGCGTGCGGCTCCATCTGATCGGATTCCGCTCTAGTCAGGCAGCCGCACGCGACACGCCCTCACGTCCCTTGGATCGCCATCGGCTAGGAGCCTGCCCTCCTCGACGAGGGCAACGAGTCGCTCCAGCAGCATGACGTCGCCGACCTGCATGTAAGGTTCGCAGTTATGAGCCATCGCCGAACCGACGACGTACAGCGCCTTCTGCCATTCCTTTGCCGCTTGTTCGAGAATCGAGGAGTCGAAGTGGTCGATCGGTGCGGAGGCCAGGCCTGTCGGCGTCACGACGCGAAAGGGCGCATTCTGAGTTCGGAGGCGCTGCCACAGATGCGCAGCAACCTCTACCTCGTCCGTGGTGATGGGGCGCGCCGTCTCAATCAGAGGCACCAGCCGATCCGTTGGAACCACTCCGACTGCACCTGCCGGCGGCAGGACCGCCGAAGAGCCATCAGGGCGGGTGACCGTCCATTGCAGGTCGGTGACGTCGACGATGTCGAACGGCCGATCCCGCAGCCGGTCGGCCAATGCCAGGAAGAAGGCGAGCTCGCTGGCGGCGTGGCGTCCGAACCAGACGACAAGCCGTTCGTCGGCCGTTTCAAGACGGCGCCAGAAGGCCTCGAACTCCTCGGGCAGCCGGGGCTCATGGATATGCGACCACCATGCCGCCCGCTCGCGCGATGTGCCCCAGGCGATCGGACCGCAGCTCAGGTCATCGTGAAACGACAGGACTGCCTGCTGAAGAGCGGCGGTTCGTATCGCCTGACGGAGACTTCCACCCGCCGAATCACCTGGCGCGACGTGCAAGACTTTCATGATTGCAACTATGAGCCGTATCCACAGAAGAACAACCAATCGTCGGTTGTATCGTCGTTCCGGTTTACCTGGCCGGGAGACAATGCAAGTCTTGGCTAACTTTCGGAGGAAGAACGATGCCCGAGCTGTTCGAGATCATGGAGTCCTGCCGCGCCATGCGGCGTCTCAAGCCCGATCCCGTGCCTGACGAGCTGATCGCCAAGATCCTGCGCGCCGGCATCTACGCTCCCAACGGCGGCAACACCCAGAAGTGGCGCTTCCTGGTGGTCAAGGATCCCAAGATCAAGAAGGCGGTGCAGGTCATCTACAAGAAGGCGTACGATGAGGTGATCGGCCCGCGCTACAGCTCGAGCGAGCCGCCGCCGGGCAGCGACAAGGAGAAGTATCGCCGCCAGCACGCCGCCGTGGAATATCTCACCGATCACTACCACGAGGCGCCGGTGTGGATCGTCGCCTGCCTGGAGGATGGCCCGACCCCGAACCGCATGGCTGGCTCCTCGATCTATCCGGCGGTGCAGAACATGGTGCTGGCCTGCCGGGCGCTGGGGCTCGGCACGACGCTGACGACGCGGCACATGATTTTCGAGAAGGAGGCCGATGCCGCCCTCGGCCTGCCGCCCGGCGTGCACTCCTACGCCATCCTTCCCATCGGCTATCCGATGGGCAAGTTCGGGCCGGTCGGGCGCGGGCCGATGAAAGAGTTCGTCTACCAGGACAAGTGGGGCCAGCCTTACAACGCCGTCGTCTAGGCCCATCTTCGAGAATTTGGGAGGAACGCCATGCCAGATGCAGCCGTCGGCACGCAGCGCGTGCCGACTTACCAGGTGCTGGTCGACGACATGAAGGCGCTGGGCATCGAGCAGGTGTTCGGCCTGATGAGCGACGACACCGCCGTCTTCGCCACGGCGCTCGACAGCTCGGGCATCCGTTTCTATGGCGCGAGACATGAGAACAATGCGATCGCCATGGCCGAGGGCTATTCCTACGGCAGCGGCAATCTTGGCGTCGCGGTGATCGGGCGCGGGCCGGCCACGGCTAACGGCCTGCACGCGGCGACCGCTGCCAGCCGCTCCGGTTCGCGCGTGCTGATCATTTCCGGCGACCAGGCCGCCGGCTCGGGCGCCGTCAATGGGCTCGGTCCCGACTACAAGGCCTTCAACGCCACGGCCGTGCTGGGAGCGGCCGGCATCCGCACTTTCGTGGCGACCAGCCCCGAGACCGCACGCGGTGCACTGGCCGATGCCGCCAACGCCGCGATGCAGGGCGGGGCGGCCGCGCTCCTGCTCCCGGTCAATGTCCAGCTCGCCGACATGGACCTCGCCAAGGCACCATCGCCACCGGCGCTGGCGCGTCCGCGACCGCCGGCGGCGCCGCGGGCACAGGCCATCGAGGCCGGGGCGGCGCTGCTGCGCCAGAGCCGCAAGCCTGTGATCCTGGCCGGCATGGGCGCCCATCGTGCCGGCGCCAAGGCCGAGATCGAGCAGCTCGCCGATCGCACCGGGGCGCTTCTTGCCACGTCGGCGCGCGGCAAGGACATGTTCCGCGGCCATCCTGCCAATCTCGGCATTGTCGGTTCGTTCTCGCACTCCGCTGCGCGGCGCATGATCGACCAGGCCGATTGCGTGCTGGTATTCGGCGCCGGGCTCAACCTGCTGACCATGAGCTTCGGCCATTCGCTGCCCAAGGTGCCCTTGATCCAGGTCGATGCCGACCGCAGCCATATCGGTCGCTGGCATCCGGCCGATGTCGCTGTGGTCGGCGATGCGCGGCTCGCGGCGCAGGCGCTGCTGGAGGCGCTGCCGGCGGGGTCGAATGCCGACCGGCCGTTCCGCTCGGATGAGACGCTGCGGATCCTTGCGCAGTTCGACATCGCTCGCGACTTCGAGCCCGCGAATACGGCGCGCACCGTCGATCCGCGTTCGCTGGGCGTCGAGCTCGAGAAGCTGCTGCCGAAGCGCCGCAACATCGTCTACGACGCCGGCAACTTTCTGGGCATCGTGCCCTATCTCTCTGTTCCGGGACCGGGGCACTTCAAGCTGACCAGCGACTTCGCCTCGATCGGTCTCGGATTTGGCACCGCGTTGGGTGTCGCCAAGGCGAGGCCTGATGAGACCACGGTGTTGGTGATCGGCGACGGCGGCTTCCTGATGACAATGGGGGAACTGGAGACGGTGGTGCGCGAGGACCTGCCGCTGGTGATCGTGCTGATGAACGATTGCGCCTATGGCGCGGAGCTGCATTTCCTCAAGATGCGCGACCTGCCGGTGGCGAAGTCGGTGTTTCCCGACGTCGATTATGCGCCCGTCGCCGAGGCCTTTGGCTTCCAGGCCATGACCATCCGCACCCTGGACGATCTCAAGAAGGCGGCGCCGCTACTCGCGAAGCCCGAGGGTCCCGTGTTCCTCGACTGCAAGCTGAACGCCGCGGTCGCTGCGCCGTTCATGAGCGAGTTCCACGAGTTCGAGACGAGGAAGCACTAGCCACCGGCGACGCCGATCGCCTCGACATAGAGCGCATAGACCGACTGGCTGGCGGTCATGAACAGCCGATTGCGCTTGCGTCCGCCGAAGCAGAGGTTGGCGCAGCGCTCGGGCAGCAGGATGCGGCCGATCAGCGTGCCGTCGGATGCGAACACCGCGACGCCATCCTGGCCCTCGCCGCCGGAGAAGCCCGCCCAGACATTGCCCTCGGTGTCGATTCTGATGCCGTCGGCGAAGCCCGGCGAAGCGTCGAAGAACAGCCGGCCGTTGGTCGGCTTGCCGTCGACCATGTCGTAGACGCGCGTCGTGCGGGGGCCGTCGGGCGTGTCGACGACGTAGAGCCGCTTCTCGTCCGGCGAGAAGGCAAGACCGTTGGGCCGCTCCATGTCGCCGACCGCGATGGTGAGCTCGCCGGTCGCGGGATCGAGCCGGTAGACGCGGTAGGGCATCTCCTTCGGCGCCTTGTCGCCCATGTAGTTGCCGCGGATGCCGGCACCATTGTCGCTGAACCAGATCGAGCCGTCGGACTTCACCACCACGTCGTTGGGCCCGGTGAGCCGCGTTCCTTGGAAGGATGACGCAAGCACTGTCACCGTCCCGTCATGCTCGGTGCGCGTCAGCGTGCGGCTGCCGAGCTCGCAGGAGATCAGCCGGCCTTGGTGATCGCGCGTGTTGCCGTCGGGATTGCCGGCGGGGTGGCGCAGCGTCGCCACGGCACCCGTGATCTCGTCCCAGCGCAACAGGGCGTCGTTCGGAATGTCGGAGAACAGGAGATAGCGGCCGTCACCGTAGTAGGCCGGGCCCTCGGTGAAGCGAAAGCCGGTCGCGATGCGCTCGATCGCGGCCATCGGCACCACCAGATGCTGGAAGCGCTTGTCGAGGATCTTGATGTCGGGATCGGGATATCGGATCGGCGCCGACGATTCCCAACGTGAACTCATGACCAGCCTCCCCGCGTTTGCTCCGCGCAAAGGAACACCGAAGCGTGGCCAATTGCAAAGAACCGCACTGCGAAGCGGGTTGCTGTTTGCCTAGCGCGCGCCGCCCAGGCCGCCAGGAGAGCTCTGAACGAAGAACGGTTTGTCCGGCTTGTCGTTCAGGCATTCGAAGGCGAAGGTCGCGTAGCTTTCGGCGTTGCCGAGGCGCTGCTCGGCAGTCAGGGGTACGATGAACGGCTCGTTGAACCACCCGCGACCGAAGTCGAAGACTTCCTGTCCGGTCGAGCGCCCGACGAAGTGGGCGAGTTCGTGAAGGATGATGAACGCGCCGAAATCGGGCGAGACCTTCGGGGCGAAGAAGCCGAAACCCAGGTGGATGTGGTCGAGCCGGCGGTGGGTATCGGGGTCTTCCTGGCCTTCCTGGAAGAAGCCGTTCCGGCGCGTGAGCGCGATCTTCGGGTTGTTGCGGTCGACATCGAATTCGTCGAACGCAGCGATGTTGAATCGCTCGGGTTCTGCGACCACGGCCCTGAAGCGGGTGTAGTTGCTGAACAGCTCCACGCGTGCCGTGCTCTGTGCGAAGGGCTTCAGGGCATCGAGACGGAAGTGCCGGTTGAGGCGATCGGCCGCCGTGACGGGAAGGCCCGTGGCGCCGGGCGCCGAGGCGATGGCCGCCGTCAGGTTCCGCAACGCGGCTTCAATGGCGCGTGAGACGATCGGCAGGGCAAGCTGAAGCTTGGCCTTGAGCTCGTCGTCGGACACCGGCGCAACGATCTGGTTCAGCCTGACGATCGTCTTCTTGTTGGGCTCGATCACGCCGTCGAAGATCTTGAGCTGCACCTGCTGGAAGCGCGCGATGGCGGCGTTGGTCCTTGGACCGCAGATTCCGTCGACCTTGAGGAACGGCATGGGGCCGCCGGGCTCGCCGAGGACCGTCACCTCGTTCAGCGCCTCCTGGATCGTGCGCACGTCGTCGGACTTGTTGCGCGCCAGCGGTCCACGTCCGACAGGCTGGCTGATGGAGATCGGTCCGGAAACCGCCCCCGCGACGCCGGGCAGCAACTGACAGGAGCCCGATGAGGGCATGACCAACCAGAGCATTGGGCGACCTCCCGCGGGGCGATGGCTCGCATAATTGGCTGCTTTGCCGGAGTTCGGCAAGTCGCCAGAATGATCGACGAAAGCAGAGGGAAACGCCATGCCGATGCCGGATACCGACACCACGAGTCCCAAGTACCTGCGCGACAAGTACGCCATCGTCGGCGTCGGCGAGACGACTTATACGCGCGGCTCCGGAGTGACCACGCGCGCGCTGGGTACCTGGGCGGTGCGTAACGCCATCGAGGATGCCGGGCTGAAGGCCTCCGACATCGACGGCATGCTCTCCTACCAGTCCGGCGATTCCACCTTCTCGACCTTCATCGCGGGCGATCTCGGCCTGCGCCTCAACTTCTACATGGACGTGTTCGGCGGCGGCTCGTCGACCGAGGCGCTGATCGGCATGGCGATCGGCCTGATGGAAGCCGGCATGTGCAAGGCCGTCGTGATCTTCCGCGCCATGAACGGCTTCAGCCAGGTCCGCATCGGCGGCACCGGGGCGCGCGCCGTCGCACCGGTATCGGGCGATGCGCTGCACATGCGTGCCTATGGCTGGCAGAGCGCCGGCCAGATGTTCGCGCCCACCTTCATGCGTCACATGTACGACTACGGCACCAAGCCCGAGCAGGTCGCCACGGTGAAGGCGATCCACAGTGAGCATGCCTCGAACAATCCGAAGGCCTTCTACAAGAAGCGCTTCACCGTCGACGAGGTGCTGGCGAGCCGCATCATCTGCAAGCCGCTGCATCTGCTCGACTGCTGCGTCGAGACCGACAACGCCACGGCCATCGTCGTCACCGGCGCCGACCGGGCTAAGGACTGCCGTCACCCGCGCGCGCTGATCCGGGGCGTCGTCGGCCGCTGCAGCAAGCCGCGCACCGACATGCACTACCAGACCGGCCCGATCTCCACCGTCGCCGGCCACTATGCCAAGGACATCCTGTGGCCCAATTCAGGCGTCGGGCCGCAGGACATCGACGTCACCGGCTCGTACGACGCCTTCACCTTCACCACCATGCTGCAGCTCGAGGATTACGGCTTCTGCAAGAAGGGCGAGGGGGGCGACTACGTCTCCAACGGCACCATCCGCCTCGGCGGTCGGCGGCCCAACAACACCAGCGGCGGCCATCTCTGCGAGGGTTACACGCACGGGATGAACATGGTGATCGAGAACGTGCGCCAGCTCCGGCACGACGTCGACGATTCCTGTCCCATCGGGCCGGACGGCAAGCGCCAGCACACCTACGACTACCGCGAGGGCGGCTGCCGCCAAGTGAAGAACGCTGAACTGACGGCCAACTTGGGCTGGGCCAATCCCGGTACGGGATCGGCCATGGTCATGCGGCGCGGCTGAGGGAGGGCGAACAATGGGAATCCAGGGCACTTACCTCGGCATGCCGCTCAATCTCGACGATCTCGACGTCGAGAACCTCGCCTTCTTCAAGCACTGCGCGGCGCACAACTTCCATCTCCAGAAGTGCACCAAGTGCGGCCTATTGCGCTATCCGCCGACCACGGCCTGTCCGTGGTGCATGAGCCCGAAGTCGGACTGGGTACCGGTCGATGCCAAGGGCGCCGTGCACTCCTATACCGAGGTCCATCACGCCATCCAGCCAGCCTTCAAGGCTCATACGCCGTATCTCATCCTGCTCGTCGATCTCGACACCCAGAAGGGCAAGCCGAGCGAGCACGAGGCGCTACGCGTCGCGGGCAACCTCACGACGGCTGACGGCACGCTGGCGCCGCCCGACGTGGTGAAGCGTGTCGGCATCGGCACGCGCGTGCGCATGGTGTTCTCCGACGTTGCGCCCGGTCTCGCCCTGCCGCAATGGACGATCGATGACGCCGCCAAGCAGCCCGACAAACCGTGGCGCTATCCGCAGGAGTAGGGCAAGCTCGCGCCCGAAGGGGAAGTCGGATGGTCGAGCAGCGTAAGGATCGCCGTGTGAGCCGGGCGCTTGCCGAGCTGTTGCCCAAGGGCGTCGTCGGCGTGTCCGTCGCGCTGGCTGCGGCGGACGCCGCGGCGGCCACCAGCGCGCCGCCCAGCAACGGCGCGTCGGTCGCCGCTCGCCTGGAGGCTCTGCGCGGCTCAGTGTCGGAGGCTTGGCGCGAGGCGCAGGAGAAGTCCGAGCCCTATGTCGGCGTCGATCGCGATACCAAGCTCGCCTGGTGGGGCAATGGCTGGCGCAACGGTTGGCACAATGGCGGCTGGCATAACGGCGGCTGGGGCAACGGCTGGCACAATGGCGGTTGGGGCAATGGCTGGCACAACGGCGGCTGGGGCAATGGCTGGCACAACGGTGGTTGGGGCAACGGCTGGCACAATGGCGGCTGGGGCAACGGCCTGATCGGCGACCTGCTGTCGCCGCTGGTCGGCCATCCCTGGGGCAACGGTTTCCGCAACTGGTAGTCTTGCCGGAGCGCGGCACTCCAGTGCCGCTCATGCGGTGTTGAAGCAGAAGGATGACGCGCCACTGGAGTGCCGCGCTCCCGGCAAAGACGAAGACCATGAGCGTGGTGCGTCGCGGTAAACCGCGACGTTGGAGGTCCGCGCTCCGGCAAGATTAAGGCCTGAACTGCAGCGCGCGCGGCACCAACCGTGAGGGCTGGCTGACGATGCGATAGGCGTCGGCCACCCATTCGCAGGCGAGCCGGCGGGTGTCGCGCGGATCGATCATCTCCTCGATCTCGAAGCGGTTCAGCGGGCCGATGGGACCGCGCACGCTCTCGATGCGGGCATTGATCTCCGCGCGCAGCGCCGCCGGATCGGGAGATTCGGCGAGTTGACGCTTGTAGGCCGCCTCGATGCCGCCCTCGGGCGGGATGCCGCCGACATCGGCCGACGGCCAGGCAACGCGCACCGACGCGGCCGAGCGCGGCGTCGCGTAGTTGTTGCCGGCGACGCCGAAGCTCCGGCGCATCAGCACCGTGTAGATCGGGATCGCGACCTGGGCGAAGGCCACCATCCATTCGCCGCCCTTGCGGATGGTGCCGGTGATCTCGTGCTCGATGCCGACGGCGAAGCCCGGATTGTCCACGAGGTTCAGCACCGGCAGATGGAAGAGGTCGCAGAGATCGAGATGCCGCCTGAGCTTGTCACAGCCGTCCGCCGTCAGGGCGCCGCCATTGGCATGCCGGCTGTCCGAGGCGATGACGCCCATGGGATACCCGTTCATGCGTACGAAGCCGGCGACCTGGTCTGTTCCCCACAAGGAGCCGATCTCGAAGAACGAATCCTTGTCGGCCAGCAGGCGGATGGCACGGCGGATGTCGAAGGTCGCCGTGCGCTTGCGCGGCACCAGGGTCAACAGCTCCTCCTCGCGGCGATCGGCAGGGTCGCTCGACTGGGTGATCGGCGGCGCCTCATACACGCTGGGCGGCAGGTAGGAGAGGAAACGGCGCGTCTGCGCCATGGCTTCCTCTTCCGTCTCGGCGAGATTGTCGACCGAGCCGTTGCGGCAATGGATGTGCCAGCCGCCGAGATCCTCCTTGGTGACGTCGTAGCCCATGGCATGGCTGACGACCGGCGGTCCGGCGACGAAGAGCTGGGCGATGTCGCGCACCATCACCGAGAAATGTCCCAGCACCGCCTTGGCGGCGCCGATGCCGACCACGCTGCCCAACAGCATGTTGACCACCGGCACGGTGGCGAGCTGCTCGGTATAGAAGGTGCTGCCGAGATGTCCGGGCAGGAACGAGCCGCCACCACCCACCACGCGCGGCCGGCCGGCCTTGATGGCGCCGGTGCTCTCCTTGGCCGATGCGGATCCATCCTGCTTGGGCACCATGGTGGCGACACTGCCGCCGCCCGATGAACCGTCGAGCAGGCGGATCGAGGGCGCGCGCAATTCGATCGAGAGCCTGTCGAGATAGCGCGACTTCTGGCCGATCGCGCCGTCGGCATGGCCGCCGCGCGAGGTGAAGTCGTCGGCGCAGACGATGCAGGTCCGACCCTCGATGCGGCCCTGGCCGCCGACATGACTGGCCGGCGTGAACTCGAGCACGTCGCCGTCCTCGTCGAAAGTGGCGAAGCCCGCGAGGCTGCCGATCTCGCGGAAGCTGCCGGGATCGAGCAGTCCGTCGATACGCTCGCGGCAGGTGAGCTTGCGTCGGTTGCGCTGGCGTACGACGCCGGGATCGTTCGAGCCGGGCGCCAGTCGCTTGTGGGCGATCGCCTGCAGGGCCGCGACCTTGTCCAGCATCGGGGTCCAGGTCTCATCGGCCGGGAGGGTCGGCGCGGCTTTGGTGGCGCCTGCCGCGGGCTTGATCACGGCAAGGATCTGACTGCCGTCGACGGAGTCGCCGACAGCGAGCGGCGCCAGCGCGCTTATGACGCCGGCGCAGGGTGCCGTGACCGAGGTCTCCATCTTCATGGCGCTGACGACGAACAAGGGGTCGCCCGACTTCACGCTGGCGCCTTCGCGCGCCTTGATGTCGACGACAGACCCGGCGTGCGGACTTTCCACGGCCTCATGGCCAGGTGGAACGGGCAGAGGACGCGCCGGCGCAGCGCCCGGCGGCGCGCGGCCACGCGTCAATGCCGCGGCTTGCTGGTCGAGGAACTGCAGCGCGCCTTGCTTGGCCTTGGGCGCGTCGATTGCTTCCGAAAGCAACGTGGTCCGGGCGTTGCCGGCCCTGAAATCCGGGTGAGCCAGGGTGGCGCGCAGCTGTTCGCGGTTGGTCGGCACGCCGACGATCTGGAACTCATCGAGCGCCCGCTGCGTGCGATCGACCGCCGATTCGAAGGTGCCGGAGGAGGCCGACTGGCAGATCAGCTTGGCCAACAACGGATCGAACTGCGGCGGCGGGGCGAGCCCGACATAGCCGCAGGCATCGACGCGCACGCCGGGGCCGGACGGCTCGCGATAGGCGGTGAGTGTGCCCGTGCCCTGGACGCAGACGCGGGCCTGGATGGCGAAGCCCTTCGGCGCGCCGACCGTGGGCAGCGCTTCGCCGGCGGCGATACGGAACTGTGCTTCGACGAGGTCGACGCCCGTCACCTGCTCGGTGATGGTGTGCTCGACCTGGATGCGGGGATTGCACTCGATGAAGAAGTGCTCGCCGGTCTCGGGATTCACCAGGAACTCGACGGTGCCGGCGTTCTCGTAGGAAGCCGCGCGGGCAAGCTTCACGGCGTCGTCGAGAATGCGCTGGCGCAAGGCACCGTCGAGGTTCGGCGCCGGCGCGACCTCGACGACCTTCTGGTTCCTGAGCTGCACCGAGCAGTCGCGCTCGAAGAGATGCACGACGTTGCCCTTGCCGTCGCCCAACACCTGGACCTCGATGTGGCGTGGCCGCGGCACGATCTTCTCCAGGAAGAGCGCGCGATCGCCGAAGGCCGCCTCGGCCTCGCCCTGGCAGCGGGCGAAGGCCTCGTCCATCTCCCCGGGCTTGGCCACGACACGCATGCCGCGCCCGCCGCCGCCGGCGGAGGCCTTCAGCATCACAGGATAGCCGATCGACTTGGCCGCGTTCCTGGCTTCGGCCGCCGAGGCGAGCTTGGAAGCACCAGGAACAACGGGTACGCCCTGCTTCTCGGCAAAGGCGCGCGCTTCGACCTTGTCGCCGAACAGTTTCAGGCTGGCGGAAGAGGGGCCGATGAAGCGCAGTCCTTCTGCCTTGCAGCGTTCAGCGAACCGGGCGTTCTCCGACAGGAAGCCGTAGCCGGGATGCACGCAATCGGCGTTGCTCGCCTTGGCCGCGGCGATGATGGCGTCGATGTCGAGATAGCCGCGCACCGGATCGCCGCCGGCGCCGATCTCGCGCGCCGTGCCCGCCAGCTTCGTATGCAGCGACAGCGAATCGGCTGAAGTGAACACGGCGACGGAGTCCATGCCCAACGACGAGGCCGCGCGGGCGATCCGGATCGCGATCTCCCCGCGATTGGCGATCAGGACGCGCTTGAACATCATGGCAGTTTGTACACCCGCTTGGCCGTGCCGCTGAACAGTGCGGTCTTCTCGCTGGCCGAGGTCCCCGCGGCCATCAGCTTGAAGGCGTTCCACAGCGTGGCGTAGCCGTTGGAGATCTTGTCGACCGGGAAGTTGCTCTCGAACATGCAGCGATCGGCGCCGAAAGCGTCGATGCAGGTCTTGATCCACGGACCCCATGCATCGGCGATCTCGCGGGAAGAGGGCGGTGCGGGCCGCTTCATGTGCTCGACGAACGGGCCGATATCCATGCCGAGCCCGCCCAGCTTCACCACCACATTGGGACAGCGCGCCAGCTCGGCCATATCGGCTTTCCAGGCCGCGAACACCGCGTCGGTCTTGCCGGCATAAGGTCCGATACCCAGCGGCCCGCCGCAATGGTTCAGGACCATGGTCGTGCCTGGCACAGCCTTGGCCAGCGCCGTCACTTCCTTGACCTGCGGATGGTACTGCCAAGCCTCGTAAGTCAGGCCGAGCTTGCCGAGCTCGGCGACGCCCGCGCGATAGTCGGCCTGGGCGTAGAGTCCCTGCGGCGGGTTGGTGTGGGCGTTGCGCACGTCGGGGCTGGGGTCCCAGCCGCCGGCATGGCGGATGCCGCGGAAGCGACCGTCGCCCGCAGCGATGTGCGCCTCGAGCACGTCGCGGGCGCGTGCGCCGAGCGTCATGTCGACGTAGGAGATGATGCCGGCGCAGGCCCGCGTCGGGCCATAGATGCCGCTGGCGCTCATCGCGGCAATGCCGTTCGCGAACTCGGTCTCGCCGATCGGCTTCATCTCCTTCGGTCCGTCGGCGCGGTACATCGAGCGGCAGTCGATATAGACCGTCGCCGTGATGTTGTGGCCGGTGCCGGTGTCGGCCAGCAGCTCGTCGAGCAGGTAGCGATGGTTGGCGTGATCCCACAGGTGATGATGCGGATCGACGATCGGCAGGTCGGGCTCGAGGATTGGCTCCTTGGGCAGCTTGGCGAGCCAGGCATCGTTGGGCACGTAGGCGCGGCGCTGCCGCTCGACGGTGGGCGCTTGCGTCATGGCAGCCTCGGCTGGTGGAACTTGTAGGGTGGGTAATCCTTGGCGATGTCGGAGACCACTTCGATCACCGCCGGCGAATCGGCAGCAAGCGCCTCCTTGAGGGCACCGCGGAAAGCGTCTGCCGTCTTCACCTGCCAGGCCGGCACGCCAAAGGACCGCGCGTAGGCCGGGAAGTCGGGATTGTGCAGCACGGCGCCCGAATGCCGGCCTTCGTAGAGCCGCTCCTGGTCGCGCTTTACATTGCCGTAGGAGGCGTTGTTCACCACGACCGTCACCAGGTTGATGCCGAACTGCTTGGCCGTCGAAAGATCAGAGCCACCAAACAGGAAGCCGCCGTCACCGGTCACTGAAATCACGGGTCGATCGGGGTTCGCCACCTTGACGCCGAGCGCCGTCGGGAAGCCATAGCCCAGCGTGCCGGAGAACCCGGAGCTGACCAACCGCCGCGGCTGATGGACGGGATAGCCATACCAGAGGATGTAGCCGAGCTGCGTCACCTCATCGACCACGATGCCGTCGTCGGGCAGCACGTCGCGGATCACCTTCATGTAGGAGTATTGCGGATCGGCTTTCTGGATGGCCGCGAGCGCTGCGTCCTTTGCCGCCGCGATGGCAGCGCGCCGCGAGGAGTTGTCCTTTTTCGCAACGGCATCGGTCAGCGCGCGTGTGCCTTCAGCGGCGTCGGCCACAATGGCCACGTTGACCGTAAGTCGCCGATGCTCAGCCGGGTCGATGTCGATGCGGGCGGTCTTGAGGCCGGCGGGGGCGGGCGCCCATCGGGCGATCGGCGTGTCGAGCCGCGTGCCGATGCCAATCAGAAGGTCGGTCTTGTCCCACAGCTCAAAGCCTCCGACGGTGTTCAGCGACAGCGGATGACGCGAGTCGACGACACCCTTGCCCATGCGGAACGACACGACCGGCGCGCCGATCTTCTCGGCCAGCGCCAGGATCTCAGGCCCGGCGTCGACAGCGCCGCCGCCGACCCAGATCATCGGCGCTTCGGCCGCATCCACGAGCTTGGCGAGGGCGGCGATCTTGTCGGGATCGGGAACGGGAGGCGGGCGCTTGCCCAGGGGATCGATCGGCGTCACGTCGGCGGTCGCCGGGAACATGTCCCACGGCATCTCGACCGCGACCGGCCCTGGCCGGCCTGATGTCATCGCCTGGAAAGCTCGCGCCATGACCTGGGGCGCCTCGGTCGGATGTTCAATGCGCTCGGCGAACTTGAGCAGCGTCTTCAGCGTCGCCAACTGGTCCGGCATCTCGTGCAGCTGCCCGCGGCCGCGGCCGATCATGGCGCTCGGCACCTGGCCCGTGATGCACATGACTTGCGCATTGGTGCCCCACGCCGTGGTGAGCGCGCCCATTGTGTTCATCACGCCGGGACCCGGCACGACAGTGAAGGCCGACGGCTTGCCGGAAGACTGCGCATAGCCCAGCGCCATGTAGGCGGTGGTCTGCTCGTGGCGGGCGTTGATCACCTTCAGGCGGTTGGCGTTGCGGGCGAAGGCATCGAACAGGCCGTACATCTGCACGCCCGGCAGGCCGAAGATGGTGTCGATGCCATGTCGGAGCAGGGAGTCGACAATGGCGTCGCCGCCGGTCATGCGAGGCATTGGATAATCCTGTGACTCACGCCGTCTTGGCGCGGATGAAGTTGCCGATCTCGATGCAGCCGTCGCGGCCCTCGGAGAGTATCGGCGCGAACAGGGGGAAGACGTGCAGCATGTTGGGCCAGATCGCCAGCCGGACGTCGACGCCGGCGGCATGCAGCTTCTCGGCGATGCGTGTCGCGTCGTCGAGCAGGGTCTCGGCCGTGCCGACCTGCACCAGGATCGGCGGTAGGTCCTTCAGGTCGGCATGAAGGGGCGCTGCGAGCGGCGTCTTCGCGTCCTTGCCGTTCAGGTACATCTTGGCCATCCACAAGAGGCCGTCCTTCTGCACCATCGGATCCTGTGCGGCCCTTGTCGTGATGCTGTTGCCCAAGCCTTCCAGATCGACCCACGGCGAGATCGCGACGGCGCAAGCGGGTAGGCCAAGCTTCTTGTCGCGCAGGTTGACGAGCGCCGCGATGGTGAGACCGCCGCCGGCCGAATCGCCCGCGATCGCGAGCCGATTGGTGGCAAAGCCTTGCTGCAGGAGCCAGCGCCAGGCGGCGGCCGCGTCATCGACGGCCGCGGGGAAGGGATGCTCGGGCGCGAGCCGGTAGTCGATCAGCAGGACCTTGGCTGCCGATGTAGCGGAAATGTCATAGGCGAGGCGCCGATGCGTATTCAGCGAACCGATGGCATAGCCGCCGCCATGCAGATATAGGATCGCGCGTCCGGTGTCGCAGCCCGGCGCCATCACCCATTCGGCCGGCACGCCGCCGGCATCGACCTTCTCGCATTTGGCGTCCGGGGCGCCGCCCAGGAAGACTGCCGTCTTCTCGAACCGCTCGCGTGACTGCTTCACGTCGTAACTCGGCGGTTCTGCCCGCGAGCGCAGCAGATTGACGAGGCCCTCGAGCTGGGTGGCGGTCATGCGGGCGTTCCTCTTGTTGTGTGTTGTTTACCGGACGTTCCGACAACCGGCGCGCCGCCGCAAGGCAGGATGTCCGAGGCGTGAAATTGGCTGCGTGTCACTGTCCATATCCGTACTAGGATGCCGCCTGCATGACGGCGACCACTACCGACGACACCCGGGCCAGCCTGCTCACCAACCGCTGGCTGCAGCTTGCGGTCGGGGTCCTGTGCATGGTCATGATCTCGAGCCTGCAGCACGGCTGGACCCTGTTCGTCGAGCCGATCGACGACAAGTACGACTGGGGGCGCGCGGCGATCCAGGTCGCGTTCACGGTGTTCATCCTGTCCGAGACCTGGCTGGTGCCGTTCGAGGGCTGGTTCGTCGACCGCTTCGGCCCGCGGCCGGTGGCGCTGGTCGGCGGCGCGCTGGTCGCCGTCGCCTGGAGCCTGAACTCGGTTGCCAACTCGCTGCCCTTGCTCTACCTCGGCTCGGCCCTTGCCGGCATCGGCGCCGGCTGCGTCTACGGCACCTGCCTGGGCAACGCCCTGAAGTGGTTCCCCGATCGCCGCGGCCTCGCCGCCGGCCTGACGGTGGCGGGCTACGGCTTCGGTTCGGGCTTCACCGTCATCCCGCTGCACGCCACGATCCAGACCAGCGGCTATGAGCATGCCTTCCTGATGTTCGGCCTGGTGCAGGGCGTGGTGGTCATGGCGGCGTCGCTGCTGCTGGTGAAGCCGAAGAAGCGACAGGCGTTGCCGGCGCCGCACGTGCCGCAAACCGTGCGCGACTACGCCCCGCGCGAGGTGCTGCGCTCTCCGCTGTTCTGGGTGCTGTACGTGATGTCGCTGCTGGTGACGGCGGCCGGCCTCACCTTCACGGCCCATCTCGCGTCGATGGCCATCGACTTCAAGATCGCCGAGGTCCCGGTCAAGCTGATGGGCCTCACCCTGCCGGCGCTGACCTTCGCGCTGACGCTCGACCGCATCGCCAACGGCCTGGCGCGGCCCCTATGCGGCTGGCTGTCGGATTTCATCGGCCGCGAGAACGCGATGTTCTTCGCCTTCACGCTGGGGGCGATCAGCATCTGGGCCTTCGCCCGCTGGGGCGCCCATCCGCTGATGTTCGTGTTGCTGGCGAGCGTGGTGTTCTTCGCCTGGGGCGAGGTCGCGAGCCTCTTCCCGGCCACCTGCACCGATTTCTTCGGTGCAACCTACGCCACGACTAATGCCGGCATGCTGCATACCGCCAAAGGGGTGGCGGCCATCCTGATCCCCTTCTGCGAGCCGCTGGTCGAGATGACGGGCAGCTGGCAGGTGGTATTCGGCATCGCTGTCGGCATGAATGTCGTCGCAGCCGTGCTGGCGCTCGGCGTGCTGCGGCCGATGCGGCGGAGCCGCCTGAAATCCGTCGCCCTGGCCGCGTAACAGGAGATTTGTCATGCCAAGCTCTCTGTCGCTGCTCGACGAGGTCAAGCTGCAGGCCGAGGTGATCCTGCCGATCCTGCGCTCGCTGCGTGCCGAGGTCGGCAAGGAGAAGGCCGATCGCATCGTCGGCGACGCGCTGCGGCAATGGGCGCGCGACCTCTACCACCGTATCGGCGAGAGCAAGCCTGGAACGCCGCGCGAGAAATGGGATGCGGTGTGGGCGGAGGACATGCGGCCGCGTATCGGCAATGCCGTCGATCGCGACATGCTGAAGGACGACGGCACGGTGCGGGAATACAACGTGACGCGCTGCGCCTATGCCGAGTTCTTCCGTGGCCTGGGCGAGCCCGAGCTGGGCGGCATCCTGTTGTGCGATTCGGACTTCCACATCGCCGATGTCGGCGGCGCCGATGTCGAGTTCAGGCGCACCCAGACCATCATGCAGGGCGCGCCATACTGCGACTTCCGCTATCGCTTCAAATGAGCGTCGAAACCTACGATTACATCGTCGTCGGCGCGGGCTCAGCAGGTGCGGCGGTCGCCAACCGGCTGTCCGCCGACAGCCGCAACCGCGTGCTGCTGCTCGAAGCAGGGCCGGCCGGCAATCCGTGGTCGCGCATTCCGGTCGGCTACGCGCGCCTGATCAACAATCCGGCGGCCAACTGGCTCTACAGCGCCGAGCCGGAAGCGAACACCAACGGCAGGCGCCTGGCGGTGCCGCGGGGTCGCCTGCTCGGCGGTTCGAGCGCCATCAACGGCCAGGCGTTCGTGCGCGGCCAGGCGCAGGACTTCGATTCCTGGGCGCAGATGGGCAATCGCGGCTGGAGCTACAGCGACGTGCTGCCCTTCTTCAAGAAGATGGAGAGCTACGAAGGCGGCGGCGACGACGCCTTCCGCGGCCGCGACGGTCCCTTGCGCGTGACCGATCCCGACTGGCGCGATCCGCTCTTCTCGGCGCTGATCGAAGCCGCCGGCCAGGTCGGCATACGGCACAATCCCGACTACAACGGCGCCGAGCAGGATGGCATCGCCATGAGCCAGGCAACGATCGCCTCGCGCCAGAGGATGAGCACGGCGCGCTGCTATCTCGATCCGGTGCGCAAGCGTGCGAACCTGCGCATCGTAACCGACGCCTTGACCGAAGGCCTGCTGCTCGAGGGCAAGCGCTGCGTCGGCGTCCGTTACTCGATTGCCGGCGTGGCCCATGAAGCCCTTGCGCTGCGGGAGGTCGTGGTCAGTGCCGGGTCGGTCAATTCTCCGCAGCTTCTGGAGCTGTCGGGCATCGGCCAGCCTGAGCGGCTCCGCGGCTTGGGCATCGAGGTCCGCCACGCCTTGCCCGGCGTGGGCGAGAACCTGCGCGACCACTATGCGCCGCGCACGCGGTGGGCGATCGGCAAGAAGGGCATGACCTTCAACGACCGTGCCCGCGGCCTGGGTCTCGTCGCGCAAGCCATGCGCTATGCCCTGTCCGGAGGAGGGCTCCTGGGCATGGTCGCCGCACCCATCCGCGCCTTCGTCCGCTCGCGCGAAGGTCTCGCCTCGCCGGACCTTCTGTTGGGCTGGGTGCCGATGCTGACCGAGCCAAGCCCCAACGGGCCGAAGATCTCGCGGCAGTCCGGCATGACCTGCTACGCCCATCCGATGCGGCCGGAGAGCAGGGGCCACATCCACATCGTCTCGGCCGATCCGCGCAAGGCGCCGGCCATCAACTTCAATTTCCTGTCGGCCGCGGTCGATGCCGAGCTGACGGTGCGCGCCGTGCGCATCGCCTGCTCGGTCATGCATGCGCCGGCGCTCGCGCCTCTGCAGATCACCGAGATCGCGCCCGGCCCGGATCGGCGGACCGACGAGGAGATCATCGACTGGGTGAAGAAGGCGGCGGAGACGACCTATCACCCGGTAGGCACGTGCAAGATGGGCTCCGATCCGGCCGCGGTGGTCGATGCGCGGCTGCGCGTGCATGGCATCGCGGGGCTGCGCGTCGCCGACGCCTCGATCATGCCGACACTCACCTCGGGCAACACCAACGCGCCGTCGATCATGATCGGCGAGAAGGCGGCGGCGATGGTGCTCGAGGATGCTGCCTGATGGCGCGAGTCGAGCCCGGGCCGGTTTCGTTCGCGGCCCTGCGCGGCGCCTTGCTGCGGGGGCACGAGCCGCCGCCGATACAAGCCGTCGCCCGGCTCGCATGGTATCGCTGGGTCGTGGTCGGTACAGTGTGCGTCGGCTCGATCATGAGCCAGCTCGATGCCAGCCTGACACAGGTGCTGCTGCCGAGGCTCGAGCGCGATTTCCATGCATCGCTCAGCACCGTGAGCTGGGTGGCTGTCGCCTACATCCTGACCCTGGCAGCGTTCACGCCGATCTTCGGCCGGCTGGCCGACATGTTCGGCCGCAAGCTGCTTTACACCGCGGCCTTCCTGTTGTTCGTCATCGGGTCGGGCCTGTGCGGCTTTGCACCGGATCTGCCCACGCTGATTGCCTTCCGGGTGCTGCAAGGCGTCGGCGCTGCATTGCTCACGGCCAACAGCGTCGCCATCATCGTCCTTGCTGCAGGCCCCGAGTATCGCGGCCGCGCGCTCGGTCTGCAATCGGCCGCACAGGCGGTCGGACTGGGCGTGGGCCCGGCGGTGGGCGGCCTGGTGCTCGACACGCTGGGTTGGCATTGGGCGTTCTGGATCAACGTCCCGATCGGACTGCTGGGTCTTCTTCTCGGCTGGTTCGTGCTGCCGCAGACCCGGCATCTGCAAGGTGGCGGCCGATTCGACTGGTATGGCGCGTTCCTGATCGCGCCCGCGCTGACCGCCGTCGTCGCGATCCTGAACGAGGGACACACCTGGGGCGTGACGTCGCCTGCCTTCATCTCCTGCGTCGTCGTGGCGGTCGTCCTTCTGGCGCTGTTCGTGCGTGCCGAAGGGCACGTCGTCACGCCGTTGATCGATTTCGCGTTGCTGCGCCAGCCTGCGTTCCTGATCGGCAATCTCGCGAACTTCCTGTCCTATGCCAGCCTGTTCGGTGTTTTCTTCCTCATCCCCTTCATGCTGGTGCGCGTCTACCAGGACTCCGAGCTTCTTGCTGGGTTAAGGCTATCCATCGTGCCGGTGATGCTGGGCCTGCTGGCGCCGGTCGGCGGCGTGCTCTACGACCGCTTCGGCGCGCGCCTTGTGACGACGTCCGGCATGGTGGTTTGTGTCGGGGGGCTTGCCGTCCTCTACGTCTTCGCTGACGGCAAGGCCCAGTCCATGCCGCTGGTCATGCTGGCGCTGGCGGTCTTCGGGACAGGGCAGGGGCTCTTCATCTCGCCCAACAGCAGCGCCATCATGGCGACCGCGCCGGAGGAGCTGACCGGCGAGGCCGGCAGCCTTCTGAACGTGATGCGCTATCTCGGCATGAGCACCGGCATCGCCGGCGCCTCGACCGTACTGGCGCTCGGCATTGCCGCCATGCCCGGGGCCCCCGGCATCACGGTGGAGGCCTCGGGCGAGACGCTGGTCTTCGCCAGCCGCGCCGTCATCGTGATGCTGGGCATCCTCGCTGCGCTCGCGGGCAGTCTGTCGCTGATGCGAACCGTCCCGCGCAAGGCGCGCGAGCCACAGGCGGTCGAACTCTAGATTTCAGTTGGTCATGATCCACGGCGCGCCCGAGGCGAGGGCGACCTGGCGGACCTTCTCGAGCAGGCCCGGTCCGACGGGAATGCCGGTCTTCATGCGCTGGGCGGCGATACGGCGCTCGGGGTCGCCCGCGACCATGACCGGCTTCTCCGGATCGGCAGGCTTGGTCGCCCGCAGCGTGTCGCAGAAGGCCGTGACGTCGGCGCGAAACTCGTCGGGATCGCGGAACATGCCGGGATCCATCGCCATCATGAAATGGCCGATGTCTTGCGTGCCCGGCTTCCTGGTGTGCAGGGGATCGGTGATCATGGTGGCGCCCGACAGCGCGGAGGAGAGAATGTTCACCATCGCGGAGAGTCCGTAGCCCTTGTGGCTGCTGCCCTCGGGCGTGCCGCCGAGCGGCGTCATGAAGCCGCCCTTGCTGACCTCGCGCGGATCGGTGCTGGGCTTGCCTTCGGACGTGACCAGCCAACCCGGCGGGGTCGGTAGGTTCTCGTTCGCCTTGTTGCGGATCTTGCCGGCAGCCACCGTCGTCGTCGCCATGTCGAGCAGGAAGGGCTGGCCCGGCTTGGCTGGTGCGGCGAAGGCGATCGGGTCGGTGCCGAGCCGCGCCTGCGCGCCGAAGGTCGGCGCCACCTGGATGCCGCTCGCCGAGGTCGCGACCATACCGATCAAGCCTGCTTCCGCGGCCATCAGCGCATAGAAGCCGCAGGCGCCAAAATGCGCCGAGTTCTTCACGACGGCGACGCCGATGCCGGAGGTCCTGGCCTTGCCGACGGCCAGCTCCATGGCGCGCCGCGCGTTGGAATGGCCTAGACCGCCCCGGCCGTCGACCAGCGCCGATACCGGCGTTTCGCGTGCGACGACCGGCTCGGCCTTCATGTCGATCTTGCCGTCGCGCCGGCGCTGGTCATAGACCGGCACCATCGAGATGCCGTGGGTGTCGATGCCGTGCAGGTCGGCCCAGCTCATGATCTCGGCCGTGCTCGCGGCGGCCGGCGTCGCCATCCCCCAGGCGCTGAGGATCAGCTCGAGCTGGCGGCGGTGCGTTTCGTAGGAGGCGGGCATGCAGTCTTCCACGGGGTTGGCGATGGGACGGGAACCGTAGCACGTGCTAGGTTTGCCGAAACGTCGGAGGAGACGTGCATGAATGCGACGATGAAGCTGGCCGAGCGCGCAGATGCGCTCGAAGAGAAGATGTCCCAGGAGCTCGACTACATCTTCGCCAAGTCGCGCCTGCATGCGTTGGCGGACGGCGATCTCGGGCCGCAGCCCAATGCCGGCGCCCTGATCAAAGCCAACCCCAAGCTGCGTGTGGTGATGGGCGACGATCCCCGGCTGCCCAAGATGCCGGAGAAGCCGACCCTGATCGATTTCTTCAAGCTGCGCTTCGGCCCGTCGATGCATCTGCTGCAGAGCGCGCGCCATGCGGTGAAGAACGGGCTGCCGGAGAAGATGGTGCTGGCCTGCCTGCTGCACGACATCGCCGTCGTCGGTTTCATTCGCGGCGATCACGGCTACTGGGGCGCCCAGCTGGTCGAGCCCTATGTCGACGATGAAGTGACCTGGGCGATCCGCGCCCACCAGGTGCTGCGCTTCTACGCCGACGAATCGGTGGGCTACGAGTATCCGCAGAACTACATCACGCTGTTCGGCGCCGACTACCGGCCCGATCCGTATGTCGATGAGGACTACAAGCGGATGCGGAACCACAAGTGGTACATGTCGGGCCGGCAGATCACGATGAACGACATCTACTCGTTCGATCCCAACTTGCATGTCGAGCTGGAAGAGTTCACCGACATCATCGGCCGCAACTTCAAGCAGCCGGAGCAGGGGCTTGGCTTCGACAACAGCCCCGTCGCGCACATGTGGCGCGCGATGATCCGGCCGTCGAAGTATCTTTAGGCTGGGAGCGCGGACCTCCGATATCTGTCGTCCTGAGCGAAGCGAAGGACCTCATCGCCGCTTGCAATCGGCATGAGATCCTTCGCTTCGCTCAGGATGACAGGAATCGAAAGTTCGCGCTCCTTATGACCTGAAATCTTCCGGCTTGAGCTCGATCGGGGCGCCGTGCGGGGTGCGGTCGGCGGCGTGGTCCCAGGCGTCGCGATAGCGGGCGAGGGTACCGGCGTCGGCGACGCCCTTCCGCGCCACCAACCGCTCCAGCGCATTGAGCCAATGGCGATAATAGGTCTCGCCGGTGTCCGGATCGCCAGCCGCCTGCGCGCGCTTGATCTCCTCGCCCAAGGTCGCGGCCCATTCCGGCCAGGTGAACAGGCCACGCTCGTGCAGCGCCAGCGCCATGGCGAAGGCCTGCGCCTCCCACGGTTCGCGGAACACCGGACCCTCGGCGTCGCAGGGCACGCCCGGAACAGGAACGGTCGGCTGCGCCATCACGCCGGCTCGAGATAAGGCTCGAAGGCGTCGATCGAGATGGTCAGGGTCGGATCGGCGTCGGGCCCCCAGATCTCGCGACCGTCGAAAACCACGGTGTAGAGCCACTGCGGATCGTCGCCCCGGCCGCTGGCAACGGAATCCGGATAGGCATGGCAGCCATGGATCAGCTCGACCCGGCCGATCTTGTCGCGGGCATAACGCGGCAGGCGGGTATGGCCGAGCGGATTGATGTTCACGGTATGCACGCGATCGCCGGGCTTGAAGCGGGCAGGGCCCTGCTGCTGGCGGAAGAAGGAGCTGCGCGTCATGCCCGCATCCACCACGCTCTTGGTGAGCTTGCTGCCCGGCAACGGCTTGGCCGGACCCATGGCATGGCCCGCCTTCAGCTCTTCCTCGGTGACGTAGCCCCGCAACAGCAGGTTCTTCTCCGCCGCCAGCTCCCAGCGCTGGTAATAGGACACGGCGAGATAGGTCTGCGGCGGCAGCGTCTCCTGGGCATAGCGCGAATCGTCGATGTGCCAGGCGCCGGCGTAGCCCATGGCGCGCGACATCGCGAGCACGCGGCCCTCCCACTTCTCGTGGAACGGCGGCTCGTTCTTCTCGACCTCGACCTTGCCGAAGCCGTCCATGCCGCCCATGTCGTGCACGCCGTTCATTTCGCGAGCTCCGCCGGGTTGAGGGCGAGCCCTGTGCCGATCATCGAATCGCGCGTCACCAGGTCGGCCAGGCGCTCCTCGCTCCAGCCCTCGGTGCCCGCGGGGCGCATCGGCAGGACGATGAAGCGTGTCTCGGCCGTCGAATCCCAGACGCGGATCTCGGTTTCCTTGGGCAGTTTCACGCCGAAATCGCCGAGCACGCCGCGCGGATCCTTGACCGCGCGCGAGCGGTAGGGCGCGGATTTGTACCAGACCGGCGGCAGGCCCAGCACCTCCCACGGGTAGCAGGAGCACAAGGTGCAGACGATCATGTTGTGGCGCTGCGGCGTGTTCTCGACCGCGACCAGATGATCGCCGACGCGGCTGACATGGCCCAGCGTCGAGACGGCGGCCGTGGCGTCCTTGAGCAGCGCCTGCTTGAAGGCGGGATTGGTCCACGCCTTGGCCACCACCATGGCACCGTTGCGCGGGCCGATCTTGGTCTCATAGGCATCGACGATAGCGTCGAGCGCCGCCGGGTCGATGTAGCCCTTTTCGGTCAGGATGGTTTCCAGTGCGCGCACGCGCAGCTGGGTCTCCGACAATTCCGAGCCGTGATCGTGGGAATGATCGTGGTCATGGTCCGCCATGGTACGGGGCCCTTCGGTTACACTTTCGATCATCGTAACCGAGGCGACTCCGGGATCAAGCCGTTGTAGGCTCCGGCGCGCCTGCAAGGAAACTAGGGGAGGCAGCAATGTCCATGACCGGATCCGTGGTTCCAAGCGCCCCGGCTGCGCCGATTGCCTTCACCAGCTGCGAGATCCTGAACGCGGCCGCGGGCCTCAGCCCGCCGGCCCATCCTCATGGACATGCCCATGCCCATCGCCGCGAGGTCGTGGTGAACGGCAAGCGGGTCAAGACCATCGACGTGCACGCCCATTGCTGTGTCCCCAAGGCGATGGCGCTGATCAAGCATCCGCTCGAGGCGCCCGGCCTCCTGATGGACGACACGAGCGCGCGCATCGCCGCCATGGACGCCCAGGGCATCGACGTCGAGGCGCTCAGCATCAATCCCTACTGGTACAAGGCCGAACGCGACGTCGCGGCCGAGCTGATCAGGATCCAGAACGAGACGCTGGTCGAGTTCTGCGCCGCCAATCCCGACCGATTCGTGGCCTTCGCAACGGCGGCCCTGCAGCATCCCGAGCTTGCCGCCGAGCAGGTCGAGCATGCCGTCAAGAAGCTCGGCTTCCGCGGCGTCGGCGTGGGCGGCAGCGTGGCGGGCGAGGAGCTTGCCAATCCGCGCTTCCATCCGTTCTGGGCCAAGTGCGAGGAGCTGGGCGTGCTGGTCTTCATGCATCCGCTCGGCACGCGTGAGCTCGAGCCCAGCGGGCGCCTGGGCGGCAGCGGGCTCCTCACCAACACCATCGGTAATCCGCTCGAGACCACGATCGCGCTGTCGCATCTGATTTTCGAGGGCACGCTTGATCGCTTCCCCGGGCTGAAGATCTGTGCGGCCCATGGCGGCGGCTTCCTGCCGTCCTATGCGAACCGCTCCGACGCCGTCATCCGCTGCTTCCCCAACCGTGTGGGCCCGTTGCCCAAGAAGAAGCCGACGGCCTACCTGAAGGACGGCCAGCTCTTCTTCGACACCATCGTGTTCACGCCCGAGGCGCTGCGCCACCTGATCGCCGAGACGGGGCCCGACCGCATCATGATCGGCACCGACTATCCGTTCCCCTGGACCAGCACCGAAGTCGACCTGGTGCTGAGCACGCCGGGCCTCAGCGACGAGCAACGCGTCGCGATCCTGGGCGGCACCGCGGCGAAGCTGCTCGGCATCAAGTAGTCGTCTTGCCGGACCGCGGGCCTCCAGGCCCGCTCATATCTTCTGGACCGCGCGCGTCCCCGCGCGCCTCATGAGCGCGCGAGACGCGCGCGGTCCGGAAGACAATGACCATGAGCGGGCCTGGAGGCCCGCGGTCCGGCAAGAGTTAATGCAGCCCGTAGAAGCCCATCGCGCCGCCGGCCATGACGGCGCGCTGGGATTCGGCGGACAGACCCTTCATCCGCTCCTTCAGCATCTCCGGCGCGCCGGGGAAGAAGCCGTCACGATGCGGATAGTCGGTGGCCCACAGGATCTTGTTGGGGCCGATGTAGTCGGCCAAGGCACCAATGGAGCCCTCGACCGGCTCGAACGAGATCCAGCAGTTGCGCCGGAAGATGTCGCTCGGCCGCATGCTGAGGCCTGAATCGTTGAAGCCCTGGTCGTCGAAGTGGCGGTCCATGCGGTCGAGCCATGGCGCGATCCAGCCGCCGCCCGACTCCAGGAACCCGACGCGCAACTTGGGATGCCGATCGCAGACGCCACCCCAGATGAAGCTCATGGCCGCCAGCATCATTTCCATCGTGTGCGAGATGATGTGCTGGGCCCCGCGGCCGTCGAAGCGGTCGACGCCGACCGTCGGCATGCCGCTGTTGCCGCCTTCGTGGATGCCGATGCAGAAGTCGAGCTCCTCGGCGGCGCTCCAGAACGGCTCGTAGTCCGGATCGTGCAGCTTGCGGTCGTTATAGGGATTGGGGCGCAGGAAGCCGCCGCGGAAGCCGAGCTCCTGGCGGGCGTAGCGCATTTCCTCGATCGCGGCCTCGATCGACTGCAGGGGCAGCATGGCAATACCGAACAGGCGGTCGGGGTAGGGCTTGCAGTAGTCGGCGAGCCAACGGTTGTAGGCGCGGCACATCGCGGCCGCGAAGGCGGGATCCTTGATCGAGCCCACGAACAGACCGAGGCTCGGATAGAGGAAGGCCGCGTCGATGCCGTCGAGATCCATGTCGGGGATGCGCGCATGCGGATCGAAGCCGCCCTTGCGGCCATCCTTGTAGTCCATGGAGTCGGCAGCAACGACACCCTGGCGCGCGCCGACGCCGCCAATGCCGCCGAAGCCGGCGCGGCTGCCCAGCAGCTTCTCTTCGAGCAGCAGACGCTCGCGTCCGTCATTGTCCCGGATCAGCCGGGGCGCGCGGTCGCGGTACTTCGGGTCGAGGTATTCGTTCCAGAGCGTGAACGGCTCCAGGATATGGCCGTCGGCGTCGATGAGGTTGTAGGTGCGGCTCATGTTTCCTCCAGGACCGTCTTGGTTGCGGTCTGATGACGAGACCCGGGATGCTATCAAATTCCGGGCGATACCGCCCTCGCGTCGCGGCAGCGGCAGCCATGCAATCATCGCGCGAAGCTGCTACGTTAGACGCCATGTCCGGCATTGGTCGTCGGTCCATTGTGGTTGCGATAGCGGCACTGGCTTGTGCTCCAGGGGCGGCATGCGTCGCCACGGAATCCGCGCCCCTGTCGGCGGTCGCTCCTGCCGCGCCGGCCGATCCGCCGCCCAGCGCCTATGTCAGCATGCTGCGAGCCCAGGGCATTGAGGCGAATATTCCGTCCAGCGGCAAGGTCATCCTGGTCAATATCCCGTCGTTCGAGCTGATCGCCTTGCAGGACGGCACGCCTGTGTTGCGCAGTCGCGTCGTGGTAGGGCGACCGGTTTCCACCACGCCGGAGCTGCAGTCCTCGATCTATGCGGTGCGCTTCAACCCGGCCTGGACGCCGACGCCCTTGATGATCCGGAACGAGGGTCTGCATTACATGCCGCCCGGTCCGCAGAATCCGCTCGGGCGCCTCATGTTCGCGATGGACAACGACGAGTTCGTCTATCTGCACGACACCAATGAAAAAGAGCTCTTCAAGAGGTCGCAGCGTGCCTTGAGTCATGGCTGCATACGGGTCGAGCAAGCGCGCGCCCTTGCGGCCTGGTCGCTCGACGTTTCCCTCGCGGAAGTCGATGCTCTGATCTCGCGCGGTACCCATTCGGTTCCGCTGCCGGCGGAGATCCCGGTGTCCCTGGTGTATTTCACGCGGTTTCCCGACGAGCATGGCGAACTCGTCTCTTATCCCGATATCTACGGCATCCGCCCGGCTCTCGAACGGAATATGCTTTCGCAGGCAGCCCGCTAAACTCAGCCCCACCAAACGCAGGCATCGTCAATCGGGAGAAGACGCTATGGATCTCAAGGGAACAGTCGCCGTCGTGACCGGCGGCAACGGCGGGCTGGGGCAGCGCATCTGCCACGCCCTGGCCGCGCAGGGATGTCACATCGCCGTCGTCTACGCTCAGAGCAAGGACCAGGCGGAGGGCGTCGCACGCGATCTCGAGAAGCACCAGGTCGGTGCCGCGGCGTTCGCCTGCGACGTCACCAAGCGCGATCAGGTGCAGAAGCTGGTCGACGACGTTGTGAAGCGCTTCGGGCGGCTCGACATCCTGGTGAATGACGCTGCCTACAACAAGTCGATCCCCTTCAAGGACCTCGACAGCCTCACCTACGAGGAATGGACCAAGATCATCGACATCAATCTCACTGGTCCGATGCTGCTGACCAAGGCCGTTGGACCGGTGATGAAGCGCCAGGGCAGCGGACGCATCGTCAATATCTCCTCGGTGGCGGGGCTGGGGCCGACCGGATCGTCGATCGCCTATGCCGTGTCCAAAGCAGGACTGATCCATCTCACCAAGTGCATGGCCGTGGCGCTGGCGCCCGAGGTGCTGGTGAACTGCGTGGCGCCCGGCCTGCTCGAGGGCACGCGGGCGACGGCGAATCTGCGGCCGGAGGCGATCGAGGCCGGCCGCAAGGGCGCGCTGCTGGGCAAGGCCGCTGACAAGGACGACTGCGCCGACCAGGTCGTCACCATGTGCCGCACCAACACCATGACCGGTCAGACGCTGGTCATCGATGCGGGGCGCACGTTTCATTGAATCATTGCTGGGAGCGCGGGCCTCCGGCCCGCCCTCTGTCATCCTGAGCGAAGCGAAGGATCTCATGCCGATTGCAAGCGGCGATGAGGTCCTTCGCTTCGCTCAGGACGACAGATAGGAAGCCCGCTCTCCCTTCAGAGCTTCAGCTCCGGCACCTTCATCCAGCGCTGCTCGGCCACGCTGCGATAGGCGAGGTCGGCGAGCTGCACCGCCTTGGCGCCCTCGACCAGTGTCGGCAGGTAGGGCGCGTCCTCGCCGACATGGTGCAGGAACGCCTCCCAGCATTGCCGGAAAGGATTCTTTGCAGGCGCGTCCGGCACCTCTTTCCACGGTGCCATCAGGTCGACGCCGCCCGGCCGCGCCGCTTGGATGAAGGCCTCCGGCGTGCCGGCGGCCGATTGGGTGAAGCAGCGGAAGCGCCCGGCGACGGCTGAGCCCTCGGTGCCGTCGATCTGCACCACCATCGTGTCGTCGCGGCGCGGCCGCGTCGCCCAGCTGTTGGTAATGACGCCGATCGCGCCGCCCTGCAGCTTCACCAGCGCGTAGTTCGTATCCTCGGCATCGACCTTGTATTTGGTGCCGGCCTCGTCGACACGCTCGGGGATCGCGGTGGTCATGACGGCGCAGACATCGGTGATGGGCGCCGCCAGGCGATCGATCATGTAGCGCCAGTGCGCCATCATATCGAGCGCCAGCCCGCCGCCTTCGGCCTTCTTGTAGTTCCAGCTCGGACGCTGGCATTCGCGTCCCTGTTCGGTGCCATCGAAGATCCACGAACCCGCGTCGATCTTCACCGACAGGATGCGGCCGAAGAAGCCGGACTTGCTGAGGGCCAGCAGTTTGGCGAAGCCCGGCAGGAAGAGCTTGTCCTGGATGACGCCATGCTTGAGGCCGGCCTGATGCGCGAGCCGCGCCAGCTCCATCGCCTCGTTGACGGTGGGCGCCGTCGGCTTCTCGATGAAGATGTGCTTGCCGGCAGCGATCGCCTGGCGCACGCGCTTGGGCCGGTCTCCCGTGGCGGCGCAGTCCATGAAGATGCGGTCGGGCCCGGCAATCGCTTCGCCCAGGCTTGTCGTCCAGCGCTGGTTGCCATGCTGGCGGGCCAGAGCGGAGACGCGCTTGGCGTCTCGGCCGACCAGCATCAATTCAGGGATCAGCCGATCGCCGTTCTTGAGCGGCAGACCGCCTTCGGCTGCGATGGCGAGCAGGTTGGCCATGTGCTGGCTCGTGCCCATGCGGCCCGTGGCGCCATTGATGATGACCCCGATGCGACGCTCGACCATGTCCGTCCGCTCCACCCTTTGCTGTTCGGCGTAACGCACAATCCGTTCGGCTAGATTCAGCCGAACGGATTGTGCCCGTTGCAACGACGATCACCAGTGCGCGCATTTCCGATATGGTGGAACCGCGAGCGGTTCCACCATATCGGAAATCGCTCTAGCGTAGCGGCGGCGGGGCGGTGGTCAATCGGTCGTATAATGGCTTGGATCTTGCAGATGCCGGGAGGGGCAAGCGGAGGGGTCGACCATGGTGAATCTCAGAAGGCCTGTCGCGTTGATCGCGGCCACGGCGAGCGTCATGGGGTTGTTCGGCGTCGCGAATGCCGGCGCCGAGACGCTCAAGGCGGTGATGAACTCCGATCTCAAGATCCTCGATCCGATCTGGACCACTGCCTATGTCCAGCGCGGCTTCGGCTATCTGGTCTGGGACACGCTGTTCGCTCTCGACGAGAAGCTGCAGGTCCAGCCGCAGATGGTCGAGAAGTGGGAAGTTTCTCCCGACAAGCTCACCTGGACCTTCACCTTGCGCGATGGCCTGGTGTGGAGCGACGGCGCGCCGGTCACCGCAGAGGATTGCATCCAGTCGATCAAGCGCTGGGGTGCGCGCGATTCGATGGGCCAGAAGATGCTGGCCTCGGTCGCGGGCTTCGAAGCGGCCGATGGCAAGACCTTCAGGATGAAGATGAAGGAGCCGTACGGGCTGGTCCTCGAGTCTCTCGGCAAGCCGTCGGCCAATGTGCCCTTCATGATGCCCAAGCGAGTTGCCGAGACCGATCCCTTTACCCAGATCAAGGCCGAGGACGTGATCGGTTCAGGGCCGTTCATCTTCATCGCCAAGGAATGGAAGCCGGGTGAGAAGGTCGTATTCGTCAAGAACCCGACCTACAAGCCGCGCGCCGAGCCGCCGTCCGGCCTGGCGGGCGGCAAGATCGCCAAGGTCGATCGGCTCGAATGGATCTGGATTCCCGATGCCCAGACCCAGGTGGCGGCGCTGCAGAGCGGCGAGGTCGACATGCTGGAGCAGCCATCGCCCGACCTTCTGCCGCTGATGGCCAAGGACAAGAACCTGCGGCTGCTGAACGCCAATCCGCTGGGCAACCAGTATTCGTTGCGCTTCAACACGCTGTTCAAGCCGTTCGACAATCCCAAGATCCGTCATGCCGCGATGGTCGCCTTCAACCAGGAGGACTTCCTGAAGGCCACGATCGGCGATCCGCAGTACTACAAGCTGTGCAAGGCGGTGTTCGTCTGCGGCACACCGCTGGCGAGCGACGAAGGCATGGCTGACGTGCTGAACGCCAACGCCGCCAAGGCCAAGCAGCTCCTGCAGGAGGCGGGCTATGACGGCACGCCGGTGGTGCTGCTGCAGTCGACCGACCTCACGGTGCTGACCAACATGGCGCCGGTCGCCAAGGTGCAACTCGAGGCGGCCGGCTTCAAGGTCGAGATGCAGTCGATGGACTGGCAGACGCTGGTCTCGCGTCGCACCAAGAAGGATCCGCCGGACAAGGGCGGCTGGAGCGCCTTCATCACCTCGTGGGGCGCCGCCGACATCCTCAATCCAGTGAGTGCGGCGTTCTTCAACGCCTCATGTGACAAGGCGCTGTTCGGCTGGCCCTGCGACGAGACGATCGAAAAGCTGCGCGACCAGTTTTCAAAGGAATCCGATCCGGCCAAGCAGAAGGAGATCGCCCTCGCGCTGCAGAAGTACTGGGTCGACCATCCGACCCACGTCCATCTCGGCGAATGGTACCAGCCGATAGCCCTGCGCGCCGACATCGAGGGCGTCATGATCGCGCCGGCCACGGCGTTCTGGAATATGAGTCGGAAGAAGTAAGAGAGGGCTATGACGCGAGCTTTGCCGCGGCAGTCCGCGCCCGACCGACGCCTTCGCGCGCCATGTCGGCGCAGAGCCCGGTGTAGGCGGTCGGATCCAGCAGCTTCTCGATCGCCTTCCTGTCCATGTGGGCCGTAAGCCGCTTGTCGGCGGCTAAAAGGTCAGAGAACGACTTGCCCTCGACGAAGGCCGCTTGCGCCGCGTCGTAGACGACGTCGTGGGCATGCTGGCGGCCGATCGCAGCGCCGAGATCGAGCATCACGGCTTCTGCCATGATCAAGCCGCCACCGAGGTCGAGGTTGGCGCGCATGCGCTTGGGATCGACTCTCAGCCCTCGCATGACCTCGCACAGCCGGGCCAACATGTCGCCGGTGGCGATGCAGGCACGTGACTCGGCGCTATCCATCATCAGGCTGGTCGTGCGGTCGGCCTCGTGCTCCGTCGTCATGGCCTCGAGGGCCAGCGGCACCTGGCTGCGCACCTCGGCGGCCGCGGCGATGATGTCCTGGCAGAGCTTGGGATTGCGCTTCTGCGGCATGGTCGAGCTGCCGACGGTGCCAGGCGGCACCGGCTCCTCGACTTCGCCGAACTCGGTCTTCATCAGGGTATAGATCTCGCGGCCGATCTTGCCGCAGGTCGCGGCCAGCAGGCCGAGCAGGCAGACGTTCTCGGCCAGGTGATCGCCGAGCGCGCGCGACGGGACCGTCATGGTGCCGAAGCCGAGCTGTCGCCCGATACCGGCCTGCACCGGCGGCCCCTGCTTGCCCAGCGAAGCGAAAGTGCCCGCGCCGCCGCCCAGCATCGCCACGAAAAGGCGAGGCGCGGCTTGCTGGAGGCGCTCGACGTGGCGCAGCAGCTCGTCGATCCAGACCGCGACCTTGTAGCCGAAGGTGGCGGGCACGGCGTGCTGGCCGTGCGTGCGGCCGGCCATCGGCATGTCGGCGGTGCGCTCGGCGAGGTCGGCCATGGCTGCCAGGATCTCGCCGATCTGGCGCAGGATGATCGCGTGGGCCTGCCGCAGCACCAGCAGATCGCCGGTCTGGGTGATGTTCTGCGTGGTGGCGCCCCAATGGACCCAGCCGCCATGCGGCTCGCCGACGACACGCCCGAGTTCCCAGACCAGCGGGACCAGCGTGTGACCGGTGCGCGCAAAGCCCTCGTCGATGCGTTCACGGTCCATCAACTCGAGTTTCGCCTTGGCGGCGATCGCCTCCGCTGCCTCTCGGGGAATGATGCCGAGCTCGGCCTGGGCGTGGGCGAGGGCCGCCTCGACGTCGAGCCAGGCCTGCCAGCGGTTCTCCAGCCGGTAGAGGGCACGGATGCCGGGATCGGCGACCCGGGTGGCGGTGGGGAGTGTGTCGCCGGTGACGGTCACGATGAATCTCCGTCCTGCAGATGCGGAGTACCAATGGTGCCTCCTGAGTGCTGGCAATTCAAACCGTGTGGGCGCAGGCTCCCGGTCTCACAGACGGGAGATTGTCATGGCCGGTGACGTCGACACTCTTGCGAAGCCCTCCGAAGCTGCAACGCAGTCGCCGATCGTCGAGACGGCATCCGGTCGCGTCAGGGGTGTGACGTCTGGCGGCGTGCACGTCTTCAAGGGCATTCCGTACGGCGCCTCGACGGCGGGCGCCAACCGCTTCATGCCGCCGCGCCGACCCCAGCCGTGGACGGGCGTGCGCGAGACGGTCGTCTATGCCGGTCGTTCGCCTCAGGCGCCCGCGGCGGCGCAGCGGCCGGAGCTGGCGACGGTGTGGGGTCCGGTCGACACGCTGCCCGTGGGCGAGGACTGCCTGACGCTTCATGTGTGGACGCCCGGGCTCGACAATGCCAAGCGGCCGGTCATGGTCTGGCTGCATGGCGGTGCGTTCTCCTATGGCTCGGCCAACTCGCCGCGCTACGACAGCACCAGGCTCGCCGGACGCAACGACGTCGTGGTCGTGGCGGTCAACCATCGCCTCAACATCTTCGGCCATCTCGATCTTTCAGCCGTTGGCGGCGAGCGTTTTGCAGAGTCGGGCAATGTCGGTGTGCTCGATCTGGTCCAGGCCCTGGAATGGGTGAGCGAGCACGCGGCGCGCTTCGGCGGCGATCCGGGCAATGTCACGATCTTCGGCCAGTCCGGCGGCGGCGGGAAGGTGAGTGCGCTGCTCGCCATGCCGCGCGCCAAGGGCTTGTTCCACAAGGCCATTGTGCAAAGCGGGTCGAGCATCCGATTCGCCGAACGCGAGCGCACGACGCGGCTGGCCGATGCAGTGTTGAAGCATTTCGGCCTGCGGGCCGACCAGATCGATGCGCTGCAGGCCCTGCCCGTGGCGCGCCTGCAGGAGGCCGTGGTCCCGGCGCAGGCGACGCTGCCGCGTCCGCGCCAGCCGTTGCTCGATCGCTACAATTTCGGGCCGGTGATCGACGGCGGCCTGTTGCCTGCCCAACCCTTCGATCCAGGCGCACCGGTGGTGTCGGACGACATTGCGGTCCTCATCGGCGGCACCAAGGACGAATCGGCGATCTTCCTCGCGCCTGACGATGCGGTATGGAACCGCACCATTTCCGAGGATGAGCTGAGCCGGCGTGTCGCTGCCGTCGCCGGCGACGCCACCGACGGCTTGCTCGCCTACTACAAGCGGCGCGATCCATCGGCCAGCCCGGCGGACCGGTTGATCACCATGCTGAGCGCCTCGAACTTCGGGGTCCGGGCCGTGCTGCAGGCGGAGCGCAAGGCCGCCCGGAGCAGGGCGCCGGTGTGGATGTACAGCTTCGACTGGGAGTCGCCGGCCTTCGGCGGCCGGCTTAAGGCGTCGCACTCGGTCGAGGTGCCATTCGTGTTCGACACCCTGCATGTGATCGGTGACGCGCATCACAAGCCGGGCGCCCAGGCGCTGGCCGACAAGGTCTCCAAGACCTGGGCAAGCTTTGCCCGCAACGGCGACCTGCCATGGCCGCGCTATACGCCCGACCGGCGTGCCACGATGGTCTTCGATGATGACGCCCGCGTCATTGAGGATCCCGATGGCGAAGTCCGTTCCACCTGGAGCAGGGTGGCGGCGGGATAAGCGTTCGAATGTGCTGAACGTCACAGAGATGTGAGTGCAAGAGGCGTAGGGTTGTTCGTCAACGGCCTGGTGGGAGTGGCCGCGATGATGAACAACATCCTCAATGCGATCGTCATTGTCGCTCTCGTCGGGACATTTGTGCTGGCCCCGACGCACCGCCTGGTCGTGTCTCACGACACCCTTTCCGGCGGCGCGGTGCACCAGGCGGTGGCGTCACAAAACGATCGAGGGAAATCGGCCGCCATCGCTGCGATCGAGGCCGCCGGCTACGAGAACATCCGTCTGCTGGCTCGAGAAGCCAACGGGAACTGGCGGGCCAAGGCCTACCGCACCGCAGGTGAAGTCACGGTCCTCGTGGATGAGAGGGGCAGAGTGCTGGTCGAATGAGTTGGCTGCCACGCCGCTCGATCAAAGTCCAGCCACGGGCACCGACGGCCGCCGGTCGGCAAAGCCTGCCACCAGCTTGCGTGCATCGGCTTCGCGCCCAGCCTTGAGATAGGCCGCCAGCAGGGTGTTCTGGACGAGGTCGCGCTGGGCGCGGCTCCCGCCGATCCTTACGGTCTCGGCCAGCGTCGGCTCCAGGACGGCAATCGCCTTGTTCCAGTCTCCTTCGGCGAAGGCCGCCATCCCGTTGGCGAGCCGCGGCACGACATCGCCGGCCGGCGATCGTCCGGACGCCGCGCGCTCGGTGAGCTCCGAGACGAAGGCCACGCTGCCGTCGCGGTCGCCGGCGACGACCGACGAGAGCGCGCGATGCACGTCGACGAAGGCGATGCCGGGCTTGGGAAAGAACTTCCGGCCGTAGGTGTGGACCTCGTTCCACAGCGCTGGCCGCCGCTCATGACCGGCCAGCTCGGCGCGCCACAGGAAGGCCGGCGCGTCGGTCGCGACGTTCAGTGCGGGGCCCCAGGCGCCGCCGGGATGAACCTGCGCCTGGTAGACCTTCCAGGCGCGCTCGGTGTCGCCCAGGATCAGGGAGAACAGCGCCACGTGCCAGGAGATATGGCAGTGCATCAGCCCCTCGCGCGGGTAGGTCGGCAGCCACTTGTCGAGATAATCGAGCGCCGTGCGATCCTCGCCCATTTCGTAGAGGACATGCGCCTTGATGTGGGCGCCGTGAGCATTTTTCGGGTTCTGCGCCATGCTGCGCTCGATCAGCGCCAGCGCCTCGTCGAGCCGGCCATACTCCTCGAGAGCGAACGCATAGACGCCCTGGAACCACCAGTCGTCAGCGAGATGCGGCTCGAGCGCCGCGAGGAACTCGACCTGCTCGGGCTCGCGGCCCTGGCGGCCGCTGAAGCCGATGAGACCGAACACGCCGGTGGCGGGGGCGGCGACCATGGCGTCCCGCGGATGCTGTTCGAGGTGCGCGCGCGTGGCGGCGAGCGATTCGACCGGCTTGCCTTCGATGGCGAGCGCCAGGGCGTTGACATGCGATTGCTCGCGCGGCGCGGCGTTAGCTGCAAGCTCGCGGGCGCGCGCCGCCGATTGCCGTGCGCCGGCGACATCGGCCATCAGAAAGCGGGCGCGGGCGAGGGCAATGTGCGCCAGGGCAAAATTCGGGTCGGCTTCGAGAGCCCGCGCAAGATGCGCCGCATCGCCATGGGCCGCGGACAACAGGCAGTCGGCGCCCGCGACATAGGCATCGCGCGCGGCTTCGGAAGAGGTGGTAAGGGGCAATCCATATCGGTCGGTCAGCATGGTCAGACCATGTAGCGGTTGGCGGGGCGGTTCAAGTGCGCAACCATGTCGCCCAAGCCAGCAGAGGACACGCCAGCGGAGGAGAAGTCATGTCGAGCGAATTGAAGGGGAAGGTTGCCCTGGTCACCGGCGCCAGCCGCGGCCTCGGTGAGGGCGCGGCGCGCGCCCTTGCCCATGCGGGTGCCAAGGTGATGTTGGTCGCGCGCGACGGCGCGCTGGCCGGCCGCGTGGCGCGCGACATCGCAGGCAAGGGCGGACAGGCCGAGGCAATGGCCTGTGACGTCTCGGACTATGCCGCGGTCCACAAGCTGGTGGCCGAAACCCGCGCGCGCCTGGGCGGGCTCGACATCCTGGTCAACAATGCCGGTGTGATCGAGCCGATCGCCGAGATCGCCACCTCCGACCCAAAGGCGTGGGCCGACAACATCACAATCAATCTCATCGGCGCCTATCACGTGATCCGTGCGGTGCTGCCGGAGATGCTGGCCAAGGGCGGCGGCACCATCGTCAACGTGTCGTCGGGTGCGGCCTACCGGCCGCTCGAAGGCTGGAGCGCCTATTGCTCGGGCAAGGCGGGGCTTGCCATGTTGACCCGCGCCATCGAGCTCGAAACCAAGGGCCGCGGCATCCGTGTCTTCGGTTTCTCGCCCGGCACCATCGACACCGAGATGCAGGTGAAGATCCGCGCCTCGGGCATGAACATGATCAGCAAGATCCCACGCGGCGATCTCTCGCCGGTCGAGCATGCCGTGCGCGGCCTGGTGCATCTCTGCACGGCCGCCGCCGACGACCTGGTGGGACAGGACGCCTCGATGCGCGACGAGCCTTTCCGCCAGCGCATCGGGCTGGGCTGAGGCCGCGGCGGAGGCTACACTCGCCTCGGCGTTGATCTCATTGGGGGAACCGGGCGGATGCCTGATCAGCCGATTCTGGAGCCGCAGGCTCTGACGCAGGCGGACATCGACCAGCGCGTCTTCGATCTCTACGACGAATATTGTCACGGCCGCATCGACCGGCGCTCCTTCCTGGCGCAGGCGGCCGTCGTGACGGTGGGTGGCCTCGCGATGGCCGAGGCGCTCTTGCCACGATACGCGCGGGCGCAGACCATCTCCTTCACCGACCCCCGCATCAAGGCGACCTACGTCACCTATCCCTCGCCGGGCGGCAGCTCGGGCCAGATGCGCGGCTATCTGGTGCAGCCCGCCGGCAACGGCCCGTTCCCGGCGATCCTGGTGATCCATGAGAATCGCGGGCTCAACCCCTACGTCGAGGATGTCGCCCGCCGCGTCGCGACCGAAGGCTTCGTTGCGCTGGCGCCGGATGGCCTGTTCCCGGTCGGCGGCTATCCCGGCAATGACGACGACGGTCGCACGCTGCAGGCCAAGCTCGACCAGGTGAAGCTGCGCACCGACATGGCGAACAGCGCCAGGTTCCTGAAAGCGCATCAGCTGTCGAACGGCAAGCTCGGCGCCACCGGCTTCTGCTGGGGCGGCGGCACGACCAACTTTCTGGCGGTGACCATGGGCGCCGACCTGCAGGCGGCGGTGCCGTACTACGGCGCCGCGGCCGAGACGGCGTCGGTGCCTTCGATCAAGGCGCCGCTGCTCATCCAGTACGCCGAGAACGACGAGCGTATCAACGCCATGTGGCCGGCCTACGAGGCGGCGCTCAAGGCCGCCAGCGTGCCGTACCAGATGTTCACTTATCCGGGAACGCAGCACGGCTTCCACAACAACTCGACGCCGCGCTACCAGGAGGCGGCCGCCAAGCTCTCCTGGGAGCGCACCATCGACCATTTCAAGAAGTACGTGGCGTGACGTTTGACGGAACCTACACGACGTGAGTGCTGAGCAGCGGCCGACGCGTTCGCTCGCCAATGGCCACTTGTACTGGATCGCCGGCGCCTGCGGCTTCGCCACAGGTGTTGTCGGCGCGGGTTTCCATCTTGCCGTCGATGCGTTGCTGCGCTGGCCGGACTGGCTGGTCGACCGCCTGGGCTTCAGCGCGCTCACCATCGCCGCTGGCGCGGGCATCGCCGCCACCGGAGTCACACTCGCCTACCTGCTGACCCGCTATGTCGCCCCCGAGGCGTCGGGCAGCGGCGTGCCCGAGGTCGAAGGCGCCATGGAGGGCCTGCGCGTGGTGCATTGGCGTCGCGTCCTGCCCGTGAAGTTCGTGGGCGGCGTGCTCGGCCTGTCGTCCGGCCTGGTGGCGGGGCGTGAGGGGCCCACCATTCACATGGGCGCCTCGATCGGCGCCGCGCTCGCCGAATGGCTGCGGCTCGACAAGCTCGACCTGCACACGCTGCTGGCGGCCGGCGCCGCCGCGGGGCTGGCGGCCGCCTTCAATGCGCCGCTCGCCGCGGTGCTGTTCATCATCGAGGAGACGCGCAAGGAGTTCCGCTACACCTTCCGCTCCTACGTCGCCGTCATCGTCGCCTCGGCGGGAAGCGGGTTCGGCATGGAGCTGGTCGGCGGCACGGCACCGCCGCTCAGGATGGATACTGCCGCACTGCCATTGATGCTGCTGCCGAGCTTCATGCTGCTGGGCGCGGCCCTGGGCGTGCTGGGCGTGGTGTTCAACAAATGCCTTGTGCTGGCGCTCGACTGGCGCACCAAGACCTTCGCTTCGGTGCCGTGGCTCTATGCCGTGCTGGTCGGCGCGGCGATCGGTGTGCTCGCCTTCGTGCTGCCGCTGGCCATCGGCGGCGGCGAGCTGCTGATCCCTGGCATGCCGTCGGCCGACCTGCCGCTCAAGACGCTGCTGCTCATCGCCGCCGTACGCTTCATCGGCACCATGGCGAGCTATCCGGTGAACGTGCCGGCCGGCATCTTCTCGCCGCTCCTCGCCATTGGTACCACGGTCGGCCTGATCGGCAGCGGCCTGCTCGAGGCGATGCTCGAGCACACGGACATTGCGACGCCTCCGCTGCTGGGTGTGGCTTTCGCCGTGACGGCGATGGGCGGGCTGTTCTCGGCCACCATCCGCGCCCCGCTGGTCGGCGTGGTGTTGCTGGTCGAGCTGACGGGCGCGTTCGAATTGATCCTGCCGCTGATGGTGACCTGCGTGACGGCGCACGTCGTCGCCGAGGCGCTGGGCGGGCGGCCGATCTACGAGGTGCTGCTCGAGCGCACCCTGCGGCTCGCGGGGCAGGTGCCCAAGCCGCGCGCCGAGGGCATGTCCTCGCCCGTCGGCATCGATCAGGATCCGCGAGGTCCGCAATGATCCTGGGCTACGATCCGCTGCAGCTGATCCTCGGCCTGTTTGTGGGCTTGGCCTGCGGGACGCATTGAGAGATCGATGGCCGCGCCCAGCACCACCCGCATCATCGCTGCCGGCGCCATCGGCAACGTGCTCGAATGGTACGACTTCGCCGTCTACGGCTACTTCGCCGCCGCCATCGGCCGCACGTTCTTTCCGGGAGAGGATGCGGTCGCTCAGGTCCTGGCCGCGTTCGGCATCTTCGCCGTCGGTTTCCTCATGCGGCCGATCGGCGGGGCGGTGATCGGCTATATAGGCGATCGCCTGGGCCGTCGCGCGGCGCTCACTTTCTCGGTGGCGGCCATGGCCATCCCGACGTTCCTGGTCGGAGTGCTGCCCGGGTACCACACGTTGGGCATCGCCGCACCGCTGCTGCTCACTCTCCTGCGCATGATCCAGGGCCTGTCGGTGGGCGGCGAATACACCACCTCCATCGTTTTCATGGTGGAGCATGCCGCCCCGGGGCGACGCGGCCTGATCGGCGCGGTCGGCTGCTGTGGCGCGGTCGGCGGTATCCTGGCGGGCTCGGCGACCGGCGCCGTGCTCGCCGCCGTGATGTCGGAGGCCGCCCTCGAGAGCTGGGGCTGGCGCATTCCCTTCATACTGGGCCTGCTCGTGGGCCTGGCGGGCTTCGTCCTGCGCCGCGGCATCCAGCAGGAGGTTCAGGTCGAGAAGACCGTCAGCTCTCCGTTTCTCGCCACGCTCGGGCGCCATCGGGCGCTGCTGCTGAGGCTTGCTGCCCTGTCTGTCTTCAACTCGGTCGGCTTCTACCTCATGTTCGTCTACATCGTGAGCTGGCTGCAGATGGTTGACCGCGTTGCGCCGGCCCGCGCGCTGGGCATCAACACGATCAGCATGGCGCTGCTCCTGCCCTTGATGGTGGGAATGGCATGGCTGTCTGATCGCATCGGCCGCCGGCCGGTGCTGCTCGGCGCCACGGCTTTTGCCTTCGTGGCGGCCTGGCCGTTGTTCTTTCTGATGCACCAGGCCGACCCGGCGATCATGCTGCTGGGCCAGTTGGGGTTCGTGCTCGCGGTCGGTACCTTTGTCGGTTGCCAACCTTCCCTCATGGTCGAGACCGTTCCCGCGGAGGTGCGCTGCACCGTGATCGCGCTGGGCTACAATGTGACGTTGGGCGTTATCGGCGGCCTGAGCCCGCTCGCCGCGACCTGGTTGGTCGAGCGAACGGGCAACGACTACAGCCCGGCCTTCATGATCATGGCGGCCGCGGCAATCTCCTTCGCGGCACTTCTCTCCTTCAAGGAGACATACCGGAGCAAGCTGGCCTGGTAGTCGGCCGGGCTACTCCAGCAGTTCCGGCACGACCCAGAGCGCGGGCTCGCCGCGCGCCACGCGCTGCACGTTGTCGAAGCCGTTGCGCAGGCGGGTGATGTTGCTCTCGAAGGTCGGCCCGGCGAGATGCGCCGTCAGGATCACGTTGTCGAGCTTGAGCAGCGGGTTGTCGGGCGGCGTCGGCTCCTCGTCGAACACGTCGAGACCGGCGCCGAACAGCTTGCCGGCCGACAGCGCCGCGGTCATCGCCTTCTCGTCGATCACCGGGCCGCGCGAGGTGTTCACGATGATGGCCGACGGCTTCATCACCGCGAGCTCCTGGGCGCCAATCATGCCCTTGGTCGAGGCATTGAGCGGCACGTGCAGCGAGATGATGTCGGAATGCCGCAGGATCTCCGGCAGCAGGCGGAAGCGGACGTGCAGCGCATCCTCTTCCTCCTCCTTCAGTCGCTTGATGTCGTAGTAGTGCACCACCATGCCGAAGGCCTGGGCGAGCCGCGCCACCTTCTTGCCGATGGTGCCGAGCCCGATGATGCCTAAAACCTTCTCACGCACCTGGTGGACGGTGGGCGGCTGGTTGCCGTGCCAGCGCCCGGCCGTGACGTTGCTGTGCTGGGTGATCAGCCGGCGCGACACGGCCAGCATGAGGAGCATCGCATGCTCTGAGACCGCAACCGAGTTGGCGCCGCCGTTGTTGCACAGGGGAATGCCGCTCTTGCGCGCCGCGTCGAGATCGGCCCGGTCGTAGCCCGCGCTCAGCATCTGGATCAGCTTGAGCTTGGGGGCGTCCTTGAACAGCTGGGGCGTCACGTACTGCTGCACGAAGCCTACGAAGTAGCTCGTGCCCGGCAGCGCCGCCTTCATCTCCGGCGAATTGTGCAGGGCCTTCACGATCTCGAAGCCCTTGGGGGCGAGGTCGTCGACCATGGAGATGGTGTCCTTGGGTCCGACGACGAGCACACGCTCAACCATTAGAATGCCTCCGCAGCAACACGATGACCTTTGAGGAGACCGGGCAGGCGCCCGGGCTCGGTGCGGCCCCAGCCGCACTCGGCCGACAGGCCGAAATCGGAAACATGGCGTCTTGCCACTTCGACGCGCTTGCGGTCACCCGCGTCGTCGTCGTGGTGCAGCAGCCCGAGATAGAGCTTGGTGCTGTTTGGACACTTGAAGTCCTTCAGCGGAGCGTAGAAGGCGTCGTCGGTGCGCTCTCTCGGCACCGGGATATGCAGGAAGTCGATCTGCCGTTTGGTGGCCGCGACGATGCCGTTCATCATCTCGACCAGGACGGCGGAATCCTTGGGCTGCACCAGATGCTCGTCGCGCGGCGACCCGTAGCACAGGTGATAGCCCATCTCGACGCCGGTTGGCACGGCATCGCCCAGCCGACCCAGCATGTCGAAGATCTGCTTCTTGTAGTGTGGCGGCCGATCCTTGAAGTAGTCCTCGAACGCCAGGACCTCCTGGCAGACGTCCCACTGGATCAAGAGGTCGGCAGCCGGGATCGCCTTGACGATGTTGGACAGCGCCGACTTCAGCGCGCGCTCATAGACCCCGAAATAGGCCTCGCGCGCCGGTCCGCTGACATAGAGATAGCCGCTGGCCTGGGGCGTCGGCAGGCTCACCTGGAACTTCATGTGCCGCGGGATCGCACCCGTGGCGCGCAGACGCTTGAAGACGTCCCAGGAGGCGAGGGCGGCCTTGTCGTAGCCCGTGTCGAACACCACCGTCGTCGGATCGACGCCGGGCTTGAAGCGTACCTGCTCGATCTCGCGCACGACCTTGCCGTCCCACTGGATGAACTTGTACGGCGGCACCGTGGGATCGATCTCCATCGCCGGATGGTCGAGCAGCATCTGGCGCTGGAAATAGACCCAGCGCGAGCGCTCGCCGGTCTCGCCATCGGGCAGGCAGCGCAGGAACGGTCCGAGCTCGTCGGCAAGGCGCCGGAACACCTGCTCGCTGCTGTCGAGCGGGATGCTGCCGATCAGATGCAGGCGCTCGTGCTTCTCCACTAGTTGACCTTCTGGAGCTTCTGGAAGGAGCGGAGATACTTCGGCACCGGCACGCCGGGATGGGTGCCGCCCCAGTTGGTGTAGCTCACCTCGCCGACATAGATGTCGCCCTTGCTGTCGACGGCGAGCCCGTGCGGCGACAGGAATCGGCCGGGCTCCTGGCCGGGCCCGTGCTCGCCGCCCAGGCGTGCTATGAGCCCGCCCTTCTTGTCGACGATGGCGAGGCGGGGCCCGAGGTTGGTGTGCTTGCTGTTGACCGGCATGCCCGGCCCCAGCTCGCCGATGATGAACTTCGTATTCTTTCCGCCGCCCGCACAGCAATAGAGCGCGCAAGGCCGGTGCATATTGTTCCACTGGAGCTCGTACTTGCCGTTACCGTCGAACACCTGCACGCGATGGTTCTCGCGGTCGGCGACATAGACCCAGCCCTCGTCGTCGGTGGCGATGTTGTGGGCGATGTTGAACTGGCCGGGATCGGTGCCGGTGGTACCCCAGCACATCAGGTGCTTGCCGTCGGGCGAGTACTTGTGGACGCAGGAATTGCCGTAGCCGTCCGACACGTAGATCTCGCCCTTGGGTGACAGAGCCGTGTGGGTGCAGCGGTTGAACGGCTTGCCGCTCAGGAACGGCGCGGGCTGATTCGGCACGCCGATGGTCATCAGCACCTTGCCCTCGGTGGTGACCTTGCGGACGGTGTGGTCACCATCGTCCGTGCAGTACAGGTTGTCGTCGCTGTCGATATGGATGCCGTGGGCGCGGCTGAACAGGCCTTCGCCCCACGAGCGCAGGAAGTTGCCGTCGCGGTCGAACACGATCATCGGGTGCTGGCCGCGGTTGAAGACGTAGACGCGATCCTTGCTGTCCGTCGCCACCGCGGCGACGTCGCGGAACTCCCAGCCGTCGGGCAGCTTGGCCCAGTTCTCGATCACGCGATAACGATGCTCGCCGCTTCCGAGGATCACCGACATTGCTGGGCTCCTTTATGCCGTAGCCGTCATCGCCGCCGAAATCTTCTCCGCCGACATCAGGGTCGGGAAGTTGGTGTTGGCGCACGGCACCACGGGGAAGATCGAGGCGTCGACCACGCGCAGGCCCTGCACGCCCTTGACGCGGCCCTGGGTGTCGACGACCGACATCGGATCGTCCGGCCGGCCCATGCGGCAGGTGCACGAGGCATGCCACACGCCGATCGCCGCCTTGCGCACGAAGGCCTCGAGCGCCTCGTCGTCGTTCATGACCTGCTCGAAGGTGAAGCCCTCGATCACGAACTTCTCGATCATGAAGCGACGCAGTGCCGACGGCCCTTCGAGGAGCTGGGCGACCAGGCTGGTCAGGATCTTGTTCTTGGTATTGACGACGCCGACGGCGCGTACCTTGTCGCTGTAGGTGGCGGGGAAGGGCACGTCGGTGACCTCGCGCACGGCGTCGGTCATCTGCAGGGCCGCCATCAGCTTGAAGCCGCTCATCAGGCGGTCGAGGTCGCGCTTGTCGGAGAGAAGGTTGAACTCGACGATCGGCTCGCTGCGATAATCGCGCGAGGCGAGCTTGACCTGTCCGGTCTCCGAGTAGGTCTTGTTGATGAAGGTGAGCAGCGAGCCGATCTGCTCGCCCACCGCATGCCAGGCTGACTTGGCGACGACCACGGTGAACATGTCGCCCATCGGGATGCCTGGCAGCCCGGATGAGTAGCGCAGAGCCAGATGGATGTGCCGGCGCGTGTGATGGTTCATGCGCGCGCCGCGGCGCAGGAACGACGACAGCGCGATCGACGGATGATCCATCAGCCGCTGGCCGACGCCGGGGAGGGCCGCGACCACCGGGATCCCCATTTCGCTCAGATGCCCGACCGGGCCGACGCCGGCGCGCATCAGATGCGCCGGCGTGTGGATGGCGCCGGATGACAGGATCACTTCCTTGGCGCGGAACTCCTGCTCCTTGCCGGCAATCATGGCGGTCACGCCGACGCAGGTCGTGCCTTCGAGCAGCAGCGACTTCACCTGCGTCTCGGTCGAGATGGTGAGGTTGGGACGCTTGCGCGTCTCGGCGTCGAGATAGCCCATCGCCGCCGACACCCGCCGCTCCTCGGCGTTGGAGTGCGTGACCGGGAAATAGCCCTCGACGAACTCGCCGTTCTGGTCGGGCAGGAACTTGAAGCCCTTGGACTCGAAGGCCTTGGCCACCGCCTTGTCGTGGGCCGTCCAGTGCTCGGGCGGGATGCGGCGCACCGGAATGCGGCCGTCCTTGCCGTGCCAGGGCCCGTCGAAGTCGAGGTCGCGCTCGACCTTCTTGAAGAACGGCAGGACCTGATCCCAGCCCCAACCCTCGGCGCCGCGGGTCACCCATTCGTTGTAGTCGGTGGGAGCGCCGCGATTGGCCATCTGGCCGTTGATCGACGAGCCGCCGCCCAGCACGCGCGCCTGCTCGTACTTGCGCAGCGGCGGCCGATTCTCCTGCGGATTGTTGTGCGACACGACCTGCGTGTGGACCTTGAGATCGGTCCAGTGAAAGCGCGGGTCGAAGTAGGCCGTGCCGGAATAGCTGTCGGCGATTTCCTTCGGCTCCTTGCCCGGCGGCGTGTCCTGGCCGGCCTCGCACAACAGCACCTTGTTGGCGCTCTTTGCCGACAGGCGATGGGCCATGACCGAGCCGGCCGAACCGCCGCCCACGATGATGTAGTCGTACACGGGTGCTTCCTCACGGGGCTTCTTTGCCAGGGACGCTAACGCTTCGCGCAATGTGGCGAAACCAAGATATTTCGCGTCGCAACGCCGTCGGTCCATCGGCCAAGCATCAGTACGCCGGGCGTGCCCTCGCAGTCGGTGACCGCGCCCAACCAGGCCAACCTGCCGGCGCAGCCGAATGCCCAGGGCTCGGGCAATGCCCGCGCCAAGATCGAGCGTGACGGCTACAAGAACGTGCAGGGCCTGCAGCGCAACGCAGACGGCAGCTGGAGCGGCAAGGCGATGCGCGGCGGCCAGATGGTCGACATCAACGTCGACGCCCGCGGCAACGTCGTCACCAAATAGCTGAATACGCTCTTCAGCCCCTTCAGGACCCGCCCCGTCGCAAGACCGGGCGGGTTTTCGGCGTTGTGGCTTGCCGTTCTGTCGGGGGCCTGCAATCGTTCGGCAAGTGCTGCATGGGAGGTTTCGTATGCCGGACGTCACAGCCGCTAATCCCGACATCGCCACACCCGAGCTCATGAAGGCCATCTCCGCCGCCTTCAACAGCCGCGATGTCGACCGAATCGTCTCGCACTTCACCGACGACGCCACGTTCTGGCTGGCGCGCGGGCCCGAGCCGGTCGGCCGCACGCTGAAGGGCAAGGAGACGATCCGCAAAACGCTCGCCGACCGTTTCAAGGTGATCCCCGACATGCGCTGGGACCACAAGGAGTACATCTACGCCGGCAACCGCGCGATCTCGGTGTGGACCGTCAAGGGCAAGGGCGCCGACGGCGAGGACCTGAACTACCAGGGCTGCGACATCTACACCTTCCGCGGCGGAAAGATCTGCGCCAAGGACACCTACTGGAAGATCGTCGAGCACAAGGACCGCCTGTGATGACCCTCGACCTTCTCATTCGCGGCGGCACCGTCGTCGACGGCTCGGGCAAGCCGCGCTTCTCCGCAGATGTCGGCGTCAAGGACGGCCGCATCGTCGAGATCGGCCGCATCACCTCGCCGGCGCAGCGCACCGTCGACGCCGACGGGCTGATCGTGGCGCCAGGCTTCATCGACGGCCACACCCATATGGACGCGCAGGTCGCGTGGGACCCGCTGGGCAGCTGCTCGTGCTGGCACGGCGTCACGTCCGTCGTGATGAGCAATTGCGGCTTCGCCCTGGCGCCCTGCAAGCCCGCGGACCGTGACTGGTACGCGCGCTGTCTCTCCGCCGTCGAGGACATCCCGACCGAGGCGATGGCGGCCGGCATTGACTGGACCTGGGAGACCTTCCCGGAATACCTCGCGACCGTCGAGCGCCTGCCCAAGGCCATCAACTACGGCATGTATATCGGCCACTCGGCGCTGCGCATGTACGTCATGGGCAAGCGCGCGCTCATCGAGACGGCGACCGAGGACGACATGACGCGCATGGCCGCGATCGTGAAGCAGGCGCTGAAGGCGGGCGCCATGGGCTTCTCGAGCTCGCGCGCCTCCACGCACATGACGCCCGACGACACACCGGTGGCGAGCCGCCTCGCCGACTGGGAGGAGATCGACCGCATCATCGCGGCGATGGCCGAGCTCGACGCCGGCATCTTCCAGATCGGCCCCGACATCGCGAGCGGGCCGAGGCATCGCGCCTTCCTCGACCGGCTGCGCAAGGTCGCGCTCGACTACAAGCGGCCGATCATGTTCGGCGTGCTGGCGACGAAGCAGGGTGACGATCCGACACCGTGGAGCTACCAGACCAAGTACATCGACGACACCGTCGCCGCCGGCGGCCGCATGTTCGGCCAGGGCACGACGCGGTCGATCAACGCCATCTTCTCGTTGAAGTCCTACCTGCCGTTCGACGTGCTGCCGGCATGGCGGCCGATCCGCGCGCTGCCGATCGCCGAACAGAAGAAGAAGCTGGCGGACCCGGCGGTGCGCCGCGAGCTGATCGAAGCGGAAGCGAAGATGAAGCCGCGCGACAAGGTCTTCCAGGGCGGCGGTGCCGCGACCACCGATCCGCGCAAGCCCGACTACGCCAACCTGTTCGCGCTGAAGGGCGTCGACTGGGACGATCCCACGGTCGACCAGCTCGCCAAGGCGCGCGGCAAGCATCCTGTGGAGGTCATGATCGACCTGTCGCTGGCCGACGAGAACCAGATCTATGTCCAGCCGCTGGTCAACGAGGCGCCCGACGACGTCATGGGCATCCTGAAGCACCAGCGCACTCTGGCGACCTTCTCCGACTCGGGCGCCCATGTCTGCCAGGAGATGGGCTCCTCGCTGCAGACGCATTTCCTGAGCTACTGGGTGCGCAAGCGCGCCGCCTTCACCCTCGAGCAGGCGATCAAGAAGCTGACGCACGATAACGCCGTTGCCTGGGAGCTCAACGACCGCGGCCAGGTGCAAGAGGGCATGCGCGCCGACCTGGTGCTGTTCGAGGAGGATCGCATCCGGCCCCAGCTGCCGACCGTCGAGACCGACCTGCCGGGCGGCGCCCGGCGGCTGGTGCAGAAGGCCGAGGGCATCCGGGCGACCGTGGTCAACGGCGCGGTGGCCTTCGACAATGGCGAGGCGACGGGGGCCAATTCCGGCCATGTTCTCAAGGGTAAGCTCGCCTCATGAGAGGCTTTCTGCTCGCCGGGGTGCTGGCGAGCGTGGCGTGCGCCGCCTCGGCGCAGACCAGGCCAGCCACGACGACCCCCTCGCCGGGCAGCGCAAGCGTGAAGACCCAGCTGCAGTCGCTGCATTACGGCAATGTGCAGGACCTGCGCCGCGGCCCCGACGGCCAATGGACCGGCCGGGCGACGCAGAACGGCGTGGAGAAACAGGTGACGATCAGCCGCGATGGCACTGTGATCGCCCGATGACTGGAGCGGCCTAACCGAACAGCTCGCGGTCGGAGCAGTGCAGGTCGTTGGTGTCGTAGTAGGGCTTGGTCCAGCCGTCGCTCGTCGACAGGAACCAATGGGCCTGGGTGGCGGCATCCTTGAGCGATGCCGGCGGTGACTTCGGCGCCTTGACGCCGGCCTCCTGCGCCTTGCTCTGGAACTTGTCGAGGAAGTTGAAGTGATCGACCAGGCCCACGGCTTCGATGGCGAACACGGTGGCGACATCCTGGTCGTGTATGGCGAGGAGATTGTCGCCGTTCACCGTCTCGCCCTTGTTGGCGAGGTTCGACGAGCCGCAATAGACCACGGCATCCTTGGCGTTGAAGCCGCAGACGACGAATTTGTGATGGATCTGGTGCTTGCGGCCGCCGATGTTGGGTACCTGGTCGAACGGCGGCGGCAGGATCGTGTGGACCGGCTTGCCGGTGACCAGCAGCCCCTGCTTGTGCCCCGGCGCATAGAGCACGATGCCGTCGGGGTTGTCCGAGATGCCGTAGCTGAAGATCTTCTCCTGGGCATGGACCTTGTTCAGCGCCGAGTAGACGCTGCTCGAGCTCTTGGCGCCCATCTCCATGACGGCGAACATCACGTTGCCCGACGGCTTCTTGGCCTCGGCGTTGACCCGGTCCACCAAGCCGCCCATCACCTTGTCTGCGAACTCCTGCGTGTGCGGCGAGAAGGTGATGTCGGTCGGGGGAACGCCCTTGCCGTTGAACGAGAAGGTCTTGTTGGCGGCGGCGTCCTTGCGGAAAGCGGGCGCCTTCAGCTGGTCCTTCCACGAGATCTCGAAGATGTCCGAATAGGTTTTGGCGACGGTGCGATCGTCGTACACCAGCACGTGGTTTGAGTTCACGTAGAGGCCGGTCACCGAGAAATTGGTCGAGCCGGTCAGCACCGTGCGCGGGCCTTTGCCGTCGGAGACGATCAGCACCTTGTCGTGGGCGTAGCGGCCGAAATGGCCGCGCAGGATCGACTTCTTGGTCTTGTCGGCCGCCTTGAACATCTTCTCGAAGGTGTCCTCGGGCGTCGTGCCGTTCTTGGCGCTGCTCTTGTGCAGGTCGGCGTTGTCGAGAATGACGCGGACGCGGCCCTGCTTGGCGAGGCCCAGCAGGGCGTTGGCGAAGTTGGGCTCGCCGAGGTCGTAGGCGAAGACGTCGAGGCGGAGCGCCTTGTTGCCCGCGACCTCGTCGAGCATGTCGAAGATGCGGTCCTGGGCGGTGAAGCCCAGCCATTCGTATTCCTGGTCGTAGGTGAAGGCCTCGCCCTGGGCGTTCTTGCCGGCCACCGCCTTGGTGTCGAAGATCAGGCCCGACTTCGGCGGCTGGACCTTAACGGTCGGCCCGAAATGGTGCACGAAGGCCTGGCTCTGCGTGAAGCCGCGGGTGAAGCCGGTGGACAGGCTGCCTTTGGTGAAGGGCTTCACCGGGACCTCGAGCGAAACGCTGCGCTTGGGATCGATCGGCAGCATCGAGCCGGAGGCGTTGAAGAAGCGCGGCGTCACCGTATAGGTGTACGTCCCGAAGAAGGGCTTCAGGCCCTGATGGACCGATCCCGGGACATGCAGCCAGCGGAACTTGTGGATCGGGGCGTTGAACGTCGAGTTGGCCGGCAGCTTGGGATCCTGGGCGTGGTCGCTGGGCTTCTCGTACTGAAGCTGGTTCTGCAGATAGTAGGCGTCACCCTTGCCGGGCTTGACCTGTATGGTGAAGCCGGCCAGGCCCTTGGCATCGGCCTTGGAGAGATTGAAGGCCAGAAGCGTCTTGGCGTCGCCGACATAGGCGTTGACCGTGAATGAGCCGCTTTTCTTGGAGACAGTGGTCATGTGTTTCCCCCGGGCTGCCTGCCGGGGAATAATAAACCCAAGGTTGTGACAGGAACGTGTAAAACGTCACATTGGGACGTGATTTGCTTGCGGACCGCCAGCCTCCGGTGGGCTCATGATCATGATGCCGGCCGGAGGCCGGCGGTCCGGAAGAGCGTGAGAACGATCAGCCCAATTCCTTGCGCACGATCGCGGCGCCCTCGGCCAGCGCCTTCAGCTTTCCGAACGCCGTGGCCCGCGGCAGGTACTTCATGCCGCAGTCGGGGGCGGGCAGGAGCTTGTCGGGTGGCAGGTGCTTCAGCCCGGCGCGGATGCGCTCGGCGACCTTCTGCGGCGTCTCGATCTCGGGATCGGCGAGGTCGATCACGCCCAGCATGACCTTCTTGGGGGCGAGATCCTTCAGCACGCCGAGGTCGAGCCTGGGCTGCGCCGATTCGATCGAGATCTGCTGCGCCAGCGAATCGGCGAGCTGTGGGAGGAAGGCGTACCCCGTGGGCTTGCCGCCGGGTACGACCGCGGCATAGCCGAAGCAGAGATGCACGACCGTCGGCACCTTGATGTCCCTGAGCGCCCGGTCGATCACCTTCACGGCGTAGCGCTTGGCTTCCTCGGGGTTGTTGCGCAGCCACGGCTCGTCGAGCTGGATGACGTCGGCGCCGGCCTTGACCAGCTCATGCGCCTCCTCGTTGACCGCCGCGGCGTAGTCCATGCACATCGCCTCGGCATCCTTATAGAACTCGTCCCTGACCTGCTGGCCCATGGTGAAAGGGCCGGGCAGGGTGATCTTGGCAAGCCGGTCGGTGTTGGCGCGCAGGAATTGCATGTCACGCAGCTCGACAGGCTTGCTGCGCCTGATCTTGCCCACGACCCTCGGCACCGGCGTCTTCTGGCCGCGGCTGCTGACGATCTCGGCCGGATGCTCGTCGTCGATGCCATCCAGCGCCGTGGCGAAGCGGTTGGAATAGCTTTCCCGCCGCATTTCTCCGTCGGTCACGATGTCGATGCCCGCCCGCTCCATGTCGTGGATGGCGAGCAGGGTCGCGTCGTCCTGGGCCTGCTCGAGGAACGGCTCCGCCACCCGCCACAGCTCGCGCAGGCGCGTGCGCGGCACCCCCTTGGCCAGCATCTTGCGATCGACCAGCCAGTCGGGCTGGGGATACGAGCCGACGACGGTGGTCTGAAGAAGAGTGTTTGCCATCTATTGCACCTTGATGCCTGCCTTGTTGACGACTTCCGCATTGTCCTTGAGCTCGAGCACGACGATCTTGTCGAAATCCGCGGCCGAGGTCGGGGACGCATCGGCGCCGAGCTGGCCCAGCCGGTCCTTGACCTCCGGCGAATCGAGCGCCTTCTTCACCTCGGCATTGAGCTTCTCGATCAGCGCCGGCGGCGTGCCGGCCGGTGCGAACATGCCGACCCAGAAATTGTAGCCGCTGTTCTTGAAGCCCTGCTCCTCGGTGGTCGCAAGGTCGGGCAGCACCGAGGCGCGCTTGGTACCGCCGTTGCCCAGCGCCACCACGCGGTTGTCGCGGATCATGGGCAGCGCCGCGATGATGGGGGCGAAGAAGATGTCGACCCGGCCGTTCATGGTGTCGGTCAATGCCTCGGGTGTGCCGCGATAAGGCACGTGGACGGCGTCGATGCCGGCCGAGAGCTTGAACTTCTCGGCGTTCATGTGGGTGCCGCTGCCAGTGCCGGCCGAGGCGTAGTTGAGCTTGTCCGGCTGCTGCTTGGCCGCTTTCACGAAGTCGGCCGCAGTCTTCCAGCCGCGCGAGGGCGCCGCGACCATTATGTTGGGCTGCTGCGCCAGCATGCTGACCGCGGGCAGGTCCTTGGCGGTGTCGAAAGGGAGGCCTTGATAGATCGACGGATTGACTGTGTGCGCCGAGGAATTGACCAGCAGCGTGTAGCCGTCGGGGGCGGACTTCGCGACCTGGCTCGCGCCGATGGTGCCGCCGGCGCCGGGCTTGTTCTCGACGACGAAGACCTGGCCCAGGTTCTTGGACATCGCCTGAGCGACGGCCCGCGCCACGACGTCGGTGGCGCTGCCCGCCGTGAAAGGCACGATCACGTGCACCGGCTTGTCGGGCCACGTCTGCGTGGAAGTCTGCGCGGAAGCGGGCAGGGCAGCCAGTATTCCTGCCAATGCCCAGGCCAATGCCGAGCCCATCAGGCGTTTCATGGAAGCCTCCCTTTGCTTCTTATGCCGCCGCTATTTCGCGGCTGGCGCTTCTTAGATTGAGCTTTGACAAGATGCGTTCGCCCGATGCGGCGAGCCGCGCCCGCACGCTGGCAAGGTCGGGCCAGACGAGCTTGCCGTTGCGCTTGGCGAAGCGGCCGGCCACCAGCACGTCCCGCATGCGTGCGCCCGAGCCCTGCATGACGACCGTCGCCACCGGATCGTGCACCGGCCACATGGCGAGCGGGCCGAGCGACATCACCGCGATGTCGGCCTGCTTGCCCGCCGTCAGGCTGCCGATGCGGTCCGACATGCCCAGCATCGCGGCGCCGCGCGTGGTGATCCAGTCGAAGGCCTCGGCCGCCGGGACCGTCGACGTCGAGGGAATGCCGCCGCTCCTGGCGCGTTCGGCGGCATTGTCGAGGGCGCGCTGCGAGGCGAGCGCCATGCGCGCCACGGTGAACATGTCGCCGCTCACCGCCGATTCGAGATCGACGCCGACCGAGGGCGCGCTGCCCAGCGCGCGCAGCCGGCCGGTGATGGGATAGCCGTGGCCTTGTGCCATCTCGTTCTCGGGCGTGATCGAGAAGGAGACGCCGAGATCGACGAAGGCTTTCAGCTGTGCGTCGGTGAGATTGTTGCCGTGCACGATGTTGATATGCGGGCCGACCAGGCCACGCTGCATCAGCGTTTCCCAGCCGCCCGGCGTCTTGGCCTCGCCGCCGCCCTGGTGCATGGAGGCGACTAGGCCGAGCTCCCTGGCGAGCGCGAAGTCGTGGTCGCTGACCTCCAGCGTGGAGTAGTGCGGGCCCAGCACCGCCATGCCCAGCGTCACCAGCGCGTTGCGATCGGCGAGCGGTCCGCTGAGCAGGCGCTCGACCTCCTTGCGCGGATGCGGCACCTCCGAGAAGTGCGGCTCGCCCGGCTTGGGATCGGGCTTGGGCGAGCCGTGGAAAAAGGCGGCGCGGATGCCGCTCTCCTTGAGGCCGGCAATGCCGGCGTCGGTGTGCTCGGGCGTCGGATTGTTGTGGCACCAGTCGACCAGCGTGGTTACGCCATGGTCGAGCTGGTTCAGCGCGCCGGCCAGCGTGGCGATATGGATGTCCTCAGGCACGAACACCGTGGCGAGCCCGGCATGGACGTGGCGGAAATACTCCAGCAGCGTCCAGTTGGCCGCGACTGATCGCAGCGCCGTCTGCCAGGTGTGCATGTGGGCGTTGATCAGGCCGGGCAGCACGAAATGCCCGCAGCAGTCGACCGTCTCGGCGTCAGGCGTGGACAGCGACGGCCCAACGGCCGCGATTCTCTCACCCTCGACCAGCACGTCGCCCTTCGGCAGGACGCCAAGCTTCGGATCCTGCGTAACGACGATGCCGGACTTGAGAAGCAGCCTCATTGGAGCGCGGACCTCCAGGTCCGCATCATGATCATGAGCGGACCTGGAGGTCCGCGCTCCGGACCACTAAAGCCCATCGCTCACCTTCACGTTCTCGGGCTCGAGCTTCATGCCCGCCGAGCGCGCCAGCTCCAGCAGCAGGACGGAGAAATCGATATCGCCCGGATATTGATGCGACAGCGAGGCGATGCTGTCGCGGGTCACCGAGGCGGTTGGCATGACCACGCCGAACTGTTTGGCCGCCCCCACACCGAGCTCCATGTCCTTGAGCAACAACTTCGGTGTGAAGGTCGTGGTGAAGTCGAGGTTCACCAGCGCCGGCGTCTTGTAGCGGGTGTACATCGAGCCCAGCACGCTTTGATTGATCGATTCTAGAAAGACGTGGCGCGGAATGCCGGCCTTCTCGGCCATCAAGGTGATCTCGCACAGCGACTGGATGATGACGCCGAACATCGTGTTGTGTGCGATCTTCCACACACGCGACAGCTCACCGTCGCCGACATACATCGCCGCCCGGCCAAGAGCGGCCAACAGCGGCTGCACCGCGTCGTACTCCGCCTTCGGTCCCGACGCGACCACCAGCAGCTTGCCCGCCTTGGCGACCTTGGCGTTGCCAGACACCGGGGCGCTGAGATAGGCCACGCCCACGTCGGTCAGGCCCTTGCGGATCTCGGCCGAGCCGGTGTCGGAAATCGACGACATGTCGACCACGCGCTTGGGCCGGGCGTTGCCGCTCAGCACGCCGCCGGCGCCGAACAGGATGTCCTTCAGATCGTCGGTGGTCGACACCATGGTGAACACGGTGGCGCAGTGCGCCATCGCCGCCTTGTCGGTCACCACCTCGGCGCCGATCTGGGCCAGCGGGTCGGCCTTGGACGCGGTGCGGTTCCACACCGACAGGCCGTGGCCCGCCTTCACCAGGCGGGCGGCCATGGCTTCGCCCATGCGGCCGAGCCCGATCCAGCCGATGTCGTGAGATGCCTTGCTGCTCATACGATGCAAACCCCGAAACGATTTTGCGCGGCAGTTTGGGAGGGGATCATGCCGCTGTCCATGTCTGTCAGGTCGCTGTCAGGTGATCCGCCTAAACAAGGCGTCAGTGGAGGAGGAATGACGATGCGGAATATTTGTCTTGCGGCGATTCTCGCCGTGGTTTCGACGGCGGTTCAGGCGCAGGGCAACGACGCCGCCTACTGCAAGGCGCTGGCCGACAAGTACATGACTTACGTCTCCAACATGCAGTCCGGCCGCTCGCCGATGCCGGAATCGCCCGATGTCCGCGTGGCGATCGACCAGTGCAGCAAGGGCAACACCGCCGCCGGCATTCCCGTGCTCGAGCAAAAGCTGCGCAACGCCAAGCTCGACCTGCCGCCGCGGGGGTAGCGCTCTTGCCGGACCGCGGGCCTCCAGGCCCGCTCATGATTCATGAGCGAGCTGGAAGCTCGCGGTCCGCAAGAGCATGAGCGGGCCTGGAGGCCCGCGGTCCGGCAAGACTAACCCCGCTCAGGATCGATCGGCTTCACGACTCCCTCGCACGCCTCGATCACCTCGCCGGCGTCGAGGCAGAGATCTTCGCGGTTGCGCATGGCCATGATCTGCACGCCGGTGCGCAGCTTGCCGTGGCTGCCGACCGGGACGGCGAGGCCGGGCAGGCCGAGCAACGGCGCCAGCAGGGCCGAGCGCATCGATTCCAGAACCGCCTTCTGGCCGTCGACCGTGACGTCGCCACGCTGCTTGGGCGGCAGGTCACACAGCGTCGGCAGGATCACCAGCGGCCACTGGTGGAAGAACGTCATCCAGCGATAGAGCAGGCCTTCGCGCTCGGTCAGCGACGCGATGTATGTCGGCAGGTCGACCGACTTGTGCAACTGCAGCCAGGCCTGCATGGCGGCGATGGCGTCGGGGTCACCCATTTTCTGCATCTGCGGCCACAGGCCGCCGAAGACATCAGTGACGCAGATCATGTGCCAGAGCTCGACGCCACGCTCGAGGTCGGGCGGCAACACTTCCTCGACGACATAGCCCGCGCTCTGCAGATGCTTGCCGGCAAGCCGCACCGCCGCCGCTTGCGCAGGATGCGTGACGCCGCCCGGCATCTCGGGGACGATCGCGACCTTGATCGGCCGCGCCGGCGGCGGGCCCTGCATGGGCACGTCGTTCCAGCGCCAGTCGCGGCGATCGCCGCGCGCCATGACCTCGAGCGCGAGCCGGGCGTCGCGCACAGTGCGCGTATGCGGACCCTGCACCGCCATCAGCACGGCGCCGATGGGCCGGCCCTGCACCGCGCTGGGATTGAAGGAGGGGATGCGGGCGAAGCCGGTGCGCAGGCCGACCACGCCGTTGCAATAGGCAGGGATGCGCACCGATCCGCCGATGTCGTTGCCGTGGGCGATGGCGCCGATGCCGGTGGCCGTCGCCGCGCCGGCGCCGCCGCTCGAGCCGCCCGGCGACACCGACCGGTCGCGCGGGTTGTAGGTGCAGCCGTGCAGGGCATTGTCGGTGAAGATGCGCATCGAGAAGGCCGGCGCATTGGTACGGCCGACGATGATGGCGCCGGCGTGCTTCAGGTTGGCGACGACCGGGCTGTCCTCCTTGGCGATGAAGTCCTTCAGCGGTACGACGCCGTTGTCGGTCGGCAGCCCGGCCTGGTCGACATTCACCTTGGTCGTGACGGGGACGCCATGCAGCGGCGGCAAGGCGTGACCGCGGGCCCGTGCGGCGTCGGCGGTCTCGGCGGCGGCGCGCGCCTCGGCCTCGAGCACGCGCACCACGGCGTTGATCGTGGGATTGACCGCGTGCAGGCGCTTCAGGGTCGAATCCACCGCCTCACGCGCCGACGCCTGGCCGGTGCGGATGAGACGGGCAAGATCGGTCGCGTCGTATTGCCAGAGTTCCATAAAGAGTTCCTTCTTTCTTTGGAGCGCGGACCTCCAGGTCCGCTCATATCCGTCGTCCTGAGCGTAGCGAAGGACCTCATCGCCGCTTGCAATCGGCATGAGATCCTTCGCTACGCTCAGGATGACAAGAGCGGACCTGGAGGTCCGCGCTCCGAAAGATCATGACACCTTCTGCGATTCCATGCCGAAGAAGATCATGTTGCCGTCGAGGCCGGCAAGGTCGAAGTCGCGCAGGGCGTACACCACGAAAATAAGCGAGGCTGGTTCATGACATCTTTTGCCGTGAAGACGGTGGTGCTCGCGTGCATCATGGCGCTCTCGGATTGTCGAAGTCGACCCTAGCACGGAGGAACTGCCCATGAACTGGTCCGATCGCCGTCTGCTGGAACTGTTCGGCATCGAGCATCCGATCCTCCAGGCGCCCATGGCCGGCGTCACGTCACCGGCGATGGCGATCGCGGTATCGGAAGCGGGCGGCCTGGGTTCGGTCGCGGCGGCGATGTTGACGCCCGACTCGCTGCGCGGTGAGCTGCAGATCGCCAAGCAGGGCACCAGCCGACCGATCAACGTCAACTTCTTCGTGCATAAGGCGCCGGAGGTCGATGCGGTGCGCGAGCAGGCGTGGCGGGAACGGCTGGCGACGTACTATCGCGAGCTCGGGCTGCCCGCCGATGCCGGCGTCGGTGGCCCGGTGCGCGCGCCGTTCAGCGCGGCCATGTGCGACGTCGTGCTCGAGTTCAAGCCCAAGGTCGTGAGCTTCCATTTCGGATTGCCCGACACGGCTCTCATGAAGCGTGTCAAGGATGCCGGCATCGTTGTCCTGAGCTCGGCGACGACCGCCGAGGAGGCGCGGTGGCTCGAAGATCACGGCGTCGATGCGGTGATCGCCCAGGGCGCCGAGGCGGGCGGCCATCGCGGCATGTTCCTGGTCGACGACATCGCCCGCCAGGCCGGCACCATGGCGCTGGTGCCGCAGGTCGTCGACGCCGTGAAGGTGCCGGTGATTGCCGCCGGCGGTATCGGGGACGGCCGCGGTATCGCCGCCGCCCTGGCGCTGGGGGCGGCGGGCGTCCAGATGGGCACCGTCTTCATGCTGACGCCCGAAGCCAAGACCGGAGCGCTGCACCGCACGGCGTTGAAGCAGGCCAACGACAACAGCACGACGCTCACCAACCTGTTCACAGGCCGCCCGGCACGCGGCATCGTCAACCGCTACATCCGTGAAGTGGGCCCGATGAGCGCCGAGGCGCCGGCATTCCCGCTGGCTGCGGGCGCCGCACAGCCGCTGAGGTCTGCGGCCGAGGCCAAGGGCTCGAGCGACTTCACGCCGCTGTGGAGCGGCCAGGCGCCGACCTTGGCCCGTGAGATGGGATCGGGGGAGATCGTCGCGACCGTCGTGCGCGAGACGGAGGCGGTGCTCAAGCGTGTCGGGAGAGGGTAGGACTCAAGTGGAGCGCGGACCTCCAGGTCCGCTCTCCAATGAATCAGCTCACCACATTCTCCTTTATCCACGCGGCATACGCCGGATAGACGTGCTCGAAGGCGAAGGCGTGGATCGCCGGCAACTCGTAGGAATGCAGCCTGCGGATGGCGTTCTCGACAGCGGGGTAGCCTTCCTCCGTCGTCTTGAACAGCACGCGGTATTCCTTGCCGCGCTCGATCGCGCCTTTCCAGGCATAGACGCTCTCGATGCGCGAGATCTGGGCGCAGGCGGCGAGCCGCGCCTCGACCAGGGCCCGCGCCATCGCGCGGGCCTCCTTCTTGCCGGCCACCGTGGTGACGACGGCGATGGCTGTCATTTAGCCGGCCCTTCGCTGCGTTCCGCCGGTACGACGACGATCTTCTTCACCTCGTTGCCGGCGATCACCGACAGCGTGGTGTCGGCGCCGATACGCTCGGCGCCCAGCAGACGCACCAGGTCGTCGGCTCCAGTCACCGGAGCGCCGTCCAGGGCAAAGATGATGTTGCCCGGCTGCAGGCCTGCCTTGGCGGCCGGGCTGTCGGGCTCGAGGCTGGTCACGGCGACGCCGCGCGCCTGGGCGAGGCCCAGCATCAGGGCCAGCCGCCGCGGCAAGGGCACGGTCTGGCCGGCGACGCCGATGAAGGCGCGTCGCACGCGGCCGTGGCGCACGATCTCGCTCACGACGTAGCTTGCCGTGTTGCTGGCGACGGCGAAGCAGATGCCCTGGGCCCCCGCGATCACGGCCGTGTTGATGCCGATCACCTCGCCCCGCGAGGAGACCAGCGGGCCGCCCGAGTTGCCGGGATTGAGGGCGGCGTCGGTCTGGACGACGTCGTCCATCAGCCGGCCGCTGTAGGATCGCAGCGAGCGGCCGAGCGCGGACACCACGCCGGCCGTGACCGTCGATTCGAAGCCGAGCGGATTGCCGATGGCGACGACCAGCTGGCCGCGGCGCAGGCTCTTGGAGTTGCCGAGCCGCGCCGCTGGCAGCGACACGTCGTCGACCACGCGCAGGAGCGCGAGGTCGGTGTGCGGATCGTCGCCCAGCACGCGCGCCTTGACGGTGCGTGTGTCGGCCAGCGCCAGCCGCACGGCCGCCGCGCCCTGCACGACGTGGCTGTTGGTGAGGACGAGGCCGTCGGGCGAGATCACGACGCCCGAGCCGGTGCCGCCGCGCTGGCGCTTCTCACGGTCGGGCGGTGTCTCGACCCGCACGACGGCGGGGCCAACCTGATCGACGACGTCGACGACGGCCTGGGAATAGGCGTCGAACAATGGCCGTTCATCGCGAAGGGCGTCAGGGGTGGTTTCCGATGGGGAACTTGCTTCCGACGGGTTCAACTCGTCGGAGCCGAGGAGGGGCTGTAAGTCGAACATGCCTCTATATGGGGATTGCGATGGGGGAGTTCATGGTCTTGCCGGACCGCCGGCTTCCAGCCGGCCTCTGTCATCCTGAGCGTAGCGAAGGATCTCATGCCGATTGCCAACGGCGATGAGGTCCTTCGCTACGCTCAGGACGACAGATATGAGCGGGTGGGTCGCGGTTTACCGCGACCTTGGAGGCCCGCGGTCCGGCAAGAGTCAGAACAGAGAGAAATACTCCCGCTGCTCCCACTCGCTCACTTCGGCATCGAAGCGCTCGATCTCGGCCTGCTTGAGCTTGAGGTAATAGTCGACGAACAGGTCACCGAAGCCGGCGCGCAGGGCCTTGTCGTCGCCAAGGGCAGCCAGCGCCTCGCCGAGCGAGCGCGGCAGCGGCGCGGCCTTGCTGTCATAGGGCATGTCGGCCGAGGGCCCGGGATCGAGCTTGCGATCGAGACCATCCAGCCCGCTCACGATCTGGCTCGCCATATAGAGGTAGGGATTGGCAGCCGGCTCGCCGACCCGGTTCTCCAGGTGCGTGACGGGATCGCCCGGCCCGCCCAACACCCGCACCATGACGCCACGATTGTCCTGGCCCCAGACGGCATGGTCCGGCGCCAGCGAGAACGGCCGATAGCGCTTGTAGCCGTTCAGCGTCGGCGTCGAGAAGGCGGCGGCGCCGCGCGCGTGATGCAGCAGCCCCGCCATGTAGTGCATGCCGAGCGCCGACAGGGGTTCACGGCCGTCCATGAAGGCATTGGCGTGAGTCTTCCGATCCTTGAGCGACTGATGGAGATGCCAGCCGCTCGACATGACGTTGGCGAGGCGCGGCCGGCACATGAAGGTGAGGTGATATCCGTGCCGCTGGGCGATCTGCTTGGCGGCGCTGCGGAACAGCACCATGGCGTCGGCGGGCTCGAGGCCGGTGCCGGCGCGAAAGGTGAATTCGATCTGGCTCGGCCCGAACTCGACCTCGATCGAGCGCAGCGGCAGACCGAGATCGACGATGTTGGTGCGCAGGATCTCCAGGATGGGATCCATCTCGTCGTAGCGCTGCTCGGTCAGGTACTGGTAGCCCTGGTTGAGCAGCGACACCTCGGGCGGCTCACCGGGCTGACCTGGCTGGCCAGCGTCACCCACGCCGAGGCGGCTCTTCTCCAGCTTGAAGAGATGGAACTCGACCTCGAGGCCGGCGATGAAGTCGTAGCCGCGATCGGCCAGCGTCTTCAGCGTTCGCTTGTAGACATGCCGCGTGTCGAGCGGCATCGGCCGGCCGTCGGGGAAGTAGATGTCGCACAGCATCCAACCCGAGTGCGGTGCCCAGGGCAGGGCCCGGAAGGTCGCGGGATCGGGCAGCATCACGACGTCGGCGGCGCCCTCCAGCTCCTTCATGCCGAAGCCGCCGCCTGGCTGCCAGACCGGGAACACCGTGCGATGCGCGGTGTCCTTCAGCAGCATGGTCGCCGAGAAGCCGACGCCGTTCTTCAGCGCGGCGTCGATCTCGCCCTCCGCATAGGTCTTGCCACGCAGCACACCGTGCTGGTCGGCGAAGGCCAGCCGCACCACCGACATCTCGCCGGCCTGCATGCGCCGCTCGGCCTCGCGCGTTGCGGTCTTGCGTTCGTCCGTCCAGAGACCCGCCCGTTCGACCAGGGTCATGCGCTAGGCCACGAGAGGCGAGCGTGTGCCGGCCGCCCAGCTGGAGTCCTTGCGGCGCCGTTCGTCGAACTCCTTCCAATAAGCCTGCCACCCTTCCGTCGGTCCCATGCCGTCGACCGTCGCCGGGCCGCGGATGTCGGCGGCGCGCGTCGCGTCCAGCCACATCAGGGGCTTTTCGCCCCGTCCCACCTGGCCGATCGCAGACAGCAACAGGCGACGGTAGGCGATGATCGCCTTGTCGCTGTAGCCCAGATGCTCCTTCGAGCGATCCTGGATCCGGCCCTGGCTCTCGATCGCCCATTGGTCGTGCACGTTGATGTCGAATCCCATGCCTGTGAAGGTCTGGGTCTTCTGTTCGGCGATATTGTAGCCATAGTTGTTCTGACGGCCGATGCGCGGACGATAGTCGGGCAATTCATAGAGCTTCAGTCGCTGCTCGCGCATCTGCTGGTGATCGACCGGCTTACCGAAGCTGGTGAAGATCGCGTACCAATAGCAGGACTCATCGTCGATCGGCACATGCCACTGGGTGATCGTCATCTCCGTGCTCATCGGGATCACGAAGGCGTAAGGAAAGACGAGGTTGGTCACGCGCACATGCGTGTGCTTCTCGCTGATCTTGCGCAGGGTGAACAGGCGCAGGCCGTAGTCGGTACCCTCGATGTCGATGGTGGGCCGCGCGTACTCGCGCATCATGCGGCTCATCGGGATGTTCGAATCGGCCGAGTTGGCGCGGAACTGCTTGCCGTAGGCGTCGCCTGATGGGTCCTCGTCCTCGTAGAAGCGATGCAGGTAGGAGGCGTGGGCGGGATCGATGCCGACCTCCAGCGCCTGCAGCCAGTTGCAGTCGATCATGCCCTTGAAGGCGAAGGCGTGGGTGCCGGGCGCCAGGAAGCAGTCGAAGTCGGGGAAGGCCGGCGCTTCGCCGTCGCCGAGGTAGGCGAAGATGATCCCGTTTTTGACCACGACCGGATAGCTCTTCTGGCGCACGCGCTGGCAGAGCACGCTGCCTTCCGGCTCGGCTGGGGTCTCCAGGCACTTGCCGTCGACGTCGAACAGCCAGCCATGGAACAGGCAGCGCAGTCCGCCATCCTCGAGCCGTCCATAGGCGAGATCGGCGCCACGATGCGGGCAGCCGCGGTCGAGCAGGCCGTGGCGCCCGCGCTCGTCGCGGAACAGCACGAAGTCCTGACCCAGAACACGCACCGCCTTGGCCGGGCGCTCGTCGGGCAGCTCCTCGGCAAGCGCCACCGGATGCCAATAGTGGCGCATCAGGGCGCCGCCCTTGGTGCCGGGACCGACGCGGGTGATCAGGTCGTTCTGTTCGCGGCTCATCATGGTTGGGTATCCTCATGGAAACGCGGTTCAAACACCACCTCACCCTGAGGAGGCCCGAAGGGCCGTCTCGAAAGCGCGCGGTAACGCGCGCGTGGGTGGGCAACAGGCACCGTGCTTGCGGCCATGCTTCGAGACGGGCGCTTCGCGCCCTCCTCAGCACGAGGTCCTGGGGTAGCTGTTACATTAACGAACATACGTTCTATAATGGATTATTCGGCAATCCGGCCGCGGCTGGCAAGACCCCATGAGCAGCACATGAGCAGACTGCGTCCACAAGATGCCGAGGCCCGCGCCCAGCGTGCCCTCGGCGCCGACTACTCCGAAGCTCTGGCGCGCGGCCTCGCCGTCATCGGGGCCTTCGACGAGCAGCGTCGCCAGATGACGCTGAGCGATGTCGCGCGCGCCATCGACCTGCCGCGCGCCACGGTACGGCGGGCGCTGGCGACGCTGGTGGTGCTGGGTTATCTCGAAGCAGACGGCCGGCTGTTCCGGCTGACGCCGCGCATCCTGAAGCTTGCAATCGCCTATCTCTCGTCCGATCCGGTGCCCAGCATCCTGCAGCCGGTTTGTGAGCGCCTGTGTCATCAGGTGGGCGCTTCGTGCTCGGTGGCGGTGCGCGATGGCGACGAGGCGGTGATGATTGCGCGCGCCGTGCCGGTGCGGCCGGTCACGGTCGGCCTCGGCGTCGGCTATCGCCTCCCGCTCTTCTGCAGCGCCCTCGGCCGCGTGCTGGCGAGCGCCATGGCCGACTCCGACCTCGACACCTTCCTGGCGCAGCTGAAGCCGGTGCGCTTCACCCGCCAGACCGTGGTCGCCAAGCCCGAGATCCGCCGCTTGATCATCGATGTCCGTAAGAAAGGCTATGCGCTGGCCGACCAGGAGGCCGAACTCGGCATCCGCTCGATCGCGGTGCCGTTGGTCCGCTTTGACGGACGGCTCATCGCCGCACTCAATATCGGCGTGCCGCCGGAGCAGGCATCAGCCAAGGCAATGATTGCCGACTACCTGCCGTTGCTACTCAAGGAAGCAGCGGCGCTCAGGGAGCGGCTGGTCTGACAGGCGACGAAGCAAGCCACCACAGTTCATCGCCCGCCAGGCTCCCGCATCCACACCGGGATGTCTCGATGGGCGTGGAGCACACGCCAAACGTCGATGTGATCATCGCGTTCAACATAGAATACGATGTACGGATAGCCCTTCAACAAACGGCTGCGCAGTCCGGGGAGGCCGAGCTCGTTGGCATAGCGAGGCGGCCCGGCGGCAGGATGCTCGCCAACAAAACGGTATGCCGCCTGCAGTGCATCGATCAAGCCGGTGGCAACGTCGGCTCCGGCCTCCCGAGCGTAGTAGTCAATTGCCTCCTCGACGTCTCTTTTTGCCGTCTCGCGAGGCCGGATGGGCTTTCTGCTCACTTGCGCTTGGCTTGGCGCACCCGACTTCTGAGGGCACTGAAATAGCTATCGTCAACGGCCGCTGTTGGCTTCGAGGCAGCGCCATCGAGCAGAAGCTTGCGCAGGCCCTCGCGATCCTGATCGGCGCGAATGAGCTCGCGGACATATTCGCTGCTCGTAGCATAGCCGCGTTTTGCCACCTGCTCATCGACGAAGGATTTCAGCGCGTCTGGCAGCGAAATGTTCATCGTGCTCATCGTGACAAGATAGGTGCGATGGCAAATTTTGGCAAGATCGGCGAAGTTGCCGCCCCGAGTGCGGTCGGCCCGCGTGCCTCATTGAAAGTGGCGCACATATTCCGACTGCCGACTCACGATCATGTGACGTCGGCAGTGCCGCGTCGCCACTGCTTGTGATAGCACTGCCTGCAGATGCGGATTTTGGCGCTCTACGGTACGCAAAAATTATCTGTCCCGTGCATGTCACTTCGGTAATTACTTCTTGACTTTATTGAGCACGATAGTTATCGTCAATGACCTGCCAGATGGCGCGCCGCAGGCTGGGGATTAACCCATCCGGGACGTCAGTCTATACAGGGCGTCATGACCTCCTCGCTCAACGGCATGCCGGGACCGACCTCCCGGCACTATTTCTCCCAGCGGCTGCGTCTCCACTATGTCGATTGGGGCAATCCCGACGCGCCGCCGCTCCTGCTGGTGCACGGCGGCCGCGATCACTGCCGGAACTGGGACTGGGTGGCCCAGGCGCTGCGCGACAACTGGCACATCATCTGTCCTGACCTTCGCGGGCACGGCGACAGCCAATGGTCGCCCGATGGCAATTACGCCATGTCGTCCTACATCTATGATCTCGACCAGCTGATCCATCAGCAGGGGCTGGCGCCGGTCACCATCGTTGCCCATTCGCTGGGCGGCAACATCTGCCTGCGCTACTCGGGCATTTTCCCGGAGAAGGTGCGGAAGCTGGTGGCCATCGAAGGCCTCGGGCCGTCACCCAAGGTGATCGCCGAGCGCCGCGAGACGACCATGGCCGAGCGCATGCGAGACTGGGTTGGCGAGCAGCGCAAGCTCTCCGGCCGACTGCCGCGGCGCTATCCGACCATCGAGGACGCCTTCAAGCGCATGCAGGACGAGAATGCGCATCTATCGGCGGAGCAGGCGCGCCATCTGACGGAGCAGGGCGTCAACCAGAACGAGGACGGCACTTACAGCTGGAAGTTCGACAATTACGTCCGTGCCTGGCCGCCCTACGACATGAGCTATCGCGCGATCGAGGAGCTGTGGTCGAACATCGCCTGCCCGACGCTCCTGATCTACGGCAAGGAGAGCTGGGCCTCCAATCCGGAGAAGGACGGCCGGCTGAAGCATTTCAAGAATGCCGAGGTGGTCGAATTCGACCAGGCCGGGCATTGGGTGCACCATGACCGGCTGAACGATTTCCTCCTGACCACGCGGGAGTTCATTAAATGAAGGCGGCTGTGTTCCGCGGCGGCGACATCGTTGTCGGCGATATCCCCGAGCCGAAGCCCGCGACAGGGCAGGTGCTGGTGAAGACGCTGACCTGCGGCATCTGCGGCTCGGATCTCCACGCGGCCAAGCACGCGCCGCGCATGGTGGAGATGTCGCAGCGCGTGTCGGGCCGCATCCCCATGGACCTGTCGCGCGACGTGGTGTTCGGTCACGAGTTCTGCTGCGAGGTGCTGGATTACGGCCCGGGCACCGAGCGCCGCCTGCCGGCGGGCACGCGCGCCGTCTCCATGCCCGTCATGCCGCTCGGCGAGGCGCGCACCACCATCGGCTATTCCAACGACTATCCGGGCGGCTATGCCGAGCGTATGGTGCTCGCGGCGCCGCTGCTGCTCGAGGTGCCCAACGGCCTGTCGGCCGAGCATGCGGCGCTCACCGAGCCACTTGCCGTCGGCATCCATGCCGTCGAGAAGGCGGCGCTGAAGGACGACGACGTCGCCCTGGTCGTCGGCTGCGGGCCGGTCGGGCTCGCGGCCATCGTCGGGCTCCGGCTGAAGGGAGTTCGGCCGATCATCGCCGCCGACTTCTCGCCCAAGCGGCGCGAGCTCGCCGTCAAGATGGGCGCCGACATCGTGATCGATCCGGCGCAGGAGACACCCTATGCCAAGCTGCCGGTTGGCCGTCGCGCCGTCATCTTCGAGTGCGTCGGGGTGCCGGGCCTTCTGCAGGGCATCTTCGAGGCCGCACCGCGCGATGCGCGCATCGTCGTCGCCGGCGTCTGCATGGAGACCGACCGCCTCGAGCCGTTCTTCGGCATCGTCAAGGAGCTCAGCCTGCAGTTCGTGCTGGGCTACACGCCGGAGGAATTCGACTGGTGCCTTCGCCTGCTGGCCGACGGCCAGGTCGACGCCCAGTCCCTGATTACCGGCAAGGTCGGGCTCGCAGGGGTCAAGGACGCCTTCACCGAACTCGCCAATCCCGAGCGCCACACCAAGATTTTGGTGGAACCATGGCGCTGACGAAAGAAACACCTCACCCTGAGGAGGGCGCGAAGCGCCCGTCTCGAAGGGTGGGAGCCAGTCGTGCTGTTGCCACCCTTCGAGACGCGCCGCGACGCGGCGCTCCTCAGGTGAGGCGGTGCGGTCTTGGCGCTGACGGGACGCCCTGGCCTGTTGACCGCAAGCCGGGCGATTTGATAGCGCTTGCGCCGCCCAGGCCACGAAAAAATGGGAGGAGACAAATGAAATTCTACAACTCGATCGGGCCCAACCCGCGCATGGTCCGCATGTTCATGGCCGAGAAGGGATTCGACGTGCCCAAGGTGGAAGTCGATTTGCGGGGCGGCGAGAACCGGCGTGCCCCCTATAATACCGAGGTCAATCCGGCCGGCCAGTGCCCGGCGCTGGAGCTCGATGACGGCACGGTGCTGGCCGAGATCACGGCGATCTGCGAGTACATCGACGAGAAGAAGAAGGACACGCCGTCCCTGATCGGCGACACGCCCGAAGAGCGCGCCAAGACCCGCATGTGGACGCGGCGCATCGACCTCAACATCGTCGAGCCCGGGGCCAACGGTTTCCGCTTCTCGCAGGGACTGAAGCTGTTCGAGAACCGCATCCGCGTCATTCCCGAGGCGGCCGATGGGCTGAAGGCCACGGCGCAGGACAAGCTTAAATGGCTCGATGCCTTGATGGGCGCGCAGCCCTTCATTGCCGGCGACAAGCTCACCATGGCCGACATCCTGCTGTTCGCTTTCGTCGATTTCATGGGGCAGGTGGGCCAGCCGCTGTCGCCCGATTGCAAGAATCTCACCGCCTGGTACGGCCGCATGAAGGCCCGTCCCAGCGCGGCCGCCTGACACGGAGAGTCCGACGATGCGTTGCCTGATTGCCCTGTTCGCCCTGATCCTCGCCATCACAAGCACGGCGACGGGCTATGCCCAGGCGGCCGACACGCCCAAGGGCCTGTTCCTGATGACGGACTATCCGTCGCAGACGGTGCGGGCGGGCGAGGTCACCACCATCCGCATGAAGCTGAACAATGCCGGACTGCCGCCCGAGCCGGTGGCGTTGTCGGTGAGCGGCGCGCCCGCCGGATGGAAGATCGACCTGCTGGGCGCCGGCCAGACGGTGGCCTCGGCGATGCCGGGCGTGAACCAGGATGTGGCCCTTCAGCTGCGCGTCGATGTGCCGAAGGATGCGCAGCCGGGCTCGCACAAGATCACGGTCAGCGCCAAAGGCATTCTGATGCAGGCGCCCGATCTGGTGCTGACGCTGACGGTCGCCAACGAGGCGCCGGCCAAGCTCAGCATCAAGTCGCGTCTGCCCTCGCTGCGCGGCACGCCGCGTTCCACGTTCGAGTATACGGTCACCGTCGGCAACGACAGCGGCAAGGACCTGACCGTGGCGCTGTCGGCCCAGGCTCCGGCCAACTTCCAGACCACCTTCACCGAGGGCTTCGGCTCCAACGAGATCAGCTCGATTCCGGTCGAGGCGGGCCAGACCAAGGACATCAAGGTCAAGGTGACGCCGCCGCGCGATGTGAAGGCGGGCGACTATCCCGTCGTCGTTCGGGTTGCCGCCGAGGGCGCCACCGCCGAGCAGCGGCTGGTGCTGCAGGTGAGCGGGCAGGGCCGCCTGGCGCTGTCGACCAAGGACGGCCGCCTCTCCGGCGAGGCCGAGGTCGGCAAGCCCTCGACCTTCACGCTCGTGCTCTCCAACGACGGCACGGCGCCGATCGAGGAAGTCGAGATGTCGGGGACCGTGCCGACCAGCTGGAAGGTCGAGTTCAATCCCAAGACCATTCCGAGCATCGCGCCCAACGAGAAGAAAGAGGTGCAGGTGACGGTGACGCCGGCCGACAAGGCGATCGCCGGCGACTACGTCGCCTCGTTCCGCGCCAACGGTCGCGGCGAGACGGCGTCGGCCGACTTCCGCATCACCGTCACCACCTCGACCCTGTGGGGCGCCGTCGGCATCGGCATCATCGCGGTTGCTCTGCTGGTGCTGCTGGGCGCGGTCGCGCGCTTCGGACGGCGCTAGGCCGGGCTCGGGACATGGCCGAGAACGTCATCGAGGCACGCGGGCTGCTGAAGCTCTACGGCAGCCAGCGCGCGGTCGACGCCATCGATCTCGACATCCAGCGCGGTGAGATCTTCGGGCTGCTCGGGCCGAACGGCGCGGGCAAGACCACGACCATCCTGATGATGCTGGGTCTCAGCGAGATCAGCGGCGGAACGGTGAACGTGCTGGGCTTCAACCCGGTGCGCGAGCCACTCGAAGTCAAGCGTCGCGTCGGCTACCTGCCCGACGCGGTGGGTTTCTACGATCACCTGACGGCGCGCGAGAACCTCGCCTACACGGCGCGGCTGCTTGCCATTCCGCGCTCGCAGTCCGGGCGGCGGATCATGGAGGCGCTGGAGAGCGTGACGCTCGCCGACGTCGCCGACAAGCGCGTCGCCACCTTCTCGCGCGGCATGCGCCAGCGGCTGGGCATCGCCGAGATCGTCATGAAGCAGGCCGAGGTCGCGATCCTCGACGAGCCGACCTCCGGCCTCGATCCACACGCCACCTTCGAGCTGCTGGAGATGATCCGCGGCCTGAAGCGCAGCGGGGTCGCCGTGCTGCTGAGCTCGCATCTGCTCGACCGCGTGCAGAGCGTCTGTGATCGCGTGGCCCTGTTCAACAAGGGCAAGATCGCGCTCATGGGTACGGTGGTGCAGCTCGCCAACCAGGTGCTGGGGGCGGGCCATCCGATTCTGGTCGAGGCGACCGGCACCGATGTCGCCGCGGCCCTGCGGGGCATCGAGGGGGTGCAAAACGTTGCGGCTGAAGGAGACGCGTGGCGCGTGACCGCCGATCGCGACGTGCGTGCCGCCGCCGCGCAACGCATCGTTTCCGCCGGCGGCTCGCTGACGCGCCTCGCCGACCTGCAGCCCAGCCTCGAGGAGGTCTATACGCGTTACTTTCAGGAGGCGCGCCATGCCGCCTAGTGCTGCTCATGGTGCACTGCGCCGCGCCGGTTCGCCCTTCACCGGGCTGGGACCGGTGTTCATGAAGGAGCTGTCCGACCATCTCAGCAGCGTGCGCATGTCGGTGCTGACGTTGTTCGTCATCGCCTTCGGCGCGCTGCCGGTGGCGTTCGCCCTGCAGGATCTGCGCAATGTCGTGATCTCCGACCCGTATCTGTTCCTGCGCATCTTCACGGTCGCGCCGGAGCGGGTCGGGCTCTCGTTCATCGTGGCGCTCAACTTCGTTATCCCGCTGATGGCGATCGGTCTCGGTTTCGATTCGGTCAACAGCGAGTTCAACCGCCGGACGCTGTCGCGCGTGCTATCGCAGCCGATCTATCGCGACGCCTTGCTGCTTGGGAAATTCCTGGGCGGGCTCGCCACGCTCGCGGTGGCGCTGGTGGCGCTGTGGCTGATCGTGCTGGGGTCCGGGCTGCTGCTGCTCGGCCTGCCGCCGCGCGGTGTCGAGGTGGCGCGCGGCGTCGGCTTCCTCATCGTCGCCATCGCTTATGGCGGCGTCTGGCTCGCGGTATCGATGTTCTTCTCGGTGATCTTCCGCTCGACGGCGACATCGGCGCTCTGTGCGCTGGGCCTTTGGCTCTTCTTCCTGATCCTGTGGCCGATGATCGCCTCGGCGATCACCCTGGGCTTCGCCCCGACGCAGATCACGAGCATCGACCAGTACACCTCCCTGCAGGAGCTGGGCCTCGCCCTGCAGCGCCTGTCGCCGGGCACGCTGTTCAGCGAGGCGGTGGTGGGTCTGCTCAATCCGGAGACGCGGACCTTGAGCTTCGTGCTGCCGATCCAGATGCGCGGCGCCATTCCCGAGGCGCCGTTGCCGCTCGACCAGAGTCTGCTGTTGATCTGGCCGCAGGTGACGGGCCTGATCGCCAGCATGATCGTGGTGTTCGCCGCAGCCTACGTGGTCTTCCAGCGAGAGGAAGTGCGCGCCTGAAGGACTGGACGCGAGCCGCCGCCCACAACAACGCGCGCTGGTGCGATGCGGTCTGCCGCGCGCACGGCAAGCCGGGAACGTTCTTGCCGCACGCCTGGGTCAACGCCGAGGCCGTACCACGCTTCTATCCCAACGCCGTGACGCTGGCGCACGATGAGACTGCACGCCAGGAGCAGCTCGGCACGATCGACATCCTGACGAAGTCGAACCTGCCGGGGCGCTGGGCGGTGAAGGACAGTTTCAACCAGCTCGATCTCTCGCGGCGCGGCTTCGAGGTGCTGCTGGAAGCCTCGTGGATCCGATGCGCCATGCCGATGGGTGACGCCACATCGGATATCGGTTGGCAGCGCGAGACTAGCGGCGGCAGCTGGCCGTTCGGCGATCCGGGCTTCGCGAAGTTCACGGGACGCCGCGGCTTTCGCGCGGTCGCAGGCGGCATGCTCTACCGCAGCGATGGCGTGGTCGGACTCTCCAATGTCGTCGCCGAGGCGGCGGACGCCATCGCGGTCTGGCGCTCCCTGATCCTCCTGTCCTCGCAGGCGTTCCCGCGACTGCCGCTGGTCGGCTACGAATCGGGCAACGAGCTTGCGGCCGCCCTCGATGCCGGCTTCGAGATCGGCGATCCGCTGCGCGTCTGGGTCAGAGCTCGGGAGTGAAACCACAAAGCCGCAGGGCCTCGATCATGTGTGCCGGCGGCGGTGCGGTCACGGCGACCGGCGGCTTGCTCTTGGAGAGCGGCAGCACGATGCCGCGGGAATGAAGATGCAGCTGCTTGTTCGGTTCGGCCTGGCCGTAGAGCCGGTCGGCAATGATCGGAAAGCCGGCCGCGGCGCAGTGCACGCGCAGCTGGTGGGTGCGGCCGGTCTCGGGCTTGAGCTCCAGCCAGGTCATGTCGGGTCCGCGACCCAGCACCTTGTAGCGCGTGACGGCCGCCTGGCCCTTGTCGGAGACCTTCACCGACCAGCCTCTGCGCGTATTCACCTTCAGGAGCTTCTGGTCGAATACGCCTTCGTCGTTCGGCATCGCGCCGTGCACGACGGCCCAGTAGGTCTTCTCGGTGTCGCGCCCGGAGAACAGCCGTCCGAGCTTGCTGAGCGCCTTGGGATGTCGTCCCAGCACCAGCACGCCGGAGGTGTCGGCATCGAGGCGATGGGCCAGCGCCGGTGGCCGCGGCAGGCCGAAACGCAGCGCATCGAAGCACTCTTCGAGATTGGGCGCCCCGCTGGGCCCGGCATGAACCGCCAGGCCGGCCGGCTTGTCGATCACCAGGATCAGTCCGTCACGATAAAGCACGCGCGCCTGGATCGCCGTCGCCGACAGCGGCGGTTGCCTCACAAATCGGGCCATCGATCGAGCCAATGTTCGCTCGCCTCGTAGAGTGCGGCCGCGTGCAGGATCGATGCCTCGTCGCGGAAGCGGCCGACGAATTGCAGACCGATCGGCAGGCCCTCGCCGTCGTAGCCGCAGCACACGGTGAGGGCAGGGTGGCCGGTGATGTTGAACGGCATGGTGTAGGGGAACCAGTTGCGGCGCAGCTCGCCCGCCTCGACACCGTCGATGCGGATCGGCTCGAACAGGTCCTGGTCGATGGGCAGCGCGGTGCGCGAGAGCGTCGGCGTCACGAGATAGTCGGCAGTCTCGAACCAGCCCTGCACCTTGCGAAAGAGATCGGTGCGCTGGAACATGGCTTGCTGGTAGTCGACGCCCGACCACTCCGCCGCCATCGCCACCTGGCGCACCAGCGACGGCGACAGGCGATTGTCCTCGCGGCGGATCAGATCGTCGAAGCGCGCCCGCCAGGTCGTGTGGTTGATCACCTTCCAGATCGGCTCCATGTCGGGCAGCTCGGCCTTCAGCTCGACCAGCTCGCCGCCCAGCTCGCGCAGCTTGGCCAACGCGACCTCGAAGGCGGCGCGGACGTCCCTGGCGACCAGGGTATTGCCGAGGGTGGTGCTATAGAGGATGCGCTTGCCGTTGAGACTGCCGTCCGGCCGCGCCGCAGCGATGTAGTCCTGGGGCGCGAGGCCGATCGACCAGGGATCGGACGGATGCGGCCCCGCCATCGCCTGCAGCATCAGCGCGGTGTCCGTCACCGTGCGCGTCATCGGCGTCACATAAGTGTAGTTGCCGAAGGCATCGGCGACCTGGCTGTGTGGGATGACGCCGTTGCTCTGCTTCAGTCCGACCATGCCGTTGGCCGCCGCGGGAATGCGCGTCGAGCCGCCGCCGTCGGTGGCGATGCCGATCGGGCCGATGCCGGCCGCCACCGCGACCGCCGCGCCACCGCTCGAGCCGCCCGACGTATGCTCGGCGCTCCAGGCATTGCGCGTGCGTCCGAACAGCGGCGCGTCGGTCAGCGCCTTGTGGCCGAACTCGGGGGTCGTCGTCTTGCCGAACAGGATGGCGCCGGCCCCCCTCATGCGGGCCGCGGCGACGGCGTCGTCTTTCGGCACGTTCTCGTCGTGATGCAGCGAGCCGAACGTCGTGCGCACGCCCGCTGTGTTCACCAGGTCCTTGGCCGCGAAGGGAATGCCGTGCAACAGGCCGAGCGGCTTGCCTTGCATGACGTCCTGCTCGGCCTGCCTGGCGGCCGCACGGGCGTGATCGGCGGCGATGGTGATGAAGCAGTTCAGGACCGGCTGCAGCTTTTCGGCGCGCGACAGCACGGCGTCGGTGAGCTCGACCGGGGAAACTTTCTTCGCGGCGATGTGCTCGCGCAGGATGGAAGCAGGCAGGCGCGTCAGCTCGTTCACTTCAGAAGACCCCGTGTCGCCAGATTACGCATCAATGCCGACACGCCGAACGTCCAGGGCGCGATCTTGTCGCAATGATTGACGCGGTTGGTGAGGGTGCCGAGCTTGGGCGAGGAGATCGATACCAGATCGCCCACCATGTGGGTGAAGCCGTGACCGTCAGGCTTGCGCTGCTCGGTCGGTGCGAAGAGCGTGCCCGTCATCAGCACCATGCCGTCGGGATACTGATGGGTCTCGCCCATGGCGTGGCGCACCAGGTCGGTCGGATCGCGGCTGATCTTGGAAAGGTCGCTCGAGCCGCGCAGCCGGAACTGGTCGGGGCCGGTCACTTCGAGATCGACCTTGGCCTTGCGCACGTCGTCGAGCGTGAAGGTCCGATCGAACAGGCGCACGAACGGCCCGATGGCGCAGGAGGCGTTGTTGTCCTTGGCGATGCCCAGCAGGAGTGCGCTGCGGCCCTCCATGTCCCGCAGGTTGACGTCGTTGCCCAGCGTGGCGCCGACGATCTTGCCCTTGCTGCTCACGACGAGAGTCACTTCGGGCTCGGGATTGTTCCAGTCGGAGTCCGACCGGATGCCGATCTCCGCGCCGTAGCCCACGGCGGCCATCGGCGGCGCCTTGGTGAAGATCTCGGCGTAGGGACCGATGCCGACCTCGAGGTAGGGCGACCACGCGCTGCGCGCCATCAGGGTCTTCTTCAGCTGATCGGCGGCGGGCGAGCCCGGTTTGATCGCCGTGATGTCGGCGCCGATGATGGAATTCAGCTCCTTGCGCACCTGGTCGGCGCGGCTGAGATCGCCCTTGGCGTGCTCCTCGATCAGCCGTTCGAGCAGGCTGACGGCGAAGGTGACGCCCGCCGCCTTGATCGCCTGCAGGTCGATCGGCGCCAGCAGGTTCGGGATCACCTCGTCCAGCGATCCGATGCGCTCGCCGGCCGAGCGGGCGATGGCGACCGGATCGGCGGCGTTGCAGAGATCGGCGACCGTGGGCGCGGCCCGCGTTATGTCGAACACGCCGTCGCTGCGGACGGCCACGACACTCGGCCCATCTCGCCTCTGCATCCTGCCGATAAGCGTACCGGCCGCGCCGTCTTCAGGAAGGATTTCTGCCACTGGACGTCTCCGTTCCTCACATGATGCCATTCAAACACGGCACACCGCGAGCCGTCTCGCCTTCCAGTCGAGCGACTTGTATGCCCCAGATTCTGCTGGTTCCTGCAACTCAGGGAGGCCATGCTTCCGGAAATACCACTGGGGGCAGTGGGGGCGAGGTAGCAATGAGCGACACCATCGTTGTCCGTCATCGGGACAACTATGTGGCACTCGCAGCCGGGACGCGCGTTGGGCGCTACGTCGTCAAGTCGGTACTGGGGCAAGGCTCCTTCGGCATCACATATCTTGCTCATGACGGGCAGCTCAACAGCGATGTCGCCATCAAGGAATACCTGCCGATGGCGTTGGCCGTCCGGCACAATGGCGTGATCGTCGTCCCGAACTCGGCCAAGGTCGCCGAGGAGTTCGCCTGGGGCCGCCAAAGTTTCATCGACGAGGGGCATACCCTTGCCGGCTTTCGCGGCAAGCCGGGCATGGTCCACGTCTATGACCTGGTCGAGGACCATGGGACCGCTTACATCGTCATGGAGCTGGTTCACGGTTCCACCTTGGCCGACAAACTCGACAAGGATGGCCCGCTTTCCGCACAAGACGTGGACCGCCTGCTGCCTCCTTTGCTGGATGTGCTGGCCACGGTGCACCAGGCGGGTTTCGTGCATCGCGACATCAAGCCCGCGAACATCCTGCTGGACAGAGAAGGCCGCCCCGTCCTGATCGATTTCGGCGCCGCGCGGGCTGGAATGGCGGCGAAGACCACCGCCATGACGGCGGTGTACACGCCGGGCTATGCGGCCGTCGAACAGTTCATCGAGGGCAAGCAAGGGCCGTGGACCGACATCTACGCGCTCGCCGCCACGTTCTATCGCGCGATTACAGGCCGCATGCCGCCAAGATCCGTGGAACGGGCGCTCGAGGACGCGTACCAACCCCTGGCCGAACTGAAACCCGCGGGCTTTCCGGTCCAGCTCCTGCGCGGCATCGACCGTGGGCTTGCCGTGCGGCCGGTCGACAGGCCGCAAACCATCGAGCAGTGGCGCGCCGCTCTTTATTCGGAAGAGGCTCCTGCGTCGGCCGCTGCGCCAACGGTGGGCCGACGGTGGCGGACCATCTTGAATGCAGGCGTTGGCTCACTGGCAGTGGTGGCTGCTGCGGTCGGCACGGTCCTGCTCGTGCGGCCGGTCATTCCGGCCGGATGGCTTCAGGAAGCGTGGGACGAGGTGTCGAAGCCAGGCGGATGGCTTCAGGATGCGTGGGACGAGGTGGCAAAACCGGCTGGTCTGCTGATGTCCGACTTCGGCAAAGTCGACGAACAGTCGCCGCAGGCAAATGCAGAGGCAACTCCGGGGGAGGAGGCCGAGACGACGGCAAGGCCGGAAGTTGCCTCGCCTCGAGCCGAAGCCCAGGAACTTGCTTCAGCAGACTCCGCCTACAAGCGCGGCGACTATGCGACCGTGCTGCAGCTCATGAGGCCGTTGGCCGATGCCGGGAACTCAAGGGCGCAGACCTACATGGGTGTTCTGTACGACAATGGCCAGGGCGTGCCGCAGGACGATGCGCAGGCTGTGGCCTGGTACCGCAAGGCTGCCGACCAGGACGACGCCCGCGCACAGACCCATCTGGGTGCAGCGTACGAAGCAGGCCGCGGCGTGGCGCGGGACTTGGGGCAAGCGATTGAATTGTATCGTAAGGCTGCCGATCAACAGCACGTGGCAGCCGAGTACACGCTCGGCAAAATGTACGCAGCCGGACGCGGGGTGCCGCAGGACTACGGGCAGGCTGCGGAATGGTTTCGCAGGGCTGCCGATCAGGGATACGCAGGAGCCCAGTTCACTCTCGGCTACCTGTACGGCGAGGGTCGAGGCGTTCCGCAGAACCTCGGCCAGGCCCTCGAGTTGTATCGCAAGGCTGCTGACCAAGGCCACGCCGGTGCGCAGACCAACCTGGGTGCTGCGTACGAAGCAGGCCACGGGGTGGAGCGGGACTTCGCGCAGGCGGCCGATTGGTATCGCAAGGCTGCCGATCAAGGAAACGCCGTAGCCGAGTACAATCTCGGCAAGCTGTACGCCCGCGGTCGAGGGGTGCCGCAGGACTATCGCCAGGCCATGGCTTGGTACCGCAAGGCGGCCGCACAGGACCACGCCCTCGCGGGGGCCAGCCTCGGTTATGCCTACGACGTTGGGCGCGGCGTGCCGCAGGATCCGGCGCAAGCAGCCAACTGGTATCGCAAGGCCATCGATGACGGAAGCGTCGATTCCATGTACGCCCTCGGCCTCTTGTACCAACAGGGCCGGGGCGTGCCGCAGGATCTTGTCCAGGCCGATCGGTGGATCGTCCTGGCGATAGAGCGGTATCCGGCCTCCGAGAAGGCCAAGCTTGAAAGAGCGGTACAGGCGCTCAAAGACACCGAGCGGAGGATGACTCCGGCGCAAATCGAGCAGGCGCACGAGCTCGTTCGAGAATGGAAGGCGGCTGTCCAGCGCTGAGCCAGTGATGGCGGCAGCGCTGCAATTGCCGCGCTGACAATTAGTGACTGGACGTCTCCGGCACTTCGTTGCAGAACAGGCGCGCCACTCGCCGGGAGAAACAGGATCATGGCCGCAGCGCGGATCAGAGGCGTTTTTTCGCCGGTCGTCACACCCTTCAAGCGAGACTTGTCGCCCGACGTCGGCCGTTTCATCGCCCATTGCAAGTGGCTGCTCAGCCAGGATTGCGGGCTCGCCGTGTTCGGCACCAACTCCGAGGCCAACTCGATGTCGGCCAAGGAGCGCATGGGGCTTCTGGAAGCCATCGTCTCTGCCGGCGTGCCGACCGACCGCATGATGCCGGGCACGGGGGCCTGCTCGATCAACGAGGCGGCCGAGGTCAGCGCCCATGCCACCAAGCTCGGTGTCGGCGGCGTGCTGATGCTGCCGCCCTTCTACTACAAGGGCGTTCCGGAGGAGGGGCTGTTCCGCTTCTTCTCGGAGGTCGTGCAGCGTGTCGGCGACGACCGTCTGCGCGTCTACCTCTATCACATCCCGCCGGTATCGGCCGTGCCGATCACCCATAAGCTGGTCGAGCGGCTGTTGAAGGCGTATCCTAAACAGATCGCCGGCATGAAGGACAGCTCCGACGACTGGCCGCACACCAAGAGCATGATCGACGCCTTCGCCAAGGACGGCTTCGACGTCTTCTCGGGCAACGAGAAGCCCTTGATCGACAACATCAAGTCGGGCGGCGCCGGCTGCATCAGCGCCACCGCCAACATCAACCCGGGCAAGATCGCCGAGACCTACAAGAAGTACGCCACGGCCGAGGGCGAGAAGCTGCAGGGCTGGATCAACGAGGTGCGCGGCGTCATGCAGGGCTACGTCATGATCCCGGCGCTGAAGTACTGCATCGCTCACTATGGCAGCGACGACGCCTGGACGCCGGTTCGTCCGCCGCTGGTCGAGACCGACGAGAAAACCGGCAAGGACATGATCGCCAAGCTCGACAAGCTCGGCTTCACCATGCCGGGGCTGAAGCAGGCGATGGCGGTGGCCGCCGAGTGATTTGAAATCGCCGCCCCGCGACCCACATAGCGTGGATGTCCACGCCGGGTCTGTGGCTGGTGTCCATCGTCGCCGTCGCCGCCTATCTCGCACTTGCGATGCTGGGGATCGGCGGATTGGATGCGTTCCTTGCGCATCCGGCTCTGATCGCGCTGGCCGTCGTCACACTCGTCATGCTCGTGGCGGCGATGTTCTCGTCGGCCAATCTCAGCTCCGGCGAACGGGAAGACCGCGGCAACCGCTGGGTGCTCGCAGCCTTCGGCGTGCTGGGGCTGCTGTCGGGATGGCTGCCGGCCTTCACCGATCGCAAGGAGTTCCTGACGATTGACGGCGAGACCGCCCGCTGGATCGGTGTGGCCCTGTACGCCGCCGGCGGTGCGCTGCGCCTGTGGCCGGTGTTCGTGCTCGGCCGCAGGTTCAGCGGATTGGTGGCGATCCAGCCCGGCCATCAGCTGGTCACAACCGGCCTCTACAGTATGGTTCGCAATCCGAGCTATCTCGGCATGATCGTCCTGGGGGTGGGTTGGGCGCTGGCGTTCCGCTCGCTGGCCGGAGTGGCGCTGGCGCTCCTCATGATCGTGCCGCTGGTTGCGCGCATCCGTTCGGAGGAGGCCCTGCTCAGTTCCCAATTCGGTGCGCAATACGACGACTATCGCGCCCGCACGTGGCGGCTTCTTCCGGGCGTTTACTAGCTGCGTTGAATGTCGGCGCCGCAGGCCGCGAGCTTTGTGGTCATGCCGTCGTAGCCGCGGTCGAGGTGATCGAGGCCGCCGAGGATTGTTTCCCCCGTCGCGCCCAGGCCGGCGAGGACGAGGGCGGCCGCGGCGCGTACGTCCGTGCAGGCGACCGTGGCACCGCGCAGTCGATCGACGCCGCGGATGCGAGCCGTGCGGCCGTGCACGGCGATGTCGGCGCCTAGCTTGCGCAGCTCGTCGACGTGGCGAAAGCGTTGCTCGAAGATTGTCTCCGTGATGGCGCTGACGCCGCATGAGGTCGCGAGCAGCGCCATTGCCGGAGCCTGCAGGTCGGTAGCGAAGCCGGGGTAAGGTTGCGTTATGACGTCGACGCCTCGCAGCCCGCCGCTGGCGCGACGCGCGACGACGCCATCCGAGATTTCCGCCAGCTCGACGCCGGCGGCGGCAAAGGAAGAGCCAGCCGTGCCAAGCAACTCGATGCGGCCGTTCGGCATCACGAGTTCGCCGTCGGTCAGCGCGGCAGCACAGGCAAGCGTGCCGAACTCGATGCGGTCGGGAAGAACGGTGTGCACCGCGCCCATGAGCGGTGCTCCACCTTCGATGGTCAGACGGTGGGTGCCGACGCCGCTGATGCGCGCGCCCATCGCCGCGAGGCACGCGGCCAGATCGGCGACTTCCGGTTCGCGCGCGGCGTTCGTGATTGTCGTCGTGCCGGAGGCCAGGGCAGCGGCCAGCAGGAGGTTCTCAGTGGCGCCCACGGAGGGTTGGGGCAAGAGGATATCCGCGCCGCGCAGGCCATCACGCGCCGTCGCGCGGATCGTACCAGCGTCGAGTTCGACGGTGGCGCCCATCGCCCGCAATCCCGCGACGTGGAAGTCGATGCCGCGCAGGCCGATGGCATCGCCGCCGGGCAGGGGAAGTGTCGCCTCGCCGTGGCGGCCAAGCAGGGCGCCGAGCAGCAACACCGACGCACGCATGCGTGTGACCAGGTCCGGATCGATTTGCCGCGGCTGCACGCGGTCGGCCGAGATGGTGACCGACAGTCCGGCGTCACTCTGCGACCAGTGCATGTCGCAGCCCAGCCGCTGCAGCAGCGCCGCGAGGACCGCGACGTCGAGATTGCCTGGCACATTGCGCAGCGTGACGAGATGCGGCGTCAGCAACGCCGACACCAGCAGGGGCAGCACGGCATTCTTGGCGCCGCTGATGGGATAGCGGCCGACGAGCGGCTGTCCGCCGCGGATCACGAGGTGATCGCCCGTATTGGGTCGCCACCAGGGAGCTGCCGTCGAGAGGGAAGAGACCATGACGGCACGATACGGATGGCGCGTTGACAGCGCCACCTCGGGCAGCTTATAGAATGCCGATGCTCACGAACCTGCTCCAGAAGGGTTGGTACTTTACGCTGCTGAAATAGGCGGCGCGAAGGGTTGTGACCTGACGAAGCCGCCGCTTCCCGGCGGCTTCTGTGTTTCTGGAAAGGGCCTCCGGGCCGCGGCGGGACCGCAAACGGAGGACGATATGTCGATCATCGATGCTGGAGAGAGGACGGCCCTGCCGCCGTCGATACGCGTGCGCCTGGCGGGGCCGCGCGATTGCGAGGCGCTGACCGCGCTGCTCGACAATCCTGCGCACGCAGCCGAGCAGGTGATGGCGTGGCTGCAGACGCCGGGCACGACCTTGCTGGTGGCGCAGAGCGAGCTGGGCGTGCTGGCCGTCGCCGTGCTGCTGACCCGCATCATGCCCAAGCCGGGCGGCGGCATGCACAAGGTCGTCGAAGTCGACAATCTCGTGGTGCACCCCGAGCAGCGCGGCCAGCGCATCGGCCGGCGCCTGCTGGCTGCCGTTGTCGAATGGGCGCGCCAACGCCGCGCTGCGCAGGTCGAGGTCCTGGTGGGCGATGCCAACCGCGAGGCGCGCCGCTTCTACGAGGCCTTCGGCTTCGCGACCACAGCCGACCGCCTGGTGCTGGCGGCGTGACCTCCCACACCATCCTGGTGCGGGAGGCGCGCATGGCGGACTACGACGCCATGGTCGCGCTGTTCGACGAGCTGGACGAATTCCATCGCCAGGCGCGTCCGGATTTCTTCCGGCGCTTCGATGGGCCGGTGCGCACGCGCGAGCAGATCGCGCAGTGGTTGGCCGGTCCCGGCTCGACCGTGCTGGCGGCCGAGGACGACGATGAGGTGATCGGCCTTGCGGTGCTGCTCACCCGTCCATCGTCGGCATTCGCCGGCGCGGTGCCGCGCAGGGTGATCGAGCTCGACAATCTCGTGGTGCGCGCCGACCGACGCGGCCGCTCGATCGGCCACCGGCTGTTGCGCGCCACGATGCGATGGGCGCGCGGGCAGGGTGCCAGCCATGTCGAGGTGGCGGTGCATGCCTTCAACCGCGATGCCCGGCGATTCTATGAGAGTTTCGGTTTCGCGCCCTCAATCGACAGGCTGGTCTTGGCAGCGTGAGATAGATACCGTCTTTCTCCATGCCGCACCAAGCACTGCGCACGATCCTGCCGATCGCCGGTTGGTCTGGTGATCCTGGCGCTTCCGTCACCTTCACCGGTGGAACAGACCCGGTGCTGCCCACGCCGTTCCGCATCGGTGTCGCGGGAGCGGCGGCTGTGGCCGCAGCCGGCCTCGCCGCCGCGGCCTTGTGGGAACTGCGTACCGGCCGTCGACAGCAGCTGACGGTCGACGTTCGCCAGGCGACGGCGTCGCTGCGCAGCGGCCACTACATGAAGCTCGGCGATGGAAACGTCGCGCACGGGCGCAACAGCATCATGGGTGTCTATCCCAGCCGCGACGGGCGCTGGAGCTATCTGCATTGCAACTTTCCCAACCATCGCGCGGCAGCGCTCGGTGTGCTGGGTGTGCCGGAAGATCGCGAGGCGGTGGCGCGTGCGGTTTCGACCTGGAATGCCGCCGACCTCGAGGAGGCGATCATCGCGGCCAAAGGCGCCGGCGGCATGGTGCGCAGCCACGCCGAATGGGCGGGCCATCCGCAGGCCGCTGCGATCGCCGCCTTGCCGCTGATGGAGGTCGTGAGAATCGGCGACAGTCCGCCTGAGCCGTTGCCGTCAGGCGATCGACCCTTGAGCGGCATCCGCGTGCTCGATCTCACGCGTGTGCTCGCGGGACCCACGTGCGCGCGCACGCTCGCCGAACATGGCGCCGACGTGCTCAAGATCACAGCGGCGCATCTGCCCAACCTCGGCTACCAGGAATGGGACACCGGCCACGGCAAGCTCTCGGCCCAGCTCGATCTGCGCAAGCCGGGCGATCTTGAGACCTTGCGCGGTCTGGTGCGTGAAGCCGATGTGTTTTCGCAAGGTTATCGTCCGGGCAGCCTCAGCGGCCGGAGCCTGTCGCCCGAGGAGCTCGCGGCAGTGCGGCCGGGTTTGGTCTATGTCTCGCTGTCCGCCTTCGGCCATGCCGGCCCGTGGGCATCGCGACGCGGCTTCGACACCGTGGTGCAGACTGTGAGCGGGATCACAGCGCGTCAGGCCGAGATCCTTCCGGGCAAGACGCCGGGGCCGCAATTCTATCCGGTGTCGGCGATCGACTATTGCACCGGGTATCTGATGGCCTTTGGGGCGATGGTGGCTCTGGGCCGTCGCGCGCGCGAGGGCGGCAGCTGGCTGGTCCGCATCTCCCTGGCGCAGGTCGGCAAATGGCTGGTCGACCTCGGCGAAGTTGCAGCCGCGTCGCTGAGGAATGTGCCGGCCGAATTTGGCGAGGACGAGCTGGAGCGCTGGTCGACAACGAGCGAGACGCCGTCCGGCCAACTGCGCCATCTCAAACCTGTCGTGCAGATGTCGGAAACGCCGCCGCACTGGTCGCGGCCCTCGGTTCCGCTCGGCTATCACAGGCCTGTGTGGCCGGATCGTCAGAGCTTGCCTGTGCGGTAGACGCCCATCACACTGCCGCGCCGCCAAGCAGGCCGGCAGACAGCAGCGGGGAAGAGAAATGCCGACGAACAGCAAGCATCCCGAAACCGTCGTGTTGCACTCGGGTTACCGCAGCGATCCGGCCACCAATGCCGTCGCCGTGCCGATCTATCAGACGACGAGCTATCAGTTCCGCGACACGCAGCATGCCGCCAACCTGTTTGGCCTGGCCGAGCTCGGCAACATCTACACCCGCATCATGAACCCGACCAACGACGTGCTCGAGCAGCGCGTCGCGGCACTCGAGGGCGGCGTTGCCGCGCTGACGTTGGGTTCGGGGCAGGCGGCCTCGCTGTTCGCCGTCCAGAACATCTGCCACGCCGGTGATAATTTCGTGGCCTCGACCGACCTCTACGGCGGTACCTGGAATCTGTTCGCCAACACTTTCAAGACGATGGGCATCGAATGCCGCTTCGTCGATCCGGCCGATCCGGAGAACTTCCGCCGCGCCACCGATGCCAAGACCCGCTGCTACTACGCCGAGACGCTGCCCAACCCCAAGTTGACGGTGTTCCCGATCGGCGAGGTGGCGAGGATCGGCCGCGAGCTCGGCGTGCCGCTGATCATGGACAACACCGCCTCGCCGGTGATCTGCCGGCCCCTCGACCATGGCGCGGCGATCGTCATGCACTCGACGACCAAGTACATCGGCGGCCACGGCACCTCGATCGGCGGCATCCTGGTCGATGGCGGCAACTTCGACTGGGAGAAGCACAAGGACCGCTTCCCCATGCTGAACACGCCCGATCCCAGCTACCACGGCGCCGTGTGGACGCAGGCGACCAAGCCGATGGGACCCGTCGCCTACATCATCAAGGCACGCGTCACGCTGCTGCGCGACGTCGGCGCGCCGATGAGCCCGTTCAACGCCTTCATGTTCATCCAGGGCCTGGAGACCCTGCCGCTGCGCATGCGGGTCCATTGCGACAACGCCATGAAGGTGGCTCAGCACCTCTCCAAGCATGCCAAGATCGCCAAGGTGATCCATCCCTCGCTGATGGGCGGCGAGGCCAAGAAGCGCGCCGAGGCCTATCTTTCGGGCGGGCTTGGTGCGCTGCTGGGCTTCGAGCTCAAGGGGGGCGCCGACGCCGGCCGCAAGTTCATCGACAATCTCAAGATGTTCTACCACGTCGCCAACATCGGCGACGCGCGCAGCCTTGCCATCCATCCGGCTTCGACGACGCATTCCCAGCTCACGGCCGAAGAGCAGGCTCAGACCGGCGTCACGCCGGGCTATGTGCGCCTGTCGATCGGCCTCGAGCACATCGAGGATATCGTCGCCGATCTCGACCAGGCGCTGGCAGCCGCTTGATCCGGCTCGCCGCTGTCGCGGCCCTGCTGGTCGCGGGCTCCGCCATGGCGGCGGAGCCAGACGGTTGGGACCAAGCCTATAATGCCGCGGCGGGCACACGGTTCATTCCGCTGCAGCTCATCATCGGCGGCGAGTGGAACGGCGAGCGCTCGATCACCTATCCCAAAGGCACCTATGCCGAGCTGGTCGATCATGGCAGCATCTGGGTCGGACCGCGGACGTGGACGCACCCCAAGACCGGCGAGGCGCTCAGCGTCTACGACCGCTCGCGTACCGGGCGCGGCATGGTGACAGACCAGATCTTCGCGGTGCGCAAGGACCAGACGGCGATCGGCCGCGTCGCCGACAATCGTTACGGCATCACGGCGTGCGACCAGGAAGCCAAGTATCCGCTGGGACTCTGGCGCCGCGGCGAGAGCCGCACGTACGAGTACACCTGCTGGTACGGCGAGCAGGTGCGCGCCAAGCTCGCCACCATCACTATCCGTGACCTCGACTTCGACTACGGCGGCTTCAGGCACGCGCTCCGCGTGGAGTGGGTGCTGCGCGACAAGGGCGGCAGCGGCGTCATCGACCAGCGCGTCTACACCTTTGCACCCGGCAAGGGCGTGGTGCATCTGCGCTGAGGGTTACGCCGGCTCGGTCTCGCGGGCTTCCCACATCTTCCGGTAGGCGGGACGCGCCACGCAGGCGGCGAACCAGGCCTTCACCCTGGGGTTGGCGTCGAACAATTCGCTGGCGCCGCGGGCATAGCGCACGACCTCGGCGACGTTGACGTCGGCCACCGTGAAGCGGCCGCCGACCAGGAAGCCGTCCGCCAAGGCGTCGTTCAGCACGCCGAACGGTGCGCGCAGCGCATCGATCGACTCCTTGGTGGCGCCGTTCGTCTGGATCGACAGCGCATGCGGCTCGACTTCGGTCATTGCCCAGATCGCCCACATGCCCATCTGGCCGTCCTCGGCGAGGTTGGCCGGGGCCAACGGGCCGCCATGCTTCTTGGCAAGGTAGAGGTTGATCGCGAGGGACTCATGCAGCACGACGCCGTCATCCACCATCGTCGGGATGTGGCCGTTGGGATTGACCTTGAGGAAGGAGGGTGACTTGGTGTGGACCACATCGGAGGGCAGCGGCTCCTTCAGCCGATAGCGCTGCACCACCGGCTCCAGCTTGAAGGGGATGCCAAGCTCGTGGGCCAGCCAGATGTTGCGCGAGGCGCGAGAGCGATGGACGCCGTAGATCGTGATCATCGAGTTACCTATTATGTCCCATTCATCGAAGGGTGGCCCACCATGAAGGCGGAACGCAAGCTTGAGCCAGTGAAGGATGCCAGTCACCTGTATGAAGTGGAGCGCCGCGCGCGTCACGCGGAACGTCCTGGTTTCCGTATCAGCGAGCTGCAGCTTTCACCGACCCAGACAGTGCCATGGCACTTTCACACCAACATCGCCGACACTTTCTATGTGCTGGAAGGGGAGATGAGATTGTTCCTGCAGCAGCCCAAGCAGGAAGTACGCTTGAAACCGGGCGAGACCTTCACCGCGGCGGCCGGACGGCCCCATCTGGTGACCAACGCCGGCAAGACCTCGCTCACTTTCCTGATCATGCAGGGCATCGGCGAGTACGATTACGTGCCATTGGTGTAAGCATTCCTCCCCAGCTTCGCTGGGGAGGAAGGGTCTACGTAATCGCGGGCTTGTCCGCGCCGACGAACTGAACGCGCAGTTCGCGCTTCAGCACCTTGCCGGTCGCGTTGCGCGGCAGGACGTCGACGAAGGCGACGGCCTGCGGCACCTTGAACTTGGCGAGGTTGGCCAGGCAGTGGCGGATGACGTCGCCTTCCTCGAGCGCCTCGCCAGGCTTGCGCACGATAATCGCGAGACCGACTTCGCCCCAGCGCTCGTTGGGCACGCCGATGATGGCGGCATCGGCGACCGCCGGGATCTGGAACAGCACGTTCTCGACCTCGGCCGGATAGACGTTCTCGCCGCCCGAGATGTACATGTCCTTCCAACGGTGGACGATATAGACGAGCCCTCCTCATCCTGGCGCGCGGCGTCGCCGGTATGCAGCCAGCCGTCGGTGAAGGCTTTCGCCGTCGCTTCCGGCTTGTTCCAATAGCCGGGCGTGATGTTGGGTCCCTTGATCAGAAGCTCGCCGATGTCGCCTTGCATCACGTCACAGCCCTCGTCGTCGACGATGCGGATGGCCGTGTGCATCAGCGCCTTGCCGGCCGAACCGACCTTGCGAATGGCGTCGGCGGCGTCGAGCATGGTGCCGGCCGGGCTGGTCTCGGTCATGCCCCAGCCCTGGACCAGGGGCACGCCCCTGGCGCTCCAACCCTCGAGAATGGCAAGCGCGCAGGGCGCACCGCCGACGCCGGCGATTCGCAGTCGCGAGAGATCCGCGCCCTGGAACTTGGGATGTTGCATCATGAACTGGTAAGGCGCCGGCACCGCGAAGAAGTGCGTGATGCCGAGAGATGGATTCGAGATGCAGTCGAGCGCTGCCCCTGGATCGAAGGTGCGCATGATCAGGATGGTGCCTCCGGCATGCAGCACGGGATTGGCGTAGCAGTTCAGCCCGCCGGTATGGAACAGCGGCAGGACCACGAGCTGCACCGTCTCAGGGGTGATCAGGGCGGGAATGCCGAGGTTCACGCAGTTCCAGAAGTTCATCCCGTGCGTGATGATGGCGCCCTTCGGGTGGCCCGTCGTGCCCGAGGTGTAAATGACCATGGCGATGTCGTCGTGATCGAGCGCGGCCGGCGCGGTAGCTTGCGGCGCAGCGGCAAGCGCCTGCTCGTAGGCGCTGTCGGGGCGATCATGGTCGATCTCGAGCAGCGGCGTTGAGAATTGGCTCGCCTGATCGGCGAAGCTCTTGTCGTGGACTAGCAGCGATGGCGCGGCGTCGGAGACGATGTACTGCAGTTCCGGCACGGCGAGCCGCCAGTTGAGGGGCAGCATGATGGCGCCCAGCCGACCACAAGCGAACTGAAGCTCGAAGTATTCGGCGCAGTTCGGCGCCAGCAGGGCGACGCGGTCGCCTCGCCGTATGCCCTTCGCCGCAAGCGCGGCCGCCAGCCTGTCGCTGCGCGCATGAAGGTCGGCATAGGTGAACCTGCGATCGGTCTGCAGATCATGGATCGCAAGCTTGGCCGGCCGCCGCCCGGCGTGATGGGCGATCCAGTCGAAGTAGGAATTTCAGGCATCTCAGTTTGACTTGAATTCGAGGGACGGTGCGCCTTCAATGAGCGACTGCTCTATGAATTGGGGGACATAGTGTTTTCACTCATCAAGGATCTTGGTCTTCTCGTTGCGGCGAAACAGGAGGCGGTGCCATTCCTGATCTCCTTCGGCATCGCCGAGTTCTTCTTCAAGTTCAAGAGCTTCGCGCTCGAATGCCTGGCCTTCCTGGCGGTCTGGTTCGTGTTGAGTTTCCTGCAGTCGCTCATCTTCCCGCATACCAAGGCGCAGCGCTCCTGAGGCTCAGTTCACGGCCTTGGTGAAGCCCTTCCAGTAGGGCTCGCGCAGCTCGCGCTTCAGCACCGGCGCCCGAATCGGAAAGGATGTACTCGATCTCCGGCGCGGCGAGCCGGGTATTGATGGGCACCATGGCGGCGCCGATCCACGGGATGGCGTACATCAGTTCGAAGTACCGGTCGCTGTTCAGCGCCAGGATGGCGATGCGATCCTCTGGTCGCACACCGAGCGCGAATAGTGCGCCGGCGACCCGGCTGACGCGATCGATCGTTTGCAGCCAGCTGCGGCGGCGCCCGGCGAAATGCGTGGAGATGCCGTGGGGCCTGGTCTGGGCAGCGCGTCGCAGACCCTGCGTCAACGCAAACACGGTGTGATGCTGGGCGACGCTCGTTCGCGCCGCAAGTGCGTTCGTGCTAAGGAAACGTCATGAACGACATGACCCCGCCCGTCGCCGATGGCGCGCCCCTCGAGTTCAATCCGCTCGACCCGGATTTCATCGCCGACCCTTATCCGTTCTACCGGCGCCTGCGTGAGACGGCGCCAGTTTTCAAGACGCCGCAGGGCTTTTGGCTGATCACGCGCTATGAGGACGTGGCGTTTGCCTTACGCGACAAGCGCTTCGGCAAGGACTTCGTGGGCAACATGAAGCGCCGCTATGGCGGCTCGGACGGCATGAACGAGCCGGCGATCGCGGGCCTTGCCCACACCATGCTTGTGCTCGACCCGCCCGACCATACGCGTCTCCGCGGGCTGGTGAACAAGGCGTTCACCGCTCGCCGCGTCGCCGACATGCGCCCGCGCATCACGAAGATCGTCGACGAGCAGCTCGACCGTGTCGTCGACAAGGGCGAGATGGACGTCATGCGCGACCTCGCGCACCGCCTGCCCGTGATCGTGATCTGCGACATGCTGGGCATCCCCGAGCACCATCGCGCGCCGTTCCTGGCCGGCAGCAACGTCAACGGCCGCATCCTCGAACCGGTGCCGATGAGCCGCGAGGAGCTCGACCAGGCGAACCTCAATACGCAGATGGCCGGCGTCTACTTCCGCCAGCTCTGCGACCTGCGCCGCCGCGAGCCGCAGGACGATCTCACGACCGAGCTGGTGCGCGCCGAGGAGGCGGGCGACAAGCTCACCGCCGAGGAGCTCGAGGCCAATATCGGCCTGCTGTTCGGGGCGGGTCACGAGACCACGACCAACCTGATCGGCAACGGCCTGCTCGCGCTGCATCGCCATCCCGACCAGTGGCAGCGGCTGAAGGCCGATCCGTCGCTGATCCCCAACGCCATCGAGGAGCTGCTGCGTTACGATTCGTCGGTGCAGCTCACGGGCCGTGTCACCAACAGCGAGGTCGAGATTGGCGGCGTGACCTTGCCTGCCGAGGCGAGCGTCATCACCCTCCTGGGGGCGGCCAATCGCGATCCCGCGCAGTATCCGGATCCCGACCGGCTCGATGTTGGCCGTGAGCACATCCGGCCGATGTCGTTCGGCGGCGGTATCCACCATTGCCTGGGCGCCCAGCTCGCTCGCCTCGAGGCCGAGCTGGTCTTTACAGCCTTGATCGAAAGGCTGCCCAACATCACCTTGCCGGAGAAGGACAAGCCGGCCTGGCGCCGCAGCTTCACCCTGCGCGGGCTCAGCACCTTGCCGGCTGTTTGGCACTAAACGTTGGCGTCTGACATGGCGGCACGGTGGCGGGGAGAGGGCGGCCAACATCAAGGCGCCCGCCCGTATCAGGAAGACAGCTGGGCGCTCAGCACCCTGGGCGACGGGTCGCTGCTGGCCGTCGTCGCCGACGGCATGGGTGGCCACGCCGGCGGCGCGATCGCGAGCAAGACCGCCGTCGACGCTTTCGTGCACGCCGTGGAGCAGGGCGGCGGATTGCCTGACGGCCTGGAGGCGGCCAATGCCGCTGTCGGTCGGGTGGCTGCCGGCAAGGCCGAGCTCAACGGCATGGGCGCCACTCTCGTAGCGGCGCAGGTGCGCGGTGACGAGGTGCGCTGGATCAGCGTCGGCGATTCGCCGTTCTATCTGGTGTCGTCGGGGACACTCGAGCGGCTCAATGCCGACCATTCGATGGCGCCGCAGATCGACGCGCTGGTGAAGCGCGGCATGCTGACGGCAGAAGAGGCCGAGCACCATCCCGGGCGGCATACGCTGCGCGAAGCGGTCATGGGCCAGCCGCTCAGCCTTATCGACAAGGGGAGCCGGAGGCTCGGCCCCGACATCAAGCTTCTGCTGTGCAGTGACGGCATCCAGTCGCTGAGCGAAGACGAGATCGCCAGGAACGCGATCAAGACGGTGCAAGGTCTTATCGGGGCGGTGCTGGGCGCGGCCAAGGAACATCAGGACAATGTGACGGTGGTGAAGCTGGAGCGCGCGCGATGACCAAGCCGGTGGTGATCGAAGTAACGCGTGGACCGCTGGTCGAGAGCCGTCATGAAGGCATCGCGGCCGTGGTGAAAGCCGATGGCACGGTCGTGGCGTCGTGGGGCGACATCGACCATCCCATCCTGCCGCGCTCGGCCAACAAGCCGATCCAAGCGATGGCCTTCGTCGAAAGCGGCGCAGTCGAGCGCTTCGGCCTTGGCAATGAGCATATTTCGCTCGCCTGCGCGTCTCACCTCGGCGAGAAGCGCCATGTCGAGACGGTGCGAGCCTGGCTGAAGCGGATCGGGCTCAGCGAGGATGACCTCGAATGCGGCACGCACGCGCCGCGGCTGCAGGGCACGATCGAGGAACTGGCGCGCGAAGGCAAGCTGCCGACCGCCGCCTTCAACAATTGCTCTGGCAAACACAGCGGCATGCTGACGACGGCGGTCCAGTACGGCGAGCCGACCAAGGGCTACATCACGTACGATCATCCCGTGCAGCGGCGCCTGCGCGAGGTGATGACCGATCTTTGCGGCACCGACGCCAACGCCTTTGCCCACGGCATCGATGGCTGCGGGATCCCGACGCTGGCCACGCCGCTCCGGCGGCTGGCGCAGGCCATGGCAAGCATGGCCGATCCGTCGCGGCTGGCGAGCAAGCATGCAGACGCGGCCGCACGCATCCGCACGGCAATGAATGCCGAGCCGTTCATGATGGCGGGCACCGGCAGCTTCGGGACGCGCCTCAACACCGCGTTGCCCGGCGTGGCACAGGTCAAAGGCGGTGCGGAAGGCGTGTTCTGCGGTATGCTGCCGACCCTGGGCGTCGGCATTGCGCTCAAGATGTGGGATGGCGCCGGGCGTGCATCGGAAATCGCAATGGCGACCTTGCTCGGCCATCTCGGTGTCCTGCCGGCAGAGCTGCGCGAGGAGATCGTGCATCCGCCGGTCAGGAACGTGGTTGGCCTGCTGGTCGGCGAGATGAGGCCGGCCAAGAGCTGGCTGGGGTGACCGGCTGACCGTCACGCTCGACATCCTGGAGATCGGCGCCCGCGGCGACGGTATCGCCGAGCATGCGGGTCGCCGCTATTTCGTGCCCTTCACCCTACCCGGCGAGACCGTCGAGGCCGAGCCGCGCGACAAGCGTGGCGAAGGCGTCGCGGCGGACCTGGTCGAAGTGCTGGCGCCATCGCGGCATCGCGAGCCGCCGCCGTGCGCGCACTTCAAGGTCTGCGGCGGCTGCGCCCTGCAGCATTGGCGGCGCGACGCCTACACCGCCTGGAAAGTCGACCAGATCTCGCGCGCGCTGGCCCAGCGGGGAGTGGAGGCGCCGCGCTTCGAGCCGCCGCTGGTCGGCGCTCCCGGCGAGCGTCGGCGCGCCGACTTTGTGTTGCGCCGGCAGGGCAGGCGGGTGCTGGCAGGTTTCCACGAGCGAACGAGCCCGCGCATCGTCGACGTGACGACCTGCGTGGTGGTTCGGCCGGCGCTGGACGCGCTCCTGGAGCCGCTGCGGTCGGCAGCGTCGGAGGTCCTGCCGGACGGCGGTGCGGCCGATGCAATCGTGAACGAGACCGACAGCGGACTGGACCTGTTGCTGCGCCCGCACAAGCGTCTCGACCTGTCGCTCGAGCGGCGCGAGGCGCTGGTGATGTTGGCCGCAAACGCCGATCTGGCGCGGTTGAGCTGGGGCGATCGGTCGTCCGCCGAGCCCCTGGTCGTCCGACGTACGCCGCTCCTGTTGTTCGGCGATGCCCGCGTCGAGCTGCCGCCTGGCGCGTTCCTGCAGGCCACCAAGCGTGCCGAGCAGGCAATGCGTGCCGTCGTCGCCGAATGGACCGGCGATGCGCCGCGGCTCGCCGATCTGTTCGCCGGCGTGGGGGCGCTGTCCGCGGGGCGGGCCGGCAAGGTCGCGCTGTTCGAAAGCGACAAGCCTGCGGTCGCGGCGGCCGAGGCTGCCGCGCGCCGGCTGCCCGCCGGCCGCATGACGGCCGAGCGGCGCGATCTTTTCCGCAATCCGCTGACGGCCGCCGAGCTCGATGGCTTTGATGCCGTGTTGCTCGATCCACCGCGCGCCGGAGCTGCAGCCCAGGCGGGCGAGCTGGCACGCTCCAAAGCGGCGCGAGTGGTCTACGCCTCGTGCGATCCCGGCAGCTTCGCGCGTGATGCGCGCACGCTGCAGGACGGCGGATACCGGCTGGAGAAACTGCTGCCGATCGATCAGTTCCTGTGGTCCTCGCATGTCGAGCTGATTGCGCTGTTCGCCCGCACGCCGCTAAGGTCGCCGAAGACACGATGATGCGCTTGTAGGCGAGGAGACGGCGAGATGATGTTCGACCTGACCGGCAAGGTGGCGGTGGTGACCGGCGGCAGCCGCGGCATCGGCCGTTCGATCTGCGAGCAGATGGCCGCGCACGGCGCCAAGGTCGTGGTCTCCAGCCGCAAGCTGCCGGCTTGCGAAGAGGTCGTGAAGGGCATCAAGGCCAAGGGCGGCGAAGCCACCGCGGTCGCGGCCAGTATCTCCGACAAGGCACAGCTCGAGAACCTGGTGGCGGCCGCCCGCAAGGCCTACGGCAAGATCGACATCATGGTCTGCAACGCCGCCTCCAATCCCTACTTCGGCCCACTGACGGGGCTGAAGGAGGAGGTCTTCACCAAGATCATGCAGAACAACGTGATGTCGAACCTCTGGCTGATGAACATGGTCGGGCCGGAGATGGCGGAACGAAAGGACGGCGTGTTCATCGTCGTGTCGTCGATCGGGGCGTTGATCGGCTCGGCGCACATCGCCGCCTACAACATGAGCAAGGCCGCCGACCTCTCTTTGGTGAAGTCGCTCGCCATGGAATGGGGCAAGCACAACATCCGCGTGAACGCCATCGCCCCTGGCCTGATCCAGACCGACTTCGCCAAGGCGCTGTGGGACAACCCCGACATCCGCCGGGCCAATGAGAGCAAGGCCGCGCTGAAGCGCATCGGTCAGCCCGACGATATCGGCGGCGTCGCGGTATTCCTCGCCTCCAAAGCCGGCAACTTCGTCTGCGGCCAGTGCATCATCGCCGACGGCGGCGTGATCGGGTCGGGGGCGGAATGACGGCCCGTGGCCGTCATTCCGAGCATTTGCGAGGGATCTTTTAGCCTCTAAGCCAGGTCCAGCTCGCACCACACCGGGACGTGATCCGATGGGTCGGGCAGGCCGCGCTCGGGCTTGTCGATGCCGACGTTGGTCATCCGGTCGGCGGCCTGCGGCGAGAGCAGCAGGTGGTCGATGCGCAGGCCCCAGTTCTTGGCCCAGCAGCCGGCCTGGTAGTCCCAGAAGGTGTAAAGCGGCGTGTCCGGATTGAAGGCGCGCACGGCATCCGTCAGGCCGAGATTGATCAGCGATCGCAGCGCTGCGCGCGACTGCGGCTGGCAGAGCGCATCACCGGCGAAGGCCTTGGGATCGTAGACGTCCATCTCGGTCGGGCAGACATTGTAGTCGCCGCCCAGCACGAACATCTCCTCCTTGGCCAGGAGCTCGCGGGCCCGTTGGTTCAAGCGATCCATCCAGGCGATCTTGTAGGCGAACTTCTCAGTGCCGATGGGATTGCCGTTGGGCAGATAGATGCCGCCGACGGTGAGGGGACCTTGAGGTGTCGTGACACGGCCCTCGATGTAGCGGGCCTGCTCGTCACCGTTGCCATCGGGCAGGGCGCGGGCGGTGATTTCCACGGGATGCTGTGACAGCAGGGCCACGCCGTTGAAACCCTTCTGGCCCACGATCTCGACCTTGTAGCCGGCAGCTTCGACCTCAAGCCGCGGGAACTGAGCCTCCTGGGCCTTGATCTCCTGCAGGACCACGACGTCCGGCTTGGCGTTCTTGAGCCACGCCAGTAGGTTCCCGGTCCGCTTGCGGACGGAATTGACGTTCCAGGTCGCGATTTTCATCGCAGCCGGATCAGACGCTGAAGGAGTTGCCGCAGCCGCAGGACGAGGTCGCGTTCGGGTTCTTCACCTGGAAGGATGAGCCGACCATCTCTTCGACATAGTCGAGCTCGCTGCCTTTCAGCAGCTCCAGCGAGGTACTGTCGACCAGTACCGAGGCGCCGTTGCGCTCGATCACGAGATCATCGTCGTTGCGCTGATCTTCGAACGAGAAGTTGTACTGGAAGCCTGAGCAGCCGCCGCCCAGCACCGCCACCCGCATCATGACGGGCCTGGCCTCCTTGGAGGCCAGGAAGGCGATCCGCTTGGCCGCATTCTCGGTCACGGAAAAGGTGGTGTCCATCATGGTCACAAGATGTGGTGGGAGGGCCGATTCGTCAATGCTCGGGTGCAAATGCCCTCAAAACGCCTGCGGACAAAGCCGTCAGGCACCGGTCACGGCAGCGAAACCAGCGCCTTTTCGCGAGCCCGGACGCGCTCTCGGTACAGGATATAGAGGCCCGAGCCGATCACCAAAGGCAGGCCGAACCAGACGGTCCAGGAGGGGTCCTCCTTGAACCAGAGATAGCCGAACAGCATCGCCAGTACGATCGAGGTGTAGTCGAAGGGCGCCAGCACGGCCGTCGGCGCCAGCCGCCAGGCCCGTGTGTTCAGGATCTGCGCGATGCCGCCTAGCAGGCCCATCACCAGCAGCCAGATCCAGTCGTTCGCGGTCGGCCACACCCAGACCGGCACGGCGCCGACCAGCGAGGCGGCGCTGGTGGCGAGCGACAGCCAGAACAGCGCGACCACGTCCGAATCGTGGCGACTCAGCAGCCGCACCATCACGGTCGAGAGGGAGTAACAGAAGGTGGCGCCCAGCACGATCACCGACATGGCATGGATCTCCATGCCCCAGGGATCGAGCATGATCAGGACGCCCGCGAAGCCCACGAACACCGCCGTCCAACGCCGCCAGCCAACCGGCTCGCCCAGCATGGGCACCGACAGCGCCACCATGAACAGCGGTGCGGCATAGGAGATCGCATAGGCATCGACCAGCGGCATGCGCGGGAAGACGTAGAAGAAACCTAGCGTGCTGCCGAAGGCGACGATGATGCGCGCCGCCTGCAGCCACGGCCGGTTGGGGCGCACCGCTCTCATCCCGCCGGCCCGCCAGATGATGACCGCGACCGGCGCCATGGCGATGGCGCTCCTGAACAGCATCAGCTGGAAGGCGTCATAGGTGCTGCCCAGCGCCTTCACCATGGCATCCATGGTGCAGAACAGCACAAGCGATCCAAGCTTGAGGTAGATGCCGAGCAGTGAGGCCTGGGTGGGGATGACTGACAAAGTGCGCTATTTGGCTTGGACCCCATCCTTCCGTAAAGTGACGTTCGCGAGGGGGACGATCGCCAAATGCGCATGAGTTGGTTGTTCGGTCGGGGCCATGTGCGCGCACCGTGGATCGTGGCGGCGCTCGTCCTGATCAACGCCCTGTTGCTTAGGGCGATCAATCCCCCCGAACTGACGCGACTGCGCGATCTTGCCTTCGACAGCTACCAGCGCCTCAAGCCCAGAGTCTACAATCCGGCCACGCCTGTACGCGTCGTCGATATCGACGAACAGGCTCTGTCCGAATTCGGCCAATGGCCGTGGCCGCGCACCATCCTCGCCCGCCTGGTGGACAAGCTCACCGAGCAGGGCGCGGCGGTGATCGCCTTCGACATGTTGTTCGCCGAGCCCGATAGGCTGTCGATCAGCCGCATGGCCCGCGACCTCGTGGCCTTCACCGATCCCGAGACGGTCCAGAAGCTGGCGGTGGCGGTGCAAGACAACGACAAGGTCCTGGCCGACGCCTTCGCGCACTCACGCGTCGTCCTCGGATTTGCCTTCGACGTGGAGGGCGGCGGCACCCCGGCAAAGCGCTACTATGGGACGGCCTTCACCGGCGACAACCCCGAGCAGTATCTGCCGATACAGCAGGGCACCGTGAAAGCGATCCCGTTGCTCGAGGAGGCGGCAAAGGGCAACGGCAGCGTCAACACCGATCTGGAAAGCGTCGAGATCCGTCGTGTCCCGATGCTGTTTCGCCAGTGGAAGCAGGAAGGCATTTATCCCGCGCTGTCGATCGAAGCGCTTCGGGTCGCCCAGGGCGCCACCAGCTATGTCGTCAAATCCTCCGGGGCAAGCCAGGAAGAATCGTTCGGCGTCAAAAGCGGCATCGTGGCCATCAAGACCGGCGACGTCGAGGTGAAGACGGATTCCAACGGGCGTTTGGTGCTCTACGACACCGGGCACGTGAGCGAGCGCTATGTCTCGGCGAGCGCCGTTCTCAAGGGCACCGTGCCGCCCGAAAAAATCGATGGCAATGTCGTTTTCATCGGCACCAGCGCCATCGGGCTCAGGGACATTCGCAGTACGCCGGCCGACGAGTCCATGCCGGGAGTCGAGGTTCATGCCCAGCTTGCCGAGCAGATGCTGGAGCGGGAATACCTGTTGCGGCCGGACTTCGCGGACGGAGCAGAGTTTTTCTATCTCGCCGCTATTGGCCTGTTGTTCGTCTTTCTGCTGCCGCGACTGTCGGCCGGCCGCATGGCCATCGTTGCGGGCATCTTCGTCGCCGTAGGCCTGGCGGTGCCGTGGTTCGCTTTCTCGGAGTACCACCTGCTGCTCGACCCTATCTATGCGCCGGCTACGCTGGCGATGATCTATGTCAGCGGCACGGCGCTGGCCTTCATGCGGACCGAGCGTGAGCGTACACAGATCCGGGGTGCCTTCGGCCTCTATCTGTCGCCGGACGTGGTCGAGCAGGTGGCGCGCAATCCCGACCTGCTGCAGCTGGGCGGCCAGCAGCGCGAGATCACGATCATGTTCACCGATGTGCGCGGTTTCACGCGCATCTCCGAGCAGTTCGACCCGCAGGGCCTGACTCGGTTCATGAACCGCTTCCTCACGCCCATGACCGACGTGGTGCTGCGCCACCGTGGCACGATCGACAAGTACATGGGCGATGCCATCATGGCGTTCTGGAATGCGCCGCTTGCCGTGGAGGGGCACGCGGCGCTCGCCTGCGATACCGCGCTCGCCATGCAGGAGCATCTGCGGGGGCTGAATGAGGAACTTCGCGCGGAGGCCGAGGCGGCGGGCCGCGAGCATATCCCGCTCGCCATCGGCGTCGGCCTCAACACGGGAACCGCTTCGGTCGGCAATTTCGGTTCCACGCAGCGTTTCACCTACTCCTGCCTGGGCAATGACGTGAACCTCGCCTCGCGGCTGGAAGGACAATGCAAGACGTATCGCGTCGGCATCGTCATCGGCGACAAGACGCGCCAGCAAGCGCCCGACCATGCGACCCTCGAGCTCGATCTCATCATGCTGAAGGGCAAGACCGAACCGGAGCGCGCCCATGCGCTGCTGGGCGACGTCGCCATGGCCAAGACGCCCGCCTACCAGGAGCTGGTGCGGCTGCAGGCGGAATTCCTGGCACGTTACCGGGCGGCGGACTTCGCCAAGGCGCTGGAGATCATCCCGGCCTGCAAGGCTGCAGCGGATGCGCTTGGATGGAACCAGGGTTACTACGAGACGATGCGCGCGCGTATCGACGAGCTGATCGCCGAGCCGCCGACCGACTGGACGGGAGTGTATGTCGCCAAGGAAAAGTGAGGCCGAGCGTATCGCGGCCATCGAAGCGCTGGTCTGCCGCGATGTCGGGCGTAAGACGGGAGAACTGATCGCAGCCAGCGCCGGCGAACTGGCTGCAGGCGCCCGTGCCCTGTCCCGCGCCACCGGCGTCGGCCTCATCACCGGTTTCTTCGTGCCGCGCGATCAGGTTGCGGCGCCCGAAACGGACGGGCCGGTGGGTACGGCGCTGTTGGCGGCGGCTCTTGGGGCCTGCGGCGTACCTGCCCGGATTGCCGTCGATTCTCCGTGCGCGGGGGCGGTGAGGGCTGCCGTCGCCGAGGCCGGCGGCGAGGTGGCGGTCGACGAGGTCGGGCTCGATGATCGCGCCGCAGTCGACGGCCTCGCGGCACGGTGGCGCGCGAGCGGCATCAGCCATGCCGTGTCCATCGAGCGCTGCGGCCGCAGCCCGGACGGCCGGCCGCGCAACATGCGTGGCGTCGACGTTTCGCCCTGGACGGTCGCGCTCGACGATCTGTTCCTGGGCGGGCCATGGCAGAAGCTTGCGGTCGGCGACGGCGGCAACGAGATCGGCATGGGCAAGCTGCCCAAGGGCCTGATCGCGCGCTTTGTGCCCAACGGCGCCTCGATCGCCTGCGTGACCTCGTGCGATCATCTCGTCGTCGCGGGCGTTTCCAACTGGGGCGCTTACGGCCTGATGGCGGCGCTGGCCGTCCTTCGGCCGGATTGGTCACCGGCAATCGCGCGGTTCCTGACGGCGGAACGGGACCTCGCCGTGACGCGCGCGACAGTGGAGAAAGCCGGCGCCGTCGATGGTGTCACGGCAAGGCGCGAAGCCACGGTCGACGGCTTCGGACCCGAGATCCATGGACCATTGGTGGACGAGCTCGCCCGCATTGCACGGGGAGAGGCGGAAGACTAGTTTCCCCCGCCATGGAAAATCCCTACGCTCCGACGCACCCTGAAATCCGCGATGCGGTCCGGCAGCTTTGCCTCAAGTTCGATGGCTCCTATTGGCGCGAGCTCGATCGCGTCCGCGGCTATCCGACCGAGTTCGTGAAGGCCCTGACCGATGCCGGCTGGCTCGCGATCCTGATCCCGGAAGAGTATGGCGGTGCCGGCCTCGGCATTTCGGCGGCGGCTGCCGTGCTCGAGGAGGTGCAGCGCGCAGGCTGCAACGGAGCGGCCTGCCATGCCCAGATGTACATCATGGGCACGCTGCTGCGTCACGGCAGCAAGGAGCAGAAGCAAAAGTACCTGCCCAAGATCGCCAGCGGCGAGCTGCGTCTGCAGGCCTTCGGCGTCACCGAGCCGACCAGCGGCACCGACACGCTGGCGCTGCGCACGACGGCGGTGAAGAAGGACAACAGCACCTACATCGTCAACGGCCAGAAAGTGTGGACCAGCCGCGCCGAGCACTCCGACCTGATGCTGCTGCTCGCGCGCACGACGCCACGCGACCAGGTCAAGAAGCGCACCGAGGGGCTCTCGGTGTTCGTCGTCGACATGCGCGAGGAGTTGGGCAAGGGGCTCACCATCAAGCCCATTCGCACCATGATGAACCATAACACCACCGAGGTGTTCTTCGACAATATGGAGGTGCCGGCGGACAACCTGATCGGCGAGGAAGGGCAGGGCTTCCGCTACATCCTGAGCGGCATGAACGCCGAGCGCGTGCTGATCTCATCGGAGTGCATCGGCGATGCCCGCTGGTTCATCGAGAAGGCGACGGAGTACGCCAAGGGCCGCAAGCTGTTCGGCCGGCCGATCGGCCAGAACCAGGGCGTGCAGTTCCCGATCGCGCGGGCCTATGCCCAGACCGAGGCGGCCGACCTGATGGTGCGCAAGGCCGCCACGCTCTACGAAGCGGGCCTGCCGTGCGGCGCGGAGGCCAACATGGCCAAGATGCTGGGCTCCGAGGCGGCGTGGGCGGCCGCCGACATGTGCGTGCAGACCCACGGCGGCTTCGGCTTCGCCGAGGAATACGACGTCGAGCGCAAGTTCCGCGAGACTCGCCTGTACATGGTGGCGCCGATCTCGACCAACATGATCCTGAACTTCATCTCCGAGCATGTGCTCGACCTGCCAAGGTCGTATTGATCCTTGCCGGACCGCGGGGCTCCCACTTTGTCATCCTGAGCGAAGCGAAGGATCTCATGCCGATTGCAGGCGGCGATGAGGTCCTTCGCTGCGCTCAGGACGACAGACTTGATGCCCGCGCTCCGCTAAACCGGCGACCGTCCGTCGAGCGCGCGCACGATCATCTTCTGGAACTGGATCACCAACTGCTCGCTCTGGGTCAGGAAGCGGCCGCGATCGGGCAGGCCACCCACCAGCCCGTGCTGCACGGAGTCCGTGAGATCGTCGTCCTCCGATGCGACTTGCTTGTTGAAGGCGATCAGGGCCTGCGCGAAGTCCTCGTCGACGCCCGGGCCGAAGAACTGCTCGGAGAAGCCGCGGGTCGCGGTCGGACCGTCGGGCAGCCAGACGTCGACCGATAGGTTCGGAAAGCCCGGATTGATGTTGATCGTGAGATTCGGCCACAGGAAGTGGTACTGCGATTCCGCCACCTCGCCCTTCACGTCGTAGAGCTCGATCTTGCTCTTGCCTTCGAGGGCGGCCGGGCGCACGCGACCGGCCTGGCTCGAGAACCAGCCGTGCGAGGCCAACGTGTAGACGTCGGGCCGCACATCGATCGCCGCGCTGAAGCCGGGATGGGCGACGGCGCAGTGGTAGCACTCGAGGTAGTTCTCCAGCATCGCCTTCCAGTTGGCGCGCGCCTGCCAGTCGCCGCGGCTGTGCAGCTTGATGGTGCCGACGTCCACGCCGCTTTTGGTGATGATGTCGAGCACCGGCCCGTAGCAGTCCTTCGCCGAGGGGGCGTTCGGATCGAGATTGACGAACACGAACGGTCCCAACGCTTCAGCCCGGATCGGCAGCAGCGGATAGTCCTCCAGCTTGAAGCCCGGCTCATTGGCCGATCGCGGCGCACGCCGCAGTCCGCCCCCGAGGTCGTAAGTCCAGGCATGGTAGGGGCACTGCATCAGCGTGGCGTTGCCGCGGCCCTTCATGACAAGATGGCGGCGGTGGCGGCAGACATTCACGAAACCGGCGAGGCCCTTGTCATTGCGCACGACCACGACCGGCACGTTGCCGGCGTACCCCGTGATATAGTCGCCGACAGTGGCGAGCTCGGCGAGTGGCCCGACATAGTTCCAGCTCTTGCGGAAGACTTGCAGCATCTCCCGTTCGAGGATCGACGGATCGGTGTACCAGGCCGCGGGCAGGGACTCGCCCCTGTCCAACCGGTGAAGGAAATCGGCGTGCATGTCGTTCGAGTAGTTCATGGTGCGAACCTACTCGAATAACGTGTGCTTTATTGTGGCAAACACTGCCATGACAGCTGCATGACCGATCATCAGCAAGAAAATTGTCCAGGCGGTCGTGAGAACAGCGAACAACCAACCGAGCATCGCCATCACACCGTCATCTTCGATCAAGGCGAGGCAGAAGAACAAGATCGTCCAGGCCGGCAGGAAGTTGTCGAACGGAACCGGTAAGGTCAGGAGGACGATGCTGGCACTCCAGGTGAGCAGCAGCGCACGCCGCGGCAATCCGTTCACCCACCACTCGTGCCGTGCATGCACGGTATTCTCCAGCCAGCGAATGGTGTTTCGCGCCCTGTCGAGGAAACGTTGCAGCTTGCCGCGATGAATGCCGCGCCGGCCGATGAACGCGGGCAGGGTCGGGACCTCACGACCGACGAACAACTGCACCAACAGGAACACCATCGGCAGACCGGTGATGGTCGAGAGCCAGGGGATGCCAGTCGGGATGCAGTTGGGAATGTTGAGAGCGGCGATCGCGAAGGCGTACGAGCGTCCGTGCAGGCCGCCCAGGAACTCGTCGAGGGTCAGGATCGACTGCCGGTCGCCCGCGAACAGCTGCTCGAGCGTGTCGAGGAGACCGAAATTGTCCTTCATCCCGTCCGCGCGAGCAGCCGGCGCGCCAGCACAAGATGCGGCCGGTCGAGCATCTTGCCATCGAGCGTCAGAACGCCCGAGCTGGGATTGCCCTCGAAGGTGGCGACGACCCGGCTTGCCCAGTCGACCTCCTGTGCCGATGGGGTGAACACGTCGTGGATGATCGCGACCTGGTCGGGATGAACGGCGATCTTGCCGCCATAGCCCATGCGTCGGGCATCGATCGCTTCGGCGCGCAGGCCGGCGATGTTCTTGATGTCGGGATAGACCGTATCGTAGGCCGTCACTCCCGCCGCTACCGACGCCATGAGATTGACCGTCCGCGCGAGCCTGAAAGTGTCATCGTACTCGCCAGGCGCGGCGCCTTTGGCGAGGGCGCCGAGGTCGGCCATGAGGTCCTCGCCGCCCCAGGTGTGGCCCACCAGTCGGGCGTGCCTGGCCGGTGCCGCGGCGAGCGCCAGCACGGCGGCTGCGCTTTCGGTGGCGACCGTCAGGATCTTCGTGGTTCCGGCTGTGATCCCCTCGCGCGCTTCGAAGGCGTCGAGGTACGCCGCCAGCAGGTCGAGATTCGCCTGGCCCACGCACTTGGGAAAGACGATGCCGTCGGGCCGACCCTGCATCGCGACCGCGAGGTCGCCAAGAGTGAGGCCGGTGTCGAGCGCGTTGACGCGGACATAGAGTTTTGGGCCGGCGCGGTCGGCCGATTTCAGGTAGGCCAGCACCATGTCGCGCGCGACCATCTTGCGGTCGGCGGCCACCGAATCCTCGAGGTCGAGGATCAGCGCATCGGGACCGGAAGAAGGACCTTTCGCGAGCTTGCGCTCGGAATCGCCAGGCACGAACAGGAACGAACGCATGGGAATTCTCTCTCAGCTCTTCGGCTTCTTGCGCATCAGTGCCTGGCGGATGCACTGGGCCACCGTCTCGCCGCGCTGGTTGAGGGCGATGTGGCTGAACTCGACGATGCCGGCATCGGGCCGCGACTTGCTCTCGCGCACGCTCACGACCTTGGTCTGCACCCTGAGCGTGTCGCCATGGAATACCGGCTTCGGGAACTTCACGTCGGTCATGCCGAGATTGGCCACGGTCGTGCCGAGCGTGGTGTCGTTCACGGTGATGCCGATCATCAGACCCAGGGTGAACAGGCTGTTGACGATGCGCTGGCCGAACTCGGTCTTGGAGGCGAACTCCTCGTCGAGATGCAGCGGCTGCACGTTCATGGTGAGCGAACTGTAGAGCACGTTGTCCATCTCGGTGACCGTGCGCGTCCAGGCATGGTCGAACACCCGACCGACCGAAAATTCTTCGAAATAGAGACCCGCCATCTTTCTCCTCGCGGAAGTCGATCTTCTATCACGGATGGACGCTGCCATGGACGCTAAGGGTTCACCATCGTATCTATGCCGTCACAGGACGAAACACCGAGCACGGAGCGGAACCGATGCGCGCGATGATGAGCGAAACGCCGGGCGGCCCGGAGAGCCTCAAGCTGACGGAGCTGCCGTCCCAGCCGCTGGGCAAGGGCCAGGTTCGCGTGGCGGTCAAGGCGGCGGGCGTCAACTTTCCCGACACGCTGATCATCGCCGACAAATACCAGTTCAAGCCACAGCGGCCGTTTGCACCGGGCCACGAGATCGCGGGCGACATCGTCGAAGTAGGCGAGGGCGTGAGCGGCTACAAGAAAGGCGATCGCGTCATCGGCATGATCGGCCATGGCGGCTATGCCACCGAAGCCGTGGTCGACCAGGGCGCATTGCTGCCCATGCCGGCGAACATGAGCTACGAGGACGGCTCGGCCTTCACCATGACCTACGGCACGTCCTACTACGCGCTGAAGCAGAGGAGCGATTACAAGCCGGGCGAGACTCTGCTGGTGACGGGCGCCTCGGGCGGTGTCGGCCTCACCGCGGTCGAGCTCGGTACCTTGATGGGATTGAAGGTGATCGCCGCCGTCGGCTCCGACGAGAAGATGGAGATCTGCCGCAAGTACGGCGCCACCATGTTCGTGAACTACGCCAAGGAGAAGATGCGCGACAAGGTCAAGGAGCTGACCGGCGGCAAAGGGGCGGACATCATCTACGATGCGGTCGGCGGCGATGCCTTCGACGAGTCGATCCGCTGCATCGCCTGGTATGGCCGGCTGCTGGTCGTGGGCTTCGCGGCCGGGCGTATACCCTCGTTGCCGGCGAACCTGGCGCTCCTCAAGAGCTGTGACGTGCGCGGTGTGTTCTATGGCGCCTGGCGCGGGCGTGAACCCGGCGAGGCGCGCAAGAACTTCGACGAACTGTTGAAGTGGTACAGCGAGGGCAAGCTCAAGCCACACATCTCCATGCGCTTCCCGCTGGAGAAGGGGGCCGAGGCGATGAATGCGCTGCTGTCGCGCAAGGCGACAGGCAAGGTCGTCCTGACCGTGGCGTGACGCCGCGGCGATGGCGATCGGCATGGCCAGGGCGATGATCGGGCGGCGGCGGGTTGCCGGTCTCCTCGGCGCATCGCTGTTGCCGCGTCCTGCACGCGCCGACGACTTCCCGGACAAGCCGATCACGCTCGTCGTGCCGTTCGCGGCGGGCGGGGCGATCGATGTGCTGGCGCGGCTTGCGTCCCAACAGGCCGGTGCCGCGTTGGGCGAGCCGTTCGTGATCGACAATCGCGGTGGCGCGGCCGGCCTGATCGGCGCGGCCTCGGTCGCCAAGGCAGCCCCTGACGGCTACACGCTGCTCATGGCGTCGGCCGCCCAGGTGACCATCCCGCCCTGGATCAATCGATCCCTCGCCTTCGATCCGCCGAAGGACCTGGTGCCGGTGGCGCATCTTGCCGATACGCCGATGGTGCTGATCGTCTCCGCCAACTCCGAGCTGCGCAGCGTTGAGGATTTCATCGCCAAGGCGCGCGCCAACCGCGGCGGCATGAACTACGCCTCCACCGGTGTGGGGACGATCTCGAACCTGGTGATGGAGAGCCTGAAGCTGGCAGCCGACATCGACGTGGTCCATGTGCCTTATCGCGGCGCCGCGCCGGCCTTGAACGATCTCCAGGGCGGGCAGGTCCAGAGCATGTTCACCAGCACCGCATCGGCGGCACCGCTGGTGGCCGCCGGCAAGCTGCGGCCGCTTGCCGTCACCACAGCCAATCGCTCCCCGCTGATGCCCGATGTGCCGACCATGGCCGAGGCCGGTTGGCCGGCGGCCGAGGTCGTCGTCTGGGCGGGGGTGATGGCGCCGGCAGGTACCCCGCGAACGATCGTCCGTCAGCTGGAGCGGGCCTTCATCGCCTCCGTGCAGGCGCCGGACGTGCGCGAGCGCATGATCAAGCTCGGAGCCGACCCGGTCGGGATCGGCGCCAAGGCCTTCGCCGAGGTGCTGGAAAAGGATCTGGCGCTGTGGCAGCGCGTGGCCCAGGCGTCGGGCGTGAAGGTGGAATGATCGCGCTGCGATCATTCCATTCCGAGCGCAGCGAGGGATCTTTCATGCGGCAGATGCCGGCAAAACAGGTCCCTCGACTAAGCCGCCCGTTCGGGCGGCTCCGCTCGGGATGACGGATAGAGGGAGGTAACGATGAGCAGGCTGGCCGGCAAGATCGCGATCGTGACAGGAGCGGCGTCGGGCATCGGCGCGGCGTCGGCCAAGCTGTTCGCCGACGAGGGCGCACAGGTCCTGGCGGTCGATCGGCCGGACTCGGCGATCGAGCAGGCGCATGCCGGCAACAACGCCATCGCGGCACTCGGTTGCGACATCACGGGTGACGACGCTCCCAAGAAGATCGTCGCGGCGGCGCTCGCCAAGTTCGGCGCCATCGACATCCTGTTCAACAATGCCGGCGTCAGCGGCCGCGCTTTCGTCGAGGAGATGACCGACGCGGAATGGGATCGCGTCAATGGCGTGAATGTGCGGGCGATGTTCCGCATGTGCCGTGAAGCCATTCCGGCGCTGAAGGGGCGGGCCAGGGAGAAGGGGCGGGCGCGCATCGTCAACACCGCCTCGGTGATGGCGTTCGACACGGACTATGGGCTCGCCGCCTACTGCGCCTCCAAGGCGGGCGTCGGCGGCCTGACGCGCACCCTGGCGCTCGAACTGGGCAAGTTCAACATCACGGCCAACTATGTCTGTCCCGGGGCGATCTATACCGGGATGACGCGCACCAACTTCGACAAACCCGAGATTCGCGCGGTGTGGGAGAAGAAGGCGGCCTTGCGCCGGCTCGGCCAACCGATCGATATTGCCCGCGGAGCGCTGCTGCTGGCATCCGACGAGGCCGACTTCATTACCGGCCACGAACTCGTCGTCGATGGCGGGCTGACGCTGCGTACATGAGCAAGGGTTTCATGCCGAGTATCCATTCCTTCGCCGCAAGCTACAGCGAGGCGCGCGAAAAGTTCCTGGCCGCGGCCCGGATTGCGGGCGCGACGACGTACCGTTACGACAATCCGTCCAAGGGTCCGAGAGGCGAGAGCCTGTCGACCGACGTCGCCCGGCTGGGCCCCGATGATGCCTCGCGCGTCGTGGCGACGATCTCCAGCACGCATGGCGTCGAGGGCTACTGTGGCTCGGGCTTCCAGGTCGATTGGCTGGCCCGCGTCGGTGCCTCCGGCCTGCCCAAGGACACGGCGGCAGTGTTCGTGCACGCCATCAATCCCTACGGCTTCGCCTGGACGCGGCGCGTGACGGAGGAGGGCAATGACCTCAACCGCAACTACGTCGATCACAGCAAGCCTTACCCGGTGAATGAAGGCTATCTCGAGATCGCCGACTTTCTGATCCCGAAGGATCTCAGCCCGGCTACTCTTGAAGCAGCCGACGCCAAGCTCGCTGCCTATCGCAAGAAGGTGGGCGACGTCGCCTACTTCCGTGCCGTGTCGGCCGGCCAGTACAGCCATCCCGACGGGATGTTCTTCGGTGGTGGCGGAGCCTGCTGGTCGAACCGCACGCTGCACGCCATCACCGACCGCTTCCTCCAGGGCCGCCAGGATGTGGCCGTCATCGACTTCCATACCGGCTTGGGGCCCTATGGCTACGGCGAGCCGATCACCCATTACGACATCAACACGCCGGGCTCGCGCCGCGTGCGCGCCTTCTGGGGTGAGTCGGTGACGGAGTCCAAGCGCGGCCAGACCGCGTCGCAGGCGCGCGATGGGCTTGGCCACTACGGGCTGAACCGTGTCCTGGCCGAGCCCGAGACGCGGCTCACCATGTGCACGCTGGAATACGGCACATTCGATCGCGAAAGCGGCCAGAAGGCGTTCCGGGCCGACCATTGGCTGCACAAGTACGGCGATCCGCTGGGCAAGGAAGCCGGGCCGGTGCGGGCCGCCATGCGCCGCCAGTTCTATCCGGAGACCGATGACTGGAAGGAGGCGGTGCTGTTCCGCGGCCATCAGATCGTGCGGCAGGCCATAGCGGGAGTACAGCGCGGCGCCCTTTGACCCTATCTGTTGGGGACAACCGCCTGCGAAAAGCCACACGTTGTTCAAGCGATCCTGCTAAAAGCCTCCCATGCGTGTCCTGGTGGCGCTGATCGCCTTTGTGGCTGTCGCCGTACTCAATTTCCTATGGTGGTGGTGGCCCAACAGGCCGGTCGAGATCGCCGGTTGGACGACGGCTCCCCTGCAGAGCGTGTCGTTCGCGGCCTATCGGCCGGGTCAGAGCCCGCTCAGCAAGATCTACCCGACCGTGGACCAGATCGAGGACGACCTGCGGCGCCTGCAGGGCAAGGTCCAGGCCGTGCGCACCTATACGACGAGCGAGAACCTCGAGACGGTGCCGCAGCGCGCCGGCAAGTATGGGCTGAAGGTCTGGCACGGCGCCTGGCTCAACGAGAACGACAAGGAGAACCTCGAAGAGATCAACCTGCTGATCGACCACGCCAACAGGTACAAGGACACGATCGAGCGGGTGATCGTCGGTAACGAGGTGCTGCTGCGCAAGCAGCTGACGGCCAACCAGCTGCGCCGCTACATCCGACAGGTCAAGCAGCGGGTGTCGCAGCCCGTGACCTACGCCGACGTCTGGGAATTTTGGCTGCGCAATCCCTCGCTGGCCGACGAGGTCGATTTCATCACCATCCATATCCTGCCGTACTGGGAGGACGAGCCGATCGGCCTCGACCGCCGCGAGCCCGACGGCAAGCTCAGCATCGAGAAGCACATCGTCGACATCTACAAGAAGGTGCAGGACCGCTTCCCCGGCAAGAAGATCGTGATCGGCGAGACCGGCTGGCCGAGCGACGGCCGCATGCGCTCCGACGCGCGCCCGGGCCGCGTCGAGCAGGTGCGCTACTTCTCGCTGTTCCGCAGCGTCGCCGACCGCGAGAAGTTCGACTACAACATCGTCGAGGCGTTCGATCAGTACTGGAAAGCGCGCCAGGAAGGCACGGTCGGCGCGACCTGGGGGCTGCTCGACGCCCAGCGCCGTGACAAGTTCGAGCTCGGCAAGCCGGTGTCTGCCGAGCCCAACTGGCCGATGCTGTTCACCCTGTCGACCCTGGCGGCCGGCCTGATGCTGGGCGGCTTCGTGGTCCTGCGCCGCCAGGCCCGCGGCAAGGCGATCGCGATCTTTGCCGTCTTCACCCAGCTCGTGGCGACCTGCTACGTGCAGGCGACCTGGACCGACATCAGCCGCATGTTCTACTTCGAGCGCGAGGTCGGCGTGGTGTTCTGGGCGATCCTGCTTGCCCTGTTCAGCTATGCGCTGCTGCGCGGCATCGCCGACAGCCTGACCGGCAAGATGGCCGATCCGTCGCTTTACGGCGCGCGCGTGCGCGAGGCCTGGCGCGCCTGGCGCGAGCTGCCGCGTTATCGCATCGTGCAGCGCGCCGACCTGATGGCGCAGATGCTTTACCTGGTGCTGACGGTGCTCTGCATCTTCTACCTCATCGTCATCAGCATCGACTGGTACGACGGCGTGTTCCGCATCGGCACCTTCTTCCGCCACATCGCCATCGACGGCCGTTACCGCGACTTCCCGATCTGGAGCTTCGCGATCCCCAGCATCGTCCTGATGGCTTGGAAGACTCTGACCATCGTGCGCAGCGAGCCGGTGTCGCGGGCCGACCGCTGGACCAAGGCGCTGTCGTTCGGCCGGCTGCTGGGCTACGACGGCAGCAAGGGCTTCGTGCGCATGGACCGCAGTTACAGCCGGCTTCGGCCGATCCTGCCCGAAGTCGCCTTCTCCTTCCTGTTGATCTTCTGGGCTGCCGTGTTGGTGGTGACCGAGGGCGCCATCAAGCTGCACGACGGCGGGGCGGGCGGCTTCGTCTCCGCCGATGGCGGCCGCTGGGTGATCGGGACACTCTTCTGGAACACCCAGGCCAACTGGTTCGCCGCGCTGGCCGTGCTGATGGCGGTGCCGTATCTTGCGACCATCTACGTATCGCTGCGCGAGCCACTGGCAGAACCGCCGCCGGACTCCTATACCAGCAAGTGGTGAGCACGGATTGACCTCACCCTGAGGAGCGCACGAAGTGCGCGTCTCGAAGGGTGGAAACGAGCACCTTGGCTGTCGCCCACCCTTCGAGACGGCGCTTCGCGCCTCTTCAGGGTGAGGTGGGGCCTGGTCGCGGCAGGAGTTACCAAATGGAAATCAAGGGCGAGTACAAGATCCCCGCATCGCGGGAGAAGGTCTTTGCGGCGTTGAACGATCCCGCCGTGCTGCAGGCCTGCATTCCCGGCTGCGAATCGCTGGAGAAGGTGTCGGATACCGAGATGAAGGCCAAGGTGCGCATGCGCATCGGCCCGGTTAGCGCGAGCTTCTCGGGCAAGGTCACGCTGTCCGACATCGATCCGCCCAACGGCTACAAGATCAGCGGCGAAGGGCAGGGCGGTGCCGCAGGCTTCGCCAAGGGTGGCGCCGTGGTGGCGCTGCGCGAGGACGGGGCCGACACCGTGCTCAATTACAATGTCGACGCCCAGGTCGGCGGCAAGATCGCCCAGGTCGGCGCGCGCCTGATCGACGGCACGGCCAGGAAGCTGGCCGACGAGTTCTTCGGCAAGTTCGCCTCGACGGTCGGCGGGCCCGCGCTGGCCGGGGCGGCATCGGACGCGCCGCCGGCGGCGCCCGAGACGGTTTCTCCGCCGTCACCGCCGCCCGCTGCAGCGCAGCGAGGCTACCGGCATTGGCTGGTCATCGGCATCGGCGCAGCAGTCCTGATCCTGATTTTCCTGGCCAGCCGCTGACCGCGGCGGCGGCAGTCGGTTGTCGTCCGCAATTCACTTGACCGGCGCATGAGCGGCTTGCGAGAGTCTTCTCAACGCCCTGCGGGTGTGCATTTTGCGCGCCTGCGCAAACCAACAATGTGAGGGAGAAGAGTAGATGACCATTCCCGTCGCCATGACCGTCAACGGCAAGCCCGTCTCGGGCAAGGTTGAGGCGCGCACGCTGTTGGTTCAGTTCCTGCGCGAGCATCTCGGCATGACCGGCACCCATGTCGGCTGCGATACCAGCCAGTGCGGCGCCTGCGTCGTCCACGTCGACGGCAAGTCGGTGAAGTCCTGCACCATACTTGCCGTCCAGGCGGAAGGCGCCAAGGTCACGACCATCGAGGGCCTGGCCGAGAGCGCCGAGAAGCTGCATCCCATGCAGGAGGCGTTCCGCGAGAACCATGCGCTGCAGTGCGGCTTCTGCACTCCGGGCATGGTGATGAGCGCCATCGACATGGTGAAGCGCCACAACTACCAGCTCGACGAAGCGACGGTACGGCGTGAGCTCGAGGGCAACCTCTGCCGCTGCACCGGCTACCACAACATCGTTAAGGCCATCCTGGCGGCCGCGCCCGCCATGAAGTCTGCGGGGGTGTAGCCATGACTGCGCAAACCGGAATTGGCGCCCGGGTCAAGCGGAAGGAAGACCAGCGCTTCCTGACCGGGACGGGCCGTTATGTCGACGACCTGCCGCTCGCGCGCGCGACCTACGCGCACTTCCTTCGCTCGCCGCATGCGCACGCGAAGATCAAGAGCATTGACACCTCGGCCGCGGCCAAGATGCCGGGCGTCGTGGCGATCTTCACCGGCAAGGACACGGCCGACGCCAAGGTCGGCGGGCTGATCTGCGGCTGGGTGGTCAAGGACAAGCATGGCCAGCCGCACAAGGCGCCGCCGCATCCTGTGATGGCGCTCGATACCGTGCGCTATGTCGGCGACACGGTGGCGATGGTCGTGGCCAACAGCCACGACGAGGCCAAGGATGCCGCCGAGGCGATCAAGGTCGACTACGAGATGCTGCCGGCCAACGTCGATCTCGCCACGGCGCTCGACAAGGGCGCGCCGCAAATCCACGCCGAGGCGCCGGGCAACCTGATCTATGACTGGGAGCTCGGCGTGAAGGCCGACGTCGATGCCGCCTTCGCCAAGGCGGCGCACGTCACCAAGCTCGACTTGGTGAACAACCGGCTGATCCCCAACGCCATGGAGCCGCGCGCCGCGGCCGCGGAGTACGACAAGGGGACCGGCAACTATACGCTCTGGTCGACGTCGCAGAACCCGCATGTGCTGCGCCTCATCCTGTCGGCCTTCGTGCTCGGCATCCCCGAGCACAAGCTGCGCGTCATCGCTCCCGACGTGGGCGGCGGCTTCGGCAGCAAGATCTTCTGCTACAACGAAGAAACGATGGTGACCTGGGCGGCAAGCCGCGTCGGCCGTCCGATCAAGTGGACCGCCGAGCGCAGCGAATCGTTCCAGACCGATGCGCACGGTCGCGATCACGTCACCCATGCCGAGCTGGCGCTCGACAAGGACGGCAAGTTCCTCGGTCTCAAGGTCGAGACCATCGCCAACATGGGCGCCTATCTCTCGACCTTCTCGACGGCAGTGCCGACCTATCTCTACGCGACGCTGCTGGCGGGCCAGTACACCACGCCGGTGATCTACGCCAACGTGAAGGCGGCCCTCACCAACACCGCGCCGGTCGACGCCTATCGCGGCGCCGGACGGCCGGAGGCGACCTTCGTCATCGAGAGCATCGTCAGCAAGGCGGCCAAGGAGCTGAAGATGGATCCGGCGGAGCTGCGCCGGAAGAACTTCATTCCGGCCAACGCCTTCCCGTACCAGACGCCGGTGGCGTTGCAATACGATTCGGGCAACTACCCGCCGATCATCGACGAGGCGATCAAGATCGCCGACTACAAGGGCTTCGAAGCCCGCCGGGCGGAGGCCAAGTCGCGCGGCAAGCTGCGCGGCATCGGCTTCTCGTCCTACATCGAGGCCTGCGGGCTCGGACCCTCGCGGGTGATCGGCCAGCTGGGCGGCGGCGTCGGCCAGTGGGAATCGGCGGAGCTGCGCTTCAACCCGACGGGCAACGTCCAGATCCTGACCGGCGCACACAGCCACGGTCAGAGCCACGAGACCACCTTCGCGCAGGTGGTATCCGACAAGCTCGGCGTGCCGATCGAGAACATCGAGGTCGTGCACGGCGACACGGCGACCACCCCGTTCGGCATGGGCAGCTACGGCAGCCGGTCGCTGGCGGTCGGCGGATCGGCCATCGTCAAGGCGGCCGACAAGATCATCGCCAAGGGCAAGAAGATCGCCGCGCATCTGATGGAGGCGTCGGTCGCAGACGTCGTGTTCGAGGGCGGCACCTTCAAGGTGGCCGGCACCGACAAGGCGGTGCCGCTCGGCCAGGCGGTGTTCGCGGCCTACGTGCCGCACAACTACCCGCTGGAAGAGCTCGAGCCCGGCATGGACGAGAACGCCTTCTACGATCCGTCGAACTTCGTCTATCCGGCGGGCACGCAGATCTGCGAGGTCGAGGTCGATCCCGACACCGGCGAGGTGGAGATCGTGAACTTCACCGCCGTCGACGACTTCGGCAACATCGTCAATCCGATGATTGTCGAGGGCCAGGTGCATGGCGGCATCGTCCAGGGCGTCGGCCAGGCGCTGCTGGAGAACGCCGTCTATGACAAGGAAACGGGCCAGCTCGTTAGCGGCTCGTACATGGACTATACCATGCCGCGCGCCGACGACGTGCCGTCGTTCAAGCTCGGCAACAAGGTCACGCCCTGTCCGCACAATCCGCTGGGCGTGAAGGGGTGCGGTGAGGCCGGTGCGATCGCCGCACCCGCCGCGGTCATGAATGCCGTCCACGACGCGCTTGCGCCGGTTGGCGTCAGCCATGTGCCGATGCCGGCCACGCCGCTCAACGTGTGGCAGGCGATCCACGGCGCGCGTCCGGCTGCCGAGTAAGGGAGAATCAGAAGATGTACGACTTCCACTATCACCGCCCCAAGACGCTGGCCGACGCGGTCAACCTGCTGAAGGGCAAGGATGAGGCCCGGCCGATGTCGGGCGGCATGACGCTGATCCCGACGCTGAAGCAGCGCCTGGCCAAGCCCTCCGACGTCGTCGACCTCGGCGGCATCAAGGATCTGGCCGGCATCAAGGTCGAGGGCAACAACGTGGTGATCGGCGGCATGACCCGCCATGCCGACGTTGCCAGCTCGGCCGACGTCAAGAGCGCGATCCCGGCGCTGGCTCATCTTGCCGGCCATATCGGCGATCCGGCGGTGCGCAATCGCGGCACGATCGGCGGTTCGGTGGCCAACAACGATCCCGCGGCGGACTATCCGGCGGCGGTTCTGGCGCTCGGCGCCACCATCACCACCAATACCGGCAAGCACGCCGCTGACAGCTTCTTCAAGGGCCTGTTCGAGACGGCGTTGAGCGACGGCGAGCTGATCACCTCGATCAGCTTCCCCAAGGCCGAGAAGGCCGCCTACATGAAGTTCCCCAACCCGGCGTCACGGTACGCCATGGTTGGCGTGTTCGTGGCCAAGACCGCGGCGGGCGTGCGTGTCGCGGTGACGGGGGCGGGACCCTCCGTCTTCCGCGTCAAGGCGATGGAGGATGCGCTCGCCAAGAACTTCTCGTCGGCCGCGATCAAGGACATCAAGATTCCGGCCGATGGACTCAACAGCGACATCCATGCCAGCGCGGAATACCGCGCCCATCTGGTGAACGTGATGGCGCGCCGCGCCGTCGACGCCGCGACCAAGTAGCCGTTGAAGGCACTGGTCACGGGCTTCGAGCCCTTCGGCGGCGACGCGGTCAATCCCTCGTCGCTGGCGGTCGGCAAGCTCAAGAAGAAATACGGCAGCCTGGTCGTGCATACGGCCACGCTGCCGTGTTCGTTTGCGCGTTCGACGGGCGTGCTGCAGGACGCGATCGACAGCGCCAAGCCCGACATCGTGCTCTGCGTCGGCCTGGCCGGCGGGCGCAGCGAGCTCTGCCTGGAGCGGGTCGCGATCAACGTCCAGGATGCGCGCATCCGCGACAATGACGGCAAGCAGCCGATCGACAAGCCGGTGGTGAAGGATGGACCGCCGGCGCATTTCGCGACGCTGCCGATCAAGGCTTGCGTGGCGGCGATGCGCCAGGCGGGCCTGGCGGCCGCGGTGTCGAACACCGCTGGTACCTTCGTCTGCAATCACATCCTCTACGCGCTGATGGATATCGCGAGCCGTCATCCGACGAAGCTGCGCGGCGGCTTCCTGCACGTGCCCTATGCGCCGGAGCAGATCGCCAAGGTCGGCACGGCGCCATCGATGGCGATCGCCGACGTCACACGCGGCATCGAGATCATCCTGCAGGTCAGCGCCGAACGCAGCGCCGACATCCACACGGCGGAAGGTAAGATCTCCTAGGGCCTACGACCAAAAGAGGGTCGTGGGCGCGATGACCTGGCCCCGTCGTGCCAGCTCTTCGGCCGGCAACACGTCGCAACTCGGCCAAAGCCCGCTTTCCAGCGCATCCGCGTAGCCGGATGGAAGGCCGCGGTCACGCATCTTTCTCGACGCCGAGCCCGCATCGTAGTCGAGCGACAAGAGGCGAACCGCGATGCCCGAACTGGTCGGAGTGAAAAGGCTGTACCAACCGCGTGACGTGCCGTCGTTGGCCGGCATTCCGAGGGCGCCGCTGTTGTGCCAAAGCTTGCCGCAGGCGGCGTGGGTGAAGGGAATGCCGCTGTGGCCGCCGACGACGCCATCGCAGCCGCTCATTTCGATCTGGTGCTCTTTGTCGGCCCACGGCGTCGAGGCAAAGACGAAGCTGTTGATGGTGTCGACCGAGCCGTGGATCACGGCGAGGCGCCGGCCCGCGATGGTGATGTCGAGGCGTCGGGGAAGGGATCGCATCCACTTGCGGTCATCCTCGCCGAGCAGGCGATTCGAGTAGGAGTTCCAGTCGCCTGAAAGTGCCGCGCAGGCCGTACCTTCCTCGAAGCCGCAGCCGCAATCGTCCTTGCTCCAGCAGAGCGACTCCTCGCAATTGCTCATGACCACGTGGACGCCCCAGTCGCGGATCGTGGCGACCGTCGCCACGGGATCGGCGCAGGAGGCGACGACATCTCCGGTGCAGACGATGTTGGACGGTCGTATACCCAACCGTGGTGCCTCCTCCTGCAGGGCGACCGTGGCTTCGAGATTGCTGTAGCTGCCGCCGAAGAACAGGACCGGCCCGTCCATCTCGAGAACCGACATCGTCATGGGTGCAGGTTAAACGCTGGGGACCGGCGTGTAGATCACGAGCTTCAGGGCAGGGTCGTCGTCCGCGCGGAAGCTCGCGTGCTCGAAGCTGAGTAGTCCCTTCTTCGGATGGGCCATCTGTTTCCGGCCGGCGGCGGCGGCGCGCACGTCGTGCGCCTTCCACCAGCCTTCGAATTCCGGACAGCCCCGGCGCAGACGCTCCAGCAGGTCGACGAAGGCGGGGTCGCCCGCCCACAAATCGTGGGTGGCGCGGAACTGCGCCACCACACGCCGCGCCTGGTCGTGCCAGGCCTTGCCGAATGAGCGGCGGGTTGCCGGCAGGGTCAGGATGCTGATCAGGACGTTGCGGTCGTCCTCGGCCAGCTTGCCCCAGGCAAAGATCTCCTCGGCTGCCTTGTTCCACACCAGCACGTCCCAACGCCGGCCGGTGATGTAGGCCGGCTGGTTCAGTGCCTCGACCAGGCGGCGCAGCGCCTCAGGCACGGTCTCACGCACGAAGGGACGTCGGTCGCCGTTGCGCGTGAGCTCGCGCAGATGCGCATGCTCGACCTTGCTGAGGCGCAGCGCGCGGGCCAGGGCATCGACCGTGGTGACCGAGGGGCTGACCGAGCGACCCTGTTCCAGACGGATGTACCAGTCGACGCCGATGCCGGCGAGTTCGGCCACTTCCTCGCGGCGCAGGCCCGGCGTGCGGCGGCGCCGTCCGGGGGCCAGGCCGACGGCCTTGGGGGTGAGGCGCTCGCGGCGCGAACGCAGGAAATCGCCCAGCTGGTTTTTGCTGTTGTCCAGGATGGCACTCATAATCCCAGGATAATACTAGGCCTGAATGCCGATGGGAAGGATCGCGACAATGGGCGCCTCAACGACATGAGGTCTTCCATGAAAGCAGCCGTCCTGAAGGCGCTGGGCTCGCCGCTCGCCGTCGAAACCGTGCCCGATCCGGTGCTGGGCACCGGCGAGGTGATCGTCGACGTCGCCGCCACCAAGGTGCTGGCCTATGCGGGCGACGTGCTGAGCGGTCAGCGCCGCTATCTCCTGGAGCCGCCGATCGTCCCGGGCGCCGGTTGCATCGGCCGCGTGCGCGAGGTCGGCCCCGACGCCACCGAGCTGGCGCCGGGCGACTGGGTGTTCTGCGATCCCACCGTGCGCTCGCGCGACAATGCGCAGGCGCCCGACATCATCCTGCAGGGCCTGACCGCCGGCAGCCAGCGCGCCCTGCGGCTGCAGAAGTACTTCCACGACGGCTCATGGGCCGAGCGTACCCGCGTGCCCACGGAATGCGTGGTGCGCATCGGCGCCATAAGCGACGCCGAGGCCGTCTCGTGGTGCGCGTTCGGCAACTTCGCGGTGGCTTATGGCGGCTACGTCGCCGCCAACCTGCAGCCCGGCGAGACCGTTCTGGTGAACGGCGCGACCGGCGCCTTCGGCAGCGGCGGCGTCGCCGTGGCGCTGGCGATGGGAGCCAGCACGGTGATCGCCACGGGCCGCAATCAACAAGCGCTCGATGATCTCGCGCGACGCTTCGGCAAGCGGGTGCGGCCGGTGCGCATGGCCGGCGACGAGGAGCGCGACCGACAGGCCATCCTCGACTTGGCCGGAGCGCCCATCGACTGCGTGCTCGACCTGCTTCCACCCGCCGCCACGCCGGCCCAGGTGAGGGCGGCACTCCTCACCGTCCGCCCCTATGGACGGGTCGTCCTGATGGGCGGCGTCCGCCAGGACGTTGGCGTCCCCTATGACTGGCTGATGCGCCACTGCATCACCATTCACGGCCAGTGGATGTATCGGCGAGATGCCATCCCACGCCTGATCGCGCTGGTGCGCTCGGGCCTGCTGTCACTCGAGCACCACCAGGCCAAATGCTTCGGTCTTGACGACGTGAACGAGGCGATCGCCCACGCCGCCGCCCACGCCGGGCCGTTCTCGATGACGGTGCTGCGGCCCTAGCTATTCCGTCCCGCCGGCTGACGAATCGGAGAAGTGGCCGCCGCCCTCGATCCCAACGCCGCCAGTGAAGTCGGGAGGGTTGGGGCTGAAGGTATAGTCTTCACCGCGGAAGGTGAAACGAAGGACGAGTCCTCTTAGCGCTTCGTAGTCCGCCCGGACGGCAGGGCTCGCGGTCTTCTCGAATTCAGGTCGAGGCAGGAAGGCGGCGTAAGCCAACGAGAGGTGGCGGCGCGGCAGTCGGCATTTGATGCATGCGGCCCGAATCTGGCCTGCCGTGTAGAACTTGCTCGCGCCATAGTCCCGCAGCAGCCGCGGGCCGAGGCGCCCCGCGAGCCTTGGGGCCCAGCGTCTCCGATCGATCCTGCGGATCAACTCAAACAGGCCCACGGGACTCTCCCTCAGGAGGGTCCACTTTATCTCATACCGGTTGGCAGTGTCGTGGCTACTCCGCCGCGATCGCGAGCGGCGGATGCCCGGCCGGCGCTTCGACGAGCGCCGGCTTGGTCGCCGGCTGCTTGACCCGGAACCAGGCGGCGTAGAGCGCCGGCAGGAACAGGAGTGTGAGGGCGGTCGCAACCAGCAGGCCGCCCATCAGCGCCACCGCCATCGGCCCCCAGAACACGCTGCGGGAGAGCGGGATCATGGCGAAGATCGCGGTGCCCGCGGTCAGCAGGATCGGCCGGGCGCGGCGCACCGTGGCGTCGATCACGGCGTCCCAGGCCGAGTGGCCGGCGGCGATGTCCTGGTCGATCTGATCGACCAGGATCACCGAGTTGCGCATGATCATGCCGGCGAGCGCGATCACGCCCAGCAGCGACACGAAGCCGAAGGGCTGGTTGAACAGCAGCAGGAACAGCGACACGCCGATCAAGCCGAGCGGCGCCGTCAGCATCACCAGCGCAAGCTTGGAGAAGCTCTGCAGCTGCAGCATCAGGAACAGCACCATCAGGAACACCATGACCGGCATCATCTTGAAGATGGAGCCCTGGCTCTTGGCGCTCTCCTCGCTGTCGCCGCCGACCTCGATGCGATAGCCCGCCGGCAGCCCGGCGCGCAGTGGCGCCAGCGCCGTGTCGATGCGGGCGGCGACGTCGGGACCCTGCACGCCGTCGATCACGCCGGCGCGCACGGTCATCAGCAGATCCTTGTTGCGCCGCCACAGGATCGGCTCCTCGAGCTCGAAGCGCAGCGTCGCAAGCTGGGCGAGGGAGACCACACCGCCATTGGCAGTACGGAAGTTGATCGCCTCCAGGCCCTCCACGCTCAGCCGCTCGGCGGCGACGGCGCGGGCCACCACGTCGATCGATTCTGTGCGCTCGCGATACTGCGTGACCGTCACGCCCGACAGCAGGGTCTGCAGCGTGTTGCCCAGGATCTGCGAATCGACCCCGAGGGCGCGCGCCTTGTTCTGGTCGACCTCGAGTCGCACCGTCTTGGCAAGCTCGTTCCAGTCGAAGTTGATGTCGCGCGTTGCGGGATCCGCCTTGAAGACCTGGCGCACCTGCTCGGCGATGGTGCGCACCTGCTGCGGATCCTCGCCCATGACGCGGAACATCACGGGGTAACTGACCGGCGGTCCATTCTGCAGCCGCTGCACGCGTCCGCGCACGGCCTCGAAGCCCGTGGCGAACATCTGGTTCAGCTCGCTCACCACGCGCTCGCGCGCCACGAGATCCTTGGTCATGATGATGACCTGGCCGAAGTTGGCGTTGGCGAGCTCCGGCACCGTCGGCAGGTAGAAGCGCGGGCTGCCGGCCCCGACATAGGAGGTGTAGAAGGCGACGTCGCGATTCTCGCCCAACCACTTCTCCAGCCGCTTCACCTCGTTGTCGGTCGCATTCCACGAGGCGCCCTGGGCAAGCTTCAGGTCGACGATCAGCTCGGGCCGGTTGGCGGTCGGGAAGAACTGCTTCTGCACCAGGCTGAAGGCGCCCATGGCGGCCACGAAGGCAAGCGCGGTGATGCCGATGGTGGTCCAGCGCCAGCTGACGCACCATACGACCAGCTTGCGGAATGCCTTGTAGAGCCGGCCGCTATAGGGATCGTGGTGCTGGACCTTGGGCGTCGGCAGCAGGTGATAGCCCATCCACGGCGTGAACAGCACCGCCACGAACCACGAGATGATCAGCGACAGGCCGACCACCCAGAAGATCGAGTTGGTGTATTCGCCGGCGCTCGAGCGCGCGAAGCCCACCGGCACGAAGCCCACGGCGGTGACCAGCGTGCCCGTCAGCATGGGGAAGGCCGTCGAGGTGTAGGCATAGGTCGCCGCTTCGAGGCGGCTCGCCCCTTGCTCCAGCTTCACCATCATCATCTCGACGGCGATGATGGCATCGTCGACCAGCAGGCCGAGCGCGATGATCAGCGCGCCGAGCGAGATGCGCTGGAAGTCGATGCCGAGCAGCAGCATGCCGACGAAGGTAATGGCCAGCACCAGCGGCACCGACAGCGCCACGATCACGCCGGTGCGCACGCCGAGGCTGATGAACGACACGACCAGCACGATGGCCAGCGCCTCGAGCAGCGAGGAGATGAACTCCTCGAACGACTTGTCGACCACCTCGGGCTGGTTGGCGACGCGGTGGACGGTGATGCCGATCGGCAGGTCCTTCTCGACCTCTGCCATCGCCTTGTCGAGCGCCTTGCCCAGCGTCTGGACGTTGCCGCCCGGCGCCATGACGACGCCAAGCCCGATCACCGGCTTGCCGTTGAAACGCATGGCGATCTGCCGGGGATCCTGGTAGCCGCGCTTGATCTCGGCAACATCCGACAGCATCAGCGTGCGGCCGTTGGCGGAGAAGGGGAGTGCGGCGAGCTCCTCGGCCGAGGCCGGCGCGCCGTCGACGCGCACGGAGACGCGCTCGCCCTTGGTCTCCACCGTGCCGGTGGCGACGATGGCATTCTGGCGCCGCACGACGTCGAGGATCTGGTCGACCGGCACGCCCAGCATGGCGAGCCGCGCGTGGCTGAACTCGATGTAGATCTTCTCGTCCTGCAGGCCGATCAGGTCGGCCTTGGTGACGTCGGGCACGCGCAGCAGGCGCTGGCGCACGCCCTTGACGATCTCCTTGACCTCGGCCGGCGAGAAGCCGTCGGCCTCGAAGGCCCAGATCAGGCTGTAGGTGTCGCCGTACTCGTCGTTGAAGTTGGGGCCTAGCACGCCCTGCGGCAGGGAACTCTTGATGTCGCCGACCTTCTTGCGCACCTGGTACCAGAGGTCGGGCACCTTGGACGGCGGGGTGTCGTCGCGCAGCGAGACGTAGATCACTGTCTCGCCGGGCTTGGTGTAGCTGTTGACGTAGTTGAACCAGGGCAGCTCCTGCAGCTTGGTCTCGATCTTCTCCGTGACTTGCTGTTCCATCTCGCGCGAGGTGGCGCCGGGCCACGCCGCCGACACCACCATCTGCTTGATGGTGAAGGGCGGATCCTCGCCGCGGCCGAGATTGAAGAAGGCGTAGGTGCCCGCGGCGACCAGGGCGATCATGAAGAACACGGTGAGCGTGCTGTACTTCAACGCCAGCGCGGACAAGTTGGTGCGCGTGGTCATGGCGGGCTCCCCCGGCAGAGTGGTCGTATCTAGCGCTGGGCCTGCTGCTGGCTCTGCAGCGGCTTCACCTTCTGGCCGGCCTCGAGCTTGTGCACGCCGGCCGTGGCGATCAGCTCGCCGTCCTTCACGCCCGAGGCGATGGCCGCGGTCTCGTCGCGCCAGCGCGCGATCGTGACGGGCCGCAGCGTGACGGTGCCGTCCTTGTCGACGATCCAGACTGCGGGGTGGGTGCCGCGCTGGAAGATCGCCGACAGCGGAACCTCGGCGACCGACTGCGCATCGGGGCGCTCGAAGGTGAGGGTGGCCGTCATGCCGAGGCCGATGAAGGTCGGCTGCTCGAGAACGCTGTAGCGCGCGGGATAAGTGCGCGTCATGGGATCGGCGCTGGGCGAGAGCTCGCGCAGGCGCACCATGTAGCGATGGCTGGGATCGGACCACAGCTCGAAGCTTGCGGCGCCCGCCTCACGCACCGTCTTCAGGCGATGCTCGGGCACGCCGACCAGGATCTCGAGCTCGTCGGTGCGCGCGACACGCACCACGCCCTGACCCTGCGCCATGACCTGGCCGACCTCGGCCTGGACCGCGGTGACCACGCCCGCCGTATCGGCGCGCAGCTCCGTATAGGCGAGGTTGTTCTCGGCCGAGGCGAGCTGGCTCCTGGCCTGCTCGACGCGGGCCTGCGACGTTGCGGCAAGGGACTGCCGCTGCTCCAGGGTCTGCGCCGTGAATACGTTGGTGCCGCGCAGCGCCTGGTAGCGTTCGTGGTCGGCCCTGGCGCGCGTGTAGTCGGCTTCGGCGGAAGCAAGCGCCGCCCGCGCATTGTCGACGGCCAGCCGATAGTCGGCCGGGTCGAGCTGGGCGATCAGGTCGCCCGGCTTGAGGACGGTGCCGACATCGACCGAACGCGCCACGATCTTCCCCGAGACGCGGAAACCGAGGTTGCTCTCGATGCGCGGGACGACGGTGCCGGCCAGAACCAGCGACTGGCTGCGGCGCTGATAGGTGATTTCCATGACCCGGGCCGGCCGAATCAGGGGTTCAGCTGATGCCGTGGGACGAGAGGCGCTGGCGGTCCAGGATATCGCAGCGAAGCCGGCCGCCGCCGCCGCGCCGGCCCCGAGGACGATCGCCACGGCCTTGAAGGGAACCTTGCCGAGGCGCTGAGCGTACGGGACACGCATGGCTAACCGTCCTTCCAAGGTTTACACTGTTCAGCGTGCGGAAATTAACAATGTTAACTGAACGTTGATAACTTATCGGCGTTCAGATAAGTGTCAAGGGGAAGGAGACAGTTTTTGTCAGGGTTCGCGACAGCGTTGCCGGCCGGCCGCAAGCGCCGCGGCGAAGGCCACACCCGCCGGGAAGAGATCCTCCAGGCCGCCAAGGAGCTGTTCCTGGAGCAGGGCTACGACTTGACCACGATCCGCCGAATCGCTGACCGGGTCGGCATCTCCGCGCCCGCGCTCTACCTCTATTTCAAGGACAAGGAAGCGCTGATGCTGGCGCTTTGCGACCAGACCTTCAGCCATCTGAGCGAGGCGATCGACGAGATCGAGAAAACGGTGGCCGACCCGTTGGAGCGGGTGCGCCGGTTCGGCGAGGCTTATGTCCGCTTTGGCCTCAGCCATCCCGACGAGTATCGGCTGGTCTTCCTTAACCCGAACATCCCCGAGCCCCTGCGCCGGACCGGCCATCGCATGCCCACGGATGATCCGACGGCGCCTGGTGTGGGCGGGGCGCTGGTGTTCAAGCGGCTGGTGACCATCATCGGCGAGCTCGATGCCTCAGGCACCAAGCTCAACTATCCGCCAGACACCTGCGGCGAGCTGTGCTGGATGGGCCTGCACGGGCTGGTGTCGGCCTTCATCATGAAGCCCGACTTCCCCTGGTCGAACCGCGACCTGCTGATCAACGGCATGCTCGACGTTCACCTGAAGGGGATCGTGAAGGCTTAGTCTTGCCGGACTGTGGGCCTCCAGGCCCGCTCTTCTTCAGAATGATGAGCCGGCCTGGAGGCCCGCGGTCCGGCAAGAGATCAAGCGTTCTGCAGGACGTGGACCTTGCGGTCGGCCAGGAGATCCTTGTTCTTGGCGGCGTAGGCCTTCATGTGCTCGGAAGCGCCATGAGCCTTGAGATCGTCCATGGTTGCCCACTTCTCGATGACGACGAAGGTATCCGGGCCGAACTTGGCGAACGGTCCGCCTTCGTTGTCGACGGTCGCGCCGTATTCGATGCAGCCCTTCTCGGCGTGGACTGCCGGCACGTTGGCCTTGAAGTTCTTGAGAACCTCGTCCCGCTTGCCGGGCTTGGCGGTGATGATGGCGACGACGTGGATCATGATCTCCTCCTGGTTTCCTTACGCGTGACCGTGGCGTAGCACACGGCCGGGCAGCTTGTCGTCGGCGGCGACGGCGTCCTTGCCGTTCTGGCGAATGACTCGGCCGTTGACGATGACCGCGTCGACGCCCGTCGCCTCCGACACCAGCCGGTCTGCCCCGGCTGGCAGGTCGTAGACGCGCTTCAGCGGGCCTGGCGCCACGGTTCGCGGATCGAACACCACGACATCGGCCGGCCGCCCTTCGGCCAGCAGGCCGCGGTCGGTGATGCCGAACATCTCGGCGGGCCGCTGCGTCAGCTGGTGCACGGCCTGCTCGAGCGTAAGTGTCTTCTTCTCGCGCACCCAGTGGCCCAGCAGATAGGTCGAGTAGCAGGCGTCGCAGAGCTGGCTGGCATGCGCGCCGGCATCCGAGAGTGCAATCACGGTATGCGGATCGGTGATCAGCTCGGCCACTTCCTTCTCATCGAAGTTCATCACGGCCATGCGAAAGCGCGCCTGCAGGTCGCTGGCCAGCGCCAGGTCGAGCGCGAGGTCGACCGGATCCTTGCCAAGCTTCGCGGCCGCGGTGGCGAGCGGCTGCTCCTCGAGCTCGCGCGCCGATGGCGCCCAGGCGACGATCACGCGGTCCCACCAGTTGCGGAACAGCGGCGTCACCTCGCTGCGCAGCTTCTCGCGCCACGCCGGATCGGCATAGGCGCGGCGGCGCGTGCCGGGCGTCTTGGCATCCTCGACGGCGAGTTCGTTCATGAACTTCATGACGTCGAAGATGAAGGGCTCGGCGAAGGTGAATTCGAAGTTGAGTGGCCGGCAGCTCACCTGCGGGATCACCAGCGCGCCTGACTTGCGCTGTTCGGCGGCGAGGTCGAGCTGCTTGCGATGGCCGCCCGGGCCGTAGAGGTAGGAGAGGAGGGCGGTCCAGGTGACTGGCACGCCGTACTTTCGGCTGACCTCGGCCATGTGCCTGGTCGAGAAATCGCGGCCAATGGTGATCTGCATCAGGCCGCGCTTCAGCTCGCCCATCACCGATACGAGCTGGTCCATCTCCTCGACCGTCGCCTGTCGGCTGGGTACCGGCTTGCCGGCATAGCCATTGTGGCTCACCGCCACCGAGGTGCCGAAGCCGATGGCGCCGGCCTCCATCGCCTCGCGCACCAGCTTCTTCATCGTGGCGATCTCGTCGGCCGTGGCGGCGCGCTCGGTCGACTCCTCGCCCATGACGTAGAGGCGCAGCGGCGTATGGCCGAACAGGGCGGCGATGTTGATCGCCGCGCCGCGCTTCTCCAGGGCATCGAGGTATTGCGGGAAGGTCTCGAACGGCCAATCGATGCCGAGCCCGGCCTCGAGGGCTTCCAGGCTCATGCCCTCGACCTTCTCCAGGGTCTGCATGATGAGCTTGCGATGGGCGGCCCGCGTCGGCGCGACGCCGAAGCCGCAATTGCCGATCACCGTCGTGGTGACGCCATGCCAAGGCGAGATGCTGAGCATGCGATCCCACAGGATCTGCGCATCGTAATGGGTGTGCACGTCGACGAAGCCCGGCGAGACAATCTTGCCCTTGGCGTCGATGGTCGTCGTAGCCGGCCCGCCGGCCTTGCCCAGGCTCGCGATCTTGCCGTCCTTGATGCCGAGGTCAGCCGCGTAGCCCGGGTTGCCCGAGCCGTCGACGATGGTTCCGCCGGTGATCTTGAGGTCGTAGGACATCGCTGCCTCTCGGGCTTGCTCCTGAACGCCTGTCCATTATACCTCGTGGGTTGCCGCAGGAGGGAAGGCATGGCCAAGCATAAGATCGCGCTCATTCCGGGTGACGGAATCGGCAAGGAAGTTCTGCCCGAGGGTGTGCGCGTGCTCGAGGCCGCTGCGCGGCGCTTCAACTTCCAGCTCGAGTTCACGGACTTCGACTGGTCGTGCGATCGCCTGCTGCAGACCGGCAAGATGATGCCCGATGACGGCATGGAACAGCTCAAGGCTTTCGAGAGCATCTTCCTCGGTGCGGTCGGCTGGCCAGGCGTGCCCGATCACGTTTCGCTATGGGGCCTCTTGATCCCGATCCGCCGCGATTTCGACGAGTACGTGAACCTGCGTCCCGTGCGCCTGTTCGAGGGCGTGCCGTCGCCGCTTGCCAATCGCAAGCCCGGTGAGATCGATTTCTGGGTGGTGCGCGAGAACACCGAAGGCGAGTACAGCCAGCTCGGCGGACGCATGTTCCAGGGCACCGAGAACGAGATGGCGGTGCAGGAGGCGGTGTTCACCCGCAAGGGCGTCGACCGCGTTCTGAAGTTCGCCTTCGAGTTCGCCAGCAAGACCAAGAAGAAGCACGTGACCTCGGCCACCAAGTCCAACGGCATCATCCACACGATGCCATTCTGGGACGAGCGCTTCGCCGAGATGAAGAAGAACTATCCCGGCATCAAGGCCGACCAGTACCACATCGATATCCTGACGGCGCACTTCGTGCGCAACCCGGACTGGTTCGACGTCGTGGTCGGTTCCAACCTGTTCGGCGACATCCTGTCGGATCTGGGCCCCGCGCTCACGGGATCGATCGGCGTGGCGCCCTCGGGCAACATCAATCCCGAGCGCAAGTTCCCCTCGATGTTCGAGCCGGTGCACGGCTCGGCGCCGGATATTGCCGGCAAGTTCATCGCCAACCCGATCGGCCAGATCTGGTCGGGAGCCATGATGGTGCGGCATCTCGGCTATCCCGAGGCTGCAGAGGCCATTGAACGCGCGATTGCCGCGTCTTTGGTGGAGGGCGGGCCCCGGACGCGGGACCTCGGCGGCAACGGCGACACTAAGACCGTGGGCGCGGCCATTGCAGAACTTGTGAAGACGGTCTAGCTCTCCCGGCAGTTGCACTGTTTCAGGGAGATGACGATGAAAAGACGCGTCCTTTTGGGCAGCGTCGCTGCGAGCGGCTTGGCGGCCCTGTCGTTTGGCGCCATGGCGCAGGCCTATCCGACCAAGCCGATCACCGTCGTCGTGCCTTTCGCCGCCGGCGGTCCGACCGATGCGCTGGCCCGCATCCTTTGCCAGCGCATGGGCGAGGCGCTCGGCCAGCAGATGATCGTGGAGAATGTCGGTGGCGCGGGCGGCACGATCGGCGTCGCCAAGGTCGCGCGCGCGACTCCCGATGGCCACACGCTCTCCTTCACTCACATGGGCACGCTCGCGGTCAACATCGCGCTCTACAAGGCGTTGCCTTACGACAGCCAGAAGGATTTCGAGCCGGTCGGACTTGGCGGCACCAACCCGATGGTGCTGGTGGCGAAGAAGGACCTGCCAGCCAAGGACTTCAAGGAGTTCATGGACTACGTCCGCGCCAACCAGAAGAAGGTCCAGTACGGCATGGCGGGCATCGGTGCCGCCTCGCACCTCGGCGGCCTGATGCTGAACAGCATGATGAAGGTCGACGTGCTCGAGATCCCCTACAAGGGCACGGGTCCGGCGCTGAACGATCTCGTCTCCGGCCAGTTCGACTACATGGTCGACCAGGCGGTGAACGTGCTGCCGCAGATCCAGAGCGGCAACATCAAGGCGCTGGGCGTGTCGACGCTGAAGCGCTTGCCGCAGCTGCCCGACGTGCCGACGATCGATGAAGCGGGCCTCAAGGGCTACGAGGTCACCATCTGGAACGGCTTCTTCGCGCCCAAGGGAACACCGAAGGACGTCATCGCCAAGGTCAACCAGGCGCTGGTGACGGCGCTCGCCGATGACAAGGTGAAGGTTCGCCTGACCGAACTCGCCGTCGAGCTGCCGAGCGGCGCGGAAACGACGCCCGAGGCGCTGGGCAATCAGCTCAAGGCGTCGATCGACAAGTGGGTGCCGGCGGTGCGCGCTGCCGGCGTGAAACCCGAGTAGTGTTGCTGGAGCGCGGACCTGGAAGTCCGCGCTCCAGCAAAAGCTAGTCTAGGCGCTGGGGCCGTCGGCCGCGCAATGCCTCTCGAGGATGATCTGGCCGACGAACATGCCGTCGGCGCTTTGCGTCACGTTCAACGTTACCCGCATGCCCAGCTCCTTGGCCCGCCGCGCGATGAGCGGCAGGGCGTCGCTGTTGGCGCAGACACGCAGGACCCGCGAGCGTGCGCCGTCGCAGAAGATCGGAGTGCGGTAGGTCATGTGCCGTGGAGGGCCGGGTGTGCCGACAGAACCAAGACGATAAACGAGACGAAAGCGAGTCCCTTCACACGAGTCATGCACGTCCTATGGGCTGAGATCGGCCGACCAATCGCCGGCCTTGTCTCGGCTTACGGGCGCGTGAGAAGCGCTATCCCTCGATTCAATCTGGGCAATTACTTGGCAATCTGCAGTTCATCGAAGGTGAGGGCCACGGAGCGGCGCGAATTGCCGCCTTCGTCGCGCAACGCCAACGTCACCCGACGCTCCCACCAGTCGACGTCGACCACGCCGAAGTTCGCCGCCGGGTAGAGCGCACCCACCCGGTTGGGGCCGGGCTCGTTCGCCGCCCAATACACCATGTTGAGGCCGCTCGAGGTCACCTCGTAGAGCGGTGGCATGCCGGAGGGCATCTCGCGGTAGAGCGCGCCGACATGGCGGTCGCCTGACAGCAGCACCACGCCCTTGGCGCCGCTTTCGCGGATGGTGTCGATCAGCTTCTGTCGCTCCAGCGGGAAATTGCCCCAGCGCTCCCAACCGTGGCCTTCGGCCAAGACCTGCGTGCTCGACACCAGCAGCCGCAGTTCAGCGGGCTTGCGCAGCTCCTCGGCGAGCCAAGCCCATTGAGTGGCGCCCAGCATCGTCTTGGCCGGATCGGGATCGGGCAGGTATCGCTCGCGGCCCGGCGCACCTCTCTGATCGGTGGGCTTGAGCGGCGAGCGGAACCAGCGCAAGTCGAGCAGGATGACCTGCACCCGCATGCCGGGTGGGCCAATGATGTGGGAGTCATAGATGCCTTCGCGGGTCCGCCGGATGTCGCCCGCGGGAACCCTCCAGAAATCGAGAAACAAGTCCTTGGAAACAGCCTTGTGAGGGAAGTCGCCGCCGCCGTCGTTGATGCCGTAGTCGTGGTCGTCCCACACCGCGAGATGGTTCACCTTATCGCGCAGCCGGTTATAGCCCTCGATCTGCGACGCCAGGGCGTAGGCGCGCTTGAGGTTGGCCGCATCGGCGGTGTTGAAGTCGCCGTAGACATTGTCGCCCATGAAGATGAAAAGGTCGGGGTGATAGGCGAGAATGGCGTCCCAGATCGGCTGCGGCTTGTCCTGGTCGGCGCACGAGCCGAAAGCGATGCGGGTGAGCGGCGGGCGGCTCTGGGCAAACAATCGGGCCGGCAACAACGCGGCCGTGGCCATTAACTGTGCGAGAGTGCGGCGGTGGAACATCATGCTGGTCACCCAAAAGCCAGAATGGCAGCCTTAATTGTCACTACCGTGAAACGCCATCTCAAATACGCCCTCGAACTGCTGTTCGTGCCGATTGCTGCAGCGATCGTCTTTTTCGAAGAGACGCTGCTGCATTATCTCGGCCTCGCCATGGCTGCCATCGCCAGGTGGCCGCCGGTCGCGGCGCTGGAGGCCTGGCTGCGCCGGCTGCCGCCCTGGGGCGCCCTGCTGGCCTTCGTTGCACCGTCTCTGCTGATCGTTCCCATCAAACTTGCCGCTGTCTGGTTTGCGTTGCACCACAAGTACGGGCTTTCGATCGTCAGTATTGTCATTGGCAAGATGCTGGCGACGGCGCTGGTGGCGCGTCTCTACCAGGTCCTGCGGCCGACGCTGATCAAGATGGCCTGGTACCTGTGCGCCGAGACCTGGCTGTTCGCCTGGCGCGATAGGCTCTACGCCTTCGTGAAGGCGCTGCCGGCCTGGCAGAAGGCCAAGGCGATGGTCCAGGGCGTGCGACGCTGGATGCGCGAGCTGCTCGGCCTGCCTCCCAAGAGGGCGTCTTCCCATGAACCCTGAGATCGTTCCCTGCCAAGGTCCGCTGGGCGCCCGCATCGAAGGGCTCGATCGCAGCCGCGCCGGCGAGCCCGGGATCGCAGCGCTGCTGAACCGGGCCCTGGCCGAGCATCTGCTCGTGGTCGTGCCGGGTGAACGCATGACGCCGGCCGAGACGCTCGCCTTCGCCCGGGCCTTCGGCACGCCGCGCACGCAGCTACTGCGCTACAAGCGCAGCGGCGAGGTGCCGGAAGTGTCGGTGATGGTCTCGACCCTGATGGCCGACGGCACGACCGACAAGACGGCGATCCGCGCCGAGGACTGGCACACCGACGATTCCTACTTCGCCATTCCGGCGAAGGCGACGCTGCTGCACGGCATCGAGATCCCAAGCCGCGGTGGGGCCACCTGGTTCTGCAACATGCATTCCGTCTACGAGGCGCTCCCTGAAAGCCTGCGGCGGCGCATCGACGGCATGCGCGCGATCCACGGCTACGACACGCCTCGCGCCCGCAACCGGCCCTCGGCCCGCACCGCGCAGGAGATCGCCGAAACGCCCGACGTCGAGCATCCGCTGGTGCGCACCCATCCCGAGACCGGCCGCAAGGCGCTCTATCTCAATCCCAATCGGCTCGACCGCATCGTCGGGCTGGAGCGCGCCGAGAGCGATGCACTGCTGGACGAGCTGGCCGACGAGGCGCGCAAGCCCCGACATCACTACGGCCACGTCTGGCAGGCGGGCGACATCGCGATCTGGGACAACCGGGCCACCATGCACCGCGTGGTCATCGACTATCCGATGGGCGAGCCGCGCGTCATGCAGCGCGTGCTGATCGAGGGCGACAAGCCGTTCTGACCAGAGGCGGGCCTCGGGTCCGCCTCTGGTCATCCTGAGCGAAGCGAAGGATCTCATGCCGATTGCAAACGGCGATGAGGTCCTTCGCTGCGCTCAGGACGACAGATTTGAGACGCGCTCCCTTGATCAGAGCGCGGCGCCGGCTTCTTTCATCGCCGAGATCTCGGCCTGGGAGTAGCCCGCCTCGGCCAGCACCTCGGCCGTATGCTCGCCGAGCTTGGGCGCGTGGGTGGTCTTGTCGCGGCCACCGCCGGAGAAGGTGTTGGCGGGCCTGGTGCGGCGGATCTTGCCTTCGCTGGGATGGTCCTCGGAGCCGAAGAAGCCCACGTCCTCGAGATGCGGGTCGCTCAGCAGGTCGTCGATCGAGTTGTAGCGCGCCGCCGGGATGTCGAGCTCGTCGAAGATCTTCAGCCACTCCGCCGTCGTCTTCTGCGCCAGGCCCTGCTTGCGCACCTCGAAGTAGAGGGCGGAATTGGCGGTGCGCGAGCCCGGGCTGTCGAAGCGCGGGTCGGTCTTGAGCTCGGGCCGGCCGATGGCGTCGAAGAAGGGGAAGGCGTGGGCGTTGGTGTTGGGCGCCACCGTGATGTAGCCGTCCTTGGTCGGCAGCGGCCGGTAGTCGGGCGTCAGCAGGCGGTTGTCGCCGCTCGGGCCGACCGGCGGATCGAAGGTCATGGCGCCCAGGTGCTCGCTGGTCACGAACGAGGCCATGTTCTCCAGCATCGGCACGTCGATCGCCTCGCCCTTGCCGGTCTTCTCGCGACGATAGAGGGCAAAGCCGATGGCCTGGGCCGCGATCAGCCCCGACGTGTGGTCGCTCATCACCATGGGCACGAAGCGCGGCTCGCCGACCGCGCGCTCGAAGGTGCCGGCGACGCCCGACAGGCTCTGCACGATGGGATCGTAGGCGGGGCGGTTGTAGTAACGGCCGCCGCGGCCGAACGCCAGGATCGAGCAATGGATCAGCTTGGGATGCGTCGGCGCCAGGCTCGCATAGTCGAGGCCGGCGCGCGCCAGGCCCTCGGGGCGCACGTTGCTTACGAACACATCGGCCTTGGCGATGAGGCGCTTCATCGCGGCAAGCCCGTCGGGCTTCTTGAGATCGAGCACGATCGAGCGTTTGTTGCGGTTGAAGTTGATGAACTTGCCCGACATGCCGGGATTGCGGCTGCCGCGCGCCATGGTGCGTAAGAGGTCGCCGCCCGGCGCCTCGACCTTGATCACGTCGGCGCCGTAGTCAGCGAGCGTGCGCGTGCAGATCGGCCCGACGACCACGGTGGTGAGGTCGACGACGCGCACGCCGTCGAGCGGACCGCTCATCGCGCGAACTCCAGGTCCATCTCGCCGCACAGCACGCCGTTCTTGTCGGCCGCCCAGATCTTGAGCTTGCCGTCCTTCTGCTCCTCGCCGCGCACCTCGATGAAATCGCCGACCCACAGCGGGTGGACCAGCCGCGCGGTGTAGCCGGTGAGGGCGCCCTTGCCGTGCTTCAGCGCGGCGTCGACCATCAGGTGCATCGACAGGCCGCCATTGGAGACGATGGCGGGGTAGCCTTCCTCGGTCCGCGTATAGTCGCCGTCGTAGTGGATGCGGTGCGCGTTCCAGGTGAGCGCCGAGAAGCGGAAGTTGAGCGTGTTGCTGAGCTCGGTGCGTTCGCTCCAGGCATGGTCGCCGCGCGCCGGGGTGGGCACCGTCGCGGTGGTCTTCTGTCCCGCCGGCACCGCCTGACGGTAGATCGCGTCCATCTCGTCGACGGCGACTGTCTTGCCGCCTTGCTCATAGGTGTTGCGCATGGTGAGCACGAAGATATCGCCCGAGCGTCCGCTCTTGGGGACGATGTCGGCCACTTCCGCCTTCTTCACCGCCGGTTCGCCGGCGCGCAGCCGGCCCATCACCTTCACCCGGCGGCCGGCGCCCATGCGACGCGGCATCGGGATCGGCGGCAGGACGACGCCTTTCTTGGCGTGGCCGTCGGGACCAAGCTCGCTCTGAAGAACGGTCTCGACGCCGATGAAGGAGAACCAGTGCGGCGGCAGCTCGGTGCCGCGCGAAATCGTCGCCGGGTCCACGTTGAAGGTGCCGGCGGCGCGACGTATCGCCATCAGGCCGACATCGTCCTCCACCGCGCGCACGCGGCCGATCCACGGCCGCAGGTCCTTCATCGCATCGTCCATCCAGCCCATCGCTTCTTCCTCCGTCGCGCCGGAAAATCGCACGGGCGGGACGGAAGAAGAAGGGCTCGTTGCTCCGGGCTTTCGCTAGGTGCGCTGCTCTCCCTGCACCCGCAGCAGCGCCTTGACGCCCTGCCAGCCCCAGTAGACGCGGTGATAGGCGATCAGGCCGTTCTCGATGTCCATCGATTCGAACAGGTCGACCTGCGAGCCACCGGGCGTCTTGCGCGGATACTCCCAGATCAGGACGCGGCCGTCGGAGAAGAAGCCGGTGCGGTGGAGATCGGTGAACTCGCCCTTCAGATTGACGAAGTTGCGCTCAAACAGCTTCGCGATCTCGGCCTTGCCGCGCAGGATGCCGTCGTCTCGCTCGGGGAACTGCGCGATCACGGTCGGGCTCTCGAAGATGGCGTTGTCGGCGTAGAGCACCATCAGACCGGAGAGATCACCCGACATCACCGCGCGATGCCATTCTTCGTAGACGTGGCGGATCTGGGCTTCCTGGGACATGGGCGGTTCCTTTCTGCGGGGCCCGCCAATAGCCTGTCCTTCCTGACACCGTTGTGTCAGCAGCAAAAGAAAAGGGACCCGAAGGTCCCCTTTCCGTCGATCTCGTCCTGTTGCTCAGATCGAGTAGTACATCTTGTACTCGACCGGCGCCGGCTGGTGCTCCCAGTTGTAGACCTCTTCCCACTTGAGCTCCATGTAGGCGTCGATCTGGTCGTCGGTGAACACGCCGCCCTTGGTGAGGAAGGTGCGGTCGGCGTCGAGGCAGTTCAGGGCCTCGCGCAGCGAGCCCGCCACGGTCGGCACCTTGGTCAGCTCCTCCGGCGGCAGGTCGTACAGGTTCTTGTCCATCGGATCGCCCGGATGGATCTTGTTCTGGATGCCGTCGATGCCGGCCATCAGCATCGCCGCGAAGGCGAGGTAGGGGTTGGCCGACGGATCGGGGAAGCGGACTTCCACGCGCTTGCCCTTCGGCGAGGACACGTAGGGGATGCGGCAGGAGGCCGAGCGGTTGCGCGAGGAGTAGGCCAGCAGCACCGGCGCCTCGAAGCCCGGGATGACGCGCTTGTAGGAGTTGGTGCTGGCGTTGCAGAAGGCGTTCAGCGCCTTGGCGTGCTTGATGATGCCGCCGATGTAGTAGAGCGCCGTCTCCGACAGGTCGGCGTAGCCCGAACCGGCGAACAGCGGCTTGTTGTCCTTCCAGATCGACTGGTGGCAATGCATGCCCGAGCCGTTGTCGCCGTAAAGCGGCTTCGGCATGAACGTCACCGACTTGCCGTAGCTGTGGGCGACGTTGTGCAGGGTGTACTTGTACTTCTGCACGTTGTCGGCGGTCTTCACCAGCGTGTCGAAGCGGAAGCCGAGCTCGTTCTGCGCCGGCGCAACCTCGTGGTGGTGGATTTCCATGATCAGGCCCATATCGGTGCAGACCGACATCATCTCGGCGCGCAGGTCGTTCATCGAATCGACCGGCTGGACCGGGAAGTAGCCGCCCTTGACGCCGGGACGATGGCCCATGTTGCCGCCTTCGAACTCGGCGCCCGAGTTCCACGGCGATTCGCTCGAGGTCACCTTGTAGAAGCTGCCGCCCATCGAGACGTCGAAGCGCACGTCGTCGAACACGAAGAACTCGAGCTCCGGGCCGAACACCGCGGTGTCGCCGACTCCGGCCGACTTCAGGAAGGCCTCGGCGCGCTTGGCGGTCGAGCGCGGGCAGCGGGCATAGAGCTGGCCCGTCGACGGCTCGACGACGTCGCAGTTGACGATCAGCGTGGTCTGCGCGGCGAAGGGATCGAGCACGGCGGTCGACGGATCGGGCATCAGGATCATGTCGGACTCGTTGATCGCCTTCCAGCCGGCGATCGAGGAGCCGTCGAACATCACGCCGTCGTCGAAGGAGCCTTCATCGGTGGCCGAGGCCATGCGCGCGGTGTGCTGCCACTTGCCGCGGGGATCGGTGAAACGGAAGTCGACGAACTTGACGTCCTTTTCCTTGATCAGCGCGAGAACCTGTTTGGCGTCCATTGGTCGTGCTTCCCTTTCATGGTTCCGGATTGCCTCTGCCCCCAGAGGCTAGGTCTCATACGGCGGCGTCGCCGCGCTCGCCAGTACGAATTCGAATGGCATCGTCGATGCTCGACACGAAGATCTTGCCGTCGCCGATGCGCCCGGTGTGAGCCGAGCTGCGGATTGCCTCGACTGCCTTCTCGACCATCTCGTCCTCGATGATCAGCTCGAGCTTGACCTTGGGCAGGAAGTCGACGACGTACTCGGCGCCGCGGTAGAGCTCGGTATGACCCTTCTGCCGGCCGAATCCCTTGGCCTCCAGCACGGTGATGCCCTTGAGGCCGATCTGGTTCAGGGCATCCTTAACCTCATCGAGCTTGAAGGGCTTGATGATCGCTTCGATCTTCTTCATTGGCTCTGGGATTCCCCGCACGCAAACGGCGGCCCTGCCCATCTGGCAGGTCGCTTGGGGGCCAAGAAAGCAGGGTTCATGCCACAGTTCTCCCCAGCACCTGGCCCTGATCTGAGACCGGACTGACGTTGAATTAGGCGAATCGATCAAACGATAGGCAGGAAACTGCGCAATAACCGATCAAGGAAAATGAGCCCCCTATGAAGCCCGCCAACTCATTGATGTCCGGCCTCGGTACGACGGTGTTCGAGGTGATGTCAGGCCTCGCGCGCGAACACCAGTCCGTCAACCTTGGCCAGGGCTTCCCTGACGACAAGGGACCCGAGGCCGTGCGCGCGGCCGCTGCGGACTACCTGATGAACGGCCACAACCAGTATCCGCCCATGATGGGGCTGCCGGACCTGCGCCAGGCGGTGGCCGAGCACGCCAAGCGCTTCCAGGGCCTCGATATCGACTGGCAGGGCGAGGTGCTTGTGACGTCCGGAGCGACGGAGGCACTGGGCGACTGCTTGTTCGGCCTGATCGAGCCGGGCGATGAGGTCGTGCTGATCGAACCGCTCTACGATTCGTACTTGCCGATCGTGCGCCGCGCCGGCGGCATCCCCAAGCTGGTCAGGCTCGAGCCGCCGACGTGGCGGTTGCCGCAGGAAGAACTCGCCGCCGCCTTCAGCGACCGCACCAAGCTCATCCTGTTCAACACGCCGATGAATCCCTGCTCGAAGGTGTTCGATCAAGCGGAACTCGACTTCATCGCCGGCCTCTGCCTCAAGCACGATGCCTACGCGATCTGCGACGAGGTCTACGAGCACATCATCTTCGACGACCGTCGGCATCTCTCCATCATGACGCTGCCTGGCATGCGCGATCGCACCGTGCGCATCGGCTCGGCGGGCAAGAGCTTCAGCCTGACCGGTTGGAAAGTGGGCTACGTCACCGCGGCGCCCGACCTGATGAAGGCCATCGCCAAGACCCATCAGTTCATGACCTTCACCACGCCACCCAACCTGCAATGGGGAGCGGCGACCGGTCTGCGTCTCGGCGACGATTACTTTTCGACTCTGGCAGCCGACATGCAGCGCAAGCGCGATCGGCTGGCCGATGCGCTGGCCGCTATCGGCTTCGACGTCCTCCCGGCTCACGGCACGTATTTCGTGACGACCGATTTTCGGCCGCTGGGCTTCAACGGCACCGACGAAGACTTCTGCCGCCACATTACAGTCGAGGCGGGCGTGACCGGCGTGCCGGTCAGCGCGTTCTACGACGCGCCCGAGCGCGCCCCGCGCCATTTCGCCCGGTTCTGCTTTTGCAAGCACGATGCAACACTCGACAGCGCGATCGAGCGATTGGGCAAGCACTTTAGGAAGTGATTTCAGTACTCTGGCCGAATTTCTTCAGTGCTGCCGGGGCGGTCTGGTATGCTAGAATTTGCATCGCAGACTACCCCTAAGTGCAGCTGTACTTACTGCATTTCGATTGCTAATATATTGTCTGCAGTAGACCCGAGCAAGCCCCTTGTCCGTAACAAACGCCTCCAGACCTGCTCGCATCGACGGTCGCCGCCTGCGCAGCGAGCGGACCAAGCAGTTGATCATCGAGGCCTATCTCGCCTTGCTGCGCGAGAACCCGGTGGCCCCGATGCCGACGGCCGCGCGCATCGCCGAGCGCGCCGGCTACTCGGTGCGGTCGATCTTCGAGCGCTTTCCCGACCTCAACAAGCTCAGGGCCGCGGCGGCCGACTACAGCCTCGCCCAGGCGGCGGCACTTGCGCCGCCGCGCAACGTCGACGGCGATCGCCAGACCAGGATCAGGTCCCAGGTCGAGACGCGCGCCGGCACCTGCGAACGCGGCGTGGCGTTGTGGCGCGTGCTGATCTTCAGCATCGACCAGGACGAGGAGCTAAAGCCGCGCGTGCGCATGGCCCGCGAACGGACCATCGAGCGCATGGAGGTCATGTACCGCCCCGAGCTCTCGACAGTCAGCGAGCGTGAGCGCAAGCACATGTTGATCGCGATGGAGGCGATCACCGACATTGAGAGCTGGGCGCGGATGCGCGAGCTCTACGGTCTGTCGTTCGAGGAAGCGTGTGGCGTGTGGATCCGCGCCATCGACCGCATGCTGCCGCCGACGCCCGGTGCCTGAGGCGGCGGTGAGCGGTCCTGGCTCTGCGGATCCCAAGGTGGAGCGGCTCGATGGCCGCCGTCAACGCAGCGAGCGCACCCGGCAAGTGATCATGGACTCATACATCGCGCTGCTGCGCGAGAGCCCGGAGATCCCCACCGCCGCGCAGATCGCCGGGCGCGCCGGCCTGTCCACGCGATCGATCTTCGAGAGGTTCGATGATCTCCAGTCGCTCAGTCTCGCCACCGTCGACCACGCCTTCACGCTGGGCGAGGCTGAAGCTGTCGTGCGTAACGTCGACGGCGATCGGGCGATCCGTCTCAGGTCGCATGTCGAGACGCGGGCGACTACCTGCGAGCGCTGGTTGCCGCTATGGCGCGTCGTTGTCGCCAACCAGGGCAAGCTTGGCGATTTGAAGGATCGCATCCGCTTCATCCGTCTTGCCGTGGTGAAGAGGCTGGAGCTGATGTACCGCCCGGAGCTCTCGACGCTCGGCGACAGCGAGCGGCGCGATCTGTTGATCGCCCTCGAAGCCCTCATCGACTTCGAGAGCTGGGGGCGCATGCGCGAGGACCACGGCCTGACGGTCGAGGAGGCGAGCGGGGTGTGGGTTCGCATGATCGACCGCATGCTCCCTCCGACGCCGCTGCGCCCGCATGGAGCCTAGGAGCGAGTCAGTGGCATTGCAGGGTTCCCGGCTCGATGGCCGCCGCCTGCGCAGCGAGCGGACCAAGCAGCTGATCATCGAGGCTTACCTCGCGCTGGCGCAGGAGAAGTCGCCCAAGGTGCCGACGGCCGCCGCGATCGCGCAGCGGGCGGGCTATTCGGTGCGCTCCGTCTTCGAGCGCTTTCCCGACATCCACGCATTGCAGGTGGCGGCGGTCGACTACGCCATGGTCCAGGTGGCCGCCGTGGCACCGACGCACGATGGCCGCGGCGAACGCCACGCCCGCATCCGGTCCCAGGTCGAATCGCGAGCCCACGGCTGCGAGCGCTGGCTGCCGCTATGGCGCTCGCTGATCACCAATCACGGCGATTCGCCGGATTTGCAGAAGCGCATCGTCCTCTCGCGGGAGCGGGTGATCGGCCGGCTGGCGTTGATGTACGCACCGGAACTTTCCACTTTGGATGACAGGGAGAGGCGCCAGCTGTTGATCGTTCTCGAGGCGCTGACCGATGTCGAAAGCTGGGCCCGGATGCGGGAATTCTTCGGCCTGTCATTCGATGACGCTTGCACCACGTGGCGGCAGGCCATCGACCGCCTGCTGCCGCGGACGCCGGCGGCTCAATAAACATTAAGGCTGGCATCATTATGCAATTACCGATACAATTTGCATATCGTAGTCAGTTTTTGCAGTGTACGTGCCTTCCCGATATCTGAACCTCAGGTACCGCACCCTGCCTTGTGTCGCCTCGGGTGAGTGGGGCAGGTGGTGCGATGATGCCATGTGTCTGATCTGAGCTTCCTTGTCCGCAGAATCCGCTCCTAAGTCCGCCCGGGTCGACGGCCGCCGCCTGCGTAGTGCGCGCACCAAGCAGTTGATCATTGAGGCCTACCTGACGTTGCTGCGTGAGAGTCCGCAGATTCCGACGGCGGCGACGATTGCCGAACGGGCAGGGTACTCCGTCCGCTCGGTGTTCGAGCGTTTCGCGGATTTGCACGCACTGCGCGTGGCCGCAACCGACTATGCGTTCACCCAGGGGACCGCCCAGGCCGTGGCGCGCGATTTCTCCGGAGATCGCCAGACGCGGCTGAAATCCCATGTCGAGACGCGCAGCTGGATCTGCGAGCAATGGATGCCGCTATGGCGGGCGCTCAACGCCAATCAGGGCGACTCGGCCGAGCTCAAATCGCGTATCATTCTCGTCCGTCAGGCGATCCTGAAGCGCATCGAGTTGATGTACGAGCCCGAGCTCGCGACACTCGACGAGATGGCGAAGCGTCAGACCCTGATCGCCATCGAGAGCCTGATCGATTTCGAAAGCTGGGCGCGCATGCGGGAATTCAGCAACCTCTCGGTCGAGGAGGCCCGCGAGGTCTGGATCGTCAGCATTGACCGCCTGCTGCCGCCGACGCCTGTTTCTTGACGCTTCTCACCGGCAAGCGTAGGAAAGCGCCGCTTCGCGGGAGCGACCACGGTGGCGGCCGTAGCTCAGGTGGTTAGAGCGCCAGATTGTGATTCTGGATGTCGCCGGTTCAAGTCCGGTCGGCCGCCCCAATCGCTCACGTGCCTCGGTCCCTAGAGCCCCCCGTGCGCGATCTCGAGCCCCGCGACGATCTTGTCCTGCTGAGCTGTGCGGAGATGGGGCGGGCGGATGCTGCCACCATCGCCGGCGGCGTTCCCGGCATCGATCTCATGGAAGCCGCCGGCCGCGCTGTGGCCGATGCCGTGGTGGCGCACCATGCGCGCCAGCCCGTCGTCGTGCTGTGCGGTCCGGGCAACAACGGAGGCGACGGCTTCGTGGTGGCGCGCCGCCTGCAGGCGGCGGCATGGCCGGTGCGGCTCGGCCTGCTGGGCGAGCGCGCGGCGCTGAAAGGCGACGCCGCACAGGCGAGCAGCCGCTGGACGGGGGAGGTGGCCCCGTTGTCGCTCGACCTGCTCGCCGGCCGGCCGCTGGTCGTCGATGCCTTGTTCGGCGCAGGCCTCGCGCGTCCGATCGAAGGCATCGCTGGCGAGCTTATCGATCGCATCAACAGCGAGCGGCTGGCGACGGTGGCCGTCGATGTGCCGAGCGGCCTGCACGGTGACAGCGGCGAGATCATGGGCCGCGCGCCGATCGCGGCGCAGACCGTGACCTTCTTCCGCGCCAAGCCTGGCCACTATTCCCTCGAAGGCCTGAAGCGCTGCGGTATCCTCGAGGTCGCCGACATCGGCATACGCCCCGACGTGCTGCGCGAGATCGCGCCGCGTCTTTGGCTGAACGCGCCATCCCTGTGGCGGCGCCAGATCCGGCGCGACGACCGCGGCGATCACAAATATGCGCGCGGCCATGCGACGATCCTGGCCGGCCCGATCGCGACCGGCGCCGCGCGTTTGGCTGCGCTTGCCGCGCGCCGCGCCGGCGCCGGGCTGGTGACCATCGCCACGCCCAAAGCGGCGATGGCCGTCTATCAAGGCGCCGAGCCGGGCAACCTGATCGTCGAGTGCGACGACGGCGCTGCCTTTGCGCGTCTTCTCGAAGACGAGCGGCGTAATGCGATGTTGGTCGGTCCGGGGTCGGGAATCAGCGAGCGGACGCGCGCCGGTGCGCTGGCGGCACTGGCGACGCGCCGTCCGGTCGTCCTCGATGCCGATGCGACGACGGTCTTCAGCAAGGCGCCCGACGAGCTGTTCGCGGCCATCCAGGGCCCGGTCCTGCTCACGCCGCATGAAGGGGAATTCCGCCGGCTCTTTCCCGATCTCGCGGCCATCGCCGGCAAGGTCGAGCGCACGCGCCGGGCGGCGCAGCGCAGCGGCGCCACGGTGCTGCTGAAGGGCCCTGACACGGTGATCGCCGCGCCGGACGGCCGGACGGTGGTCAACGTCCACGCCAGCGCCGGCCTGGCAACGGCGGGCTCTGGTGACGTCCTGGCCGGCATCACGAGCGGCCTGATGGCGCAGGGCCTGACGCCTCTGGCCGCCGGCGGCGCCGCCGCCTGGCTCCACGGCGACTGCGCCCTGCGCTTCGGCCGGCCTGGCATGATCGCCGAGGATCTTGTGGGGCTTCTCCCGGACGCGATGGCGGCGGCACTCGCCTCATCGTCACAGGCCTCATCAAACTCCTCTCCCCCGCTAGGGGGAGAGGCTGGGTGAGGGGGCCACGCACGTCCATTCCCCCTCTTCTAACCTCTCCCCCTAGCGGGGGAGAGGAACACGAAGGTGGGGCGGAAAAAGATGAATTGCGCACAAGATCATTCGCCTCAATTGACCGCTCCGCAGGCGCGGGCTAAGAGGCCCGCGATTCGGCCCTGCGGCATGGCCCGAAGGCCCTCGCTCGTGCTGGGTGGGAGTCGGGCGGGCGTGGTGGAATTGGTAGACACGCGAGATTTAGGTTCTCGTGCCGCAAGGCGTGGGGGTTCAAGTCCCTCCGCCCGCACCAGACGGAAATGGAAGTGAAGCGATGCAAGTGACGGAACTGTCGGCCGAAGGGCTGAAGCGGCAATTCAAGATCGTGGTGCCGGCCACCGACCTGTCGGCCAAGGTCGACGAGCGGCTGGCAGAGCTCGCCAAGACCGCCTCGATGCCCGGGTTTCGCCCGGGCAAGGTGCCGGTGACGCTGCTGAAGAAGCAGTACGGCCAGGCGCTGTTCGGCGAGGCGCTGGAGCAGGCGGTCAATTCCAGCACCGCCAAGGCGATCGAGGATCGCGGGCTGAAGCCCGCGCTGCAGCCGCGCGTCGACCTCAAGACCCTCGAGGAGGGCAAGGATGTCGAGTTCGAGGTGGCGATCGAGGTGATGCCCGACATCGGCAAGCTCGACTTCTCCGACGTCGAGCTCGAGCGCCTGAAGGCTGTCGTGCCCGAGAAGGACGTCGATGAGGCGATCGATCGCATCGCCAAGGCCAACCGCGAGCAGAAGCCGGTCGATCCGCCGCGTCCGGCGCAGAAGGGCGACGCCATCAAGATCGACTTCGTGGGCTCGGTCGACGGCACGGAGTTCCCCGGCGGCGCCGCGCAGGACTATGTGCTCGAGCTGGGCTCGGGGTCGTTCATTCCCGGGTTCGAGGATCAGCTGGTCGGCGCCGAGGTCGGCAAGACTGTCGACGTGAAGGTGACGTTCCCGGCCGACTACGGCAACGCCGAGCTCGCCGGCAAGGAGGCTGTATTCAAGTGCACGGTCAAGGAGATCCGCGAGTTCGTCGACAAGGCGGCTGACGATGAGCTGGCGAAGAAGAACAACTTCGAGAACCTCGAGGCCATGCGCAAGGCCGTCGCCGACCGCATCGGGCAGGACTATGCGCAGGTCTCGCGCACCATGATCAAGCGCCAGCTGCTCGACAAGCTTGCCGAGGCGCACAAGTTCGAGGTGCCCGAGGGTCTGGTCGAAGGCGAGTTCAATGCCATCTGGCAGCGCATCGAGGAGGCCAAGAAGGCCGGCCAGAAGCTTGAGGACGACGAGGAGAAGATGCGCAAGGAGTACCGCGACATCGCTGAGCGCCGGGTTCGTCTCGGCCTCCTGCTGGCCGATGTCGGGCGCTCCAACTCGATCGATGTGACCCCGGAAGAGCTCAACCAGGCGGTGATGCGCGAGGCCATGCGCTATCCCGGCCAGGAGCGCCAGGTGCTGGAGTTCTACGGCAAGAACGCCGAGCTGAAGGAGCGCCTGCGCGCACCGATCTTCGAGGAGAAGACCGTCGACTTCATCCTCGAGCTCGCCAAGGTGAGCGAGAAGTCGGTTACGCCCGAGGAACTGCTGAAGGCGGCCCGCGAAGCGGAAGAGGCCGAGGAGTCGGAGGAAAAGGCGGAGACCGCGGCGAACTAATCCAATTCAGATCATTAAGCCGCCGATGGTCTTGAACCGGACCAGCGGCGCTGCCACGTTTGCAGAACAGTCACCCAAGGGGGCCACGATGGCTCGCGACCGCGATCCGCTTGAAATCTACAACAACTACTATGTGCCGATGGTGGTCGAGCAATCGGCCCGCGGCGAGCGCGGCTACGACATTTGGTCGAGGCTGCTGAAAGACCGCATCGTCTTCCTGAATGGGCCGATCGAGGACAATGTGGCCGGCCTGATCTGTGCCCAGCTCCTCTTTCTCGAGTCGGAGAATCCGACCAAGGACATCTCCTTCTACATAAACTCGCCGGGCGGCGTGGTGACGTCCGGGTTGGCCGTCTACGACACCATGCAGTACATCCGTCCGCATATTTCCACGCTGGTCTTCGGACAGGCGGCTTCGGCCGGCTCGCTGCTGCTGATGGCGGGACAGAAAGGCAAGCGTTTCGCGTTGCCCAACTCGCGCATCATGGTCCACCAGCCCTCGGGCGGGGCCCAGGGCCAGGCGGCCGACATCGAGATCCACGCCAAGGAGATTCTTGCCACCCGGGCACGACTCAACCAGATGTACGTTACCCACACGGGCCGGACGATCGAGGAGATCGAACGGGCGATGGAACGCGACAAGTTCTTCTCGCCTCAGGAGGCCAAGGAGTTCGGCCTGATCGACGAGGTGCTCGAGAAGCGACCGACTCCGACCGTCCAAGCGGCTGCCTCCTAAGAGGCAGTTGCGACCAATTGTTTACCCTTTGCCCCACGGCACACCATATTTTGAGGTTGTGGCGATCCGGGGGGCGCGTTTAACATGGTCTTGCGTGCGGGCCCGCTAGGTCAGCGGGCCCCCCAAGCGGAGGTGCGTTCAGAAATGCCAGCCGCCAAGTCCGGGGGCGATTCCCGCAACACCCTGTACTGTAGCTTCTGCGGTAAGAGCCAGCATGAGGTACGGAAGCTCATTGCCGGCCCGACGGTGTTCATCTGCGATGAGTGCGTTGAACTCTGCATGGACATCATCCGCGAGGAGAGCAAGACCACCCTGGTGAAGTCCAAGGACGGGGTACCCTCTCCCAAGGAAATCCGTCAGATCCTCGACGACTACGTGATTGGCCAGGATCAGGCCAAGCGCATCCTCGCCGTCGCCGTCCACAATCACTACAAGCGGCTGAGCCACGGCGGCAAAGCCAACGACGTCGAGATCGCGAAGTCGAACATCCTGCTGATCGGGCCGACCGGCTGCGGCAAGACACTGCTCGCCCAGACGTTGGCGCGCATGCTCGACGTGCCGTTCACCATGGCGGACGCCACGACGTTGACCGAAGCGGGCTACGTCGGCGAGGACGTCGAGAACATCATCCTGAAGCTGCTGCAGTCGGCCGACTACAACGTCGAGCGTGCCCAGCGCGGCATCGTCTATATCGACGAGGTCGACAAGATCAGCCGCAAATCCGACAACCCGTCGATCACCAGGGACGTGTCGGGTGAGGGCGTGCAGCAGGCGCTGCTCAAGATCATGGAAGGCACCGTAGCTTCCGTGCCGCCGCAGGGCGGGCGCAAGCATCCGCAGCAGGAATTCCTGCAGGTCGACACGACCAACATCCTGTTCATCTGCGGCGGTGCCTTTTCGGGCCTCGACAAGATCATCTCGATGCTCCGCCAGGGCACCTCGATCGGCTTCGGCGCGGAAGTGCGCGGGCCGGAGGATCGCCGCACCGGCGAGGTGCTGCGCGACCTCGAGCCCGAGGATCTGCTGAAGTACGGCCTGATCCCCGAGTTCGTCGGCCGCCTGCCCGTGGTCGCTACGCTCGAGGACCTCGACGAGAGCGCCCTGATCGAAATCCTGACGCGCCCCAAGAACGCGCTGCTGAAACAGTATCAGCGGCTGTTCGACATGGAGAGCGTCAAGCTCAAGTTCTCGGAGGATGCACTGCGCGCCGTCGCCCAGAAGGCGATCCTGCGCAAGACCGGCGCGCGCGGCCTGCGCTCCATCATGGAGACCGTGCTGCTCGATACCATGTACGACCTGCCGTCCCTGGAAGGCGTCGAAGAGGTCGTGATCAACCGCGAAGTCATCGAAGGCCGTGCTCAGCCGCTGTATGTGCACGGTGAGCGCAAGGAAGGCATTGCTGCCGCGCCGGCCTAACTCTTGCTACGCCGGCGGCAGAGCCTGCCGGTGTCCCGCCGTGGCCTTGAACAACCCTCTGTTCGGGCCAATCTCTGATAACGAGTACGCGTGCCGGCAGGCCGATGATTGCCCATTGCGGGGATCGCGGTCGGGGTGCGGGTAGCTCTAACAGCGTATTAGCGAGGCAACATGAACGCCCCCACTGTAGGCACCACCTATCCCGTCCTTCCTTTGCGCGACATTGTCGTGTTCCCCGGCATGATCGTGCCGCTGTTCGTCGGTCGCGAGAAGAGCGTCAAGGCCCTCGAAGAGGTCATGAAGGACGACAAGCAGATCCTGCTGATTGCCCAGAAGAATGCCAGCCAGGACGATCCCGGCCCCGAGGACATCTACACCATTGGCACGCTTGGCACCGTGCTGCAGCTGCTGAAGCTGCCTGACGACACCGTGAAGGTGCTGGTCGAGGGCGGCAAGCGCGTGAAGATCGTCGGCTACACCGGCAAGGCCGAGTTCTTCGAGGCCAACGTCGTGGAGATGGAAGAGGCGCCGACCGATGCGGCCGAGCTGCAGGCAGCGGCGCGCACCGTGGTCTCGGAGTTCGAGAACTACGTGAAGCTCAACAAGAAGGTGCCGCCCGAGGTCGTGGTCTCGATCAACAAGATCGAGGAGCCTGCGAAGCTCGCCGACACGATCTCCGCCCATCTCGCGCTGAAGGTCGCCGAGAAGCAGCAGCTGCTCGAGCTCGACTCGGTCAGCAAGCGGCTCGAGCGCATCCTCGGCCTGATGGAAGGCGAGATCGGCGTGTTGCAGGTCGAGAAGAAGATCCGCAACCGCGTGAAGCGTCAGATGGAGAAGACGCAGCGCGAGTACTATCTCAACGAGCAGATGAAGGCGATCCAGAAGGAGCTTGGCGAGACCGAGGACGGTCGCGACGAGATCTCCGAGATGGAGAAGCGCATCAAGAAGACGCGTCTCAGCAAGGAGGCGCGCGAGAAGGCCAATGCCGAGCTGAAGAAGCTCCGCACCATGAGCCCGATGTCGGCCGAGGCGACGGTGGTTCGCAACTACCTCGAATGGCTGCTGTCGATCCCATGGCGCAAGCCGACCAAGATCATCAAGGACCTGAAGTACGCCGAAGATGTGCTCAACGCAGATCACCACGGCCTGGAGAAGGTGAAGGAGCGCATTCTCGAGTACCTCGCGGTCCAGCAGCGCGTCGACAAGATGAAGGGCCCGATCCTCTGCCTGGTCGGCCCTCCGGGCGTCGGCAAGACCTCGCTCGGCAAGTCGATCGCCAAGGCCACGGGGCGCAACTTCGTGCGTATGTCGCTGGGCGGCGTACGCGATGAGGCCGAGATCCGCGGCCACCGCCGGACCTACATCGGCTCGCTGCCGGGCAAGGTCCTGCAGAGCATGAAGAAGGCGAAGTCGTCGAACCCGCTGTTCCTGCTCGACGAGATCGACAAGCTCGGCGCGGACTTCCGCGGCGATCCGTCGTCGGCGTTGCTCGAGGTGCTCGACCCCGAGCAGAACGCGACGTTCAACGACCATTACCTCGAGGTCGACTACGACCTGTCGAACGTGATGTTCATCACCACGGCGAACTCGCTACGCATGGCGCAGCCGCTGATGGATCGCATGGAGATCATCCGGCTGGCGGGCTACACCGAGGACGAGAAGGTGGCGATCGCCCGCAAGCACCTGATCCCCAAGCAGGTCGAAGCCAACGGCCTCAAGGACGACGAGCTCGACATCGGCGACGATGCCGTGCGCGACCTGGTCCGCTACTACACGCGCGAGGCTGGTGTCCGTAACCTCGAGCGCGAGATCGCCAACCTGGCGCGCAAGGCCACCAAGGAAATCCTCATGAAGGGGACGGCCAAGGTGAAGGTGCGAGCCAAGAACCTCGACAAGTACGCCGGCGTCCGCCGCTTCCGCTTCGGCGAGGCCGAGCTCGAGGATCTGGTGGGCATCACGACGGGTCTGGCGTGGACCGAGGTCGGTGGCGAGCTGCTGCAGGTCGAAGCCGTGCTGGTGCCCGGCCGCGGTCGCGTCACCGTCACCGGCAAGCTCGGCGACGTCATGCAGGAATCGGTGCAGGCATCCAACGCCTACGTCCGCTCGCGAGCCAACTCCTTCGGCATCAAGCCGGTGATGTTCGAGAAGCGCGACATCCACGTGCACGTGCCCGAGGGTGCCACCCCCAAGGACGGCCCGTCGGCGGGTGTGGCGATGATCACCTCGATCGTCTCGGCGCTGACCGGCGTCGCGGTGCGCAAGGAAGTCGCCATGACCGGCGAGATCAGTCTGCGCGGCCGCGTGCTGCCGATCGGCGGCCTGAAGGAGAAGCTGCTGGCCGCGCTGCGCGGCGGGCTTAAGACCGTGCTCATTCCCAAGGAGAACGAGCGCGATCTGCCGGAGATTCCGGACAACGTGAAGAAGGGCCTGGAGATCGTGCCGGTCTCCACGGTCGACGAGGTGCTGGCCCGCGCGCTGGTGAAGCCGTTGGTCGCCATCGAGTGGCCGAACGACCTCGAAGTGGCGGCGTCCAAGCCGGCCGAGGGTGCCGAAGTCCGCGCCCACTGACGGTCAATGCCCTAGAAGTTGAACGCGAAGCCCCGGAGCAATCCGGGGCTTCGTCGTTTCCGGCCCTACCTATGCGGTTATGGGGTCGCGATTACCACAAAATATGGTATTCAACGTTGACGGCCTTTTCGGCTCGCCCTTACACTCAGCGCCAAGCCGGTAAATGAATTTGGGGTTGGCCAGTGAACAAGCATGATCTGATCGCCGCCGTCGCCGCTTCGACCAACCTGTCCAAGACCGATGCCGCGGGGGCGATCGATGCCATGCTGACGGTGATCACCAAATCCTTGAAGAAGAAGGAAAAGGTCCTGCTGGTCGGCTTCGGCACCTTCCAGGTCTCCAAGCGCAAGGCCGCCGAGGGCCGCAATCCCCAGACCGGCGAGAAGATCAAGATTCCCGCCGCCAACGTCCCACGCTTCAAGGCCAGCAAGCAGCTCAAGGACGCGATCAACTGATCTCGCCGGAGCGCGGACCTCCAGATCCGCTCATAGAAGATGGCTAGTGGTGGGCGATGACGGGATCGAACCGCCGACCTGTCCCGTGTAAAGGGAATGCTCTACCGCTGAGCTAATCGCCCGGCGGCGCTTCTAGCATATTCTGTCGTCCTGAGCGCAGCGAAGGACCTCATCGCCGCTCGCAATCGGCATGAGATCCTTCGCTGCGCTCAGGATGACATGATGGGTTCGCATGTCGCCCTCCGAAGCCTTGGCGAAGGAGGGCGCAACAATATCGGCGCAGACCGCACGATATGGACGCCGGTCCGCGAAGTTGGCCCTAGCTGTTGAGCGAAACTGCGCATTTTGCGCCGCCTGGTACGCAATAATTCGGACCGACATTCGTCCTTGCCATTTCTGATTACATAAGTTATAGTATTTACACTACTTCAGTCATGTTCCGTGCCTTAGTGGGCCTGTCCGCGACGCGGCGACAGCACGCAACTGCAGGCCTGATCGGCGGTTCCTTCAACGTGCGGAAAGCGTCGATATTTCCGGCACTTACGCACGCCTTCGCGGGTGCGGTATGCTTGACACTATATAGGGGGTCCTATATTTCTCGCGCGCCGTTGGGGACTTACGCGGGCGTAGTTCAGTTGGTTAGAACGCCGGCCTGTCACGCCGGAGGTCGCGGGTTCGAGTCCCGTCGCTCGCGCCAGCCCCAACGCTGGCAGCCCAGCCATACTCTGCAGGTGGGGGCGCCACACGGAGTGAAGGGGTGGCGGATGGAAGATCTTCTCAGGGAATACCTGCCAATCCTGATCTTCCTTGGCCTCGCCTTGGCCATCTGCTGTGCCGCCGTCGGCGGCTCCTACCTGATCGCCCGCCAGAACCCGAATTCCGAGAAGCTCTCGCCCTTCGAGTGCGGCTTTGCGCCGTTCGACGATGCGCGCGGCCAGTTCGACGTCCGCTTCTACCTGGTTGCCATCCTTTTCATCATTTTCGACCTCGAGGTCGCGTTCCTCTTTCCGTGGGCTGTGGCGTTAGGTGACATAGGCCTGTTCGGCTTCTGGTCGATGATGCTCTTCTTGGCCGTGCTCACGGTCGGATTCATCTACGAGTGGCGCAAGGGAGCGCTGGAATGGGAGTGACGACACCTCCGGCCAAGATCAATCCCGCCGCCGATGCGGCGTTGTCGCGCGCGCTGAACGACGAGCTCGCCGACAAGGGCTTCGTCGTGGCTCAGCTCGACAAGCTGATCACCTGGGCCCGCACCGGCTCGATGTGGGGCCTCACCTTTGGTCTCGCCTGCTGCGGCGTCGAGATGATCCATTGCTGGATGAGCCGCTACGACCTCGACCGCTTCGGCTTCGCGCCGATGCCGAGCCCGCGCTCGGCCGACGTCATGATCGTGGCAGGCACGCTCACCAACAAGATGGCGCCGGCGCTGCGCAAGGTCTACGACCAGATGGCCGAGCCGCGCTACGTGATCTCGATGGGCTCCTGCGCCAACGGCGGCGGCTACTATCACTACAGCTATTCCGTCGTGCGCGGTTGCGATCGCATCATCCCGGTCGACGTCTATGTGCCGGGCTGCCCGCCCACGGCCGAGGCGCTGCTCTACGGCGTGTTGCAGCTCCAGAAGAAGGTCCGCCGGACGGGCACGATTGTTCGGTGAGTAGGGTAGGTTGATGGCCGAACAGCTCCAGGATCTCGGCGACTACATCGCAAAGGGCAACCAGCAGGCCGTCACCGCGACCTCGGTGCGCCTCGGTGAGCTGATGATCGCCGCCAAGCCCGAGGGCCTGGTGGCGTTGCTCACTTTCCTGCGCGACGATCCGCGTTGCCTGTTCAAGCAGCTGGTCGATGTCTGCGGCGTCGACTGGCCCGAGCGCGAGAAGCGCTTCGACGTCGTCTACAATCTGCTCAGCGTCAAGAACAACCAGCGCGTCCGCGTGAAGGTCGCGACCGACGAGAGCACGCCGGTACCGTCGGCGGCGTCGGTGTTCAGCTCGGCCGGCTGGTTCGAGCGCGAGACCTACGACCTCTACGGCGTGTGGTTCTCCGACCATCCCGACCTCAGGCGCATCCTCACCGACTACGGCTTCGAGGGCCATCCGCTGCGCAAGGACTTCCCGCTGACCGGCTTCGTCGAGCTGCGCTGGGACGACCTGCAGAAGCGCGTGGTCTACGAGCCGGTGAAGCTGCAGCAGGAGTTCCGGCGCTTCGACTTCCTGAGCCCCTGGGAAGGCGCCCATCAGGTGCTGCCCGGGGACGAGAAGGCCGACGAAAAGGCAAAGAGCTAGCGTCATGTCCGACGTCGAGATCAAAACGCTGACGATGAATTTCGGGCCGCAGCATCCGGCGGCCCACGGCGTGCTGCGGCTGGTCGTCGAGATGGACGGCGAGATCGTCGAGCGCTGCGATCCGCATATCGGCCTGCTGCATCGCGGCACCGAGAAGCTGATCGAGTACAAGAGCTATCTGCAGGCCGTGCCGTACTTCGATCGGCTCGATTACGTCTCGCCGATGAATCAGGAGCACGCCTACGCGCTCGCCGTCGAGAAGCTATTGGGCATCACTGTGCCCGAGCGCGGTCAGTACATCCGAGTGCTGTTCTCCGAGGTCACCCGCATCCTCAACCATCTGCTGAACGTCACCACGTTCGCGATGGATACCGGCGCGCTGACGCCGCCACTGTGGGGCTTCGAGCAGCGCGAGCTCCTGATGGAGTACTACGAGGGCGTCAGCGGCTCGCGCATGCACGCGGCCTATTTCCGGCCGGGCGGTGTTCACCAGGACCTGCCCGACGGCATGCTCGATTCCATGGAGGCGTGGATCAAGCAGTTCTATCCGTTCCTCAAGGACATCGAGAAGCTGCTGAACGACAACCGCATCTTCCGGCAGCGCACGGTCGATATCGGCGTCGTCAATCCGCAGCAGGCGCTCGACTGGGGCTTCTCGGGCCCGATGATCCGAGCCTCCGGCCTGCCGTGGGACCTGCGCAAGTCGCAGCCCTACGACGTCTACGAGCGCATGGATTTCGACATTCCGGTCGGCAAGACCGGCGACTGCTTTGCCCGCTACCTCGTGCGCATCGAGGAGATGTACCAGAGCGCGCGCATCATGGAGCAGTGCATCGGCGCCCTGCGCACGGTGACCGGTCCGGTGCGCGTCGACGATCGCAAGATCTCGCCGCCGCGGCGTGGCGAGATGAAGGGCTCGATGGAAGCCCTGATCCACCATTTCAAGCTCTACACCGAGGGCTACAAGGTGCCGGCCGGCGAGACCTACACCGCGGTCGAGGCACCCAAGGGCGAGTTCGGCGTCTATCTCGTCTCCGACGGCACCAACAAGCCCTACCGCTGCAAGATCCGCGCCCCCGGTTTCCCGCACCTCGCGGCGCTCGACATGATGACCAAGGGCCACCAGCTCGCCGACATGTCGGCTAACATCGGCTCGCTCGACATCGTGTTCGGCGAGATCGACCGCTAGGAGGCGATGGCAATGTCGATGATCACCGCCGATCCCAAGGACGTCCCGCACGTCGAGAGCTTCGCCTTCACGCCGGAGAATCTGGCCAAGGCCAAGGAACTGATGGCCAACTATCCGCCGGGCCGGCAGGCCAGCGCCGTGATCGGCGTGCTCGATCTTGCCCAGCGCCAGCAGGGCTGGCTGCCGCGCGTGGCGATGAACGAGGTCGCCAGACTCCTCGATATGGCGCCGATCCGCGTCTACGAGATCGCGACCTTCTACACGATGTTCCAGCTCAAGCCGAAGGGTAAGTACCTGCTGCAGGTCTGCACCACGACGCCGTGCTGGCTGCGCGGCTCGGACGCCATCATGAAGGCCTGCGAACATGCCGCCGACGGCGAGACCTTCTCGGTGCAGGAGGTCGAATGCCTGGGTGCCTGCGTGAACGCGCCGGTCGTGCAGATCAACGACGATTTCTACGAAGATCTCGACGAGGCCTCGCTGAAGAAGGTGCTCGACGCTTTCAAGCGCGGCGAGACGCCCAAGCCCGGCCCGCAGGTCGACCGTCAGACCTCGGCGCCCGAGGGCGGCCCGACGACCCTGACGACCGCCACCTTGAGGAGCGAGTAGGCGATGCTTGCCGACAGGGACCGCATCTTCACCAACCTCTACGGTTTCCACGACTGGCGCCTGCCAGGCGCCCGTGCGCGCGGGGCCTGGGACAACACCAAGGCGATCCTCGACAAGGGACCTGAGGCCATCATCGACGAGATGAAGAAGTCGGGCCTGCGCGGCCGCGGCGGCGCGGGCTTCCCGACCGGCCTGAAGTGGTCCTTCATGCCCAAGGAGGTGAAGGACCGGCCGCACTACCTGATCGTCAACGCCGACGAGTCCGAGCCCGGCACATGCAAGGATCGCGACATCATGCGCCACGACCCGCATCTGCTGGTCGAAGGCTGCCTGGTCGCGGGCTTCGCCATGCGCGCCAACGCCGGTTACATCTATGTGCGCGGCGAGTTCTACAACGAAGCGCAGCATCTGATGGCCGCCATCAAGGAGGCCTATGAGGCGGGCTTGCTCGGCAAGAACGCCTGCGGCTCGGGCTGGGACTTCGATCTCTACGTCCATCGCGGCGCAGGCGCCTATATCTGCGGCGAAGAGACTGCGCTGCTGGAGAGCCTCGAGGGCAAGAAGGGCATGCCGCGGCTGAAGCCGCCGTTCCCGGCCGGCGCCGGCCTCTATGGCTGTCCGTCGACGGTGAACAACGTCGAATCGATCGCCGTTGCGCCAACCATCCTGCGCCGCGGCGCCCCGTGGTTCGCCGGCATTGGCCGGCCCAACAACACCGGCACCAAACTCTTCTGCATCTCCGGGCACGTGAACAAGCCGTGCAATGTCGAGGAGGAGATGGGCATCCCGCTGCGCGAGCTGATCGATCGCCACTGCGGCGGCGTCCGCGGCGGCTGGGACAATCTCCTCGCGGTGATCCCGGGCGGCGCCTCGGTGCCGCTGCTGCCCAAGTCGATCTGCGACACCGTCCTGATGGATTTCGATTCGTTGCGCGACCAGAAGTCGGGGCTCGGCACGGCGGCGGTCATTGTCATGGACAAGTCCACCGACGTCGTGAAGGCGATCGCGCGGCTCAGCCAGTTCTACAAGCACGAGAGCTGCGGTCAGTGCACGCCCTGCCGCGAGGGCACCGGCTGGATGTGGCGTGTGATGGAGCGCATGGTCGTTGGCAACGCGCGCATCGACGAGATCGACGCGCTCGAGGACGTCACCAAACAGGTCGAGGGCCACACGATCTGCGCGCTGGGCGATGCCGCGGCCTGGCCGATCCAGGGGCTGATCCGTCATTTCCGGCCCGAGATGGAGCGCCGCATCCGCGCGCGCACCGAAAAGCTGGCGGCCGAGTAGGGCAGGGAGCAGGTAATGCCCAAGATCAAGATCGACGGCGTCGAGATGGAGGTGCCGGCCGGCATCACCATCCTGCAGGCCTGTGAGCTGGCGGGGCTCGAGATCCCGCGCTTCTGCTACCACGAGCGCCTGTCGATCGCCGGCAACTGCCGCATGTGCCTGGTCGAGGTGAAGCCCGGCCCGCCCAAGCCTCAGGCGAGCTGCGCGCTGCCCGTCGCCGACAAGCAGGAGATCTTCACCACGACGCCGATGGTGCAGAAGGCGCGCAAGGGCGTGATGGAATTCCTGCTGATCAACCATCCGCTCGACTGCCCGATCTGCGACCAGGGCGGCGAGTGCGACCTGCAGGATCAGGCGATGGGCTACGGCTTCGACCGCAGCCGCTACCACGAGAACAAGCGCGCCGTGCCGGACAAGGAGCTGGGCCCGCTGGTCAAGACGTCGATGAACCGCTGCATCCACTGCACGCGCTGCATCCGCTTCGCCACCGAAGTGGCGGGCGTCGAGGAGCTGGGCGCCACCGGACGCGGCGAGGCGATGGAGGTCACGACCTACGTCGAACATGCGCTCTCGACCGAGCTCTCCGGCAACCTGGTCGATCTCTGCCCGGTCGGCGCGCTCACCTCCAAGCCCTACGCCTACGAGGCGCGTTCCTGGGAGCTGCAGAAGACCGAATCGATCGATGTTCTCGACGCACTGGGTTCGAACATCCGTGTCGACACGCGTGGCGCCGTCGTCATGCGCGTGCTGCCGCGGCTGAACGACGACGTCAATGAGGAGTGGATCTCGGACAAGACGCGGCATGCCATCGACGGGCTGCGCTATCAGCGCCTCGATCGCCCCTATGTGCGCAAGGCTGGCAAGCTCGTCGAGGCGACCTGGGATGAGGCCTTTGCCGCCATCACGGCCAGGCTGGGCAATCTCGGCGGCGCCAAGATCGCGGCCATCGCCGGCGATCAGTGCGATGCCGAATCGATGGTGGCGCTGAAGGATCTGATGGCGGCGCTCGGGTCGCCCAACATCGATTGCCGTCAGGACGGCGCCAGGCTGGACGGGCCGCGTGGCAGCTACATCTTCAACGCCGGCGTTCGCGGCATCGATCAGGCCGATGCGATCCTGCTGATCGGCACCAACCCGCGGCTCGAGGCGCCGGTGCTGAACGCGCGCATCCGCAAGCGCTATCTCCACGGCCACTGCGCCATCGGCAGCATCGGGCCGGTCGCGGACCTGACCTATCCAGTCGAGCGCCTCGGCGCCGGCCCGGCGACGCTGGCGGACCTCGTCGAGGGCAAGCTCGGCTTCTTCGAGAAGCTCAAGGCGGCCAAGAACCCGCTGATCATCGTCGGCATGGGCGCGCTGGCGCGCGAGGACGGCGCCGCCATACTGGCGCTGGCCCGCGACCTTGCCGACAAGCTTGGCGCCGTACGCGATGACTGGAACGGCTTTGCCGTCCTGCACACCGCGGCGGCACGGGTGGGCGGCCTCGATCTCGGCCTGGTGCCGGGGCCGGGCGGCCGCGATGTGGAGGGTATCCTGGCCGGCTGCGCGAAGGGCGAAATCGCCGCGGTCTACCTGCTGGCCGCCGATGAGGTCGACACGGCCCGCCTGGGCAAGGCCTTCGTGATCTACCAGGGCCATCATGGCGATGCGGGCGCCCATCGCGCCGATGTCATCCTGCCGGGTGCTGCCTACACCGAGAAGCCGGGCACCTACGTCAACACCGAGGGCCGTGTGCAGCTCGCGCGCCGTGCGGCCTATCCGCCGGGCGACGCCCGCGAGGACTGGACGATCCTGCGTGCGCTGTCGGAGCGGCTGGGCAAGACCTTGCCGTACGACACGCTCGAGCAGGTGCGCGCGCGCCTGATCGCGGTGAACAAGACCTTTGCTGCGGTCGACCAGCAGGCGGCCGGCAGCTGGGGCAGCTTCGGCGTGCCGGGCAAGCCGTCCGACCAGCCCTTCGTCTCGCCAGTGAAGAATTTCTACATGACGTGCCCGATCAGCCGCGCTTCGCGCACCATGGCCGAGTGCACGGCCTCTCGTGCCCAACTGCTGGCGGCGGAGTAGGGCATGGCCGACCTGATCAACTTCTTCACCCACCATTGGCTGGGCCAGGCGATCGTGATCCTGGCGGAGTGCCTGGCCGTCACGATCCCGCTGCTGGTCGCCGTAGCCTACATGACCTACGCCGACCGCAAGATCTGGGCCTCGATCCAGCTGCGCCGCGGCCCCAACGTGGTCGGCCCGTTCGGCTTGCTGCAGCCCATGGCCGATGGCCTGAAGCTGCTGCTGAAGGAAACCATCGTTCCCTCGAGCGCCAACGGCGTGCTGTTCATCATCGCGCCGATGATCGCCTTTATGACGGCTCTGATCGCATGGGCGGTCGTGCCGTTCGACAACGGTTGGGTGATCGCCGACATTAATGTTGGCATCCTCTATCTCTTCGCCATTTCCTCGCTCGGCGTCTACGGCGTGATCATTGCGGGCTGGGCGTCGAACTCGAAATACGCCTTCCTGGGGGCGTTGCGCTCGGCAGCGCAGATGGTCTCCTATGAGGTCTCGATCGGCTTCGTGCTGATCACTGTGTTGCTCTGCGTCGGCTCGCTCAACCTCACCAAGGTCGTGCTGGCCCAGTCCGGCTGGTTCTGGAGCTGGTTCTGGCTGCCCCTGCTGCCGATGTTCGTGATCTTCTTCGTGTCGGCACTGGCCGAGACCAACCGCACGCCGTTCGACCTGCCGATGTCGGAGGCCGAGCTGGTGCAGGGCTTCCAGACCGAATATTCGTCGATGCCCTTCGCCCTGTTCTTCCTCGGCGAATACGCCAACATGATCCTGCTGTCGGCGTTGGGCTCCGTGCTGTTCCTGGGCGGCTGGATGTCGCCCGTTCCCTACGCACCCTTCACCTTGATCCCTGGCGTCATCTGGTTCGCGCTCAAGATCGCGTTCCTGCTGTTCGTCTTCAGCTGGACCAAGGGAACGCTGCCCCGCTACCGCTACGACCAGTTGATGCGGCTGGGCTGGAAGGTATTCCTGCCCGTGTCGCTGGGCTGGGTCGTGCTGACCGCCGCCGTGCTGCAGTTCGGCGGCTGGGTTCCGAAGCTTTAGGGAGCAGCAGAAATGGCCTCTCTCGACCGTACCGCCCGTGCCTTCCTGCTCTCCGAGCTGGTGGCCGGCTTCGCGCTCACCTTGAAGTACATGTTCAAGCCCAAGGTGACGGTGAACTACCCGTACGAGAAGGGACCGCTCAGCCCGCGCTTCCGCGGCGAGCATGCGCTGCGGCGCTATCCGAACGGCGAGGAACGCTGCATCGCCTGCAAGCTCTGCGAGGCAATCTGTCCGGCCCAGGCCATCACCATCGAGGCCGAGCCGCGCGACGACGGCAGCCGGCGCACCACGCGCTATGACATCGACATGACCAAGTGCATCTATTGCGGCTTCTGCCAGGAAGCCTGCCCGGTCGATGCCATCGTCGAGGGGCCGAACTTCGAGTTCTCGACCGAGACCCGCGAGGAGCTGATGTACAACAAGGAAAAGCTGCTCGCGAACGGCGACCGCTGGGAGCCGACCATCGCCGCCAACCTCCACTCCGACGCGCCGTATCGGTGAGCCGGGCGGGCAGGGGGAGACAATGATTCTTCAGGCTCTGGCCTTCTACGTCTTCGCGTTCGTGGTCATGGCGTCGGCCGCCATGGTCGTGGTGTCGCGCAATCCGGTCTATTCGGTGCTGTTCCTGATCCTGGCCTTCTTCAACGCCGCGGCGCTGTTCGTGCTGATCGGCGCCGAGTTCATCGCCATGATCCTGATCATCGTCTATGTCGGCGCCGTGGCTGTGCTGTTCCTGTTCGTGGTCATGATGCTCGACATCAATCTGACCGCTCTTCGCGAAGGCTTCCTGAAGTACCTGCCGATCGGCACCATCATCGGCGTAATCCTGTTCTTCGAGATCCTGCTCGGCCTGGGCGTGATTGGCAGCAACCAAAGCACGCTCGCGGCGCTCGGCAAGGCGGGACCGCAAGTGCTGCCGATCGACAACACCCGCGCCATCGGCCGCGTGCTCTACACCCAGTACTTCTACCTCTTCCAGGTGGCGGGCGTGGTCCTGCTGGTGGCCATGATCGGCGCCATCGTGCTGACCCTGCGCAGCCGTCCCGGCGTGCGGCGCCAGCGCATCAGCGAGCAGCTCTACCGGCCCAAGAGCGACGCGGTCACCGTGGTCAAGGTGCCGACCCGGGGAGGCGTGTGATGGTGATCGGGCTCGGCCACTACCTGTTCGTCGCCGCGGTGCTGTTCACGCTCGGCATCCTTGGCATCTTCCTGAACCGCAAGAACGTCATCGTCATCCTGATGTGCGTCGAGCTGATGCTGCTCGCGGTCAACATCAACCTGGTGTCCTTCTCGGTCTTCCAGGGCAACGTCGTCGGCCAGGTCTTCGCCATGCTGGTATTGACCGTGGCTGCGGCCGAGGCGGCGATCGGGCTGGCCATCCTCGTGGTCTACTTCCGCAATCGCGGGACCATCGAGGTCGAAGACATCAACGCGATGAAGGGCTAGGGGCGCCAACACCATGGATCTCGCCATCAAGCTCATCGTCCTGCTGCCGCTGCTGGCCGCCGCGATCGCCGGGCTGTTCTGCCGGGTGATCGGCGACCGGCCGGCCCAGATCGTCACTTGTGCGGCGCTGCTGATCGCGGCCGCACTGTCGATCTTCGTGTTCGTCAAGATCGGCTTCGGCCCGGAGAACGCCAAGCTGGTCGTGGTCAAGCTCTTCACCTGGATCGATTCGGGCACACTCGACGTCGCCTGGTCGCTGCGCGTCGACACCCTGACCGCCGTGATGCTGATCGTGGTCACCGGCGTGTCGTCGATGGTCCACGTCTACTCGATCGGCTACATGGCCGAGGATCCCAGTATCCCCCGGTTCATGTCGTACCTGAGCCTGTTCACCTTCTTCATGCTGATGCTGGTGACGTCGGACAACCTCGTCCAGCTGTTCTTCGGCTGGGAAGGGGTGGGTCTCGCGTCCTACCTGCTGATCGGGTTCTGGTACGACAAGAAGTCGGCAAACGATGCCGCCATGAAGGCCTTCATCGTGAACCGCGTCGGCGATTTCGGCTTCGCGCTGGGCATCTTCGCGGTGTGGATGCTGTCGGGCTCGGTCGGCTTTGCCGACATCTTCGCCAAGGCTCCCGACATGGCGCAGATGCGCATCAATTTCCTCGGCATGAACCTGCCGGCGCTGGAGACGGCCTGCCTGCTGCTGTTCGTCGGCGCCATGGGCAAGTCGGCCCAACTCGGCCTGCATACCTGGCTGCCCGACGCCATGGAAGGCCCGACGCCGGTCTCCGCCCTGATCCATGCCGCCACCATGGTGACGGCGGGCGTCTTCATGGTCTGCCGGCTGTCGCCGCTGTTCGAGTTGGCGCCGATCGCCTCGACCGTCGTGACCCTGATCGGCGCGGCCACGGCGTTCTTCGCCGCCACCATCGGCCTCACCCAGTTCGACATCAAGCGGGTGGTCGCCTATTCGACCTGCAGCCAGCTCGGCTACATGTTCTTCGCCGCCGGCGTCGGCTCCTACTCGGCGGCGATGTTCCATCTCACGACCCACGCCTTCTTCAAGGCGCTGCTGTTCCTGGGCTCGGGCTCGGTGATCATGGCCATGCACCACGAGCAGGACATGCGCAAGATGGGCGGCGTCAAGGAGAAGACGCCGCAGACCTTCTACCTGATGTGGGTGGGAACGCTCGCGCTTTCAGGCATCGGCGTGCCGTTCCTGCTGGGCAACGGCGTCGGCTTCGCGGGCTTCTACTCCAAGGACATAATGATCGAATCGGCCTACGGCGTGCACACCACGGCGGGCCTGATCGCGTTCTGGCTGGGCACCGTCGCGGCCGGCCTGACGGCGTTCTATTCGACCCGTCTGATGTTCATGACCTTCTACGGCAAGTACCGCGGCGATCATCACACCTGGGACCACGCCCACGAATCCGGCGCCGTGGTCTTGATCCCGCTCTATGTGCTGGGCGCCGGTGCGCTGCTGTCGGGCTACATCGCCTACGACTGGTTCGTCGGCCACGACTTCATCCATTTCTGGGGGACGACGTCGATCGCCGTGAAGTCGACCGAGGAAGTGCTGCATCACGCCCACGAGGTGCCGCTGTGGGTGACGCTGGCGCCGCTGGTCTTCGCGCTGGGCGGCATCGCGCTCAGCTACATGTACTACATCACCATGCCGTGGCTGCCGGAGGCCACCGCCAGGCGCTTCCCAGCCATCTACGCGCTCTTCTACAACAAGTGGTACTTCGACGAGATCTATGACGCCCTGATCGTGCAGCCGGCGCTCCGGATCGGCCGCTTCTTCTGGAAGAAGGGCGACGGCGCCACCATCGACGGGCTGGGGCCGGACAATCTCGCCGCGCGCGCCCAGGACATGGCGGGCGTGCTGATGCGCTTCCAGTCGGGCTATCTGTACCACTACGCCTTCGCCATGCTGGTCGGCGTGGCGGCTCTGGTCACCTACTTCATGTTCGTGAGGTAGGGCGATGACGAGCTGGCCGATCCTTTCGCTGGTCACCTTCCTGCCGCTGCTGGGCGCCCTGTTCTGCCTGATCATCAACGGGCCGAAGGAGGCGGTGGAGCGCAACTGCCGTAGCGTGGCGCTGGTCACCTCGGTCGTGACCTTCCTGATCTCGCTGATTCTGTGGGCGCGCTTCGATCCGACCAAGTCGGGCTTCCAGTTCGAGGAGAAGCTCGACTGGGTGCCGGCGCTCAACATCGGCTACCACATGGGCATCGACGGCATCTCGCTGTTCTTCGTGCTCCTGTCGACGCTGCTGGTTCCGATTTGCATCCTGTCGAGCTGGGAAGCGGTGCATGTGCGCGTGAAGGAGTACATGGTCGCCTTCCTGGTGCTCGAGACCTTCATGGTCGGCATGTTCTGCGCGCTGGATCTCGCGCTGTTCTACGTCTTCTTCGAAGGCGTCCTGATCCCGATGTTCCTGATCATCGGCGTGTGGGGCGGCCCGCGGCGCGTCTATGCCGCCTTCAAGTTCTTCCTCTATACGCTGCTCGGCTCCGTGCTGATGCTGCTTGCCATCATTGCGATCTACTGGCAGCTCGGCACCACGGACCTGGTGGTGGCGATGGAGCGGCTGCAGCTGCCGTTCACCTGGCAGTGCTACCTGTGGCTCGCCTTCTTCGCGTCGTTCGCGGTCAAGGTGCCGATGTGGCCGGTCCATACCTGGCTGCCCGACGCCCACGTCGAGGCGCCGACGGCGGGTTCGGTGATCCTGGCCGGTGTGCTGCTGAAGATGGGCGGCTACGGCTTCCTCCGGCTCTCGATCCCGCTGCTGCCCGAGGCGACGCAGTACTTCGCACCGCTGATCTTCGGCCTGTCGATTGTGGCCGTGATCTACACCTCGCTGGTGGCGCTGGTGCAGGAGGACATGAAGAAGCTGATCGCCTATTCGTCGGTCGCCCACATGGGCTTCGTGACGATCGGCGCTTTCGTGGTGAACATGCAGGGCGTGCAGGGCTCGCTGTTCCAGATGCTGAGCCATGGCATCGTCTCGGCGGCGCTCTTCCTGTGCGTCGGCGTGGTCTACGACCGCATGCACACGCGCGAGATCGCGGCCTATGGCGGCCTGGTCCATCGCATGCCGCGCTATGCCTTCACCTTCATGGTGTTCACCCTGGCGAGCGTCGGGCTGCCCGGCCTGTCGGGCTTCGTCGGCGAGTTCCTGGTGCTGCTGGGCGCCTTCAAGGTCAACACCTGGGTGGCCTTCCTGGCGGCGACCGGCCTGTTCCTGGGCGCGGCCTACGCGCTCTGGCTCTATCGCAAGATCATCTTCGGCGAGCTCACCAAGGACTCGCTGAAGGGCATGCTGGACATGAACCGCCGCGAGATCGTGGTGTTCCTGCCGCTCGTGCTGCTCAGCCTGTGGATGGGCATCTATCCCAACTCCTTCCTCGATCCCATGGCGGCCTCGGTCGACAAGCTGGTCGGCGACTATCAGGCGGCCATCAAGCTCGCCCGCACCGCGGCGTTGATGCCGTGACCCGGAAGTGACGAACATGCTCATCGGTCTCGAATCCTGGACGCTGGCCCGGCCCGAGCTCTTCCTCGGAGCGGTCACCGCGTTGCTGCTGATCTACGGCGTGGTCCGAGGCGAGGGCGCGACGGCCTTCGTGTCGGTCACGACGGCGCTCGCCCTGCTGGTGACGGCCGTCCTGCTGTTCACGCCCTATCGCGAGGGCACCGCTTTCGCCTCGCTGTTCATCGTCGACCGGCTGACGGCGACCATGAAGGCGCTGGTGCTGGTGGGTGCGGCGGTCTCGATCCTGATGTCGCGGGCCTATTTCGAGCACGTCAAGGCGTGGCGCTTCGAGTACCCGCTGCTGGTGTCGCTGGCCACGCTCGGCATGATGCTGATGATCTCGGCCAATGACCTGATGGCGCTCTATGTTGGCCTGGAGCTGCAGTCGCTGGCGCTCTACGTGGTCGCTGCCTTCCAGAGGGACAGCGTGCGCTCGACCGAGGCCGGCGTGAAATACTTCGTCCTGGGCTCGGTCGCCTCGGGCATGCTGCTGTTCGGGGCCTCGCTGATCTACGGCTTCACCGGCGGCACGGCCTTCGTCGACATCTCCAAGGCGCTGATCGACGGCAAGGGTACCGAACCCGGCGTGGTCATCGGCCTGGTGTTCGTGGTGGCGGGGCTTGCCTTCAAGGTCTCGGCCGTGCCCTTCCACATGTGGACGCCCGATGTCTACGAAGGCGCGCCGACGCCGGTGACGGCGCTGTTCGCCGTGGCGCCCAAGATCGCCGCCATGTCGCTGCTGGTCTCGGTCCTGATGGGGCCGTTCAAGCCCTTGATCGTGCAGTGGCAGCAGATCGTGGTCGTGGCGTCCGTCCTGTCGATGGCGCTCGGTGCCTTCGCGGCACTGCGCCAGCAGAACATCAAGCGCCTGATGGCCTATTCGTCGATCGGCAATGTCGGCTACATCCTGCTCGGCCTCGCAGCCGGCACCGAGAAGGGCATCCAGGCGGTGGTCTTCTACCTCGCCATCTACCTCGTGATGACCCTCGGCGTGTTCGCCATCATCCTGCTGATGAAACGGCGCGGCGTCATGGTCGAGGGCGTGAACGATCTCGCGGGCCTCGGGCGCACGCATCCCATGATGGCCTTCGCCCTGCTGCTCTTCATGTTCTCGCTGGCGGGCATCCCGCCGCTCGCCGGCTTCTGGGGCAAGCTCTACATCTTCATGGCGGCCGTCGAGGCCAAGCTCTACTGGCCAGCCGTGCTCGGCGTGCTGGCCTCGGTGGTGGCGTCCTACTACTACCTGCGCGTCGTCAAGGTTATGTACTTCGACGAGCCCGGCGAGGCGCTCGATCAGCCGGTGTTCGGCGTCAATCGCGTCGTCGCCTTCGCCTCGGCCGTCATCGTCACGGTCTTCTCGCTCGCCCCGCAGCCGCTCAGCCTGATTGCCGCCGCTGCGGCCAAGGGCCTGTTCCCGTGAGCAGCTCCGCACCCGTCCTGCCGGACGGGTGGCGCCTGGTCGCGCTCCAGAGCGTCGGCAGCACCAACGACGAGGCCGCGCGCCTGGCCGACGAGGGCGCAGCCGAGGGCACCGTCGTTTGGGCACGCGAGCAGTTGGGCGGCCGGGGCCGTCGCGGCCGCGCCTGGGCCTCGCCGATCGGCAATCTCTACACCTCGACCATCCTGCGTCCCGATTGCTCGGCCATGCGCGCCGCCGAGCTGGGTTTCGTCTCGGCGCTGGCGGTTGCCGATATCGTGCCGCCCGGCCGGGAGGTCCGCGTGAAGTGGCCCAACGACGTGCTGGTCGACGGCGGCAAGGTTGCAGGCATCCTGCTCGAGAGCGCCGTCGCCCAGACCGGCACGGTGCAGCACGTCATCGCCGGCATCGGCATCAATGTCGGCTTCGCACCCCAGCTGCCCGAGATGCGTTATCCCGGTGCGGCGCTCGGCGGCTCGGTCGAGGGGACGCTCGAGAGATTCACCGCGGCGCTCGCCGCGCGGCTTGGCGAATGGCGGCGTGACGGCTTTGCCGCCGTGCGCGCCCAGTGGCTGGCCAAGGCCGGGCCGCTCGGCACCGAGGTCGATGTGAAGCTGGGCGACGAGCTGGTGCGCGGCCGCTTCGGCGGCGTCGACGGCGAGGGCGCGCTGCTGCTGGAAACTCCGTCCGGCCCGCGCCGGATCGTGTCGGGTGAGTTGTTGGGCCGCGCGGCCTGAGTTGAGGAGGAGGACGGCATGCTGCTCGCCATCAACTGCAACAACACCAACATCAAGTTCGGCGTGGTCGACGGCGATCGCATCGTCGGCGAGTGGCGCCAGCACACCTCGGCCATGCGCACCGCCGACGAACATGCCGTGTGGCTGATGGAGCTGATGCGCATGGAAGGCATCGACGCGAAGTCGGTGACCGACGCCATCATCGGCAGCGTCGTGCCGCAAGCCAACTTCAATCTGCGCCGCCTGTGCACGCGCTACTTCGATATCGAGCCGCTGTTCATCGGCGAGCCCAACGTCATCCACGGCATCAAGATCAAGGGTGTGGGCGCGGGTGCCGACCGGATCTGCAATACCGTCGGCGCCAGCCTGATGTTCCCACGCACGCCGGTGGTCGTGGTCGACTTCGGCACCGCCACCAACTTCGACGTCGTCGACGAGGAGGGCAGCTACTGCGGCGGCGCCATCGCACCCGGCCCCAACCTCAGCATCGAGGCCCTGGTTGCGGCGGCGGCGCTGCTGCCACGAATTGTCGTCGAGAAGCCCGAAAAGGTGATCGGCACAACGACGGTGGCTTGCATGCACACGGGTGTGTTCTGGGGCTATGTCGGCCTGATCGAGGGCATCGTGACGCGCATCAGGGCCGAGTTCGGCAAGCCCATGAAGGTGGTGTCGACGGGCGGCCTCGCCCCGGTGTTCGACGGCTATATCTCGGTGATCGATCAGGTGGCGCCCGACATCACCGCGCGTGGCCTGATCGAAATCTGGAAGCGCAGCAAGAAGGCGGCATGACCGTTCCCGGCAACGACGAATTGTTGTTCCTCGCGCTGGGCGGCGCGGGCGAGATCGGCATGAACCTCAACCTCTACGGCCATGCCGGCAAGTGGTTGATGATCGATCTCGGCATCGGCTTTGCCGACGACACCATGCCGGGCGTCGAGGTGGTGATGCCCGATCCCGCCTTCATCGAGGAGCGCCGCGAGGACCTTGTGGCGATCGTGCTGACCCACGCGCACGAGGATCATCTCGGCGCCGTCGCCGACCTCTGGCCGCGCCTCAAGGCCCCGGTCTACGCCACGCCGTTCGCCGCCTCGGTGCTGCGCCGCAAGCTGGTCGAGGCGGGACTGCTGGATGCCGTGCCGATCAGCGAGATCCCGTTGGGTGGCAAGATCAGCCTGCCGCCCTTCGAGCTCGAGTTGATCACCATGACGCATTCCATCCTCGAGCCGAATGCGCTCGCGATCCGCACCAAGCTCGGCACCGTGTTCCATACCGGCGACTGGAAGATCGACCCCGAGCCGCTGCTCGGCGAGCTCACTGACGAGGCAATGCTGCGGCGCATCGGCGAGGAAGGCGCGCTCGCCATGGTGTGTGACAGCACCAATGTGTTCGTCGAGGGCGAGGCGGGCTCCGAATCGACGGTGCGGGCCAATCTCGAGAAGCTGGTGAAGACGGCCAAGGGCCGGGTCGCCGTGACCTGCTTCGCCTCGAACCTCGCCCGCGTCGAGAGCATCGCGCTCGCGGCCGTGGCGGCCAGCCGCCATCCCGTGCTGTCGGGCCGGGCGCTCGTGCGCATGGTCGAGGCGGCGCAGGAGTGCGGCTACCTGCTCGATTTCCCGGCGACCATCCCCGAGAGCCAGGCGGGCTACCTGCCGCGCGACAAGGTCCTGTTCATTTGCACCGGCAGCCAGGGCGAGCCCCGGGCGTCGATGGCCAAGCTCGCCAACGGCGAGCACCGCGACCTCGTGCTGGAGGAGGGCGACACCGCGATCTTTTCGTCCCGCGTGATCCCCGGCAACGAGCGCGCCGTCGGCCGGCTGCAGAACGCTCTGCTGGCGCGTGGTGTCGAGGTCGTTGCCGACACCGACAGCGAGGCCACCATCCACGTCTCGGGCCATCCGGCGCGCGATGAGCTGGTGCGGGTCTATCAATGGATCCGGCCCAAGATCGCCGTGCCGGTCCACGGCGAGGTGCGCCACATGGTTGAGCACGCGGCACTCGCGCGGACTTGCCAGGTGCCAGAGACCATCGTGGCGCCGAACGGCACGCTGGTTCGCCTGGCACCGGGCCCGGCGGAGATCATCGATCACGTCCATGCTGGGCGGCTGGCACGAGACGGCGATGGGCTCGTCCCGCTGGACGGCGAATCGCTGCGCGAACGGCGCAAGCTCCTGTGGAACGGCGCGGCCGCGGCGACCCTGGTGGTCGACGGCCGGGGCAGGGCGGTGGCCCCGCCCAAGGTTTCCCTGCGCGGCATCGAGGACGAGGATGGCGCGCTGGGAGAGGCCATCGAGGCCGGGCTCAACGAAATGCTGGCCGACCTCAGCGCCGCCGAACGCTCCGACGACGGGCGGATCGAGGAGGCGGCGCGCCAGGCGGTGCGGCGCGTCGTGCGCACGCACCTCGGCAAGAAGCCGTTGACGGACGTGCACATCGTCCGCATCTAACAGCCGGAGCCCCTGATGATCGGACGCCTGAACCACATCGCCATCGCCGTGCCCGACCTCGCCAAGGCGGCCGAGCTCTATCGCACCGTCATGGGCGCCAAGGTGAGCGCGCCCAAGGCCCAGCCGGCCCATGGCGTCACCGTGGTGTTCGTCGAGCTGCCCAACACCAAGATCGAGCTGCTGCATCCGTTGGGCGAGAAGTCGCCGATCGCCAACTTCCTGGCGCGCAACGCGGACGGCGGCATTCACCACGTCTGCTACGAGGTCGAGGACATCTATGCCGCGCGCGACAAGCTGAAGGCCCAGGGCGCGCGCGTGCTGGGCGACGGCGAGCCCAAGATCGGCGCCCACGACAAGCCCGTGCTGTTCCTTCATCCCAAGGATTTCACGGGCACGCTGATCGAGCTCGAACAGGTCTGAAGGAGATCGCCATGAGCTGGGCCACCGGCGTCATGGTCTACCTGGTGATCTGGTGGACGATCCTGTTCGCCATCCTGCCGCTGGGCGTGCGGCGGGTGGAAAATCCCGGCCCGGGCCAGGAAAGGGGCGCGCCGGAGCGGCCGCAGCTCCTGCGCAAAGCGATCATCACGACCGTCGTCGCGGCCGTGCTCTGGAGCGGCTTCTATTTCCTCCATCAGGCGGACGTTTTCAGCTTCCGCAGGATGGTGGAGGGAAGTTAATCTAGTTTCTGAAGAGGGTCGGCTAACCCATTAGTCCCAAAAGGAAACAGCGGGCTCTATGGCCCGCCGCCCCTCTACCCCCGAAACTCGTCACAGGCGGCTTACGCCGCTCTCCTCCCTAAAAACTCGGGCTGCGCCCAAGGCGTAGGCTACTTAGCCGGAAGCACACGCCTTGCCAAGACCTTTTCTTTCGATCGCTCGCGTTCAATTAGAACAATTGTAAGCGCAAGGATCGTTCGACAACAAACAAATGTCCGCGCTCGTGGTGTGATCATCCAATGATCATGTACTTGATCACGAACAGGACAGCGAGAATTCCGACTGCCGGGTGGATATCGCTGAAGCGTCCCGTCGCAAGTTTGATCGCGGCGTAGGAGATGAAGCCGAATGCGATGCCTTCGGCGATAGAGAAGGTGAACGGCATGGCGACCGCCGTGATCACGGCGGGAGCGGCTTCGGTGATGTCCTCCCAATCGACCTCGGTCAGGCTGCGCGTCATCAGGCAGGCGACGTAGAGCAGCGCTGGCGCGGTCGCGTAGGCCGGAATGGAGCCGGCAAGCGGCGCCACGAACAGCGCGAGGAGGAAGAGCAGCCCCACCACCGCCGCGGTGAGCCCGGTCTTGCCGCCTGAGTTGATGCCGGAGGCGCTCTCGATATAGCTCGTGGTCGTCGAGGTGCCGATGGCGGCGCCGATCATCGCCGCACCGCTGTCGGCGATCAGGGCGCGATTGAGCCGCGGCACCGTCCCGTCGGGCCGCATGAAGCCGCCGCGATGGGCGAGGGCGATCAGCGTGCCGGTGTTGTCGAACAGGTCGACGAACAGGAAGGCGAAGATCACGGTCACCAGACCGACATTGAGGGCGCCGGCCAGGTCCATCTGCAGGAACACCGGGGCAAGCGACGGCGGCGCGCCGAAGACGCCGCCGAATTTCTGCTGACCGGCGGCGATGGCGACGATGGTCACGACCAGGATGCCGATGATGACTCCGCCCATCACCCTTCGATATTCCAGGGCCACGATCAGCACGAAGCCCAGCGTCGCCATGACCACCGGAAAGCTGGTGAGTTGGCCGTGCGTGATCAGGGTCGCCGGATGTGCGGCGACGACGCCGGCGTTCTTGAGCGCGATCAGGGCCAGGAACAGGCCGATGCCGGCCGCGATCGCCATCTTCAGCGACTTGGGGATGGCGTTGACGATCCATTCGCGGATCGGCAGCACGCTGATGATGAAGAAGATGATGCCCGAGATGAACACGCAGCCGAGCGCCACTTGCCAGCTGAACTTCATCTGGCCGACCACGACGAAGGCGAAGTAGGCGTTCAGCCCCATGCCCGGCGCCAGCGCGATCGGGTAGTTGGCGAGGAAGGCCATCAGGAAGCAGCCGATGGCCGCCGCCACGCAGGTCGAGGCGAACACCGCGTCGAACGGCATGCCTGCCACTTTCAGGATGTCGGGATTGACGAAGATGATGTAGGCCATCGTCAGGAAAGTCGTGATGCCGGCCACGATCTCGGTCCGGACGTTGGTCTTGTTCTCGCTGAGCTTGAAGACCTGCTCGAGCATTCTTGTGTTCCCCCGGGTTGTCGCGTGAAGTGTGAGGGCATCCGCCTGTGCAAAACCAGCCGCCGGGTCGCGCGTTTGCCTTTATATCCCCCGTTTCCTACAGTCCGCGGCCGACCCGCCGTCAGCCCAGCAAGGACCGAACCAGAATGCGGATGAGCCAGTACTTTCTGCCGACCCTGAAGGAGAATCCGGCAGAGGCGCAGATCGTCTCGCATCGCCTGATGCTGCGCGCCGGGCTGGTCCGCCAGACCTCGGCCGGCATCTATGCTTGGCTGCCGCTCGGCTTCCGCGTGCTGAAGAACATCGAACGCATCGTGCGCGAGGAGCAGGACGCCTCGGGCGCCCAGGAAGTGCTGATGCCGACCATCCAGTCGGCCGACCTGTGGCGCGAAAGCGGCCGCTACGATGCCTACGGGCCCGAGATGCTGCGCATCAAGGACCGGCACGACCGCGAGATGCTCTACGGTCCGACCAACGAGGAGGTGATCACCGTGCTCTTCCGCGACGGCGTGAAGAGCTACCGCGATCTGCCGAAGAACCTCTATCACATCCAGTGGAAGTTCCGGGACGAGGTGCGGCCGCGCTTCGGCGTGATGCGCGGGCGGGAGTTCCTGATGAAGGACAACTATTCGTTCGACATCGACAAGAAGGGCGCCACCCATTCCTACAACAAGATGTTCGTGACGTACCTGCGCACCTTCGCCCGCATGGGCCTGAAGGCGATCCCCATGCGCGCCGACACCGGACCGATCGGCGGCGATCTCAGCCACGAGTTCATCGTGCTGGCCGACACCGGTGAAAGCGCCGTGTTCTGTCACAAAGGGCTGGTCGACAAGGACATCCTCAGCCGCAAGATCGATTACGACGCCGATCTGCAGCCGATCGTGAACGAATGGACGTCGCTCTATGCGGCGACCGACGAGATGCACGACAAAGCCGCGTTCGAGAAGATCCCCGAAGCGGAGCGGCTTTCCGCGCGCGGCATCGAGGTCGGCCACATCTTCTATTTCGGCACCAGGTACTCGGCGCCCCTGAAGGCGGTGGTGGCGGGTCCCGGCGGCGAGCAGATCACGGTCGAGATGGGCTCCTACGGCATCGGCGTGTCGCGCCTGGTGGGCGGCATCATCGAGGCCAGCCACGACGAGGCGGGCATCGTTTGGCCGGAGTCGGTGGCGCCGTTCAGGGTGGCGATCGTCAACCTCAAGCCCGACGATGGCGCCGTGTCGGCCGCCTGTCAGAAGCTCTACGACGGGTTCGCCGCCAAGGGCGTCACGGCGCTGCACGACGACCGGGACCTGCGCCCCGGCGCCAAGTTCGCCGACATGGACCTGATCGGCCTACCTTGGCAGGTGATCGTCGGGCCCAAGGGCGTATCGGCCGGCAAGGCCGAGGTGAAGAACCGTAAGACCGGCCAGCGCGAGGAAGTGCCGTTCGAGCAGGTTCTGGATCGCTTCGGCTGATCCATGGTCTTCGCTACCGTCGAGCGCCTCATCGCCTTCCGCTATCTGCGCGCTCGCCGCGAAGAAGGGTTCATCTCGGTGATCGCAGGCTTCTCGCTGATCGGCATCACGCTCGGCGTCGGCACGTTGATCGTGGTCATGTCGGTGATGAACGGCTTTCGCGTCGAGATGTTGCGCCAGATGTCGAGCATCTCGGGCCAGCTCGGCGTGCAGGGTACCCGCGGCGGGATCGACGCCACGCCCCAGCTGCTGGCCGACATGAAGAAGGTCCCGGGCGTGCTGAGCGCCACGCCGACAGCCGAAGGCCAGGTCATGGCTGTCGCCGGCGACAAGGTGAGGGGCGTGGTCCTGCGCGGCATGCGGCCCGACGATTTCCGCGCCCGCACGCCGCTTGCCGCCGCCATCGACGGCCCGGCCGAGTTGCGCGATCGCTATCGCCGTCTGTGCCGGGCGGAGGATGACCAAACGATCGACTGGGGTTCGCTCAAGGATTTCGGCCAGGGCTTTTCGGTGGTGATCGGCCGCCGGCTGGCCGAGCTCATGAACCTGAAGGTGGGAGACACCCTGCAGCTCGTCTCGCCGGTCGAGGTCGCCACGCCGATGGGAGTCATGCCGCGCTCGGTGCAGGCGCGCGTCGTCGCGACCTTCTGTGCCGGCATGTACGACTACGATGCCAACTTCGTCTATGCGCCGCTCAGCGACGTTCAGCGCCTGCTGAACTACGGCGACATGGTGACTGGCATCGAAGTCTTCGTGGCCGACGAGGCCTCGGTCGCGGCGGCGCGGCGACAGCTCACCCAGGTCGTGGGCCCGCAGGGCTGGGTGTTCGATTGGTGGCAGGCCAATATCGGCTTCTTCGCCGCGATCCAGGGCCAGACCAACGTCATGTTCATCGTGCTGACCATGATCGTGTTGGTAGCGGCCTTCAACATCGTCTCCAGCCTGGTGATGCTGGTCCGCACCAAGACCGCCGACATCGCCATCCTGCGCACCATGGGAGCCACCCGCGCCACCATCATGCGGGTCTTCCTGCTCGACGGCCTCGCGATCGGCGGCGTCGGCACGCTGCTGGGTGTCATTCTCGGCCTGGCCTTCGCGCGCAACATCGAGGCCATCCGCCAGTGGCTGCAGCGCACCTTCGATATCGTCCTGTTCGATGAAACGCTCTATCTGCTGGCCGAGCTGCCCTCGCGCATCGAGTGGAGCGAGATCGTCGTCATCGCCGGCCTGGCGCTGGCCTTCGCTTTGCTGGCCTCGCTCTATCCGGCGGCCCGCGCCGCACGGCTCGATCCTGTGGAAGGGCTGCAACGTGAGTAGCGCCGAGCGCGCCGTCGAGCGCTGGTTGGCCTGGCGCTATCTGGCGACCCGCCAGCGCGAGGGTTTCGTCTCCTTTATCGCGATCTTCTCCCTGATCGGCGTGGCGCTGGGTGTGGCCACCCTTATCGTCGTGCTGTCGGTGATGGGCGGCTTTCGCCAGCAGCTGCTGGGCCGCATCATCGGGATGAACGGCCATATCGTGATCACCGCGCGCGACGGCATGGTGCAGGCGACGCCCGAGCTCCTGGCCAAGCTCCAGGACTTTCCCGGGGTTCGCGCCGTCCACCTGACCCTCGAGCGTCAGGCCTTGATCACGGCGAACAACCAGACGCGTGGCGCCATGGTGCGGGGTGTGCGGCCGGAAGACCTCAAGGAGCGCGAGCTCATCAACCGCAATCTCGTGCATGGCGATCTGTCGGCTTTCGGTTCACGACCGGGGGTGGTCATGGGCGAGCGCCTGCGACAGTCCTTGAACCTGCGCGAGGGCGACAAGGTCACCCTGGTGACGCATCGAGTGAACGACAACGGCTCGATCTCGCCGCGCTATACCGACTACGAGGTGCTGGGGAGCTTCGTCACCAAGCGCTACGAATTCGATGGCGGGCTGGTCTTCGTGCCGCTGGGCATGCTGCAGGAAGACCTCGAGTACGGCGACCAGGCGGTTACCTCCATCGACCTCGATATTGCCGATCCGGCGGATGCTCCCCGTCTTGCCGAAGAGCTGCGCAAGGCGCTCGGCCGGGACGATCTCAAGGTCGCGCACTGGCTTGGCCTCAACGCCCGCTTCGTCGGCGCCTTGCAGGTCGAGCGGGTGCTGATGTTCATCATCCTCACGCTGATCGTCATCGTGGCGGCCATGAACGTGGTCGCGAGCTTCACCATGCTAGTGCGGGTCAAGCGCGGCAGCATCGCCATCCTGCGCACGATGGGGGCGGCGCCTGGAACCATCGTGCGCGCCTTCTTCCTGTCGGCGGCGGCTGTTGGCTTGGTCGGAACGGCGATCGGTGCCGGCCTCGGGCTGCTGGTCTGCGCCAACATGCGGACCGTCCTGGAGCTGCTGGTCGCGTTGCTCGGTGCTGGCGGGCCGGGAGCGGGCTGGAGCGAGATCGAGTTCATCACCTCGGCTCCGGTCCGCGTGCAGGCAAGCGAGGTGCTGACCATCGTCGCCATCGCCATCCTGCTGTCGCTGGCGGCCGCGGCTTATCCCGCGTGGCGCAGTACCCGCGTCGAACCCGTCGAAGGGCTGCGATATGAATGAATCGGCGTTTCCCCTGTCGCTGCGTGACATCAAGCGCACCTTCGTGCAGGGCGACCGCCGGCTGGAGGTGCTGCGCGGGGTCACGCTCGACCTCAAGCCGGGCGAGATCGTCGCCCTGGTCGGGCAATCGGGCAGCGGCAAGTCGACCTTGCTGCATATCGCGGGCCTGCTTGAACGGCCGGACGACGGCGACATCGTGGTTGGTGGCAAATCGGCCGGGACGGCCGGCGATCGCGACCGCACGATCATGCGCCGCCAGTTCCTGGGCTTCGTCTACCAGTACCATCACCTGCTGCCCGAGTTCTCGGCGCTCGAGAACGTGATGCTGCCGCAGATGCTGAACGGCCGCTCGCGCGGCGAGGCGCGGCGCCGCGCCGGAGAGCTCCTGGCCATGGTTCAGCTGAAGGAGCGCGCTGACCACCGGCCGGGCCGCCTGTCGGGCGGCGAGCAGCAACGCGTGGCAATAGTCCGCGCCGTCGCCAACGCGCCGCGCGTGCTGCTGGCTGACGAGCCGACCGGCAATCTGGACGCGACGACGGCGGACACGGTGTTCCGCCAGCTCCTGGCCCTGGTGCGGGACACCGGCATGACAGCGCTGGTGGCCACGCACAATCCAGAGCTGGCCCACCGCATGGACCGCACGGTGACCCTGAAGGACGGGGTGCTGTCGTAAGGGAGCGCGGGCCTCCCGCCCGCCTCATGAGCGGGCCAGAGGCCCGCGCTCCCTTAATAAACTTGCCTCGCTTTCCACAAGTTTGAGGCGCGATAGTCAACCGTGGCCATCGCCGACTTCGTCCATCTCAAGGTCCGCTCCGCCTATTCGCTCACCGAAGGCGCGAACAAGGTCGACAAGATCGTGTCGCTCGCCAAGGAGAACGCGATGCCGGCGGTCGCGGTGACCGACCGCAACAACCTGTTCGGCGCCCTGGAGTTCGCCCTGTATGCCGCAGGTGGTGGCATCCAGCCGCTCACGGGCTGCGAACTCGGCATCCGGCGCGAGGAGGGGACCGGCAACGCCCCGCCGGGCAAGATCGTCCCGGCCGACTGGCTGACGCTCCTGGTCCAGAACGAGGTTGGCTACCGCAACCTGATGCGGCTTGTGAGTCGCGCCCACCTCGAGTTCAAGGCGGGCTCGCAGTCGGCCCTGCCGCTGGCAGAGCTGGAGGGCCATACCGAGGGCCTGCTGGCGCTGGCCGGCTATGCCGGTAGCGCGCTGGGGCGGCTCTTGCTCGCGGGCCAAACGCCCGCGGCCGAGCACCAGCTGGAGCGCCTGCAGGCCCTGTTCGACGGCCGGCTCTACCTCGAGCTGCAGCGTCACGGTGAGGAAGCCGAACGACGGATCGAGCCAGCGCTGCTCGATCTCGCCTATGCCCGCGGCGTGCCACTGGTCGCGACCAATGACGTGCACTTCCCCAAAGCCGCGATGTACGAGGCGCACGACGTGCTGCTCTGCATCGAGCAGGGCGCCCATATCGAGGATCCCAACCGGCGGCGGCTGACGCCCGAGCACTACTTCAAGTCGGCCGCCGAGATGCGCCAGGTCTTCGCCGACCTGCCCGAGGCCTGCGACAACACGCTGACCATCGCGCGTCGCTGCGCCTATATGCCGACGCCGCGCAAGCCGATCCTGCCGCGCTACACCAAGCTCGCCGGCCGCGCCGAGAAGGAGGCGTTGACGGAGATGGCCGAGGCTGGGCTGGCTGCTCTCAAGGCCGGCGGCCGGCTGTCGCCCGATATCGACTTCAAGAAGTACCAGGATCGCCTGAGCTACGAGCTCGACATGATCGAGAAAATGGGCTTCTCGGGCTACTTCCTGATCGTCGCCGACTTCATCCAGTGGGCCAAGGACCACAACATCCCGGTTGGTCCGGGCCGCGGCTCCGGCGCGGGCTCGCTGGTCGCCTGGTCGCTCAAGATCACCGACCTCGATCCGCTGCGCTGGGGGCTGATCTTCGAGCGCTTCCTCAATCCCGAGCGCGTGTCGATGCCGGACTTCGACGTCGACTTCTGCCAGGACAAGCGCGACCAGGTGATCCGCTACGTGCGCGACGAGTACGGCCACGACCGCGTCGCCGCGATCATCACTTTCGGCAAGCTGCAGGCGAGGGCGGTGCTGCGCGACGTCGGCCGCGTGCTCGGCATGCCCTATGGACAGGTCGACCGCATCTGCAAGCTGGTGCCCAACAACCCCGCCAAGCCGGTGACGCTCGCCCAGGCGCTGGGGAGCGAGCAGCTGCTGAAGGAGCAGTATGCCGGTGACGAGGAGATCAAGCGCCTTATTGACCTCGCCCTGCAGCTGGAGGGGCTCTATCGCAACGCCTCCACCCACGCCGCCGGCGTGGTGATCGGCGACAGGCCGCTCGCCGAGCTAGTGCCGCTCTACCGCGATACCGACAACAAGGAATCGCTGCCGGCGACCCAGTTCAACATGAAATGGGTCGAGACCGCCGGGCTGGTGAAATTCGACTTCCTCGGCCTCAAGACGCTCACCGTGATCGAGAAGGCCTGCGAGCTGGTGGGCCACGACAGGATCGACATCGCCAAGATACCGCTCGATGACGAGCCCACCTTCAAGATGCTGGCCAAAGGCGACGCCTACGGGGTCTTCCAGATGGAAGGCAGCGGCATGCGCGACATCCTCGCCAAGCTGAAGCCCAACCGCTTCGAGGACCTGATCGCGCTGGTGGCGTTGTATCGTCCCGGACCGATGGACGACATCCCGACCTACATCAGCGTCAAGAACGGCCAGGAGAAGCCCGACTACCTGCACCCGTCGCTTAAACCGATCCTGGAAGAGACCTACGGCATCATGGTCTACCAGGAGCAGGTGATGCAGATCGCCCAGGTCCTGTCGGGCTACTCGCTGGGCGGCGCGGACCTCCTGCGCCGCGCCATGGGCAAGAAGATCCAGTCCGAGATGGATGCCCAGCGCGCCACCTTCGTCGAGGGCGCGCGCCAGAATGGCGTCGAGGAAGCGCGGGCCTCGATGATCTTCGACAAGGTGGCGAAGTTCGCGGGCTACGGCTTCAACAAGTGCCATTCCGCACCCTATGCGCTGGTCGCCTACCAGACGGCCTATCTCAAGGCCAACCATCCGGTGGAGTTCTTCGCCGCGTCGATGACGCTCGATATGGGCAACGCCGACAAGGTCGGGAACTTCCGGCGCGAGCTGGAGCGCCTGCAGATCCCGCTGCTGCCGCCGGACATCAACAAGTCGATGGCCGAGTTCGCCGTCGAGAAGACGGCGGACGGCACGCTCGGCGTCCGCTATGCGCTGGCCGCCATCAAGGGCGTGGGCCGCGACGCCATGACCCGCCTGGCCGAGGAGCGCCAGGCCAACGGCCCGTTCAAGGACCTGTTCGACGTCGCCGAGCGGCTCGACCAGCGCGTCATCAACAAACGCCTGCTCGAGAGCCTGGTGAAGGCGGGCGCCTTCGATTCCCTCAACAAGAACCGCGCCCAGACCTTCGGCGCTGTCGAGGCCCTGACGCGGCATTCCGCGGCGACGCATGAGTCGCGCGGCAGCAACCAGAACAGCCTGTTCGGCGACGACACCGCCCAGCGCCGGCCGCAGCTTCCCAAGGTGCCCGACTGGGCGCCGATGGAGCGGCTGCAGCACGAGTTCGCCGCCATCGGCTTCTATCTCTCCTCGCACCCGCTGGCATCGTACGAGCGTAGCCTCCAGCGCCTGCGCGTGACGCGCGCAGCCGATCTGCAGGCGCTGCTGACGCGCGGCGTGCCGGGCCGCATCAAGCTTGCCGGTACGGTCATCGATCGCCAGGAGCGCACCTCGGCCAAGGGCAATCGCTTTGCCTTCGTGCAGTGCTCCGATCAGTCGGGCGCCTTTGAGCTCACCGTCTTCAGCGAGCTTTTAGGCAGCAAGCGCAATCTCCTGGAAGCGGGGCAGGCGATCCTGGTCTCGGTTGACGGGCGGCTGGATGGCGAGCAGGTGAAGCTGACGGCGCAGACGGTCGAGAAGCTCGACGATGCAGTCGCCAATGCTGCGGCGGGGCTGCGCATCGAGCTGTCCGACCTTGCTGCCCTCGAGCCTTTGCGCAGGGCGCTGGAGGGCAAGCGCGGCCGCGGGCGCGTCACGCTGGTCGTCCCGATGCCCGACGATGCCGAAGCCGAGGTCATGCTGCCCGGCACCTACGGCATCGCCACCGGCCTGCGCGATGCCATCGGCGGACTGCCGGGTGTCGCTCAAGTGGAAGAGATTTGAGCCGGCAACCCGGCCTCTTCGAGCAGGCAGCGCCGCCACCCAGGAAACGCGCATCGGCGGGAGAGGTGAGGCCGGCATGGGATTCGCCGTTGCTGCAGGCGCCCGCGCTGCCCGTCGACATCAGGCTGGGCACGTCGTCGTGGTCTTTTCCCGGCTGGCGCGGCCTCGTCTATGACGGCGTCCATCCGCAGCTTGCGCTCAGCAAGAAAGGCCTGGAGGCCTACGCCCAGATCCCGCTGCTGCGCACGGTGAGCCTCGACCGCACGTTCTACGCGCCGATCACCACGGTCCAGTACCAGACCTACGCGCGGCAGGTGCCCGACCATTTCAGCTTCGTGGTGAAGGCGCCGGCGCTGGTGTGCGATGCCGTGATGCGCGACGACGAGGGGCGGGGGAAGGTGCCGAACCCACACTTCCTCGATGCCGCGATCGCCACCCGCGAGTTCGTCGTGCCCTGCCTGGAGGGGCTGGGCGACAAGGCCGGACCGCTGGTCTTCCAGGTGTCGCCGCTGCCGCGCAGCCTCATCGAGGAGGCGGCGACTCTGGTCGAACGTCTGGCGGCGTTCTTCGCCGCCTTGCCGCGGGAGCTGAGCCGGCACCGACCGCTTTATGCCCTTGAGCTGCGCAACGCGGAGCTGCTGACGCCGCGCCTGATGAAAATGCTGGCGGCCGCCGGCGTACGCTATTGCGTCGGCCTGCATGACCGCATGCCGGAGATCGAGCGCCAGGAGGCGGCGCTCCGGGTGCTCGACGGCGATACGCCCGGGCCACTGGTCGTGCGCTGGAACCTGCACCGTGGCTTTCTCTACCAGGCCGCCAAGCAACGCTACGAACCGTTCGACCGGCTGGTCGACGAGGATCCCGAAACGCGCCTGGTGCTCGCCCGCATGGTCGCCGCCGCCTTCAAGGCCAAGCGAAAGGTCTGGGTGACGGCCAACAACAAGGCCGAGGGCAGTGCGCCGCTTTCGCTGGTCAAACTGGCGGAGGAAATCGCCAAGCTAATTGCATAGAGCTGCCCTTAGAATTCAAGCCATGAAATAGGGAGCGCTCATGCAGGCCATGAAATGGTCCCGACGCGCCGTCGTCGCAGCAACACTGGTGAACGTCGTCGTGCCAGTGACGGCAGATGCTCAGGATTTCCCAAGCAAGCCGATCACCATTGTCGTCCCGTTCGGGCCCGGTACGACGAACGACATCATTGCCCGTCAGCTCGCACAGGACATGACTGGCACCCTTGGCCAAAGCGTCATCGTTGAGAACCGGGCGGGTGCCACGGGCAACATCGCGATTGACTACGTCAGCAAGTCGCGACCCGACGGCTACACGCTTGTGATCGCGTCGATGAGCAACATCCTCAACCAGGTCACCGGCAACGCGAACTACGACCTCATGAAGGATTTCGCACCCGTCGCCTTCAGTGGCAGGACGCCCTATTCGCTGTTCGTGCCCAATGAGCTTCCGGCGAGGAGCGTGGCCGAGCTTGTCGATCTCGCGCGCCAGCAACCGGGCAAGCTCAATTATGCAGGCTATGTCGGCGGCGTGCCGCAGTTCCTGGGAGAGATGCTCAATCGGGCGGCCAAGATCAACACGGTGATGGTGCCATACAAGAGCACGACCGACGCGCTGGTCGACCTGATGTCCAACCGCATCCAGATCTGGATCACGCCCATTGCCTCTGGCGTGCCGGTCCAGAGCGCCAAGCAGGCGCGCATGCTCGCGGTCACCGGCGAGACCCGGGCGCGCGTCGTGCCCGATATCCCGACCTTCAAGGAGCTGGGGTATCCGGACATGACCGTCGATGTCGTGTACTTCCTGCTGGCGGCGAAGGGCACGCCCGCGCCAATCGTCGACAAGGTTTCCGCCGCCATCGGCAAAGCGCTGGACAACCCGAAGGTCAAGGAAGCCCTCCTCGTCCAGGGTATCGAGGAAAAGCGGGGCACCCCCGCCGAGGTCGGCACCTATCTCGCCGGCGAGTTCAGGCGGTGGGACGAGATCGTCAAGCTCTCGGCACCGTCTGGAGCCAAGAATTGACGCCTAAGCCATTGATATTATTGACACTTGCATTGGGGCGCATAAGCCTTTAGAACCACGCCCACTTCGCACGCGGGTTTGCGGTCGACGGGGAGACATCCCGGCGCTCGCTCCGGTGCCCTCCGAAGCTTCGGCAGAGGAAGGCGACGCCCGCGGAGGCCCAACCGGAAAAGGAGAGACGGCATGGCTATGCCGACATTCACGATGCGTCAGTTGCTGGAAGCGGGTGTCCATTTCGGTCACCACACCCGGCGTTGGAACCCCAAGATGAAGCCGTACCTGTTCGGGGTGCGCAACGGGGTCCATATCATCGATCTCACCAAGACCGTGCCGCTGCTCGAGCAGGCGCTGATCCAGGTCCGTCAGGTCGTGTCCAACGGCGGCCGCGTGCTGTTCGTCGGCACCAAGGCCGCCGCCGCCGAGCGGATTGCCGATGCGGCCAAGCGCTGCGGTCAGTACTACGTCAACCACCGCTGGCTCGGCGGCATGATCACCAACTGGCAGACCATCTCTGCCTCGATCAAGCGCCTGCGCGAGCTGGATGACCGCCTGAAGGGCGATGTCGTCGGCCTGACCAAGAAGGAGCAACTCGATCTCACGCGCGAGCGCGACAAGCTCGAGCGCTCGCTGGGCGGCATCAAGGAGATGGGCGGCACGCCCGACATGCTGTTCATCATCGACACCAACAAGGAAGCGATCGCGGTCCAGGAAGCGCGCAAGCGCGGCATTCCGATCGTGGCGGTGCTCGACAGCAACTCCGATCCCGATGGTGTCGACTATCCGATCCCGGGCAACGACGACGCCATCCGCGCGGTGTCGCTCTACTGCGAGCTGATGTCGGGCGCGGTGCTCGACGGCATCCGTGCCGAGATCGCAGCCTCCGGTGGCGATGTCGGCGAGCTGAGCGAGCCGCCTGCCGATGAAGTGCCCGCCGCCGAAGGTGATGGCGCCGGCGCCGAAGCGTCACCGGCCGAATAGGCATTCGCTGCGCTTCTTCATGCTCCTCTCCCCCTTGGGGAGAGGCTGGGTGAGGGGGTGACGCCGGAGGCAACCTCCGTGTTGCGCCCCCTCACCTAACCTCTCTCCCAAGGGGGAGAGGAACAAGAGAGGCATGACGCGCCATTAGACTCTGGTGCTCTTCAATCAATGAACGCGCACGATGCGCGATACGGAGTGACACATGGCTGAGATCACGGCCTCCCTGGTCAAGGAACTGCGCGAGAAGACCGGCGCAGGCATGATGGATTGCAAGAAGGCGCTGGGCGAAGTCGCGGGCGACCTCGAGAAGGCGATCGACTGGCTGCGCACCAAGGGCCTGTCGGCGGCGGCCAAGAAGGCCGGCCGCGTCGCGGCCGAGGGGCTGGTCGGCGTCGTCGTCAACGGCACCCGTGGCGCGGTCATCGAGGTCAATGCCGAGACCGACTTCGTCGGCCGCAACGACCTGTTCCAGAAGTTCGTCGGCGATGCCGCGAAGCTGGCGCTCGACAATGGCGGCGACCTCGCCAAGGTGGCGGCGGCGCCGTACCCCGGCACCGGCCGCGACGTGCAGGGCGAGCTCACGCACCTGATCGCCACGATCGGCGAGAACATGTCGCTGCGCCGGGCCGGCATGCTGTCGGTGTCCGACGGCGTCGTGGCGTCCTACATGCACAACAAGGTGGCGACCGACCTCGGCAAGATCGGCGTGCTGGTGGCGCTCGAATCGACCGGCGACAAGGCCAAGCTCGAGGCGCTGGCCAAGCAGCTGGCCATGCATGTGGCCTCGGCCAACCCCAAGTCGCTCACCATCGCGGACCTCGACAAGGCCGAGGTCGAGCGCGAGCGCGGCGTGCTGACCGAGAAGGCCGCCCAGAGCGGCAAGGCTGCCGACATCATCGGCAAGATGGTCGAGGGCGGCATCCGCAAGGCCTACCAGGAGTGGGTCCTCCTGGAGCAGGCTTTCATCATGGACGGCAAGACCAAGGTCTCGAAGGTGGTCGACGACGCCGCCAATCAGGTCGGCGCGCCGGTCCGGCTGGCGGGCTATCTGCGCTTCGGCCTGGGCGAGGGCATCGAGAAGAAGTCGGAGGACTTTGCGGCAGAGGTGGCTGCCCAGCTTAAGAAGTAGTATGACAACAAACACTGGCGCGCGGGCCGAAAGGCCCGCGTTGCCCAAGAAAACTGCAGTCAGAGGCATTTGATGCCGTCGAGCCCCCGCTATCGCCGCGTACTGCTGAAGCTCTCTGGCGAGGGGCTCATGGGCAGTCGGGAGTATGGGCTCGATCCCGCCATGGTCTCCATGGTGGCCCAAGAGATCAAGACCGTGCACGAGATGGGGGTGCAGGTCTGCCTGGTGATCGGTGGCGGCAACATCTTCCGAGGCGTGTCGGCCGCCGCATCGGGCATGGACCGGGCGAGCGGCGACTACATGGGCATGCTGGCGACTGTCATCAATTCATTGGCTATGCAGAGCGCTCTCGAGCGCCAGGGCCTGCAGACGCGCGTCCAGTCCGCGATTCCAATGACTACTGTCTGTGAGCCCTATATCCGCCGTCGTGCGGCGCGCCATATGGAGAAGGGCCGGGTGGTGATCTTCGCCGCCGGCACCGGCAATCCGTTCTTCACGACCGACACGGCGGCAGCCTTGCGGGCGGCCGAGATGAGCGTCGACGCCATGCTGAAGGGCACCCAGGTCGACGGCGTCTACTCGTCCGATCCCAAGAAGGACAAGGGCGCGAAGCGCTACGATCAACTAAGCTACATGGACGTGCTGTCGCGCGACCTGCAGGTCATGGATGCCTCGGCGATCTCGCTGGCCCGCGAGAACCGCATTCCCATCATCGTATTCGATATCCACAAGCCCGGCGCATTCGCCGCGACGATGCGCGGGGAGGGGACCTTCACCATCATCAGAGACGAGGGCTGAAGATGACCGCCGATCTCAAGGAACTGGAAAAACGCATGCAGGGCGCCATGGATGCGCTGAAGAAGGAGCTGGGCGGTCTGCGGACCGGCCGCGCCTCGGTGAACCTGCTCGACCCCGTCATGGTCGATGCCTACGGCCAGCGCATGCCGCTGAACCAGGTGGGGACGGTGAACGCGCCCGAGCCGCGCCTCCTCGCCGTCAACGTTTGGGACAAGGGCCTGGTCGTCTCGGTCGCCAAGGCGATCCGGGAAGCGGGCCTCGGCCTCAATCCGTCGCCCGACGGGCAGCTCGTGCGTGTGCCGATTCCCGAGCTCACCGCAGAGCGGCGCGCCGAGCTCGCCAAGCTTGCGCACAAGTACGCCGAGCAAGGCCGTGTCGCCGTGCGCAACGTGCGCCGCGACGGGATGGAATCGCTGAAGAAGCTCGAGAAGGACCACAAGATCTCGCAGGACGAGCATCGCCAGAAATCCGACGAGGTGCAGAAGCTCACCGACCGCTACGTCAAGCAGGTCGACGACGTGCTTGCCCACAAGGAAAAAGAGATCAAGACGGTCTGATGTCGACCGCGTCGCTGCCCGCCACTGCCGACCTGGCGCCAGGTCCCCATCACGTCGCCATCATCATGGATGGCAACGGACGGTGGGCGAAGGCGCGGGGGCTGCCGCGTGTTGCCGGTCATCGACGCGGCGCCGACGCGGTGCGCCGCGTGGTGCGCGGAGCGGGCGAGCTCGGCATTCCCGTGCTGACGCTGTTTGCCTTCTCGACGGAGAACTGGACGCGACCGGCCGACGAGGTCAACGACCTGATGGGTCTGCTGCGCCATTATCTGCGCAACGAGCTCGAGGAGCTGCATAAGAACGGCGCCCGGCTCAGGGTCATCGGCAATCGCGCAGGCCTTGCTTCCGATATCGTGCGCGACATCGCCGATGCCGAGACGAGGACCCGCAGCAACACGCGCATCGACGTGAACATCTGCATCAACTACGGCGCGCGCGATGAGATCCTGCAGGCCACCCGCAGCCTGGCGCGGCGGGTCGCTTCGGGCGAGATCGCGGCCGACGACATCGACGAGGACTCGTTCGAGCGCGAACTGCTGACCGCCGGGGTTCCCGATCCCGATCTGCTGATCCGCACCAGTGGCGAGCAGCGCATCAGCAATTTCCTGCTCTGGCAGTGTGCCTACGCCGAGCTGGTGTTCGTCGACACGCTGTGGCCGGACTTCGGCAAGGAGCACCTGGAGCAGGCGATCGCCGAGTTCCGGCGGCGTGAGCGACGGTATGGCGGTGTCGGCAGCTGACGCTCAGACCACGAGCCGCGGGCAGCATCGCGGGCTGGTGCTGCGGGTGGTGTCGGCGGCGATCCTCGGACCGTTGCTGCTGGCCGCGATCTGGTTCGGGTTTCCCTGGATCGACCTCGTAGCTGCAGTGGCGGCGCCCCTGATGGTCTCGGAATGGATCGCCCTCACGCGTGGCCACCTCGCGATGCGCGCGCTTGCCATCGCCTATTCGATGGCGGCGCTCGTGGCGCTGCTGTGGCTGCGCCATCAGCCGGCGGATGGACGCGAGACGATCCTGTGGCTGGTCGCCTGCGTGTGGGCGACCGATATCGGCGCCTTCGTCGTGGGCCGCACGGCGGGCGGCGCCAAGCTCGCGCCGCGCATCAGTCCGGGCAAGACATGGTCCGGCCTGATCGGCGGTATGGCCTGGGCAGCGGTGGCGAGTGCGGCAATGGGCTATGCTTTCGGCCTCGGTCACTCGATCGAGCTGGCGGTCACCGGCGCGATCCTGGCGGTCGTCGGCCAGTGCGGGGATCTGCTCGAATCGGCGGCCAAGCGGAGTGCCGGCGTCAAGGATAGCGGCACGTTGATTCCCGGGCATGGCGGCCTGCTGGATCGCATCGACGCGCTGATGGCGGTACTGGTTGTCGTGGCGTTGGCACGCCTGGTGATGGGGGGAGGATGGCCGTGGCGGTAGAGCGTTGGCATTCCCCCTCGGCGGAACGGCCGCGCAGTGTGACGATCCTGGGCTCCACCGGATCGGTGGGGCAGAGCACGGTCGATCTGATCGAACGCAATCCCGAGAGCTACCGCGTCGAGGCTTTGGTGGCGGGGACGTCGGTCGAGCTCCTGGCCAAGCAGGCGCGGCAACTGGGCGCGCGGCTCGCTGTCGTCGCGGACCCGGCACGCTACGGCGCGCTCAAAGAGGCGCTGGCCGGTACATCGATCGAGGCTGCCGCCGGCGCCGAAGCGGTGAGCGAAGCGGCAGCGCGGCCCGCCGAGTGGGTGATGGCGGCAGTCGTCGGCTTTGCCGGACTTGGCCCCACCCTGGTCGCGGCGCGACGGGGAGCGATCGTGGCGCTCGCCAACAAGGAGGCGCTGGTCTGCGCCGGCCGGCTGTTGATCGAGGCCGTCGAGGAATCGGGTGGAATGCTGCTGCCGGTCGATTCCGAGCACAACGCCATCTTCCAGGTGTTCGAGCCACGACAGCGCCATGCCGTCGACCGGCTGATCCTCACGGCCTCGGGGGGACCCTTCCGCAAGTGGTCGTTGAGCGACATGGCCGGCGCCACGCCGAAGCAGGCCTTGGCCCATCCCAATTGGGACATGGGCGACAAGATCTCGATCGATTCCGCAACCATGATGAACAAGGGCCTGGAGCTCATCGAGGCCCACCTGCTGTTCGGCCTGCCGGCCGAGCAGGTCGAGATCGTGGTTCATCCTCAATCGGTCATCCATTCGATGGTCGCCTACCGCGACGGCTCGGTGCTGGCCCAGCTCGGGACGCCCGACATGCGTGTGCCGATCAGCCATGCGCTGGGTTGGCCCTCACGCATCGACGGGCCGGCGGCGCGGCTCGATTTCAACGGTCTGACCGCACTCACTTTCGAGCCGCCCGATTCCGGCCGCTTTCCCGCGTTACGGCTGGCTCGCGAGGCGTTGGTGACGGGCGGGTTTGCACCCATCGTGTTGAATGCGGCGAACGAGGCGGCCGTTGCGGCCTTCTTGGGCGGCCGGATCGGCTTCCTCGATATCGCCGGGGTTGTCGAGGACGTCATTACGGGCTGGGAGCGGCCGTCGGATCCAGTGAACTCGCTGCAGGAGGTTCAGGCTGCCGATCTCGAAGCCCGCGGCAGAGCCGAGAGAGCCTGTAAGAGCAGACGGCTAAGCAATTGAAGTAAAACGGAATTCATGGTGTACTGAGCCATGCAGCTGTTCACGACGTACCTGCCGTATTTCGTCCTGGTGCTGACGCTGCTCGTGTTTGTGCACGAGTACGGTCACTACTGGGTGGGACGGCGCTTCGGCATCCACGCCGAAGTGTTCTCGATCGGCTTCGGACCCGAGCTGATCGGATGGACTGATCGCAATGGCACCCGCTGGAAGATTTCGGCCGTCCCGTTGGGCGGCTATGTGAAGTTCCTGGGCGATAGCGATGCGACCAGCGCCACGCCGTCGGGCGAGCCATTGTCACCGGATCAGCGCAAGCGTGCCTTCTTCAGTCAGCCGCTCTATGCCCGCGCCGCCGTCGTGCTGGGCGGGCCATTCGCCAACCTGCTGTTCGCCTTCGTGCTGCTGACGGCGGTCTTCTTCGTGGCAGGTGAGCCCTACACGCCGCCGACGATCGCCGTCCAGATCGATGGGCCCGCCGCCCAGGCCGGGCTGCACACCGGCGATGAGATCGTGCGGATGGGCGACAAGCGCATCGGCCGGTACGAGGACATCACCGAGCTGCAGTATCTCTATTGGGGCAAGGCGATGCCGGTCGAGTATCGCCGCGGCAACCAGCTTCTGAAGACCGAGATCGTTCCCAAGTTCTGCGAGCGCACCGATCGCTTCTCCAACACGCTCCGGCTGGGCGACCTCGGCATGGATCAGATGATTCGTCCCGTCGTCGGCGGCTTCACGCCGGAAAGTCCTGCAGAGGCGGCGGGGCTGAAGGTCGGCGATCTGCTGCTGCAGATCGACGGCAAGCCGGTCGACTACTTCTCGCGCATTCCCGAGCTGATCGGCGATCGTGCCGGCCATCCGGTCACGGTGCTGTTCGATCGCGACGGCAAGCGCATGGAGACCACCGTCACGCCGATTGCCGACAAGGCGGTCGACTGCGCGGGCAAGGAGTACACGGTGGGTCGCCTGCGCGTGCGGCCAGCCGGCGTCACGGAGTTCCGCAGTCATGGCCTGTTCGGCGCCATGGGAGCGGGCGTCCGTGCTGTCTGGGGCATGACCACGATGTTCTATACGTCGATGGGCCAGATCCTGACCGCGGCGCGGCCGGTCGACGAGCTGGGTGGGCCGATCCGCATCGCGAAGGCGGCGGGCGAAGCGTCCTATGCGGGCTGGACCGGCATCCTCAATCTGGTCATCGCGCTCTCGGTGGTGCTTGGCATCTTCAACCTGCTGCCGGTGCCGATGCTCGATGGCGGCCATCTCGCGATGTACCTGTACGAAGCCGTACGCGGAAAGCCGCTCAGCCTGCGGGCCCAGGAACTCGGATTGAAGGTTGGCTTTACGCTGGTAATCGGGTTGGCGCTGATTGCGACCTTCAACGACATCAGGCATCTCTTTCGCGTGCTGACGTAAGTCATTGCAACTGTGGATGATGCGACTTTCGGGACGGCAAAAGCCGGGGACAAAAGGGTAGCTAAGTCCGTACTGCCGGTTTATGAAAATGCGGTCCTGAAACTGGCCGGCAGGTCTGGAAGGTGCCGGGGGTGCGTTTGATCTTTCGTTGGGCTGTTCTGGCCGTTGCTGCACTGCTGCTGTTCGGCGCAACGGCGCACGCTCAGCGTGGCGCTCCCGCTCAGGGCGGCACGATCACTGCCGTGCAGATTCAGGGCAATGTTCGCGCTGAGGCTGAGACTATCCGGTCTTACCTGCAGCTCAAGGAAGGCCAGGTCTACGATCCGGCGGCCGCCGACCGCTCATTGAAGGCGCTGTTCGGTACCGGACTTTTCTCAGACGTCGTGATCGATTTGCAGGGCTCGACCCTGGTCGTGAGGGTCACGGAAAATCCCATCATCAACCGCGTCGCCTTCGAAGGTAATCGCAAGATCGAGGACGACAAGCTGCGCGACGAGGTGCAGTCAAAGCCGCGCCAGGTCTTCACGCGCGCGCGGGTGCAGTCCGACGTCGAGCGCATCCTCACCATCTATCGCCGCAGCGGCCGCTACAACGCGTCGGTCGACCCCAAGGTCATCAAGCTCGACCAGGGCCGCGTCGACCTCGTGTTCGAAATCAACGAGGGCGATGTGACCGGCGTGCAGCGCATCAGCTTTGTCGGCAACGAGGCATTCAGCGACGGCACCCTGCGCGGCAAGATCAGGACGAGCGAGAGCGCGTGGTATCGCTTCCTGTCGTCGGACGATCGCTATGATCCCGATCGCCTCAACCTCGACCGCGAGCTCCTGCGCAAATTCTATCTGTCGGAGGGCTACGCCGACTTCCGCGTCGTCTCGGCGGTGGCCGAGCTTGCGCCCAACCGCGAAGGTTTCTTCATCACCTTCACGATCAGCGAGGGCGAGCGATACAAGTTCGGCAAGGTCGAAGTGTCGACGCGTTTCCAGGGCCTCGATGTCGACGTCCTGCAGAGCTACCTGACCATGGCGCAAGGCGACTGGTACGACGCCGACCAGGTCGAGAAGACGGTGACGGCGCTCTCCGACATCGTCGGTTCGCTCGGCTACGCCTTCGTCGAGGTCCGTCCGAACATCCGGCGCAACAAGGACGACCTTACCGTCGATGTCACCTTCGACATCCAGGAAGGCCCGCGCGTCTATGTCGAACGCATCAACATCTCGGGCAACACGCGCACCCTCGACAAGGTGATCCGACGCGAGTTCCGCCTGGCCGAGGGCGACGCCTTTTCGACCGCCAAGGTCCGGCGTAGCCAGGAGCGCCTGCGCAATCTCGGCTTCTTCGAGAAGGTCGACGTCTCGGCGGCGCCCGGCTCGGCTCCGGACAAGACCAACCTCGAGGTCCAGGTGGTCGAGCAGAGCACCGGCGATATCTCCTTCGGCGCGGGTTACTCGACGACGTCCGGCATCTTGGGCGACATCTCCGTCAAGGAGCGCAACCTGCTCGGCAAGGGGCAGGAGCTCAGGCTCGGCGTCTCGATCGGCACCTTGAGTACCTTGATCGACCTGAGCTTCACCGAGCCCTACTTCCTGGATCGTCCCATGGCGGCAGGCTTCGACATCTTCCGCACCTCCAACGACCGACAGTCGGTTGCCAGCTACTCCGACCGCAGCATCGGCTTCGCGCTGCGTGCCGGCTGGGCCTATACCGAGCACTTGCGGCAGAACGTGCGCTACACGTTGCGCCAGACCGATATCTACAACGTGCAGCCATGGGCGTCACAGGTCGTGCAGGCCAACGCCGGTACGTCAGTTGTCTCGGAGGTCGCCGAGACGCTCGCCTGGGATACCCGCGACACGCGCCTGCTTACGACCAAGGGCTTGCTGCTGCGCAGTTCCATGGCCGTGGCGGGACTGATCGGCACCGAGCAGTATTTTCGAACGACCGCCGACGGTGTTTACTATCGGAGCATCTTCGAGGACGTCGTGGCCTCGATCGGCGGCTCGCTTGGCGCAGTGTTCCCCTATAACGGCTCGTCGCTAAGGCTGAACAACCTGTTCTTCATCGGCGGCGACACGCTGCGTGGCTTCCAGGTCGGCGGTATCGGTCCGCGCGATTCCGTCACCGCCGACGCGCTGGGCGGCACCTACTTCTATACCATGACCACCGAGCTCAGCTTCCCGCTGGGCCTGCCCAAGGAAATCGGCATCTTCGGCAAGGCCTTCATGGATGCAGGCTCCCTGTGGGGTCTGGGCGGGCCGGCGGTCTACAGCACGACCGTGCTGACCAGCAATACGATGCGAATCTCCACCGGCGTCGGTATCCAATGGATATCGCCGTTCGGCCCGATTCGTATAGACTATGCCTTCCCGCTCCAGGCGGACCCGTGGGACAAGACGGAGAACATCCGCTTCAGCTTTGGCACGCGCTTCTGATGGGGATGGCGCCAACATGAACATGCAGACCGACAAGACGAGCCTGGCGGGGGCAGGGGCCACGGCGACAGTGGCCGACATCAAGCGCATTCTGCAGCTCATCCCGCACCGTTATCCGATGCTGATGGTCGATCGGGTGATCGACATGCATCTCGACAGCAAGGCCGTCGGCATCAAGAACGTCAGCATCAACGAGCCGTTCTTCCAGGGTCATTTCCCCACCGAGCCGGTGATGCCGGGCGTGCTGATCGTCGAGGCGATGGCGCAGACCGCGGCGGTCCTGGTGATGACCAGCCTGGGGGGCGAGGCCGAGGGCAAGCTGGTCTATTTCATGTCGATCGACGGTGTGCGTTTCCGCCGGCCGGTCGTGCCCGGTGACCGGCTGGAGCTTCACGTCGAGAAGGTGCAGAGTCGCGCCAACGTCTGGAAGTTCTCGGGCAAGGGGATCGTCGAAGGCAAGGTGGCCGCCGAGGCAACTTTTGCCGCCATGATCAGGTAGAGGAGAAGACCATGCCCGACACCGCAACCAACGCCCGCATGCTGCACACGATGATCCGCGTGCACAATCTCGACAAGTCGCTCGCCTTCTATACCGGCGCGATGGGCATGAAGCTCCTGCGTAAGCGTGAGGTGCCGGAAGGCAAGTACACGCTGGCCTTCGTCGGCTACGCGGACGAGAAGGACCAGGCTGTTGTCGAGCTGACCCACAACTGGGGCCACGAGCCCTATGAGATCGGCACCGGCTTCGGTCATCTCGCGGTCGGCGTGCCCGACGTCGCAGGCATGTGCGAACAGGTCACGAAGCTCGGTGGCAAGGTCACGCGCGCACCGGGTCCAGTGAAGTTCGGCACCACGGTGATCGCCTTCGTCGAGGATCCCGACGGCTACAAGATCGAGCTGATCGAGCGCAAGTAGCGCGCTTAGATCAGCTGCCCTAAACCAGCTGCCAGTGCACCAACGCCAGGACGACCAGCGCGGCGGCGAAGAGCGCCGCCAGCGCACGTGTCGTGAACCCGAACTGGCGTTCATTGTCGTTGGCAGGACGGCCGAGCCGGATGATGCGCGGCAGCGGCCTGGGATTGTGCTCGGCCGCCCAAGTCGTTGCCCGGCGCGGCCCATGCGATGATCTAGCCATGTCTGTCGCTTCCTCCCGGGATAGCGATTCTCTGCTCTGAGCTTAGCCTCTCATATGCAGCGGCTTGTAGGGCCGCTCGGTCTGGCCGTTGTAAAGCTGGCGCGGCCGGCCGATCTTCTGATCGGGATCCTCGATCATCTCGTTCCACTGGGAGATCCAGCCGACGGTGCGCGCCACCGCGAACAACACGGTGAACATCGAGGTCGGGATGCCGATCGCCCGGAAGATGATGCCTGAGTAGAAGTCGACGTTGGGATAGAGCTTCTTGGAGATGAAGTAGTCGTCCTTGAGCGCGATCTGCTCCATCTCCATGGCAAGCTCGAGCAGCGGGTCATGGTCGATGCCGAGCGAGGTCAGCACCTCGTGGCAGGTCTGGCGCATGACCTTGGCGCGCGGATCGTAGTTCTTGTAGACGCGGTGGCCGAAGCCCATCAGGCGAGTGTGGTCCTGCTTGTCCTTCACGCGGCTCAGGAAGCCCGGGATGTTCTGCTTGCCGCCGATCTCGTTCAGCATGTTGATGACGGCTTCGTTGGCGCCGCCGTGGCTCGGGCCCCACAGCGAGGCGATGCCGGCGGCGATGCAGGCGAACGGGTTGGCGCCCGAGGAGCCCGCCAGTCGCACCGTCGAGGTTGAGGCGTTCTGCTCATGGTCGGCGTGCAGCATCAGGATGCGATCGACCGCCTTCTCGAGCACGGGGTTGATCTCGTAGTCCTCGGCCGGGACCGAGAACATCATGCGCAGGAAGTTGCCGGCGTAGGAGAGATCGTTGCGCGGATAGACGAACGGCTGGCCGACCGAATACTTGTAGGCCATGGCGGCGATGGTCGGCATCTTGGCGACCAGGCGGTACGAGGCGACCATGCGCTGGTGCGGGTCATGGATGTCGAGCGAGTCGTGGTAGAAGGCCGCCATGGCGCCGACCACGCCGCAGCACACCGCCATCGGATGGGCGTCGCGCCGGAAGCCTCGATAAAACTGGCTGAGCTGCTCGTGCACCATGGTGTGCAGGGTGATGTCGCGGGTGAACTTCTCCTTCTGGGCCTTGGTGGGGAGCTCGCCCTTCATGAGCAGGTAGCAGACCTCCATGTGGTCGCTCTGCTCGGCGAGTTCGGCAATGTTGTAGCCGCGGTAGAGGAGCACGCCCTGGTCACCGTCGATGTAGGTGATCTTGGAGCCGCACGACCCGGTCGAGGTGAAGCCCGGATCGTAGGTGAACATGTCCGATTCGCCGTACAACTTGCGGATATCGACCAGACGCGGTCCGACGGTACCGTGGATGATTGGGAACTCGTAGGATTTGCCGGTTTCGTTGTCGGTCAGCGTGGCGGTCGACTTGGCCATAGGACACTCTTTCAGCTCGATTTCACGGGTTCGGAGGCACCCTAACAAGCCCCCTCCGGAGGCGCAATTGTGCTGGCTGGCCGCTATTTCGCGGCTCGCAGCATGCGCGCAATCCGGCCGTCGATCAGGGCCAGTCCCAGGCCGATCAGGGCCATGCCGGCGAATTGCCGGGGCGCCAGCCGCTCGCCCAGGACGGCGCCGCCCAGGAGGATGGCCGTGACCGGGATCAGGAAGGTGACCAGCAGCAAATTGGTGGCGCCAGCGACGGCGAGGATGCGGAAATAGAGGACGTAGGCCAACGCCGTGGAGAGCAGCGCCAAGCCTGCCAATGCCAGCCAGACCGTCGGTGACGGCACCACGTCCAGGGTCCAGGGCCGGTCGACGACGAGCATGATCGGCAGAATCAACACGGCGCTGGCGGTGACCTGACCGGCCGCCGCTTCGGTCGGTGCCACGCCCATGCGCCTGAAGCGCCGGCCGTAGACGCCGGCAAAGGCGTAGGGCAGGGCGGCGGCCAGGCAGGCGATCTGGCCCCACAGGCCTCCGTCGCGCGCCAGCACGTCGGGGCCGACCAGCACGACGACGCCCGCAAGCCCGGCCAGCAGCGCCACGACCTTGGTGCGGTCGATCTTCTCGTCGGCCGTGAGCAAGTGGGCGACGATCAGGGTGAAGAGCGGCGTCGTGGCATTGAGGATCGAGGCGAGCCCGGAAGCGATCGTCGTCTGCCCCCAGAAGATCAGGCTGAAGGGCAGGGCATTGTTGAGCAGGCCCATGGTGAAGTATTGCGGCCACGGCGCGTTGCGCCGCGGCGGCACGACCAGCGCGAGGGTGAGGGCTGCCAGCGACACGCGGGCGAACACCACCGTGAACGGCCCGAGCTCGGCAATGGCGACCTAGGCGAAGAAGGACGAACCGCCCCACAGGACGGCGAGCGACAGCAGCCAGAACCAGACACGTGGGGCCATTGCCGCACTGTGGCGGCGCCGACCTCGCGGGTTCTATCCGGCAGCAGCCAGCAATCTCGCGCGCGCCTCGTCGCGGCCCAGGATCGCCACGACCTCAAAGATGCCGGGTGACGCGGTCGAGCCGGTAAGCGCCACGCGCAGCGGCTGGGCGACCTGGCCGAGCTTCACCTGCTCGGCCTCGGCGAACTTGCGAACAGCCTCCTCGAGCGCCTTCTCGTTCCAGTCGTTCAGGCCCGCGAAGGCCTCCGCGAGCCGCCCGAGCAGCGCCTTGCTGTCGGGCGTCAGCAGGCCGCGCGCCTTGTCGTCGGCGATCGGCGGCGCGCCGTCGCGGGCGTAGAAGACGAGGTTGTCGGCGAGCTCGTTCACGGTGCGCGCGCGTTGCTTGACGCCGTTCATGCCGCGCTCGATGCGCACGAGGCCGGCGGCGCCGACCGGTCGACCCAGCGCCTTCTCGATCAGCGGCAGCACCAGCGGCAGCAGCTCGGCATCCGCTGTCTCGCGCAGATAGTGCGCGTTGAGATTGGTGAGCTTCACCGTGTCGAAGCGCGACGGCGCGCGGCCGACGCCGGGCAGGTCGAACCATTCGATCGCCTGCTTGGTCGAGATGATCTCGTCGTCGCCGTGGCCCCAGCCCAGGCGCAGCAGATAGTTGCGCAGTGCTGCGGGCAGGAAGCCCATGTCGCGGTAGGCGTCGACGCCGAGCGCGCCGTGCCGTTTGCTGAGCTTGGCGCCGTCGGCACCATGGATCAGCGGGATGTGGGCGTAGACCGGCTCGGGCCAGCCCATCGCCTTGATGATCTGCAGCTGGCGGAAGGCGTTGTTGAGATGGTCGTCGCCGCGGATCACGTGGGTGACGCCCATGTCGTGGTCGTCGACGACGACGGCGTGCATGTAGGTCGGCGTGCCGTCGGCGCGCAGCAGGATCATGTCGTCGAGCTGGGCATTCTCGACCGTCACCGTGCCCTGGACGGCGTCCTGGATGATCGTCTGGCCGTTCTGCTGCGCCTTCAGCCGGATGACCGGTGCCACGCCTGGCGGCGCCTCCTTGGGATCGCGATCGCGCCATCGGCCGTCATAGCGCATCGGGACGCCGGCGCGCTTCTGTGCCTGGCGCATCTCGTCCAGCTCCTGAGGCGTGGCGTAGCAATAGTAGGCCTTGCCCTCGGCCAGCATCTGGCGCGCGACCTCGGCATGCCGCTCGGCGCGCGGGAACTGGTAGATGACGTCACCGTCCCAATCGAGGCCGAGCCACGACAGGCCGTCGATGATCGCCTCGACTGCCGCCGGGGTCGAGCGGGCGCGATCGGTGTCCTCGATGCGCAGCAGGTACTTGCCGCCGTGATGGCGCGCGAACAGCCAGTTGAAGAGCGCGGTGCGCGCCCCGCCGATGTGCAGGAAGCCGGTGGGCGAGGGGGCGAAGCGGGTAACAACAGTCATGAGCTAGAAGAGGGGCATGGTTCAGGGATCGCGCGGGTTTTGCCGCAATTCAGCCGAAAAAGCGCGCCGTAGGTAGGCGAGCGTTCTGGCACTGTCAAACAAGCGAGGGGAGTTCCGACGGCATGACGGGGGCGCGTGCCTGGATCCTGGACCAGCTCGACGCGGAGCGCAGCCGCTGGATGCTGTGGCTGCCGGTGGCGATGGGGCTGGGCATCGCCGTCTACTTCGAGCTGCCGAGCGAGCCCGCGTTGTGGCTGGGACCGGTGGCTTCCGCGGCTGCCCTCGGGCTCACTTTCTTCGCGCCGGCCGGCAGCCTCGCTCGGGCGCTGGCGATCGGCCTGGTGGCGGCCGCGATCGGCTTCGGCCTGGTGGCCTGGCGCACCGCAAGTCTCGCCGCGCCGACCCTCGTTCGGCCGTTGTTCAACATCAATGTCGAGGGCCGGGTGGCCGACATCCAGCGTCTGCCCGAAGGCGTGCGCGTCGTTCTGGAAGCCGTGCGCCTGAAGGGCAACGGCGCGCCGCCCATCGAGATGATGCCGTTGCGGGTGCGTGTGTCCCTCAGCAAGGGGGCGCCGCCGCTGCATGTCGGCGACCGCCTGCTGGTGCTGGCGAACCTGTCACCGCCGGCGGGACCGGCTGCACCCGGCGCCTTCGATTTCCAACGCGTCGCCTGGTATCAGCAGCTGGGTGGCGTCGGCTATGCGCTGGCGCCGGCGGCGATCGTCGAAGCCGGCAGGCCCGACGGGCTGGTGCGTGCGATCGACGCGCTGCGCGCCGAGGTCACCGACCGCATCATGAAGGCGTTGCCCGGCCCGGAGGGCGGTGTCGCCGCGGCGCTGCTTGCCGGCGAGCAGACCGCCGTCGACAAGGACATCACTCAGGCGATGCGCGATTCGGGCCTTGCTCACATCCTGTCGATCTCGGGACTGCACATCGTGTTCGTGGTGGCCCTGGTGATGGGCGTGCTGCGCTACGGTATCGCGCTGGTGCCCGCTCTGGCGCTGCGCGTCGATGCCAAGAAGATCGCGGCCGTGCTCGCGCTCATGGTCGCGCTGTTCTACACCGCCCTCGCCGGCGCGCCGGTGCCGGCGCAACGTGCCTGCGCCATGGCGGGCTTTGCCTTGCTGGCGATCCTGCTCGACCGCACGGCGCTGTCGCTGCGGCTCGTCGCCTGGTCGGCGATGATCGTGCTCGCGGTGGCGCCCGATGCGCTGACCGGTGCGTCGTTCCAGATGTCGTTCGCCGCTGTGGTGGCCTTGATCGCGGCCTGGGAGGCGGGAGCGGGCTGGCGCCGGCGGTTGCACGAGCGCGCCGAGCTTTCGAGCCTGCGCTGGCTGTGGCGGCTGGTGGCGGCGCTGGGCGCCAGCCTCGCCACCACGCTGATCGCCTCGATCGCCACCGGCGCCTTCGCCGCCTATCACTTCAATCGGCTGTCGCTGCTGGGTGTCATCGCCAACCTTCTCGGCGTGCCGCTCACCGGCTTCTGGATCATGCCTTGGGGCCTGCTCGCCATGCTGCTGATGCCGCTCGGGCTGGAGCGTTTCGCCCTGGTGCCGATGGGCTGGGGTGTCGAGGGGCTGAACGCCATCGCCAAGTACGTCGGCAACTGGCCTGATGCCGCGACGCTGGTGCCGTCGATGCCGGGCGCCAGCCTGTGGCTGATCACGCTGGGCGGCCTGTGGTTCTGCCTGTGGCGCCGGCGCTGGCGCTTCGCGGGGCTGCCGGTGGTCGTGATCGGACTGCTGCTGGGGCCGCCGCGCCCGCCCGACCTGCTGATGAGCGACGACGGCCGCGTGCTCGGCCTGCGTGACGACAAGGGCGTGGTGCACGTCGCTTCGGCGCGCACCGACCGCTTCGTCGCCGATGCCTGGGCGCGGCGCAGCGGGCAGGAGGGCGCCAAGCGCTGGACCGTCAGCGCCGACGAGGAGGCGGCCGGCCTCGGCTGCCGCACCGGGCTCTGCCGCTGGCGCAAAGGGCCGTGGCGCGTCGCCCTGGTGAGCGACGATCGCCGCCTGGCCGAGGCCTGCGGCAGCGCCGACATCGTGCTCGCCACTGTCGATGCGCAGGGCCGGTGCGTCGGGCCACGTCTGGTGATCGACCGCCGCGTTGCCTGGCGCGAGGGCAGCCAGGCGCTGTGGCTCGACGAGGCGGGCGTGCGGCGCGAGACGGCCAACGCCGCGCGCGGCGACCGGCCGTGGGTGCCGGGCAGTTCCAGCCGCCAGACCGCGCCCGTGAAGGCGCCGGGCATATGACGCGGCATCCCGGAATTATAACTTAAGTGCTATAGAAAGGCAATGTCTACCAGTAGGCGACGAACGGCTGACCGGGCTTCATCTCCCACAGGACGTTCACGATCACCCAGCGGCCGTTGAAGCGGGAGAGATGCAAGTAGTCGATCCAGGCCGAGGCGATCACCTTGGCGCTGGCGGCATTCTCGAATACGTCGAGCACGACCACGTCCTGCTGGCGCTCGGCGGCAGGTGTCGGCCGTTGCGCCTTGTCGCGGGTGAAGCGGGTGAGGGCAAGCGCGCTCATCTCGGCGAGATGGCTGCGACCGGAGACGGGATCGGGATGGACGATGCGCTTGGCGAGCTCGGGATGCAGCGAGCGCTCCATGCGCGCGGCGTCCCCGTCATAAAACCCTTCGATGTAGTCGAGGGCGGTCTGCCGGATGGCAGCGTGATCGTTCGTGGTCATGCCGCGACGCTAGGCGCCGCGCCGATCTGTCCGCCAGCCAGCAAACGGAGAGTTGGTTACGTCGGCGTCAGTTGTAGCGCCGATAGAGCCCGGCGAGCTTGCCCTGGATCTTGACGCGGTCGGGTCCGAAGATCCGCGTTTCGTAGGCGGCGTTGGCGGGCTCCAGCGCGATCGAGGCGCCCTTCTTGCGCAGCCGCTTCAGCGTCGCCTCGCTGTCGTCGATCAGGGCGACGACGATCTCGCCCGATTCGGCGGTGTCGGCGCTCTTGATGATGGCGATGTCGCCGTTGTGGATGCCGGCCTCGACCATCGAATCGCCCTGGACCTCGAGGCAGTAGTGGGCGCCCGAGCTCAGGAGCGTCACCGGCACATCGACTGTGGTGGAGTTGTCACGCAGCGCCTCGATCGGCGTGCCGGCGGCGATGCGACCATAGAGGGGGAGGCTGAGCGCCTGCGCCTCGTTGGCGACCTGGATGGCGCCCGCCAGTGGCACCTTCTCGCCGCGGATGATCTGCGGCACGAAGCTCTCGCGGCCTTCGGCCATGCCGGCGCGGGCGAGCAGCGGCGTGACGTTGGCGGCGGGCATGGCGGCCGCATCGGGCAGCTTCAGAACCTGCAGAGCGCGCGCACGATGCGGCAAGCGGCGCAGGAACCCGCGCTCCTCCAGCCCGGTGATCAGCCGGTGGATGCCGGACTTGGACTTCAGGCGCAGCGCCTCCTTCATCTCATCGAACGACGGCGACACACCGTCGTCGTTGAGGCGCTTGTTGATGAACATCAGCAGTCCATTTTGCTTGCGGGTTAACACCGTCTTCTCCCCAGACTGCCTACCAGATTTCGGAACAAATCCTGAAACCCGCTGCATGTTCTAGTTTAGTTCTTTCCGAATGTCAACTTATCCCGAGGATACCGGGGATCAGTAGCCGCCGGGGATGGCTTCGAGGTCGATCACCTGCACGGTGTCGCCCGCCTTTCGTGCGGAATCGAACGGTGGCCGGATCATAAGGCCCGAGCACCAGGCCATGACGGAGAGCATTGAACTGTCCTGCACGGGATGTGGCTCGACGGTGAGGCCCTCGGCGGTGCGCACCAGCCGGGAGCGGACATAGTCCTCGCGATTGTCGTTCTGCTTCACGTCGACAGCGAGCTTGGCCGGCACGGTCGGCGGAACGTCGCCTGGCTGGCCCAGCATGCGCTCCATGGCGGGCTTCATGAACAGCAGGGCACAGACCAGGGTCGAGACCGGGTTGCCCGGCAGGCCGAGCACGCGGGCGCGGTCCTTGGCGGCGAACATCAGAGGCTTTCCGGGGCGCATGGCGATGCGCCAGAAATCCAGGCTGAAGCCCTGGGCCTTCAGCGCGGCCTGCACCAGGTCGTGATCGCCCACCGAAGCGCCGCCCAAGGTGATCAGAAGATCGTGCTGGGCGCCTGCGGCGATGGCGTCCTGGATCAGCTTCTCCTCATCGCGCGCGATGTCGAACAGCGTGGGCTCGCCGCCCCAGGCGCGCACCAGGGCCGCCACGGCGATGCCGGAGGAGGAGATGATCTGGTTGCGTCCGACCGGCTCGCCTGGCAGCACCAGCTCGTTGCCGGTCGAGAGGATCGCCACGCGCGGCTTTCGATGAACCGAAAGCCAGGGCAGGTTCATCGCCGCCGCCAGCGCCACATCGCGCGTGGTGAGCAGCCGGCCCGCCGGGAGCGGCGCGTCGCCCGCCGAAAAGTCCAGTCCGGCCTTGCGGATGTGGCGGCCGATGCGCGGCGCTTCGAGGATGGTGATCTTGTTGCCCTCGGCCTTGGTGTCTTCCTGGATGACGATGGCGTCGGCGCCCATGGGCAAGGGCCCGCCGGTGAAAATGCGCACCGTTTCGCCGGGCTTCAGCGCATGGTCGTACGAACCGCCGGCCGGCGCCTGGCCGACCAGGGTCAGCGTCGAGGGTGCTGCGGGAACGTCCTCGGCGCGCACGGCATAGCCGTCCATCGCCGACAGGTCGGCCGGTGGCTGGGTCAAGCGTGCCTTGGCCGGGCTTGCGAGGACGCGGCCCGCGGCATCGGCGACCGACACGGTCTCGGCCGGCAGCCGCTCGAACGCTGCGATCACACGGGCGTGGGCGTCGCGAACGGAGAGAAGAGGGGCGCTAGCCATTCCACGTCCCTGACTTGCCGCCCGACTTATGTAAGAGCCGCACGCCCGATATCACCATGCCGCGGTCGACCGATTTGCACATGTCGTAGACCGTCAAAGCCGCCACCGAGGCAGCGGTGAGCGCTTCCATCTCGACGCCGGTGCGGCCCTTGAGCTTGCAGGTCGCCTCGATGTCGACGGCACTGCGCTTGGCGTCGAGCGAGAGTTTTACGTCGACCGAGTTCAGCGCCAGGGGATGGCAAAGCGGGATAAGCTCGGGCGTCTTCTTGGCCGCCATGATACCGGCGAGCTGGGCCACGGCGAGCACGTCGCCCTTGGCCGCCTTCTTGTCCTTGATCAGCTTCAAAGTCGCGGGCTGCATGGTGACGCTGGCCGCGGCCACGGCCACGCGCTCGGTGATGTCCTTGGTGCCGACATCGACCATGTGCGCATTGCCGCGCTCGTCGAAGTGGGTCAGTTTCTTCTTCACGCTCATGCCGCTTCCGCTTTGCGCGCCAGGATCTCGCGCACCGCCGCCTCGACGTCGGGCTTGCGCATGAAGCTCTCGCCGATCAGGAACGCCGAGGCGCCGACCTTGGACATGCGTAAAAGGTCGGCCGGGGTGCCGAGCCCGCTCTCGGCCACCAGCACGCGATCCTTCGGCACACGCGGCGCCAGCTGCTCGGTCGTCGCCAGGTCGACGGCAAGGGTTTTGAGGTTGCGATTGTTCACGCCGATGAGGTCGCTCTCGATCCGGAGCGCACGGCCGAGCTCGACCGCATCGTGCACCTCGACCAGCACGTCCATGCCCCACTGGTGCGCCAGCATGGCCAGGTCGGCGGCCTGCCCGTCCTCGAGACAGGCCATGATCAGCAGCACGCAGTCGGCGCCCAGCGCCCGCGCCTCGACGATCTGGTAGGGGTCGATCATGAAGTCCTTGCGCAGCACCGGCAGCCTGGTGGCCGCGCGCGCCTGGACCAGGAACTCGTCCTTGCCCTGGAAGTAGGGCTCGTCGGTCAGCACCGAAAGACAAGTGGCGCCGCCACGCTCGTAGGCCCGCGCGAGGGAGGGTGGGTCGAAGTCCGGCCGGATCAGGCCCTTGCTGGGCGAGGCCTTCTTGATCTCGGCGATCAGGCCGTAACGGCCGGCGGCGATGGTAGCCTTGAGCGCCTTGGCAAAGCCGCGCGGCGCATCGGCGGCCTTGGCGGCGACCTCGACCAGCGCCAGCGGCCGACGGGCCTTGCACGCCTCGACATGCTTGCGCGTGTCGGCCGTGATCCTGGTGAGCGTGTCGCTCATGCGCAGATCCTTTGCAGGGTCGAGAGGGCGGCCGCGGCCTTGCCGGAATCGATGGACTGAGCGGCGAGGTTGGCGCCCTCGCGCAGATCCTTGGCCTTGCCGGCCACCATGAGGGCCGCCGCACTGTTCAGCACGACGATGTCGCGGAAGGCATTCTTCTCGCCGCGCAGCACCTTGTGGATCGCCTCGGCGTTGTGCAGCGGATCGCCGCCCTTCAGCTCGGCCATCGAGGCGCGCTTCACGCCGATCTCCTCGGGCGCGATCTCGATCTCGCTGACCTTGCCGTTGTCGAGCAGGGTGGCCCAGGTCTTGGCTGTGGTCGTGATCTCGTCCATGCCGTCCTGGCCGTGGACCACGAGCGCGCGCTCGAGGCCGAGCTGGCCCAGCCCCTCGGCCACCGGCTTCAGCCAACGCTTGTCGAACACGCCGACCAGCTGGCGCTTGACCAGCGCGGGGTTCGACATCGGTCCCAGCAGGTTGAAGATCGTGCGCGAGGGAGCGAGCTCGACGCGCGGGCCTGCGACGTTGCGCATGGCGCCGTGATGGCGCGGCGCCATCAGGAAGCAGACCTTTGCTTCAGTCAGCGCCTGCTCGAGCTTCTCGATCGGCAGCTCCAGCCCGATGCCCAGCGCCGACAGCACGTCGGCCGCGCCGGACTTCGAGGTGAAGGCGCGGTTGCCGTGCTTGGCGACGGGGACCCCGGCGCCGGCGACGACGAAGGCCGAGCAGGAGGAGACGTTGTAGGTGCCATGGTGATCGCCGCCGGTGCCGACGATGTCGATGGCGCCAGGCGGCGCCTTCACCGCCTGCATCTTGGCGCGCAGCGCACGGGCGCCACCGGCCAGCTCCTGGGCGGTCTCGCCGCGCACTTTCAGGGCCATCAGGAAGGCGCCCATCTGGGCCGGGGTGGCGTCGCCCGACGTCATGATGTCGAAGGCGCGCTCGGCCTCTTCGATCGAGAGCCGCTCGCCGTTGCCCACTTTGGCCAGAAGCCCGCGAAAATCGGAGATGTCGCCGCTCACAAAGAACCCCGTATTTGCCCTTGCCGGCCGGGCCGGCGGGCGCGTAGCTATATCACATGGCTCAAGAACTCATCCTCAAGGTCACCGGCATGGACTGCGACGGCTGCGTAAAGGCCGTCACGCGCGCCGCGACCGGTGCCGGCACCGCGCCGCTTTCCGTCGACCTCAAGAGCGGCGAAATGCGCCTGCCCGCCGGGGCCGACGTGCCCGCCATCACCAAGGCGATCCAGCGCGCGGGCTTCGGCGTCGCGGCCGACTAGGCGATAACCACAGTATAGAACAGAAGGCGAACGCAGGCCAGCGGAAAATGGCCCGCGAATGCCGCCGCGCATCCTGCGGGCGGCCAATTATTGCGTACCGTAAGCGCCCTCTGTCGAATTCAGGGTCTCGAGTGATTCCAAAGGGTTAGGTCGATAATTAGTGCGTCCTTCAAAAAAATCATAAGCATGCTTATATTAGGCGTGCTTAGGAGACTTTGATGGACAATCTGGACCGCAATCTCGGCTTCCTGCTGCACGACGTGGCGCGGCTGATGCGCAAGCGCTTTGAGCAGAACGCCCGCGAGCTCGGACTGACGCGCTCGCAGTGCTCGGTGCTGGCGCATCTCGCACGGCATGACGGCATCCAGCAGGGAACCCTGGCCGAGATCCTCGAGGTGGAACCGATCACGCTCACGCGCCTTGTCGACCGGTTGGAGCAGATGGGGCTGGTTTCGCGCGGGGCGCATCCCAAGGACCGGCGCATCCGGTTGCTGCGGCTCACGGATGCGGCGCATCCGCTGCTCGCCGAGATCTTCGCGACCGGCGCGCTCACGCGCGGCCAGGCCATGGAGGGCGTTGCCGAGGAGGATCGCGACCGACTGTTCGACGTTCTATTACGTATGAAAGCCAACCTGATCGGCAAGTCCGCGGCGGCCAAGGACGCCATGGGCGAGAGGAGAGTATCCAATGGCTAATCGCGATTTGGTGCGGCCGCTGGGACTCGCCGACGAGGTCGCTGTCCAGAACATCGCCAGGGACACGATCAAGCGGCTGAAACAGCCGCGCACCCTGCGCCGCGCCCTGCTGGCCGCGGGTCCGCTGGTCGTGCTGGTCGGTGCGCTGTTCGCCTATCTCTCGGGCGGCCGGTACGTCACGACCGACAACGTGCGCATGACGTGGTGACGATGCATACCTCCGCATGCGACCATGCAGCTGGTGGTGTGCTCGCGGCGACTACCAGCTGTAACGGAGCGACGCCATGCCGGCGTAGCCTTGGCTGACGCCGGAGAACTCGCCGTCGAATTTTGCCGACAAGATCAGGCGGCCGGTGATGGCGTAGGCGCCGCTGATCGACACCAGTGCCGCATCGGGCGGAGGCGTCGTTCCCGTGACCACGAAGCTCGAGCCCGGCAGCTGCAGGAAGGACGCGTTGACTCCGGGACTGCTGATGAAATCATGCGCCCATGCCAAGCGCCCGCGCACGATCAACGGCTTGTCGGCGACGTCGATGCTGCTGTCGAAGCGCGTCCCGATCTCGGTTCGCGTGTAGGTGGCGTCTGAGGCCGCGTAGGCCAGCCCGAAGCCGAGGCCGGTGAGGTCGGTCTCGCTGTAAGCGGGCGTATGGAAGAGCTGGAACTGCAGCGCCCCATAGGGCGTGATGCCGAAGGCGCGCGAGCCAGCATCGAAACGCCAGCCGCCCTCGGCGCGGCCGCCGTAGCTCTGGGCATCGAAGCTCGCCGCGAGCTGGTCGCCCAACGGCGCCCGGTTGGTCGTCATGCGGTGGTTGGCGAAGAAGCCGCCCAACGAGAAATAAGCCGGTCCGTCGCCGGTCATGCCATAGAGGCCGACCTGCGTGGTGACGCCGTTGCCGGAGCCCAAGCCGTTGCCGGTCCACCAGTTCGTGCCGCCGGTCGACACGGCGATGCCGAACAGCGTCTGAGGCGAGTAGTTGTAGTCGAGGCCAGCGGTGAAGCCGTAGAGGTTCGCCGTCACACTACTCGAGCCAATGGAGGCGTCGCCGCTGGTGAAGCCGCCGCCGCCGAAACCCGAGGCCCACGCCGACCAGCGCGGTTGAGGCGCCGCGTCACAGGCATCACAGGCATCCGACTTCTGGGCGTCGGCGCCTGCGGCAGGCGGTGCCTTCGCGAACGAGGGCTGAGCGGACGCTCCCGAGATGCAGCCACGACCGTTGCCGCAAGGATCGAGCATTGCTCCCAGGAACTGCGTGCCGATCGCGGCACCGGCGACGCGGCCGCCCGTCATCGGCTCGCCCATGAGCTGGGCCAGCGCCGACGCGAGGTCGCTGCCGGTCAGCCCAAAGATGCTGACGAAGCCTGGTGTAAGAGCGCCGCCGGAATTGAAATAGTTGGTGAGGCTGTTGGCCACGGCGTGGCTCACGGGAAGCGCCGCGGTCAGGTTGACCTGGACGTCGGTCCCTGAGTAGCCGAGGTTCGCGCTGAAGCCGGCGGGAAGGTTCGTGGTCGCAAGATTGCTGAAGCTGGTCCCGTTCAATCCGCCGGAATGCAGGATCGTGAAAGCCTTGGTGAGGTAGCTGCCGGGGGCGAAGGTCGCGGCCACCGTGCCTGCAAGCGAGGCCGTTCCGCTGACATTGGCCATCGTGGAGGCCGTCGAGGAGATATAGACCTGATAGGTCGCGCCGGGCATCAAGGTGAGGTTGCCTGCGACCGACATCGACGTACCGGGCGAGCCGGCAGTGCCCGGCGAGAAGACACCGCCACCGTTCACGGTGGTGGGCCCGACAGTGCCGATGCCGGTCAGGATGCCGCCGCTCTGCACGGTTGTGAGGGCGGCGCTGGCGATCGAGCCGCTGAGATTGAGCGTTCCGGCGCTGACGATCCAGTTCGTGGCTGAAGTCGTCGTGCCTGTCACCGTCCAGGCGCCACCGATCACCTGGACCGTCCCGAAATTCTGGTACTGGGCGGTCGCCCCGACACTGGAAGCGGAGAAGGTACTGCTGCCCGAGCCGCCCAACTGCAGCGTGTCGGCGGCGCTGGCGGCGACGACGTTGCCCGTGATCACGTAGCCCGGCTGGAGCTGCAGGACGTTGGTGCCGCCGCTGAAGGTGATCGCGTTGGCCCGGGCGCCCGACAATGCCGGCAGGCCGCCGGTGATCGTGCCGCTGTTGATCACAGTGAGGTTGCTGCCGAGGATGCCGACGCCGCCGGCGCCCGGCGCGCCCGGGAAGCCAGAGCTCGTCCCGGCCGCACCACCATTACCGCCGGCAATCGTGCCGCTGTTGACGATCGTCGCTGCGCTGGCCGAGATACCGGCGCCGCCGTTGCCACCCGAACCGGCTTGAGCAACAAACCCGCCGCCGCCAGCGCCACCATTGCCGCCGGTGATCGTGCCCCTGTTGACGATAGTGGCGCCTGTCGCGCCGGTGGCGATGCCGATGCCGAACCCGCCATCGCCACCGTTGGCTGATATCTGGTTGAATGCTCCTGGCCCACCAGCGCCGCCAGGGCCGCCCGCGATCGCCGAGTCGTTTCTATAGGTGACGGCCGAGTTGACCGCCGCCCCGTAACCGCCCTCGCCGCCGCCACCGCCGTTGCCGAAGCCGCCGGGGCCGCCGGCGCCGCCGGCGCCGCCGCTCACGACCGATCCGTTCGTGCTCGTCGCGGTGATGGCGGCCCCATGGGCGCCGCCACCGCCGCCACCGCCGCCGCTACCACTCCCTGTCGGCGGACTGCCGTTGGCACCTGCCGCACCCGGTGTCGCGCCGCCGGCACCGCCCGCGCCCGCTGCTGCACCGCCGGCGCCGCCCGTAACGCCGGCACCGCCGCCGCCGCCCCCGGCGCCGCCGCTACCCGTGCCACCGGCCTGGCCAGACCCCGTTGCGCTGCCATTGCCGCCAGGGACGGTGAAACTAGCGCCGCCGGAGTCCGCGGTGGCTGTCTCACTAAGGGCGAATATGACGGTAGATAGCGCTAGCGATGCCCACCCAATTTTCAGGAGAATGCATCCCCATCGTATCTTGCAGTCTCTATGTGAAAAATAACATTGCATTACCGATGCTAATACCACAAAATAGCCATGAAGCCATGAGCCGTCGCGCTCTCGAAGCGCGCCGGGCATAGAACATCGCGTAAGTGTCGTTCGATCACTGAAGTCGCCGTGTTGTACTCGCACAAACTCTGGTTCTCGCAATGTCGTTCACCAACTCGACATTTCTTGACGCCTACGGCAACAATCTCTACTCGCCGTCGCAGTACGCAGCCCTCGCCGGCGGATCGACCACACCGCTTCAACAACTTTTCACCGTAGGCGCGACCGCACCGACTATCGTCGATGCGACGGCTTCCAGCTCGCTCAATACCAAGTTTGCCGTGACAGTCGGATTGGTGCTTGATCGCGCCAATGATCCGACGACGCTGTTGTCCGGAAACTGGGCACAGCGTCAGGCAGGGCTGGCCCAGCTGTCGGCCTCTGGTGGACCATGGTCCGTCTACGGTGCAAATCAGACGACCTTCAATGCGGCGGAAAACGCTGTCGTGTCGACCATCGGCAATTCGGATGCCCTGTCGCTCGCGAACACCTTCGGCTACAACTCGAGCGCCGCGGACCGTACGATCTGGCTCTCGCTGACGCCGCGAGCATTCCACGACCTGTTCGGCCAGGATCTCTATCAAGTCACTTACACCTACGGGCAGACCCTGACGGGCACCGCCGCCAACTATACCGTCTGGGCTTGGACCGGGAGCCTCAGCCTGCCTTCGTCCCTGTCGAGCGTGTCGGGCCTGTGGTTCGAGCAAAGCTCGCAGGGAGTGCTGGTTCCCAATCCCCAGGTCCTTGACGGTACGCTGGCGCCGCCGACGATCGGCCCACAAGGCATTGGGAACGGGGTCAGCAGCCCTCTGAAAGTGACCCCGGCAGCCATCGCAGCCAACTATCATTTCCCGTCGAATCTGCCGACCGCGCCGATCGCCATCGTCGAAAACGACGTCGATAACCAGAGCACGCTGTTTGCCGCCTACAACCAGTATCGACAAGCGATGGGCCTGTCGCAGGTGACGGCGAACCAGTTTCAGGTCCTGTCGGGCCCCAACAACAGCGGCACGGTCCTGGGCGAACTCACGCTGGACATCTCCGTCGTGGCCGGCGCCGCGCCCAACAGCACGGAACTCCTCTACTCGTACCTCTCCGGTCACAACGGCACGCCCTACAACGCCTACCAGCAGATCTTCTTCGACCAGGCCCACAGTCCTGCGGTGTTGAGCTCGTCTTATCCCGTGACTGGGCAAGCCACGGCCAACTCGCCCTTCATGTGGGCCTGGCAACAGCTGATGGTCGACGGCGCCCTGGCCAACGTGTCGGTTCACATCGCCGGCGGCGACGAGGGCGCGAGCAACATCATCGCCAACGGCATTGCGAACCTGTCGCTCAATCATTCCTCGCCCTTCACCTTGATCGTCGGTGGCACCTCGATCGCCGGCCTCTACAGCGCGCTTTCGGACTCCACGCTGACCCAGATGGTGACCCTGGCGCAGAATGACGACCCGGGCACCGTCTTCCAGCTCGTCGCCTCCGGCTTGCGGACTCTTCCATCGAACCTGTCCGCTGCTGAGCCCAAACCATCGATCCTGCAAGCCCTGTTCGAGACGGTATGGCAAACGCTGTCAGTGGCACCGAGCACCATCAACGGCCAGCCAGTGCTCCAGTCGGACTATGGCGCCCACAAGACGGGCTCGGGTGGAGTGTCACTGACGACTGCGATTCCGCCCTACCAAAAGGCGTTCGGGCTCGACTCAGTCACCGACCATCATCGTGGATCGCCTGACGTCTCGGCCCTGTCGGCTGGAGATTCTCTCTATCAAGTCCTCAGCAATGACTACGTCAACGGCACCAGCACGAGCCTCACTTTTGGTACAGGCGGCACCAGCGCTGCGGCGCCTCTCTGGGCGTCGCTGACGGCACAGTTCAACGCGATCTTCCATGACCAGGGGCTGCCGAACCTGGGTTACTACACCGACCTGCTTTACATCGCCGCCGCCATCGCGCCCGGCGCATTCAACGATGTGCAGCTCGGCAACAACTTCAACACCGACGTCGCCACGGCCAACCCTACCGCGTACTACAACACCTTCCTCGGCCTCTACATGACGCCGACCGGTCAGGGCTATTCGGCGGGCCCCGGCTACGATCTCGTGACTGGCCTCGGCACGCCCGACGGAACGCTGCTCGGCCGCGCCTTGACCGCGATCGCCCACCAGCAAGTGTCGTTCAGCAAAAGCCCTCCGATGCTGAGTGACGATGGGCACGGGGGCTGGAAGGGTGGCGCCGACGAAAGCGTGCTGCTGCAGGCGACGACACCTGGCACAAGCATGGGGATCGACGTCCTGCATGGCGGCCAGGACCTGGCCTTTGCCAGCGCCGAGCCCGGCAGCTGGGCCTGGACAGCGCGGTTGGCGCAGCAATCGCTTCAGGCCGATTTCGACCCCGGGCTCGCCGTGCTGTTCGACAAGCAGGCGCAGGGAGCGGTGACGCAGATCACCCTGCACAAGGGTGAAAACCTGTCGGTCCTGATTGGGTCGGGTGAAACGAAGGCCTTGCAAGCCAGCCTCACAACCGACTTTGGCTTTGCCGATTTCTTTGCCGGCAACGAGACGCTGCACGCCGCGCGCCCTGTCGCCGTGGCGGAGACCGTCGGCGGCTTGAACGACCAAACGGCTATCTTGCGCATGCGCCAAGTCGGCCAAGACAGCACTAGCCTCACCGTCTATCGGGTGGACGACCTTTCAGGCTCGATCGGCAACCTGCATCCTGGCGATGCGGGCTACCAAGAGGCCATCCAGGGAAGGGCCTACCTGTCACCATCGGGTACAGTGCAGATCGGCGGCCCGGGCTACGGCCAGTTCCAGGAGACTCCCATCCAACACGTCAATGCCGGCGACCTGATTGCCTTTAAGCTGACGAACAACACGCACGGCACGGAATTCCTCGGCTTCACCGAGGGCAATGAAACCGTCGGCGGCCAGAAGGTCGTGCACCTGATAAACCTCGGCGCGAACACCTGGGGGTTCGAGGATACCTGGGGCGGGGGCGATCACGATTTCAACGATCTGGTCTTCCAGATCGACTTCACCAGCGCGTATGGCCACGGGTGGCTCGCATAAGCAACGGCCCAGGGCTTGGTATTGGGCCTTCTGCCGATCACCGCCATGATCGATCGAAGTGGACGATGTTGACAGTACTCAGCTGCAATTCAGGATTTGAGGTGGGGACTTGGGAGCGGTCTCGCGAGAGGCCGACGCCGCCATCCGAGGCGGCGATCGTGGGGAGCGATTCCATGACGCTAGGGAAACGCAGGGCGCCGCGCCTTGCACGCAACGGGGCGCGCAGACGTGTCGCGTGTTGGTTGGCTGTGTCTCAGGCCGCTTGGCTGCTGCTTCCGATGGCAGGAGCGCATTCGCAGTCCGTGACCATTCCTCTGGCATATCAAAACACCGGCGCGTGGCGTCTTGTCATCACTGCCGGAGTCAACGGCGGTCCGCCTCAGCCCTTCATATTCGATACCGGATCGCCGGGATTTCTCGGCTACTTCCCGGGTCTAACGGCCACGGGCCCAGCCTTCTTCAACTGCTACGGCTCCTTATCGAACCCGACGTGCTACGGCGGCAAGGTAGCCCAGGTATCGACGGTCAGCTTCTATCCGTTCGGGACCACCTCGAGCAGCGCCGCGCCGACGGCCACCCTGTCGACCATTCCCGCAGGATCGACCGTCGCACTGCCAAACAGCGGTTACGCCATCAACGCCCTCAGCTCGCCGCAGTCGTTCGGTGCTAATCTCCAGGGCATTTTCGGAGCCGGCAACTTCGCCGGGTCGGGCACCACCGGCTCGAGCATCATCGCGCAGAGCATCATTCCCAACGTCTATCACCAGGGCTACGTCGTTTCGGCAAACGGCCAGCCCAATCCCGGGGGCGCTGCCAATCCGCCCAACA